>ERZ795044.2643-NODE-2643-length-15458-cov-4.771473_pt1 | contig 15458 bp, 10 predicted proteins | sample MGYA00375128_ERZ795044 | MGnify/ENA primary metagenome ERZ795044 (study PRJEB30173, sample SAMN05720213) | anaerobic digester metagenome | isolation source: active sludge of municipal wastewater-treating anaerobic digesters | place: USA | collected 2014-12-22 ... | reverse complement strand
CAAAGAACTTTCCGATCTCTGCGGTTTTGCTGCCCCGGTCCCAAAAAGCGGGCAGGAGCGCATTTTCGATGCGGGCGAGTTGTGCGGACATCGAATCCCGTAGCCACTGGTAGTGTGAAGTGTCCGCATACAGGTATTGCATGTCCCGGTAGCGGGTCCAGTTGTTGGCGGCTTCGCGGCGCAGCTGATCGCGCTGTTTGGCGGCGGCCACTGCAATCGTTCTTTTCGGTTTGGCGACGATGTTGATAAAACTGTCCACCGACCGGAGGTTGTGTTTTTCCGATATTTCTGCCCAGCAGGAGTCGGCAATTGTTTTTTTGAAAGCCGTGATGCTGGCCACGCTGAGGTCGTATGCGTCGGCGAGTTCCTGTTTCAGGTCGCGTTTGCGCAAGGTTTTGAGTTGGGCCGACAGGGAATCCAGTTTGAGGCAGGCTTGCAGGTAATCGTGACCCGGGTATTGCGGCGTGCCGAGCACCTGGTATTGGCCCCAGCGGGCGCCCCACTGCTCGCTCTCTTCCTCGTAGGGCGATTTAAAAATGGTGAAGGCCGTTTCATAATCGCCTTTTTTGAGTTTGGAAATCTGGGGGTTCATGCCTACGCCACCAAACACTACGGTGCTGCTGAGTTGCAGGTATTTGCCGTAGGTGCGGACGGACTCTTCGACCTGGGCTGCGAGTTCGCGGGTGGGCGTGAGTACCAGCGCGCGGATGCCGGTGCCGCCGAATTTGTTCTGTGCGCTGCGGCTCATGGTCAGGCGGTGAAGCATGGGCAGGGTAAATGCGGCGGTCTTGCCAGTGCCGGTTTGGGCGCCACCCAACAGGTCGCGACCGTCCAGAATCAGGGGGATGGCCTGTGCCTGAATGGCGGTTGGGGTCTCGTAACCCTGCTCGCGCACGGCTTTAACAATGGCCGGAGCCAGGTTCAATTCTTCGAAGTTCATGGTTTTTGCGCCCATCCAGGGCGCTTGGGATATCGGCCTGTACAGGTGCCGCAGCACCCGTTCAGTCAAAGGCAGATAGATTCAAAAGTGGGACGAAGTTTGTCATTCCGGTCCCCAGCAAGCTGCTGACATTGTGGGCAACTGACGCACCGCAATTGGGTGTATTGTCGCACGTTGGGCTGGCGGGCGTCGAAAAAACTGTAGCGTCGATCGATTGTGTGTCGCCCATGCTGTAAGAATGTGTCAAGAAGGCTGGTCATGGGGACTGGCAACTGGGAGAATTGCGGAACGATGAAAAAGTTCATGTTGCGACGATTGGGGGTGTCCCACGACCCCGGCAGTTTCAAGCCATCTCTGCAGGATTGCATTGAGGCGGTTCTGGAGCAGAGCAATACCCTGGTGGACGATGTCCTCACCGGTTTAAAAGGGTCGATCTCTGCGGTTCGCAGCAAATCCATGCAGGTCATCCAGAACCCTGCCGGCAAGGCCGCCATTGAGCATTTGCTCGCCCACGCGGACGCCTTCAAGGCCAGTTTTGCCACCAATCTGCGGGCATCCCTGTACGGGGGGGATATCCATAGAGCCAAGGGACAACCCCTGCGGTTTGATGACTTTCAGTTCCTGGAAGAAGAGCAGATCGATGCCAACATCGAGTTGGCCATGACGGAGCAGGAAATAACGAGGGCCGTTGACGATGTATTGCCCACGTTGAACGCGATGATGAGCGGCTTGTTGGGATGGATGACCGTGCAGCCCCACCTCAATCCGCTCAAACCTGAATCCTTTGTGTTTGCTCTGCGCGAGAGCCTCCTGGAGCATGTACCCGTCGACGCGACCCGCACGGTCATCATGACACCCGCTGCGGGGATGCTGGGTGTCAGCATGCGCCAGTTGTACAAGGAAATAACCGAGTGGCTGCGTTCGCAGGGGATTGAGCCGGCTGGTCCGGTGTTGCCCACGGGTGGCGCTGGATCCACGAGCAAGCCTGTGGAGAATTCGGTGACCCGCACGTTGCTGACACTGGACAAGTTGCGGCGGCTTTTGTCGGGTGAACTGGACACGGGGCCATTGAACGGCAACATCAAGGACTTCACCCACACAGTGCCAGCCTCTTTTGTAGCGCTGGAAGATCTGAAACTGATGGAGCCTATGATGAAGCGGCTGGCCGAGCGTGCCAGCCAGTCTGCCGCAGCAAAAGCCACCAGTCCGACCGCCAAGGCGGTCGATGCGTCGGCGCAGCAGGAAAAGAGCAAGAGCAAGAAGCTGGGGCGTGAATTGGGCGAAGAGGTCGTGCGCCTCATGCTGGAGAACCTCACGCAGGACCATCGCATGCTGGCCGGTGTACGCAAAAGCCTCAAGCAGATGGAGCCGGTGTTGATGACGCTGTCGCAGTCAGATGCCCGTTTCTTCAGCGAGCGCCAGCATCCGGCACGTCAATTCATGGACAAGATGACCAGTCGCAGTCTGGCCTTTACATCCGCCGATCAGCCGGGCTATGCACACTTCCAGAAGACTCTGGAAAATTCGGTCAACGTGTTGACTGGTGGAAGTGGGGATTCCCAGAGTTTTGCCCGCGTCTTGCGAAAACTTGAAGAGGCATGGGGCCGTGAAGAGTTTGAACAGCGCCAGCGCGCCGAAGAAGCTGCACGTGGGCTGTTGCATGCGGAGCAGCGCAACCTTCTGGCACAGCGCCATTCTGAAGATTTTGCGGAGCGCCTGAAAGATAAAAAAGTACCGGAGATTGTTTCGGTCTTTTTGCGTGGACCCTGGGCACAGGTCGTTGCAGAGTCGCAACTGCAGTGTGCGGATGGAACGGCAGACGCAGACGGCTATCTGGGGCTGGTCGATGACCTGATCTGGAGCGTGCAGTTGCGTCTGGCACGACGCAACCGCACCCGCTTGGTGGATATGGTTCCGGGCATGCTCGTCAAAATGCGGCAAGGCCTGGGGCTCATTTCCTACCCGCAAGAGCGTATTCCCGTTTTTTTTGATGAGTTGATAACTTTTCATGAGCAGGCGTTTGAAGGCGCACGGCCGACACCAGCTCCAGGCACCGATGACAAACCGGAAGTGGCCGATATGTCCGCCGTGGAGACCGTTGGTATCCCGGTCGATGAATTCTGGATGGCACAAAATGAAGCCACTGATTCAGGCTTCTTGCAGGAAGCACAGGAGAAACCGCCGGAAGTTGAAGAGTCTGAAGTCATAGACCTGGCGGCCCAAAACGCATGGAGTGCCCATAACCTGCTCACCGGCTCATGGGTTGACCTGGCATTGGGCGGGGTGTGGGTGCGTGCGCAGCTCACCTGGGCCAGTCCGCACAAGACACTTTTCATGTTTATCTCATCGGGCGGCATGGCCCACTCCATGTCGCGGCGCACTATGGACCGTTTGCGCGGTCTGGGTCTGATCCGGCTGATCTCCGATGGGCGGGTTGTTGATCATGCGCTCGATGCGGTCGCACAGGCAGCCCTGCGGAATGATCTGGCAAAACCCGACGGCGTGGGCTGATCTGCCGCCGGTTTGCAGCGAAATGGATGGCCGCAGTCGATAATGCGGTGTTTCCCCCTTTCCTAAATTAGATTTGCAATGGCCCAATACGTTTTTTCCATGAACCGCGTCGGCAAGATCGTGCCGCCCAAGCGGCATATTCTCAAAGACATTTCCCTGAGTTTCTTCCCTGGTGCCAAGATCGGTGTGCTGGGTACCAATGGCTCAGGTAAATCCACCTTGCTCAAGATCATGGCTGGGGTGGACAAGGAAATCGAAGGTGAAGCCACGCCCATGGCGGGCCTCAACATTGGCTATTTGCCCCAGGAACCCCAACTGGACCCCACCCAGACGGTGCGTGAAAGCGTGGAAGCGGCCATGGGCAAGGTGTTTTCCGCCAAGGCGCGTCTGGAAGAGGTGTATACCGCCTATGGTGACGAAGATGCAGACTTTGACGCGTTGGCGGCCGAACAGGCCGAACTGGAAGCCATCATTGCCACAGCCGGTACCGACTCCGAGCACCAGCTTGAAATTGCAGCCGATGCACTGCGCTTGCCCCCATGGGAGGCCAATATCGGCGTTCTGTCCGGTGGTGAAAAGCGCCGCGTGGCGCTGTGCCGCCTGCTGCTGTCCAAGCCTGACATGTTGTTGCTCGATGAGCCCACCAACCACCTGGATGCTGAGTCGGTCGACTGGCTGGAGCAATTCCTGCAGCGCTACCCCGGCACCGTGGTGGCCATCACCCACGACCGCTACTTCCTCGACAACGCGGCAGAGTGGATACTGGAGCTGGACCGCGGCTCCGGCATTCCCTACAAGGGCAATTATTCCGACTGGCTCAGCCAGAAGCAGGCACGCCTGGAGTCCGAGCAAAAAGGCGAAGAATCCCGTGCCAAGGCCCTGAAGAAAGAATTGGAGTGGTCGCGCCAGAATCCCAAGGCACGCCAGGCCAAGAGCAAGGCGCGCCTGGCCCGTTTTGAGGAACTGAGCGACTTTGAGTACCAGAAGCGCAACGAAACCAACGAGATTTTTATTCCCGTAGCGGAGCGCCTGGGTCACGAGGTGATCGAGTTCACCGACGTGACCAAGTCCTTTGGCAACCGCGTGTTGATCGACAACCTGAGTTTCAAGATTCCTGCTGGTGCCATCGTCGGCATCATCGGCCCCAACGGTGCGGGCAAGTCCACCTTGTTCAAGATGATCGCCGGACGGGAACAGCCAGACTCTGGCACCGTCAAAATCGGCTCTACGGTCAAGATGGCCTTTGTGGACCAGAACCGTGATGACCTGGCCAACGAAAAGACCGTGTGGGAAGACGTATCCGGCGGGTTGGACATTTTGAACGTCGGCAAATTCCAGATGGCCAGCCGTGCCTATTGCGGGCGCTTCAATTTCAACGGCGGCGACCAGCAAAAACGGGTGGGCACGCTGTCGGGTGGTGAGCGTGGACGCCTGCACCTGGCCAAAACGTTGATTGCCGGTGGCAACGTGCTGATGCTGGACGAGCCATCCAACGACCTGGATGTGGAAACCCTGCGCGCGCTGGAAGATGCCTTGCTGGAGTTTGCCGGCACCATCATGGTGATCAGCCATGATCGCTGGTTCCTGGATCGCATCGCCACCCACATCCTGGCCTGTGAGGGCGACAGCCAATGGACCTTCTTTGACGGCAACTACCAGGAGTACGAAGCCGACAAGAAGAAGCGTCTGGGTGAAGAGGGTGCACGCCCGCACCGCATGCGGTTCAAGGCACTCAAGTAACCCATCTCCAGGGCAGTTTCATGGCAGCTCGGCCTCTGCACACCCCATCGCAATACCAGGCGCTGTATCGGTCAACGGTACAAGACGCGGCGGCGGGGGGCAGCCTGTTAATGGGCAAATTGGTGGCCGCTGCGCGAAGCCAGTTGCAGGTGCGCGAGGCGGCCAGTCGGGATTTGCGTGCGCGCGATGCGTTGGTAGATTCCGCCCAGAAGCTGCGCACCTGGGAGGCTGAGCTTTGCAAGCGCTTTCCCCAGGCCCTGCTCGATGCCTTTGCGCATCCTGAAGTGATCCACGAAGCGGGTACACACGCTGTTGCCGAGGTGGCTTTTGACGAACTGGAACTGATGGACGAAGTGCAGGTCCAAACCAGTGTCACGCTGGCGCGCACTTTGCAGGTCGCGGTGCTGGCTGCAGAGGCCAGTCTGGCAGAACTCAATACGCTGATTTGCACGACCCTGGGCTTGGGCGCGGTCGACCCGTTGCGCAATCCATTGCGTCCACAAATCTATGTCAACGCACTTCGCCATGTTGTGGAGCAAACCCAGGTGCCGGCCGCCATGCAACTCGAATGGCTGGGAGCTATGGGCACCAGCCTGGGCCAGGAGTTACGCAACCTGTACACACAGCTGTCCAAGACTCTGATCGGCCAGGGCGTTGTGGCGGCGGGCTACGCCGTCGCGCAAACCCCGGCGGGGTTTGGCATTGGACGGGGCGTCGCGCAGTACGGCGAGCAGGTTGGCAGTGCTCCTGTGTCACGGCCGCATGCTCCCCTGCATGATCCAGTGCCGCATCGTGGGAGGATGGAAGCGGGGGCTTTCTCGGGTCAGCCGCCACCGCCACCTATGGGCGGCGACAAGAGTCAGACCCTGCTGACACTGGACAAGTTGCGGCGTCTGCTGGCCGGTGAACTGGATGAACCGCAGGTTCTCAGTGCCAAAGAGCAGTTTGCAAAACGCTTCGAGCGGGAATTTGAAAATGGTTCGGAAGCGGTAGACGCACCTGTCACGGATTTCGATGCCACGGTACCGGCCGCACTGGAAGCGCTGACGGAGATGAAGCAAGTCGAGGCTGTGGTGCAACGACTTCAGCAACGCCATGGTTCTGCACCGCAGCCTGTGCCCGACGGCGACACATCGATTGAGGCCTTGCGCGCCAGTTTGCGTGGGCAGGCTCGGGGCGTTGGGCAGTCGCTCAGCCTGGAAGTGATCACCATGATGGTGGACAACATTGCGCAGGACCGCAAGTTGCTCCCACCGGTGCAGCAGTTGATCCGTCAGCTCGAGCCCGCATTGTTGCAGCTGGCCCTGGCCGATCCACGTCTGTTCACCAACAAGCAGCACCCCGCACGGTTGTTGGTGCAGGAAATTGCGCACAACAGCCTGGCCTATTTGTCGGTGCATGCATATGGATTTGAAGAGTTTTTGTGGGCGCTGCAAGAGGCTATTGCGCCCCTGATCAATGTGCGCATCGAGAATGCGGAGCCTTTTGAGCTGGTGCTGAGTCAATTGCAAAATGCATGGCAACGGGCCGCATTGGCCAGTGAACGCAGCCGCGAAGCGGCCATGCTCGCATTGCAAAATGCAGAGCAACGCAACCTGCTGGCCGAGAAGATTGCCAACGAGATTGTTGGCCATCCGGATGCCGTTCAAGTGCCCGAAGTGGTTACCGAATTTCTGTGTGGACCCTGGGCGCAGGTTGTGGCCCAGGCACGGTTAGCCGGGCCTAGTGGTTCGGGTGCGGCAGACAAGTACCAGGCGCTGATTTCGGCATTGCTGTGGAGCACGCACCCGGAGCTTTCTCGCAAAAATACGGCCAAGCTCACGCGGCTGGTGCCCCTGCTGTTGGCCACTCTGCGTGAGGGACTTGAGTCCATCCATTACCCCGCAACCAAAGCCAGCGCCTTCCTGGAGGCGCTGATGGGCCTGCACCAGTTGGCATTTCGCTCGGCTCCCAAGCCAAGGGCGGGCGAGGCCGAGGCGCGCGTGGCTGCCGTTGCGGCGCTGCGCCAGAATCTGCTCGAAGACGGCAACCCCTGGGTTGCCCCCGAAGAGGCCCGCGCCTCCAACTTCATGGATTTGCCCGACGCGCCAGGTGAGCCGGTTGCGCAATCCGTCGAACCTGTGGCTGTCGATGCGGCGGCTGCCCATGTAAACAGGTCCGTAGCTGAACCTGTGGCCGAGCCCGACATCGGGGTGCTGATCAGTGCCTTGCCACTGGGATCTTGGGTGGAGTTGTTTTCCAATGGCCAGTGGATGCGGACCCAACTCACCTGGTCGAGTCCGCATGGGACCCTGTTTTTATTTACCAATGCATCGGGTACTACCCAGTCCATGACCCGGCGCTCCTGCGACAAACTGGTGGCGGCCGGGAACTTGCGTGTCGTGTCAGGCTTGCCCGTGGTCGATGGCGCGCTGAATGCGGTGGCCCAGATGGCCCTGCGCAACAGTGTTGATACAGAGTTCTAGTTTTGTGAGTCAAATTGGGCTCTAGCCCCCGTCGAATGGACGTAGAGCGCTATCAGAGTTATAGCAATAAGGTCAATGGCTACAGCGGATGTTCCGCGTAGAACTTGCCCCCATGAAATAGCAGCGGGGAAGCACCGGTGCGGTGGGCGCAGTTCTCGACTTCGCCTACAAAGATGACATGGTCACCCTCTTCATAGCGACTGCGGTTGAAGCATTCAAAAGTCGCAGCAGCGCCTTTCAACAGAGGAGCCCCTCCGGCGCCCGGAGCAAAGGCCACGCCCGCGAAACGGTCACCATCGCGCGACGCGAACTGCCGCGCCAGGTCCTGTTGCTCAGCGCCCAAAATGTTGATGGCATAGTGCGAACCTGTGCTGAACGCTGCCATGGATCCGGCCGAGCGGGACAGGCTCCAGAGCACCAGGGGCGGCGAAAGGGAAACGGAGTTGAACGAATTGGCCGTCAGTCCGACGAACGAGCCGTCAGCGGCCCGGGCGGTCACGATGGTCACGCCGGTGGCAAACATGCCCAAAGCCTGTCGAAACTGGTCTGGGGAGAAATTGGGGGGAAGTGCCTGGGGTGGCGGGGCAGTCGGGCGCATGCGCAAATTTACCTTATATCGTTCTGTGGAGGGCGTCGCCATCTGGACAACCCGTGGCTACCAAGGGGCGTCCTACAATGCGGACATGCGTTTTCACACTATTATCGTTGGCGTGATTGCTATGCTAAGCATAGCGGCTCATGCAATTCCAATGCGGTCTTGTGGCGCTTATGTTGCAAAAATTCCGAATGTCAAACCGCAGCTGTGTGAGGCTGCGCAGTTGCAGGACATGCAGGCGCGTTCGGTGCAAGGGCGTCCCATCTGGGGGCGGGACATGCCATCCGATGGCGCTGATCTGAAGATACTGGTTCTGGGCGGTATCCACGGTGATGAAATGTCATCCAGTTCCCTGGTGTTCCACTGGATCGCGATGGCACAAACTGCACATGCGACTGCGCCTTTGGCCGTTCACTGGCGCTTTATTCCGTCGCTCAATCCCGACGGCCTTTTTGCACGACCCGCCCGGCGCGTGAATGCCCGTGGCGTGGACCTGAACCGCAATTTCCCGACACCCAATTGGGCCCGAGACGCGCGCCACTATTGGGAAGCACGCACCCGCAAAGACCCCAGGCGCTGGCCGGGCAGCAAGCCACTGTCCGAGCCGGAGTCACGTTTCTTGCTGGAGCAAATGGACAGCTTCAAGCCTAATTTGATCGTCAGCGTACATGCGCCTTTTGGTTTGCTGGACTTTGACGGCCCGTCCGTCCCGCCCAACAAGCTGGGGCGACTCTACCTGGATCAGGTGGGCATTTATCCCGGTTCCCTTGGCAACTATGGCGGCATTCACAAAGGCGTGCCGGTGGTGACCATCGAGTTGCCCAGCGCCTCCCGTACACCGACGGACGGCGAGATGCGTCAGATGTGGGCGGACTTGCTGCGCTGGACGTCGGACCGCCTGGGTCCCGGAATTTCAACTGCGGCAGAGCACTTACCCAAGCAGCATTGAGGGGCTTGGGAACGCGCGCCCTGCGTGTTAACTTCGCCGCATGCAAAAAGTGGATGTGGCGATTGTGGGTGCGGGGTTCGGCGGCTTGTGCGCTGCCATTCGCCTGCGGGAAAGCGGTGTTCAATCGCTGGTCATTTTGGAGCGCGACCATGAGGTAGGCGGCACCTGGCGCGACAACGTTTACCCGGGATGTGCGTGCGATGTGCCATCGCACATGTACTCGTTCTCGTTCGCGCCCAACAAGCAGTGGACGCGACCCTATCCGCAACAGCAGGAGATTCAAGACTACATCCTGCGCGTCACCGAACAATACGCACTGCGGTCGCTGATCCGTTTCAACGCGGATGTGCAGGCCATGCGATGGCTGGATCTGCAGCAGCTATGGCAGGTTGAAGTAGAGGGCTGCGAGCCGTTGTTGGCCAACCACGTCATTCTTGCCACCGGCCCATTGAGCAAGCCGGCCATACCGGACATTCCCGGGGTGGATACGTTTTCCGGCGAGGCGTTTCACTCCGGGCACTGGCGCCACGATGTGGACCTCCAGGGCAAACGCATTGCGGTGGTCGGGACCGGGGCCAGCGCCATCCAGTTTGTGCCGGAAATCGCACCACACGCCGCCGACGTCAAAGTGTTCCAGCGCACCGCGGCCTGGGTCGTTCCGCGGTTTGACAATCCCTATGGTGCCATGCGCCGGTGGGCGTACCGTTGGGTGCCGGGCCTGCAGCGATTGAGCCGCTGGCGGGTGTACTGGTTTAACGAATGGGTTGGCATGGGCTTCATGGGCTCCAAGCGCATGCAAGGCATGCTCAAACGCCTGGCCGGCCATCACCTGCGTCGACAGGTGGCTGACCCTATCATGCAGCAGGCATTGACGCCGGATTTCAACCCCGGATGCAAGCGGCTGCTGATTTCCAACACCTGGTTCCCCACCCTGCAGCGGTCCAATGTGGAACTGGTAACGCAGGCAGTGGCTCGCATCGCACCCAATGGCGTTGTCGGTGCCGACGGCACCCTGTACCCCTGTGATGTCATTGTCTGGGGAACCGGTTTCAAGGCCACTGAATTCGTGGCGCCCATGCGGGTCTATGGTGAGGGCGCCGAAGCGCCCGAACTCGGCAGCATCTGGCGCGAGCAGCCCGCGGCGACGCGGCTGGGCATCACAGTGGCAGGCTTTCCCAATCTGTTTCTGCTGGTGGGGCCCAACACGGGGCTGGGCCACAACTCCATCCTCTTCATGATCGAGTGCCAGGTGCACTATGTTGTTCAGGCCTTGAAGAGTTTGCGAGAACGCGGGCAGGCGGTATTGCGTCTGAGGCCAGAAGTCCAGCAGGATGACTATGCCCTCAACCAGCGCAAGATGAAAGGCACCGTGTGGGCCTCCGGCTGCAAGAGCTGGTACCAGAATGCGCAGGGCCAGATAGACACGCTGTGGCCGGGCTACACCTGGGAATACTGGCTCAAGACGCGCCGGTTTCAGGCCAGCGACTATCTCTGAATCAGTGCCCCAGAATCTTGGACAGGAAGTCCCGGCTGCGCTCGTTCTGTGGGTTGTTGAAAAAGTCGTGCGGGTTGTTTTGCTCGACGATCTGGCCCTGATCCATGAAGATCACCCGGTCGGCCACCGCCTTGGCAAAGCCCATCTCGTGCGTCACGCACAGCATGGTGATGCCCTGGCTGGCCATTTCGATCATGACGTCCAGCACTTCCTTGATCATTTCGGGGTCCAGCGCACTGGTCGGCTCGTCAAACAGCATGATCTTGGGCTTTAGGCACAAGGCCCGTGCAATGGCTACACGCTGCTGCTGACCGCCTGAAAGCTGCAAGGGGTACTTTTTCGCCTGCTCCGCAATGCGCACCCGTTTGAGTTGCTCCATGGCCTTTTCTTCGGCTTCTTTCTTGGGCATCTTGCCCACCCACATGGGGGAAAGCGTCAGGTTTTCCAGCACCGTCAGGTGGGGAAAGAGGTTGAACTGCTGGAATACCATGCCAACTTCCTTGCGGACCTGGTCGATGGCTTTCACATCGTCAGTCAGCTCAATGCCATCGACGATCAGGTGGCCCTGCTGGTGTTCTTCCAGACGGTTGATGCAGCGGATCAGCGTGGACTTGCCCGAGCCCGAAGGCCCGCAGATGACGATACGCTCGCCCTTGGCGACGGACAGATCAATGTCGCGCAACACATGGAAGTTGTTGCCATACCATTTGTTGACTTTGTCGAAAGTGATGATGGGTTCAGACATGTTTTTTCCTGGCAATCTTTTATCGGAGTTTTGACTTGTTGACCTGCTGCTCGATCCACTTGCTGTAGCGGGACATGGCGAAACAGAACACAAAATAGATCAGTGCGATGAACAGGTAGCCCTCGATGCGAAACGGCCTCCAGTTCGCGTCAGAGTTCATGGCCATTTGCATGGCGCCGGTGAGTTCGTACAGACTCACGATGGCCACCAGCGAGGTGTCCTTGAAGGTGGAGATGAAGTTGTTCATGATGCCCGGCACCACCATGGCCAGTGCCTGGGGCAGCACGATCTTGCGCTGGGTTTGCCAGTACGACAGCCCCAGCGTTGCCGCCGCTTCGATCTGTCCCTTGGGAATGGCCTGCAATCCACCGCGGATGACCTCTGCCATGTAGGCCGCCGCAAACAGCGTGATACCTGCCAGCACCCGGATCAGCACGTCGATGGAAAAGCCCTGTGGCATCAACAGTGGGAACATGAAGGACGCCATGAACAGGACGGAAATCAGTGGCACACCGCGAATCAGCTCCACATACACCGTGCACAGGCTGCGAATGGCCGGCATGCCCGAGCGTCGGCCCAGGGCAATCACCAGCGCAATCGGAAAGGCCATGGTCATCGACAGCGAGGCCAGCAAAATGGTCAGCGGCAAGCCACTCCACATATCGGTCTCGACCTTGGCCAGGCCGAACACGCCACCGTACATCAGCGTGAAGTAGACGGAGAGCACCGCCGCCCACAACACCGGCAGCCATGCCTTCCAGCACACCCGCATGCAACTGGCGATGATGAGCGACAGCAGCATCGCGGTGGCGATCAGGGCGCGCCAGTGTTCATCGAACGGGTAGCGACCAAAAATGATGAAACGGAATTTTTCCCGGACCACGCCCCAGCAAGCCCCGGCGGCCTGGTGGCACACCTCATGGTCAGGAACCCAGGCCGCGTTCACGATGGCCCAACGGAAGAAGGGCGGCAGAACGGCCAGCAAAATGGCGCCAATGATGGCCGTACCCAGAGACGTCTTCCAGTCCCGGAACAGGTTGATCTTGCACCACGCAACGAAGCCGTCGGTGTTGACAGGCGCAGGGCGCGGCGCAATGGTTTGAAACGTTTGTGCACTCATGGTTAGGTCCTCAACGTTCCTGGATCGCGGCACGCGCGTTGTACCAGTTCATCAGCAGCGATGTGAACAGCGACGTGCTCAGGTACACCACCATGATGATGGCGATGCACTCCACCGCGCGGCCGGTCTGGTTGATGGCGGTATTGGCAATTGACACCACGTCGGGGTAGCCAATGGCCACCGCCAGCGAAGAGTTCTTGGTGAGGTTGAGAAACTGGTTGGTCATGGGTGGAATGATCACGCGCATCGCCTGCGGCAGCATGACCAGTCGCATGGTGTGCCCACGGCTCAGGCCCAGCGCGCTGGCGGCTTCAGACTGTCCCAGTGACACTGCCTGAATGCCTCCGCGCACCACTTCGGCCACAAAGGCGGCGGTGTAAATGGTGAGGCCCAACAGCAGTGCCAGAAACTCGGGCGTGAGGGATCCCCCATTTTCAATGGCGAATTCGCCCTGCTTGGGTGCATTCCACTCAGAGTGCGCACCGCCCAGTAGCCAGCCCAACAAACTACAGCCCACCACGATGGCCAGCGGAGCCCAAAACAGGCTCTTGACCTTGCCGGTCATCTCAAACGAGCGGATCGCAAAGCGGCGATACCACCAGGCCACCGGCAAACCGATCAGCAGTCCCCACGAGGCAACCAATTGCCCGGTGGCCCACACCGGAATCGGAAAGTTCAACCCGCCTTTGCTCAGGAAGAATGGACCCAGTACCCAGGGTTCTGTCGCGGGCGGCAGCATTTCGGTAAACAGCAGGTACCACATCAGCAATTGCAACAGCACCGGGATGTTGCGGAAAAACTCCACATAGCTGATGCACAGGCCGCGAATCAGCGCATTGCGAGAAAAGCGACCGACCCCGATCAGGGTTCCCAACACGGTGGTCATCACAATGCCCAGCACGGCAACCCGCAGCGTGTTGGTCATGCCGATGAAGTAGGCGCGCCAATAGTTCTCGCCCGAGTCAAAGGGAAAAATGCTCTCCCCTATGTCGAACCCGGCGGCGCTGTTCAAAAAGTCAAACCCGCTCTGGATTCCGCGCGCCCGCATATTGGTGGCGGTGTTGTTGGCGAGGTAGAGCACCGTTAGCGCGATGACCGCAACTGCCACGATCTGGTAAATCAGCGCGCGGAAAGCCTGGCTGCGCCAGGACCAGGTCTTTTTGGGAGGAGGGGATGAAGTAGGGGTCATTGCGGCCTTGTTGCAGTCAACAAACCAAAAGAATCAGGCAGAAGCCGCGCATTGCGGGCCTCTGCTGTCAAGAAAACACCGGAGTCTGCTGACCCCGGGGATCGCTGCTTAGCGAATGGGCATGGCGTACTGGATGCCGCCCTTGTTCCACAGGTTGTTCAGACCGCGTGGCAGTTGCAGGGCCGACTTGGGTCCGACATTGCGCTCGAAGATCTCGCCATAGTTGCCGGTGGCTTTGATGGCGCGTGCCATCCACTCCTTTTCCAGACCCAGCAGCTTGCCGGTGTCGTCTGTGGTGCCCAGGATGCGGCCCACCACGGGGTCTTTGCTGTTGGCCTTGAGGTCATCCACATTGGCAGATGTCACGCCGTACTCTTCTGCTTCCAGCAGGCCGAAAATGGTCCATTTGACAATGGCTTCCCACTCGTCATCACCACGGCGAACCAGTGGTCCCAGGGGTTCTTTGGAAATCAGCTCGGGCAGGATCAGGTGGTCGGCAGGGTTCTTGGCAGACTTGTTGCGCACTGACGCCAGACCGGAAGCATCGGTGGTGTAGGCAATGCAACGGCCGGAGAAGTAGGCGCCTTCAACCGCGTCCAGCTTTTCAAACACCACGGGCTTGATGTTCAGCGCGTTGGCCTTGGAGTAGTCGGTCAGGTTCTTCTCGGTGGTGGTGCCGGACTGTACGCACACGGTCTGGCCCTTGAGCTGCTTGGCGCTCTTGATCTTGCTCTTCACGGGAACCATGAAACCCTGGCCGTCGTAGTACACCACGGCGGTCTGGCTCAGGCCCAGGGACGCGTCACGGGTCAGAGTGAATGTGGTGTTGCGCGACAGAATATCTACTTCGCCAGATTGCAGTGCGGTGAAGCGCGCCTGTGCCACCAGCGGCACATATTTCACTTTTTCTGCATCGCCCAGCGTGGCGGCAGCGACTGCGCGGCAAACATCGACGTCAATGCCGGTCCACTTGCCGTTGGAGTCTGCAGCACTGAAGCCCGCCAAACCGGTGTGAACGCCGCAGATGACCTGACCGCGGGCCTTGATGCCATCCAGGGTCTTGCCCGCGTGCGCGGGTGCGGCGAGCAATGCGCCCATGGAAGCCAGCACCACTGCAGCCAATTTGGCTTGTTTCATTGTCATGACTCAATCTCCAACTAAAAAAGGAAAGAAAACGACACAAGGCCTGTCCCTGCGCCAACGCAACACCAATGGTAGCCCTACCTGACCCGCGCTCCCACCCGGGTTTGCACGGGGCTGTCATGCGAAATTTGCATATGCAAATACCGCAGACCCCTTGGAATCGACTGAGTGGATGACGCACATTTCGTGCCATGGCCGCAGTATCCACGCGGATGGGCTGGCGTTCCAGAGCGTCACCGACGTGACTCAAACCGCGCTGGCTTGGTGGCTACCCGGATGCGGCGCACCGGGTGGGGCGCTAGGCTCCACAGGGTCCACATACCTAAGGAGTTCTGGTGCGCGCGCATTTCAAGTTCTGGCCCAAGCGGCTGCCCCATGCCATCACCATTCCCGCCACGTCGTTGTGGGATAACCTGGAGACCAGCGCCCGGCGCTACCCTGACAAAGCGGCGCTGGTGTTCTTTGGCACGGTGCTGACCTACGCTGAGTTGCTACAAAAAGCAGAGCTGCTCGCGCAATGTCTGCGAGGGCTGGGGGTCGAAAAGGGCAACAGAGTGGTGCTGTGC
>ERZ795044.2639-NODE-2639-length-15477-cov-8.671573_pt1 | contig 15477 bp, 17 predicted proteins | sample MGYA00375128_ERZ795044 | MGnify/ENA primary metagenome ERZ795044 (study PRJEB30173, sample SAMN05720213) | anaerobic digester metagenome | isolation source: active sludge of municipal wastewater-treating anaerobic digesters | place: USA | collected 2014-12-22 ... | reverse complement strand
GCCAAGCGCGCCGGCGCCACCCAATTCTTCAACCTGATCCTGGTGGAGGGCGTGGACGCCCCCGTCATCTGAATCCAAACCATTGAAAACGAAAGGGAATCATGAGCGCTATTGTTGACATCGTCGGGCGTGAAATCCTCGACAGCCGCGGCAACCCCACCGTCGAGTGCGACGTGCTGCTGGAATCCGGCGTCATGGGCCGAGCCGCCGTGCCCTCGGGTGCCTCCACCGGCTCGCGCGAGGCCATCGAGCTGCGCGACGGTGACAAAGCCCGCTACCTGGGCAAAGGCGTGCTCAAGGCCGTCGAGCACATCAACACCGAAATCTCCGAAGCCGTGCTGGGCCTGGACGCCTCCGAACAAGCCTTTCTGGACAAGACCCTGATCGACCTCGATGGCACCGAAAACAAGAGCCGCCTGGGCGCAAACGCCATGCTGGCGGTCTCGATGGCCGTCGCGCGCGCCGCCGCGGAAGAATCCGGCCTGCCCCTGTACCGCTATTTCGGCGGCATGAACGGCAACCAGCTGCCGGTGCCGATGATGAACGTCATCAACGGCGGTGCGCACGCCAACAACAACCTGGACCTGCAGGAGTTCATGATCATCCCCGTGGGCGCCCCGAGCTTCCGCGAGGCGGTGCGCTATGGCGCCGAGGTGTTCCACGCCCTGAAGAAGATCATCCACGACAAGGGCATGAGCACCGCGGTCGGTGACGAGGGTGGCTTCACCCCCAGCGTGGCCAGCCACGAGGCCGCCATCCAGATGATTCTGGAAGCCATCGACAAGGCCGGCTACACCGCCGGCGAGCAGATCGCCATCGGCCTGGACTGCGCCGCCAGCGAGTTCTACAAGGACGGCAAGTACCACCTCGAAGGTGAAGGCCTGACCCTCTCGGCCGAGGAATGGACCAACATCCTGGCCACCTGGGTCGACAAGTACCCCATCATCAGCATCGAGGACGGCATGGCCGAAGGCGACTGGGACGGCTGGAAGATCCTGACCGATCGCCTGGGCAAGTCGGTGCAGATCGTGGGTGACGACCTGTTCGTGACCAATACCAAGATCCTGAAGGAAGGCATCGACAAGGGCATTGCCAACTCGATCCTCATCAAGATCAACCAGATCGGCACGCTGAGCGAGACCTTCTCCGCCATCGAGATGGCCAAGCGCGCCGGCTACACCGCCGTCATCAGCCACCGCTCGGGCGAGACCGAAGACTCGACCATCGCCGACATCGCCGTGGGCCTGAACGCGGGCCAGATCAAGACCGGCTCGATGAGCCGCAGCGACCGCATGGCCAAGTACAACCAGCTGCTGCGCATCGAAGAGGACCTGGGCGATGTGGCGGTCTATCCTGGCCGCGCCGCTTTCTACAACCTGCGCTGAAACCATGCGGCCGGCCCTCGGTCTTGCGCATCGCGGTGACTCCGGAAGGAGGCACCGCGCTATCGCAGGACAACGGACCGGCTTCACTGTTGCGGGTTGATGAACCTCCGTCCGCCCATGGGAAACCGCGTCATCCCCTTGATCCTCATCCTGCTGCTCGCGCTCTTCCACGGGCAGCTGTGGGTGGGCCGTGGCAGTGTGTCCGACGTTTCCCGAATGCAGCAGAAACTGGACGCCCAGAAAGCGGCCAACCTGCAGGCGCGCCAGGCCAACGAACGCCTGGCAGCCGAGGTGCGCGACCTGCAGGAAGGGCTGGAGATGGTCGAGGAAAAAGCGCGACTCGAACTGGGCATGGTCAAGCCCAACGAAGTCTTTGTGCAGATCGGCCGCTAGGCGCGCGCAGCCCTCGGCCGCCGGCGTCGAGCCCCGACATGCCCCTCACTGCCCTGCCCCTTCGTCCCCGTACCGACCGCTGAGTCCATGTTTGCCGAAGCGTTCGTTTTGTGGGGTTCTCCCACCACCTGGCTCGAAATCGTCGCCTTCGTGCTGGCGCTTGCCATGGTGGGCTGCAACATCCGAGAGATCCATTGGGGCTGGCCGTTGGCGGCGATCAGTTCCGTCCTGTACGTGGCCCTGTTCTGGCAGAACAAGCTGTATGGCGATGCGGCGCTGCAGGTGTTCTTCGCGCTGGTAGCCCTGTGGGGATGGGGACAGTGGCTGCGCGGGCGGCGCGACGACGGCAGCGCGCTCGCCATCAGCCGCCTGACGCGGTCCGCTCGGCTGTGGACCCTCGCCAGCTGCGCCGTGCTCTGGCCGGCCACGGGGCTGTTCCTGAAGACCTATACCGACACCGATGTGCCGTGGTGGGATGCTTTCCCCACCGCGGTGAGCATCGTCGGCCAGTTCCTTCTGGGCCGCAAGTACATCGAAAACTGGGCCGTATGGCTGGCGGTCAACGTGGTCAGCGTGGGCCTGTTTGCCTGGAAAGGTCTGTGGCTCACGACACTGCTCTATGGGCTGTTCACGGCGCTGAGCGTGGTCGGCTGGCGCGCGTGGCAGCGCAAGCTCTGACGAAGAGACGCCATGAACTTGCCCCCCATGGCCCGCCCGCGACGCATCGCCCTGCTCGGCGCAGAAAGCACTGGCAAGACACAGCTGGCCCAGGCACTGGGCCTTCGGCTGCAGCAACAGGGGCTGCGCGTGACGGTGGTGCCGGAAGTGCTGCGCGAGTGGTGCGACCGCCAGGGGCGCACGCCAGGGCCCGATGAGCAGGCCGGGATCGCCCGGGAACAGGCGCATCGGGTGCTCCGGCAAATCGATGCAGACGTGGTGATCGCGGACACCACACCGCTGATGACTGCGCTGTACAGCCATCTGCTGTTCGGCGACGAAACCCTCTACGGCTTTGCCCTGGCCCACCAGCGGTGCTACGACGCCACGCTCGTCACAGGACTAGACGTGCCCTGGGTGCCCGATGGCTTGCAGCGCGACGGCCCGCAGGTGCGCGAGCCCGTGGACGCCCTGCTGCGCACCGCGCTGGCCCGAGCCGGTGTGAGCTGGCAGGTCATCTACGGCCGGCACGAGCGCCGACTTGAAAACGCGATAAAAGCTATCACTTCAATAGCAAATACTGACCAGCTGACGCTGGGTAACGGCCAGAAAGATCATGAAACGCCGCTTTGGAGCGGTCGCTGCGCCACCTGTGGCGATCCGGCCTGTGAACATCGGCTGTTCACAGCCCTGATGCGCCAGGACGCGGCTCACCCGGCGCCCGACCACGGTCAGTGAACGACCGGCCCGACCGGTGGCTGGGCTCCTGGCGCGGTGAAGATCTGCGCCGCATCGACCGGGTCGAAATGGTACTGCTGGCCGCAGAAATCGCAGCCCACCTCGATGTGCCCGCGCTCGGCCAGGATGCCTTCGGCCTCCTCCACCCCCAGGCTGCGGATCATGCGTCCGACGCGTTCGCGGCTGCAGCTGCAGGCAAAGCGCGGACCGGTCTCGCCGGCCAGCGGCTCGAAGCGCAGCACCGGCTCTTCCCAGAACAGCCGGCGCAGGATGGTGTCCACGTCCAGCGTCAGCAATTCCTCCCGCTTCAGGCTCTTGGCCAGGATCGCGATGCGGTTGTAGTGCTCGTTCAGGCCAATCTCGTCCTCGTTGGCGCGCGTGTCGGCGACAGGGCTCGACGCATCCGACCCCGGGCCCTGTGCCGCCCGCATCGCGTCTGACCCGGCAGCCGTTGCGCGCCCGCCCAGGTTGTTCGCGCCCTGCACCGGCAGGCGCTGGATCAGCAGGCCGGCGGCCGCCTGCTCGTCCGCGGCCAACACCAGCGTGGTGTCGAGCTGCTCGGACTGCAGCATGTAGTGCTCCAGCACGTCGCTCAGCTTCTCCAGAGGCTCGCGCCGGTCGCCGAACAGCGGCACCACACCCTGGTAGGCCTGCTGACCCGGCAGGCGGTCTTTCGGATCCAGCGTGATCGCGCAGCGGCCCTGGTTGTTCACGTTCACCATCTGGCTCAATGCAGCGGCGTGCGGCACTTCACCCACCACCGTCGCCGTGGCGCGCAGGCTCAGGTCCGGCTGCACTTCGGCCACGGCCACCTTGATGGGCCCGTCACCGAAGATCTGAAGCACCAGCGCCCCGTTGAACTTGATGTTGCCTTGCATCAGCACGCCGGCGGCCGCCATTTCTCCGAGCAGTTCGCGCACGGGCGGCGGGTATGCGCCAGTGGCTGTGTTGCCCGCGCGCCGGCGCAGGATTTCCTGCCAGGCTTCGGTCAGGCGCACGACCATGCCGCGCACCGGCAGGCCGTCAAAAATGAATTTGTGGAGTTCGGACACGCGTGGGAACCTGGTTGGAAGTCTGAGTGCACACCGCGCGCCGTTCGGCTCGCGAGGCGCCGTGATCAGTCGATCTTGCGCAGACCCGCCTGAAAGCGGCGGGCGTTCGCGACATAGTGGCGCGCGCTCCAGCGCAACCCCTCCATCTGTTCGGGCGTCAACTGGCGCACAGCCTTGGCCGGGCTGCCGATGATCATCGAACCATCCGGGAATTCCTTTCCTTCGGTGACCAGGGCGCCGGCCCCGACCAGGCAATTCCGCCCGATCTTCGCGCCGTTGAGCACAACGGCACCGATGCCGATCAGCGATTCGTCGCCGATCGTGCACCCATGCAGCATCACCTTGTGCCCCACGGTGACATGGTTGCCCACGACGATCGGCCGTCCGACGTCGGCGTGCATCACACTGCCGTCCTGGATGTTGGAGCCGCGGCCGATCGTGATCGTCTCCGTGTCGCCCCGAACGACCGTGCCGAACCAGATGCTGGCATCTGCGCCCAGCGTCACGGCGCCCATCACCTGGGCGCTGTCGGCCACCCAGGCGCTGGGATCAACCTGGGGCGCCACCCCGTCCAATGCATAGATCGCCATCAAAATCCTCGTCGCGCGTCGCGCAAAACCTAGAATTGTAGGGATGGAACTCCGCCAACGAGCGCTGCGGGCGCTTCAGACCTCAGACATTCAGGGAAAAGTAGACCAGTCCAGCGCCATCTGGTCACAGTTCGCTTCTTTTTCAATAGCGAACCACGACATCCCGGAGCCGCCTGGCCTGCCGGGTCGACCGGCGCAGCCGAGCCTGGTTGCGCCCACGCTGGTGCCGCAGCGCTCGCCGTTCACCGTGGCGGGCCGCGCCGCGCTGATCCATGCGATCTGCCACATCGAGTTCAACGCCATCAACCTTGCGCTGGACGCCGTCTGGCGCTTTTCCGCGATGCCGCCGGACTTCTACCGCGACTGGATGCGGGTGGCGTTCGAGGAAGCGCAGCACTTCACCCTGTTGCGCGACCACCTGCAGACTCTGGGCCACCATTACGGCGATTTCCCGGCCCACGATGGCCTTTGGGAAATGTGCGAAAAGACCCGCGACGACATCGTCGCCCGCATGGCCCTGGTGCCCCGCACGCTGGAGGCACGCGGGCTGGACGCCACCCCGCTGATCCAGGCGCGCCTGCGCAAAGTCGGTACGCCGGATGCGCTGACGGCCTGCGACCTGCTGGACATCATCCTGCACGACGAGATTGGCCACGTCACCATCGGCAACCACTGGTACCACTGGTTGTGCGAGCGCGACGGCTTGGATCCGGTGGCCCACTACAGCGTGCTGGTGCAGCGGCACCGCGCGCCGCGCCTGCGCCCTCCGTTCAACGAGACCGCACGGCGCCAGGCCGGTTTCAGCGCGCAGGAACTGGACTATCTGCTGGGGTCTTGACTCCGCTCAATTTCCTGCCCGGGCGCGGGCAGACAATGGCGCCATCGGACTGCATGAAGGCGCCGGTTCGGTGAGAGCTTGAACGGCGCTGCGTTCGAAATTCAAAGGAATGTGATGCTCCCCACCTGGCTCCTGTACGCAACCGCCGTCTTGTTCATCGTTCTGGCGGGCACGGCCCTGTTCTTCTTCACGCTCACCCGCGGGGCCCTGATCCTGCGCACGGTCGCCGGCCAGGCCGACAGCGCGGCGGCCCATGTCTATCCGATCTACTCGAACATGCGCCTGATCCGGCTGGTCGACTGGCAGCCGATCATCGCCGCGATCCTGCTGTTTCAGTACGACCGCCTGGTGTCGGCCATCACGAGCGGGCTGCGCCAGACCGATCTTCGCGGGAAAAAGGTGCTGATCACATCCTGCGCCTTTGGCAACGTCATCCCAAGGGTGGTCCAGGCCTCGACGGACGCTGGCGCCTCGCGCGTGCTTGTCGCCGACATCATCCTGAACGAACTGCAGCACGCCAGAACCAAGTTGCCCGCCTTTGCCGGGCGCGTCGACTACATCGAAGAGAATGCCACCGCCATGACGCTGGCCGACGGCTCGGTCGACGCCAACGTGATCTTCTTCCTGCTGCACGAATTGCCGCACGAACTCAAGGGCGAAGCGCTGCGCGAGGCCTGCCGGGTGCTGGCTCCGGGCGGCAAGCTCTATCTGGCCGAATTCCACAGGCCGGAGCCCTGGGTGCTGCGCGCGCTGAGCTGGACCTACTTCAAGGTGTTCGAACCGCTCGGCCTGGCCTTGTGGGATACGCACGATCCGGTCAGGCAGCTGCAGGCCATGGAAGGGTTCAGCTGCGAGCGTCGCACCGTCTTCTTCGGCAACTTCCAGGTGATCGTGGCCACGCGGAAAGGACCGCAATAACCGGCCCCGCGCAGACTCACCCGCGCGGATGGTGCTGCGCATGCAGCGACTTCAGCCGCTCACGCGCCACGTGGGTGTAGATCGTGGTCGTGGAGATATCGGCATGGCCCAGCAGCAACTGGACCGCACGAAGGTCAGCGCCATGGTTGAGCAGGTGGGTGGCGAACGCGTGGCGCAGCGTATGGGGTGACAACGGGGCCGTGATCCCGGCCTGCACCGCATAGCGCCTGACCAGCATCCAGAACATCACGCGCGACATGGCGGTGCCGGGATGGGGCCCGCTGGAGGTGACAAACAGGTCTTCGGTCTGCCGCCCGGCCAGCAGCGCCGGACGGGCCTCGGCCAGGTAACGCTGAAGCCAATCGCGAGCGACCTCGCCGAAGGGGACCAGCCGTTCCTTGCGGCCCTTTCCCAGCACCCGCACGATGCCTTCATTGAGGCTAAGGTTCAGGGTCGTGAGCGCCACCAGTTCACTCACGCGCAGGCCACTGGCGTACATCAGCTCCAGCATGGTGCGGTCGCGCTGGCCAAGCGCCGTGGCCGTGTCGGGCGCAGCCAGCAAGGCCTCCACCTGGGCCTCGGTCAGGGTCTTGGGCACCCGCAAAGCCTGGCGGGCCGACTGGAGCTTCAGCGTGGGATCCTTGGCGATCAGGTGTTCGCGCAGCGCCCACCGAAAGTAGCGCTTGAACACCGTGAGCCGCCGGTTGGCGGAGGTGGCCCGGGTGCTGTCATGGCGCGCCGAAAAGTAACGCTGAAGGTGCACTTCGGCGCTGGCATCCAGCGCGAGCCCGGCTTCGTCGCCCAGCCACCGGGCATACAGGGCAAGGTCCCTGCGGTACGCCGCGAGCGTGTTGGGAGACAGGCCGTCCTCCAGCCAGAGGGCGTCGATGAACCGGTCGATGCTGGAAGCGCTGTCAGCCGGCATGGGCGAGGATCCAGGCACAGCGGGCTTGAGCGGGGCTGGCCGTCGCGGCTGCGGTGCGGCCAGTGCGGCCATCAGTCCAGTTTGAGCTTGGACTGGTCCACCACTTTCTTGTAGACGTCGTATTCGGCTTTGATCTGCGCGGCAAACTGATCGGGCGTGTTGGCCACGATCAGCGAGCCCGTGTCCTCGATGCGCTTGCGCACCGCCGGGTCTTCCAGAGCCTTCTTCACGCCGCCGTTGATCTTGTCAACCACCTCCTTCGGAAGGCCCTTGGGTCCGTAGATGCCGTAGTAGGCCATGCGGTTCACCGGCTCCAGGCCGACTTCCTTGAAAGTCGGCACGTTCGGCAACTGGGTCAGCCGCTGCGGCGCGGCCACGACGATCGGAATCAGCTTGCCGGTGTTGATGAAGGGCAGCGCCGAGGGCATGTTGTCGAAGATGATCGGCACCTGGCCGGCTACCGTGTCGTTGAGCGCGGGGCCGGCGCCCCGATAGGGGATGTGGGTGATGAACACGCCCGCCAGGCTCTTGAACAGCTCGGTCTGCAGGTGGCCGATGCCGCCGGTCCCCGATGACGAGTACGAGTATTTTCCCGGGTTCTTTTTCAGTTCGGCAATGAAGCCCTGGTAGTCACGCGCGGGGAAGCTCGGATGCACCGCGATCACATTGGGCGTGGCGGCGATATTGATGATGGGGGTGAAGTCGGTCACCGGGTTGTACGGGATCTTGGGGTTGATCGCCGGGTTGGCCGCCGTGGTCGACACCGTGGCCATGCCCAGTGAATAGCCGTCCGGGGCGGCCTTGGCGGTTTCATTGGCGCCGATCACGCCGCCGCCGCCCGCCTTGTTCTCGACGATCACGCTTTGCCCGATGGCTTTTCCCAGAGGCTCGGAAATCACGCGGGCCACGATGTCGGTCGTGCCGCCGGGCGCAAAAGGAACCACCAGTTTGACAACCTTGGTCGGATAGCCCTGTGCGAAGACGGAACCCGCGGCGGCCGCGGCCACCGTGAACGCGATCCATTGACGGCGATGCATAGAAATACTCCTGAATTGCTCGATTGAAGGCCTGATCGTAATCGTACGAACGTCTCTGGTGCAGGCGGATGTCCCCTACGGGCTTACCCGCAGCGCAGCCGGATTGAAGGTATTCTCGACCCGTGAACCACGCGCAACTGCTCTTCCCCGATTTTTCCCTGATTCTGTGCGGGTATCTCCTGTGCCGGCACACGCCGTTGAACCGTTCCGTATGGGAGCCGGTGGAGAGCCTGGTGTATTTCTTCCTGTTTCCGGTCCTGCTGTTTCACTCCATCGTGAAAAGCCCGCTGGACCTTGGTGCCGCGTCGAGCCTGATCGGAGCGGGCCTGACGATGGGTGTCACGGGCATTGCGCTCGCTTACGCGCTGCCCCACCTGCCCTGGATCGGCACGCACATCGACCGGCGCGACCATGCGGCGAGTGCGCAGGTGGCGTTTCGCTTCAACTCCTTCATCGCGCTGGCGCTGGCCGATCGCCTGGCCGGCGCGCAGGGCCTGCAGATGATTGCGGTCCTGATCGGCGTCTGCGTGCCGCTGTTCAACGTGGCCGCAGTCTGGCCGATGGCGCGCCATGCACGGCGCGGATTCCTGCGCGAGCTGGTGCGCAACCCGCTGATCCTGGCGACCGCGTCCGGCCTGGCCGTCAACCTGGCGGGGTTCTCATTGCCACACTGGCTTGAACCCACCGTGACACGCATCGGTGCAGCCTCCCTGGCTCTGGGGCTGATGGCGGCTGGCGCCGGCATGCAATTCGGATCGCTGGCGAGCGGACGCACGCTGGCCGTGGCTGTGTTGTCGATCCGGCATGTCCTGCTGCCCCTGATCGCGTTCGGGCTGTCGCGGTGGTTCGGCCTGTCGAGCGTTCAGACCTCGGTGTTGCTGGCGTTCTCCGCACTGCCGACGGCCTCCAGCGCCTACGTGCTGGCCGCGCGCATGGGCTACAACGGCGCCTATGTGGCCGGACTGGTCACGCTGTCGACCCTGCTGGGCATGGCCAGCCTGCCATTCGCGCTGGGTTGGCTGCGTAACCAGTAAATCCCGCGTTTCAGGGCGCGGCGGGCTTCGAAGGCGCAGCGGGCGGCAGCGCGCCGCCGTTCAGCACCAGCTCGATGCGGCGGCGCACGCGCCGGGCTTCGACCGCGTCACCGGCGCTTTCAGCGTGGCGGGCCTGCACCTTTAGCCAGGCCAGGAGCGGGCGGCTCCAGCCTTGGCTCGACGCGGTGTCCACCGCCAGCGTGATCACGGCCGGGTGCCCTTGCCCCGCTTGAAACCACAGCGCGGCGGCCACCAGGCGAGGCAACGGCTGATCCATCGCGGGCAGAAGGGCTGCATCGCCGGAACTGATCGCCCCACCCTGCAGCAGGCGCTGGGCAGCGGGTTGCTGGGCGCTCGGCAACAGGGCGAGCTCCTGCGGCGGCAACCGCCCGGCCAGGTAGTTCGCGTAGGCAATCTCGGGCGCCGCTGCATCCGCGCGCAACGCCTCGAACCCGGAGCAGGGTTCGAACACCAGACTGGCAACCTGGGTGGAACAGCGCAGCAACTCGGCCCGCGCCATCAGGCCCGCATCGCCCGTGCGCGCGACTTCCTTGCGCATGCGATCAAATTCCAGGTTCGCGACCCTCGTGTTGCCGGCCAGGTAGGCCGATGTTGCGCGCTCGGACGCCGCCTGCGCATTGACCCTCCAGTCTGGCACCGGGGGCTGGCTGGCGCACGCACCCAGCAACAAGGCCATGACCGCGCCGAGCATCCAGGGGCGAAGCCACCGCGCAAGACCGATGAGCGCATTCATGGCAGTTTGATTTCCGGGTCGCGGGCGAAAGGCCATTTGCGGTTGATCTCGTTCACCAGGTGCTCCACCTTGCGCAGGCTGGCTTCGACTTCGGCGCGCAAGGCCGCCAGATCCGACGTGCCTTCGCGGGTGTTGGTCGCTACTGCCTGCGCCTCCAGCAACACCGCGTCCACCTTCTTCAGGCTGAGCCGTGCATCGGCCAGCAAACCATTGAGCTGCGCGACGGTGGCCCGGGTTGCCGGCATCACGCCTTGTTCGCCGAAGACCTGGGTATCCGCCTTGGCGGCAAGACCGTCAAACCGCGCCAGCAGGGCATTGGTGCGGTCCAGCGTGGTGATCAGCTTGCGGGCATCGGCCTCGTTGCCCATGAGCAGCCCCAGCGCTCCGCGCGGGCCGCGCAACTGGGCCGTCACGTTGCCCACGTTGGCCAGGCTGGCATTGAGCGGCGAGTCGGCCGCGGTCATCACCTGCAGGTTGGCCAGCAGTTCACGCACGGTGTTCATGAGGCGCGGGATCTCGGCCGTGGCGTCGCCGCGCAGCAGCACGCGTTCGGCTCCATCGGGCAGAGGCGGATCCGTGAGGATGCCGCTGTAGGCGCGAATGCGGGTGCCGCCAACCATGCCCCGCTCCATCGTGAAGACGCTCGACGTCCGCAGCCAATGGGCATCTTTGCGCGGAACCTGCACGACAATGCGGGCGTTGCCATCCGGTGCCAGTGCGATCTGGCTGACCCGCCCGAGCGCAAAGCCCGAGAAGGTCATGTCCATGCCGACCGCCACGCCTTCGGAATCGTCCGCGATCAGCACCAGCGTCTGGGTCCGCTCGAAGACACCCCGTGCATACAGCAGATAGCCCGCAGACGCCGCAATCAGCAGCAGCACCGCAACGACCAGCATTGCCGCGCGGAATTCCAGTCGGGGTTGGGATGCGGCAGGGTCAACGGACATGGGTGCTCAGGACTCGCGTTCAGTAATAGTTGCCCACCAGCGAGGCCACCTCGATCAGCAGGATGAGCAGGAACATGCGCATCAATCCCTGAACTTCAGGCAGGTCGGACCGCCTGGAAGAAGCCGGCTCCCGGTTCATGCCGGACACGGTGGGGATCAGCGATACGGCCAGGCTGAAAAACAGCGTCTTCAGGACGAAGATCAGCGTGACGGCCGGGTTGAAGACCTGGCCGACCTTTCGGGTGTAGGAGTCGAATGCCTGGTGCGTCGGTCCGTGCACCACCAGGTAGGCCAGCACCAATGCAACCACGCAGCTGACGACGGCGAGCGTGAGCACGGCAAACATCCCGGCCAGTGCGCGCGGCATCGCCTCCAGCACCAGCGCACCGGTGCCTGTCTCGGGCTCGCGCCGCGCCACTTGCCTCGACAACACCACCCCACCGGGCAAGGTGACGTTCACCGCCACGAAGAGTGCCGACGTCAGCGGGATCAGCTCCAGCACCAGCACCCGAATCACGGTCTCCAGAGCGTACTGTGAAAGTCCGTAGCTTGCAGCCGTGACCACCACGATGCGGATCAGCACCAGACTGGCCATCGCCACAAAAAGGGTGAACCAGGGCAGCATGGGTGCCGTTCCAAGATACAGGTGGCGCGCCACCGCCGCGCGCCCCGCGCCCCGGTAGCTCGACGGCGACAGCATCATGCTCAGAAGGAGCGCGGACGTGTTCAGGTTGCGCACCACGGCCTGCCACCGGCTGCGAAGTGCCGGCTGCCAGGTCTGCAGGGGACTTACAGCGCTCATGCTCTCATGATAGCGGCGCATCCGCGCCTTGCGACAGCGCCCACGTCACGTGTTCGCGGACCAGCGCATCCGGGTGGTCGAGCCGCCCCGCCAGCGCGGCGCGTGCCGTTTCAGCGCAAAAGCCCGGGGCCGATTCACGCAGGGCGTTGCCCAATGCCACCGCCACATTGCGCAGCCAGCGCGCATGGCCGATGCGCCGGATCGGGCTGCCTTCGGTGATGCGCAGGAACTCTGCCTCGCTCCAGCCCAGCAAGTGCGCCAGCGGCTGCGCGTTCAGGCCGGCACGCTCGTCGAAGTCGGACAGGGTGCTGCGGCGGGCAAATTTGTTCCAGGGGCAGACCAGCTGGCAATCGTCGCAACCGTAGATGCGGTTGCCGATCAGCGGGCGCAGGTCCGCAGGGATCGAGCCGGCATGCTCGATGGTCAGGTAGGAGATGCATCGCCGCGCATCAAGCCGGTAGGGCGCGATGATCGCCTGCGTGGGGCAAAGGTCGATGCAGGCCTGGCAGCTGCCGCAGTGTGCGGCCGCGGGTGCACTGGCCGGCAGTGCCAGATCGACATAGATCTCGCCGAGAAAAAACAGCGAGCCCGCCTCCCGGCTCAGGATCAAGGTGTGCTTGCCGCGCCAGCCCTGGCCACTGCGCGCCGCCAGTTCCGCTTCCAGCACCGGCGCTGAATCGGCAAAGACCCGGTGCCCGAACGGGCCGACGGACTCGGCCATGCGGTCCTGCAGCTTCTGCAGACGCGCGCGCACCACCTTGTGGTAGTCCCGACCGCGGGCATAGAGCGAGACGGTCCCTTCTCCGGCCCTGCGCAGCCGCGACAGTTCGATCGCCTGCCAGCCTTCGCCGCTCGCGCGCGGGAGGTAATCCATGCGCGCCGTGATCACGCTGAGCGTACCCGGCACCAGCTCGGCCGGCCGCGCACGCCTGAGGCCGTGCGCGGCCATATAGTCCATGCTGCCGTGAAAGCCCTGCTCCAGCCATTGCATCAAGCCTGGCTCGGCGGAGGACAAATCCACGCCCGCCACGCCAATTTGGGAAAATCCCAGCTCTCCGGCCCATTGCCGAACCCGGGCCACCAACTGATGAGGATCGATCTGAGCGCTGTTGAACGTCACCCGCCCATTGTAGGAAGCGTCCCCGCCCCCGGCGTCACCGTGGCCTGGCGGAGCGAGGACGAGACAGCGGCCTTTGCGCGCCGGCTAGCGGCCAGTGCGGCCGTGCGCAATGCGTTCATCGAACTGCATGGCGACCTCGGCGCGGGCAAGACCACGCTGGTGCGCCACCTGCTGCGCGCGTTGGGCGTGAGCGGCCGCATCAAGAGCCCGACCTATGCCGTCGTCGAACCGCATGAGGCCGATGGTCTGGCCATCTGGCATTTCGACTTCTACCGCTTCGACGATCCGCGCGAATGGGAGGAAGCGGGCTTTCGCGACCTGTTTGCCAGCGCTGGCCTGAAGCTGGCGGAATGGCCGGAAAGAGCCGCCGACGTGCTGCCGGTGGCCGACCTCGAAGTGCACATCCAAACCCAGGCGGACGAGAGCCGCCTTGTGACCTGCAGGCCCCGCACCGCCACCGGCGAGGCCTTGCTGAAGGATGCCATCCCATGAAGCAGCCGCCATCCGGCCTGCTGCAACGCCGCAGCCTGCTGCAGACGGGCGCCCTGGCCTTGCTCCTGGGCGTGCGCCATCGGGCCCATGCAGCGACCATCCTTGCGGTCCGGGTCTGGCCGGCGCCCGACTATTCCCGCGTGACGATCGAATCCGCGGGGCCGCTGAAGACCCGCCACTCTTTCGTCACCGCGCCCGCGAGACTGGTGGTGGACATCGAAGACCTCGAACTGAGTCCGGCGCTGCGCGAGCTGGTCGCGAAGGTGCAGGCCGATGACCCCAACATCGCCGGCATCCGGGTGGGCCAGTATGCGCCGGGTGTGGTGCGCCTGGTGGTGGACCTGAAGCGACCCATGCAGCCGCAGGTGTTCAACCTGCCTCCGGTAGCAGCCTACCGCGACCGGCTGGTCTTCGACCTCTACCCCGCCCAGGCACCCGATCCGCTGGAGGCGCTGATCGCCGAGCGCCTTCGCGACAGCCGGCCCACCGAGGCCGCACGTCCGCCGGCCGGCCCTTCCGCCCCAGCCCCCGTTCCAGTCACCTCTGTGGGCGCAACAAACGCGAATGCACCGCAGCCGCCTGTGGTGACCGATCCGCTGGGTGAACTGATCGCTCGACAGTCCGGGCGCATCGGGGCGGCTGCAGCGCCGGCGCCTGGGCCCGCCCCCCCCTCACCGAGCACCCGCCGCTACCCCGAGCTCCTGCCGGCAGAACCGTCAGCTCCCGATCTGATAGCTGGACATGGCCGTCCGACGCTGGGAAACGTCGAAAAGAGCTCAAAATCCGTGCTGGACGGGCCCACCGAGCGCCTGATCATCGTCGCGCTCGACCCCGGCCATGGCGGCGAAGACCCCGGCGCCATCGGTCCAGGCGGCACCCGTGAAAAAGACGTGGTGCTGCAGATTGCGCACCGCCTGCGAGAGCGGATCAACGCCACCACACTCAAGGGTAGCCCGATGCGCGCCTATCTCACCCGGGATGCGGACTTCTTCGTCCCGCTGCAGGTTCGCGTGCAAAAGGCCCAGCGGGTGCAGGCCGACCTGTTCGTCAGCATCCACGCCGATGCTTTTTTCACACCGCAGGCCCGTGGTGCCAGCGTGTTTGCCCTCAGTCAGGGCGCGGCCTCGAGCGCCGCAGCGCGCTGGATGGCCAGCCAGGAAAACAAGGCCGACCTGATCGGCGGCGTCAACATTCAGGCCAGCGACCCGCACCTGAAGCGGGCCCTGTTCGACATGAGCACGACGGCCCAGATCAATGACAGCCTGAAGCTGGGTGGCGCGATGCTGCGCGAAATCGGCCAGATCGGGCGTCTGCACAAGCCCGGCGTCGAGCAGGCCGGCTTTGCGGTGCTGAAAGCCCCTGATATCCCCAGCGTGCTGGTGGAAACCGCCTTCATCAGCAACCCCGAAGAAGAGGTCAAGCTGCGCAGCGAGGCCTACCAGGATGCCCTGGCCGACGCGCTGATGAAAGGGATTCAGGCCTATTTCGCGCGCAATCCGCCTCTGGCGCGAAATCGCCCGGTATAGGCCATCAGGTTCTGGCAGGCCGCTGGGATGGCATCGAACGGCTCGGCTCCAGGCCTGATACCGGCCCGGCCAGGGGCAACGCCGGCCACAATTTGACCGCGGAAGTCCTCTTTTCATAGCGCACCGAGTCCATCCGGCGTTGGGAACCTCTCAGTTCAGGCAGGATACCCTTTGAACCGGCCTTTCCAGTGCACGAAGCGGCCCGCCGTCGTTCGGGAAACCCCCCTAACCCGAAGCCGTCCTTCTGAGGCACAGTGGCCCGCGACGCG
>ERZ795044.2636-NODE-2636-length-15481-cov-6.876961_pt1 | contig 15481 bp, 14 predicted proteins | sample MGYA00375128_ERZ795044 | MGnify/ENA primary metagenome ERZ795044 (study PRJEB30173, sample SAMN05720213) | anaerobic digester metagenome | isolation source: active sludge of municipal wastewater-treating anaerobic digesters | place: USA | collected 2014-12-22 ... | reverse complement strand
CGCCAGCGATACTTTAACGGATTACTCGATCACATTTTAAGTAAAGAGATTGAATATCCACAAACAAAAAGTCAGCAGAAAAAAATTACTAATGTCAGCGATGATTTTAGCCAGTTGTCTGTCGATGATCTGGATCTGATCCGTGAACTGTCAGTAAAACTGCAGGATCTCTATGTGAGAACAGGTGATGTCATGGATTAAAAGTTACTGTTTAATTCTTCAGAGAGGAAGTCCGGGTTGTATACGCAGCCCGGATTTTTTTTGACTTACTCTTAAACTAACTTTTACACTAATAAAAGATTAAGAGTAAGTTTAAGAGTAAGTAGAAACACCAACACGATACTAATTAGAGTATATCAGACGCACCGGATACCTCTTAAAACTCTTTTCAAAATAATCAGAGTGTGAGTAAACAAAGTAAAGCTGACTATATTCATCTTCATTCGGATGTTCAGATTGCCACTTAACGAAATCACTCTTCAGTTGACTGTTTTCTGCTAAAAGTTTTTCAGCAATATCCTCAAACACATAGGCAGAAAACCATTCTTTTTGTTGAAGAATTGAATCGAAAAATCCCCAGTTAAAATAACTGTCTTCGGCTGACGGCATAAGAGTTTCAAGAAGTATTCTTATGTGCTTTTGTTTGCAATCGATCAAATAGTCGCCTTTTTTAAATTTGTTATTTTCTACTTTAGATTCTGTTTGAGTCTTGTAATGAAGATAGTGGCCTTCATATGCAGAACCTGTCGTTTTATAATCTTTGATATATAAAGTGGTTGCACTTGAAATTGAATCCTGCGTTATACGTGTCGATTTTACTCCGTTGGCGTCAATCATCCGGATTATATTTTCCCAAGCTTGCGGGACATAAAAATACTTCGGAATCAGAATAGAATCTTTTGGTTCATAATAATTATAGAATGTTATTACCTTTTCATAAGGTTTTTTGTGATCATATTTTAAACGCATACCGGTGGTGACTTTACTTTTTTCAAAATTACATTCGTAGCCTTTGAATAAAAGTTCGTCTTTTTTGCTGAGGTCGACTTCATAGTTCAACGGAAAAGTTTTCATGTCCAGATCGTACTCAAAAGCTTTTTTTCTGGCATTGATAATTGCATCTTTCTTTTCATCACAAATTGAAATCAGAGAATGTAAAAATCTTTGAGTGCTGTTTACACGTTCAGGAAATGGTTTAAGCATATGGGTTTCTGTTATGAATGAAAATGAATTTAGCAGAGTAACATATCCACTTCCAAATCGTGGCGTTTCTAAAAATGCAACAATGCCACTATCAGGGACACCTTCTTCTACAAGTGTTGAGACGTATGGAGTCATTTCGTCATTTTTTGCCTTCATAGAATTAAACAGAGAAGGAGTGAATATGTCCTTCATGTAAGTACCAATTGGTGGGCTGGCCTTACTGTGTTGTGAACTTATTAAAGTCATTGTGTATTGGTAGTCTGCGCCATCTGATACATGTGTATCTACAAAAACATCAGGATCCCATTGATGAAGAATCATTTTTAATGACCTTGTATTCAAAGCATCTGTTTTTATAAAGTCCCTGTTCAAGTCAAGGTTTTTTGCATTTCCGCGAAAACCATATTCGGCAGGCCCATCCTGATTAACCCTGCTATTTGAATTTCTTTCGAGAGCACCGTCAATATTAAATGCAGGTATTATACATACTACTACATTTTTAAGTAGGTCGCGGTATTTTTCTTTGTACAAAAGGTCTTTTGCAAATCGCAGACTTGCATCCATACCATCAGGTTCACCTGGATGTATTCCGTTGTTTATAAAAAGCACAATTTTATTTTGTTCATGAATCTGTTTTGGCTGATTTATTCCATTCGCAGAAATAACAAATAGCTGTAATGATTCTCCGCAATCTGTTTTCCCGTAAGGAATTAAAGAAGCAGATTCAAATTGTTTATCCAGCCGCTGATATTCTGCAATTAACTCATCATAAGTCAATGAATGATTAGTTATCCCGGATTCTTGCGATTTTAATTGCAAAGAATGTGTTAATAAGAGGAAAAACAGTAGTTTCTTCATTGGATAAATATAGCAGGAGTGCGATAGTTTTCAAAGAAACTTTTATCTTTCAGCAATCAAAAAATACAGCCTGTGAAGAAGCTATTGTTAATAGTCCTGTTATGGTGTTCATCATATACCGGATTCGCTCAAATTGAAATCGATGCACCAATTCCAATTGATCCGAAGATCAGAATCGGAATGCTGCCAAATGGAATGAAGTACTACGTAAGGAAAAATTCAAAACCAGAACAGAGAGCAGAATTAAGATTGGCAGTGAATGCCGGTTCTAATTTTGAAGACGACAATCAGCAAGGGATTGCCCATTTGACAGAACATCTTGCATTCAACGGAACCGCAAGTTTTAAGAAAAATGAACTGATCGATTACCTTGAATCAGTCGGAACAAAATTCGGACCGCATCTGAATGCATATACAAGTTTCGATGAAACTGTTTACATGTTACAGATTCCTACAGACAAATCTGATATAGTTGATAAAGGTTTACAGATCCTTGAAGAATGGGCGCATAATCTGACATTTGATTCTGTTGAAGTTCAAAAGGAGCGTGGAGTTGTTGTTGAAGAATGGCGCATCGGACAAGGTGCAGGTGAAAGAATGCGCCGACAGTATTGGCCATTACTTTTTAAAGATAGCAGATATGCAGAGCGGTTACCCATTGGTAAAAAGGAAATTATAGAAAACACTCCTCAGAGTGCGATCAGAGCATTCTACAATGATTGGTATCGTCCGGACCTGATGGCAGTAATCGCAGTTGGTGATTTCGATATCGATGCTATGGAGAAAAAGATCAAAGAACAATTCTCGAAAGTCCCTGCTAAAAAATCTGCTAAAGTCTGGCAGGCATATGAAGTTCCTGCAACAAAGGATATGTTGTATGCTTCTGTAACAGATAAAGAGAATACAACTTCCAGCATTGAATTGTTGTACAAATTACCCCGGGTAACGAATGTTAAAATAAATGATTTTCGCGATGATATAGTCAAGCAGCTTTTCTCATCCATGATGAATGCAAGATTAAGTGAGATAAGCAGAAAAGCAGATGCTCCGTTTCTCGCTGCCGGCGGGGGTTTTGGAGGGTTTGTCAGAACGAAAAGTACTTTTGATATCAGTGCAAGATGTACTGAAACGAAATTCAAAATTGCGCTGACTGTATTAATGCAGGAAATGGAAAGAATTCGTCGACATGGTTTTACACAAACCGAATTAGACCGCGTAAAAGCAGATGCTCTGGATAATATAAAGCGTGCATATAACGAAAGAGATAAATCTCCTTCATCAGGATATGCCCGGGAATATGTAAGCAACTTTCTTTCAAAAGAACCAATCCCGGGGATTGAAAAAGAATATGAGTACTATACTTTTTTCATTTCTCAGATCACATTAGATGAAATAGGAGTGATAGGAAAAAATTATCTTACAGGAAGTGAGAATTGTTTTGCATTATTTACTTATCCTCAGAAAGATGGAATTGTTATCCCAACTGAAGCTGAAGTAAAGAAAATGTTTGAAGAAGTTAAGAATTCAGAAATTTCGGCATATGTAGATAAAGTCAGTACAAAACCTTTGATCGAAGCAATACTGAAACCTGCTGCTATAATATCAGAAGAGAAAAATGAAAAATATGGAATCACTACATGGAAATTCGGGAATGGAGTTACAGTGAAAGTTAAGCCAACCGATTTCAATAATGATAAAATAATTTTCTCAAGTTATAATAATGGTGGATGGTCAACTACTGCGCGTCCTGATTTTTATTCTGCTGTTTCTGCAGATGCAATCATTGACAACTCCGGCTTAGGAGAATTTGATGCTACTATGCTTGATAAAATGCTGAGTGGAAAAACGGTTAGCTGTTCACCTAACATCGGTCCGTTAACGCAAGGTTTGACAGGGAGTTGTGCTCCAAAAGATCTGTCAACAATGATGGAACTGATCTATGGATATCATACCATGCCCAGAATTGATAAAGACGCATTTTCGCAATTTGTGGAAGCCAGAAAAACGGCACTTAAAAATAAAAGCGTGAATCCTCAGGCTGTTTATAACGACACGGTAAATTATCTTATGTCGGGATATCATTATGTAGGCCGTCCGATGACAGTAGAGCTGGTAGACAGCATCAATCCTGAAAGAGCACTTGCAATTTATAAAGAACTGATGAGTGATGTTTCCGGCACTAATTTTTATTTCGTTGGGAACTTTGATGTCGATTCACTGAAGAATTTTGTTTGTAAATACATTGGTAATCTGCCTGCATCCGGTAATGCAAAAAACTGGAAGGACCTTGGTGTGAGAAGTCCGAAAGGCAGTATAAATAAAACAGTTTCAAAAGGTATTGCTCCGAAAAGTTATGTCTCTCTGAGATGGAATATGGATTTCGATTACAATGCAAAAAACCGTCATGAAGTTTATGCTTTGAATAAATTGATCAGTATCCGCCTGAGAGAAGTTTTGCGCGAAGACAAAAGTGGAGTATATGGAGTAAGTTTCAATATGAACCCGTCAAGAATTCCAATTCCGAAACTTGAAAATACTGTTGGCTTCAGTTGTAAACCTGAAAACGTTGATTCACTCATTGATGCAGTTCAAACTGTGATTACAGAAGTAAAAGCAAAAGGTGGTGATGACAAGAATCTTGAAAAGATCAAACAGACATTTATCCGTGAAAGGGAAACAGCTTTGAAAGAAAATTCATTCTGGTTGTCAGCTATGATCTCTGCAGATAAGAACAACGAAAAACTTGAAGAAATGGAAGGGTATAATACCTGGGTAAATTCTTTGACAGGAAAAGATTTTGTTGTCTTCGCAGATAAGTATTTCAAGACTGATAATTATGCGCGGTTGGTTTTAATGCCGGAGTGATAAAGTTCTTGACTTGATAAATTAAAAACACAGAGGACATGGAGAGCACAGTGAGACCATAGAATGAATTACTTCTATGAACTCACTGTGCTCTCCATGTCCTCTGTGTTTTAAAGCGTTACCCTTCGATAATTTCAGGCAAATCCCCGAAATCTTCCTTCCTTACCCACTGAAACTCCTCATCCTTATTGAACCACGTCATCTGCCGTTTTGCATAATTGCGTGAATTTTTTTTGATGAGTTCAATTGCTGTTTCTAAAGAAATTGTTCCATCGAGGTAACTGAAAATGTCAATGTAACCTACAGTTTGTAAGGCATTACAATGTCTGTATTTTAATAGTGATTTTACTTCGTCAATTAAACCCGAAGAGATCATCACATCTACACGATCATTGATCCGTTCATATAATTCTTCTCTGTCAATGTCAATTGCAATTTTTATTATTTCAAAAGGTCGTTCAGGCTTTACTCTTTTTCTCAATGAAGAGTAGGTGACACCGGTTTGTTCAATCACTTCTAAAGCCCGGATAATCCGATGCGGATTATTTGTATCTACAACTTCATAATAGTCGGGATCTTTTTCGATCAATTGTTTTTGCAGGAATTCCAGTCCTTCATCTTTAAATAGCTGATTGTATTTTGCTCTGATTTCAGGATTGGTTTCCGGAAGGTCATCCATTCCTTCACACAAGGTTCGGATGTAAAGTCCGCTTCCACCAACAACTACTGCATAATCATTTTTCTCATGGATCTCTGCGATTTTTGCCAGCGCATCAATTTCAAATCTCCCGGCATTGTATTCCTGATCGGGTTCGAGAAAATCAATAAAGTGATGGACTGCCTGTGCTAATTCTTCTTTAGTTGGTTTTGCAGTACCAACGTCCATGAATTTGTAAAACTGCCGGCTATCAGCATTTATAATTTCAGTATTGTAATGATTAGCAATTTCAATTGCCAGTCCGGTTTTTCCGGATGCAGTTGGGCCGCCTATTACAATGAGTTTTTTCATTTTATTTAAAATAAAAAACCCTCGGGTAGGAGGGTCTTTATAATATTGTGGAATGTGTGATAATTAAAATTCGTCTTTATCTTCTGAGATACTATCGTCAAGCATGTTTTCGTCATCACTGCCAAAATCATCGGCAGATTCTTCTACATCTCCGGTAGCGGCAATAAATGTATCATCTTTTTCTTCACCTTCAGGTAATTCGCTGGTGTCAATGGCCAATACATCGCCGTCTGAATCATCTTCGTCATCTTCTGCATCATCCAGGTCTTCCAGTGAATCAAAGTCTTCAGGAACAGGAAGTGCTGCAGCCAGAGTGTTTCCATATTGCTTAGGAGCTTCGCCGCTAGATTTAATGCAACGTGGATATTTTGCATGTTGGTCTTCTTCACGGTTGATCTTGATAAGTTCAATTCTGAAAGTCCAAACGCCAAGATCAAATACATAATAGATCTTCTGATGTGGATCGATGATGAAATCGCACAGACGTGCATTTTTCATTTTCGATTTCGTTGCAGTTTCTGCTTCAGTCAGATCCTTGTTAGTAATCTCTTTTCCTTTTTTCCAGTTGTCATCGCTCATATAAAACGAAGCGGATTTACTTCCGTCAAAACCAATAGCAGTATGAATTGCATGATGCAGCTCTTCAAAAGTCTGTGTGGATTTGATCTCAATGTCGCGAACTACTTCTTCGTGATCTTCAATGATTACTCTTAATCTGTATGTTGCCATAGTTGTATTCTGTATCAGGTTCAAAAGTAGAAAGAAATCTTTTTGCAAAAATGGCTTTTATAAAAAATTATCAATTCTTTGTCAGGCCGTAATCTGCAGTTATGAGGTCATTTTTCTACGTTCAAGTCCCAGGTCCTTACTTATTTTTAACATTAACTCAAATGCTTCATTGTAATCATTCCTGATTTCGCCCTCAAGAATTGCTTCCCGGATGGCATTCTTAATAATTCCAACTTCTTTGCCGGGACTGATATTAAATGTTTCCATAATATGTTCACCCGTAATAGGAGGTTGCCAGTTTCTGATTCTGTCTTTCTCTTCAACTTCTTTTAATTTCTCAGTAACGATCCGGAAATTTTCTTTGTATTTTTTTATTTTATAGTCATTCTTTGTTGTCACATCTGCATGGCATAAGATCATTAACGAATCTATGTCGTCTCCTGCATCAAATAATAACCTGCGTATCGCTGAATCTGTTACATGTTCCTGCGCCAGAACAATTGGCCGCAAGTGCAATTGAACTAACTTCTCAACGAATTTCATTTTCTCATTCAGAGGCAGTTTTAATTGCCTGAAAATGTTCTTGACCATTCGGGCGCCTTTATCTTCATGTCCATGAAAGGTCCAGCCCTGGCCAGGCTCAAAACGTTTTGTGGCGGGTTTTGCTATGTCATGCAAAATTGCTGCCCAACGGAGCCACAAGTCATCCGATGACTTTGCGACATTGTCCAGAACTTGTAAGGTATGATAAAAATTGTCTTTGTGTCCTTGTCCGTTTATATATTCTACACCATGCAAAAGGCACATCTGCGGGAAAATGATCTGTAGCAGTCCAGTTTTGAATAATAGGTCAAAGCCTATAGAAGGTTTTGAAGAAAGAATGATCTTGTTTAACTCTTCAGAGATTCTTTCACCACTCACAATTTTGATCCGCTCACAATTTTTAGTGATCGACTCTATTGCTGCCTTGTCAATTTGAAAATGCAATTGAGATGCAAAACGGATTGCCCGCATCATTCTTAACGGGTCGTCGGAAAAAGTAATGTCAGCATCCAAAGGTGTGCGGATGATCTTATTCTCCAGATCGCTAACTCCATTGAATGGATCCAGCAATTCTCCGAAATTGGATTTCGTGAGATGAATGGCCATTGCATTGATAGTAAAATCGCGACGCTTCTGATCGTCTTCTAATGTGCCTTCTTCTACAATTGGTTTTCTTGAATCCAGTCGGTAAGATTCTTTCCGTGCTCCAACAAATTCTATTTCTAATCCATCGAATTTGATCATTGCTGTTCCAAAATTCCGGAAGATGTTTACTGTTACATTATCACCTAATGTTTTAGCAACATGCTGAGCAAGATCAATTCCACTTCCCAGTACAACTATGTCGATGTCTTTGGATTCACGTTTAAGAAAAATATCACGTACATAACCGCCTATCACAAAAGCCTGTTGATTCATGGCTTCTGCTTCTTCTGCAATCACAGAAAAGATGCGGTGTTGTAGGTGTTTTTTCATCTGATACTTTTCAGGGGCGCAAAGATAGGTCTATTTACCTATAAAGAAAAGGGTGAAAACCTGTTTATCAGGGTTCTTATGGCCTTATAATCTGAATTAATCCGCCTTTTTGCAATTTGATGATGGAGGAAGGGGCATGCCTTTGGCGGTCATCTTTTCTCCAATTGACAACATAATCAACGGAGGATCTGATTTCCTCACTTACTTCCTGATAAATTGCCGGTGTCGGTGACCCACTGATATTTGCAGATGTAGAAACCAACGGCTTTCTCAGTACACCGATCAGGTTTTTACAAAATTCATCATTGGTAACACGAATGGCAATACTGCCATCTTCTGCAATTAATTCAGGAGGTAAATTTCTTGCGCCATCATATACAATTGTTAGCGGCTTATCAGTAAACTCAATTAGTGGCCACGCTTGTTCAGGAATTTCTTTTACATATGTTGAAAGACGTGCTTCCAGATCTACCAGGAGTATCATAGTTTTTGAATCTGCCCGCTTTTTAATTTCATAGATCTTTCTAACAGCTTCCGGATTTGTTGCATCACAACCTAATCCCCAGACTGTGTCTGTCGGATATAATATAACCCCACCGTTCTTTAAAACCGCAAGTGATTTTTTTACTTCTGCCTTTACCTGCTCGTTCATTTTTTTGAATAAAATATTTTATTGACCTCAATTGAATGTGCACATTTGAAATGTGTCATCGGACAAGATCTGTAACCGTGTATTCCGCAAGGTCGGCAATTTAATTTTAAATCTGTTTCTACAATTCTTGAGTTATCTGAAAGCGGACCAAAACCAAATCGGGGAACAGTTGAACAAAAGACTGCTGTTACCGGAGCGTTCACGGAACCGGCCATATGCAATGGTGCTGAGTCATTCACAAAATTCATGACTGCTTTTTCCATTAGAGCAGTGGATTCCAGAAAAGATAATTTGCCGGCGAGGTTTGTGATCTTGCCATGACCACTCTTTGAAATTATCTCGTCGCCAAGTCCTGATTCTGCTTTTGAACCCAGGAGATAGATAACTGTTTCCGGAGAATCATTTTTATATTTCTGAATTAATTCTATCCATTTATATGCAGGCACTGTTTTCGTAAACCAGACAGAACCGGGTGAAATGGTAATGAAATTATCAGCAATGTATCCGGCGATATTTTTTTTATCTGCAGGAGTAGGATACAAGCGTGTTTTTGAAATATTCCTGTCAGTTAAATGACTTACCAGTGATTGATTTCTTTCAATCTCATGTATTCCATCACCGATTGAATGAGGAAATTTTTTTGAGTAAAAGAAACTGAAGGGATTTTTAGAAAAACCAAGTTTTTCTTTTGCTCCGGACAAGATTGTTAGCAATCCTGTTCCGGCAAATCGTTGAAGATTTATTGCAACATCGAATTTCTTTTCTCTTATCAATTTGATCAGACTGACAAGGTTTCTGAATTTGTTTTCTTTCTTGTCCCAGATCAGAACTTCTTTCAAAAAAGGATGTCCCTTTAACAGCGTTTCATTTCCTTTTCTTACAACAATGCTTATTTCTGCATGCGGAAAAGTGGAGTGTAGTTTCTCCAGCAGTGCTGTAGCCAGAATAACATCGCCGGTGAAAGCAGTTTGAATGATCAGAAATTTCATCTATGAATTTTCGTAAAAATAATTAAGCGGAAACTCCATATTCACGTAACGCAGAGTTAAGAGAAGTTTTTTTATCGGTACTTTCTTTTCTTTTTCCGATGATCAAAGCACACGGAACCTGAAATTCTCCTGCGGGATATTTTTTTGTGTAGGATCCCGGGATCACGACAGATTTTGCAGGAACTTTTCCGATGAACTCAATCGGATTCGGTCCTGTTACATCAATTATTTTGGTAGACATTGTCAATACAACATTTGCTCCGAGTACTGCTTCAGATTCGACGTGGACGCCTTCAACAACGATACAACGCGAACCGATAAAACAATTATCTTCTATGATCACAGGTGCAGCCTGAACAGGTTCAAGTACGCCACCAATTCCAACTCCGCCGCTCAAGTGAACATTTTTTCCGATCTGCGCGCATGATCCAACTGTTGCCCAGGTGTCAACCATAGTACCTTCATCCACATATGCGCCGATGTTCACATACGAAGGCATCAGAATAACACCTTTTGAAAGATAACTTCCATAGCGTGCAATTCCATGTGGAACAACGCGAACACCTTGACCCGCATAATCGGTTTTAAGTTTCATTTTGTCGTGAAATTCCATTGGTCCGGCATGCAATGTTTCCATCTGCTGAATAGGGAAGTAGAGAATTACTGCTTTTTTTATCCAGTCGTTTACAATCCAGCCACCTGAACCTGGTTCAGCAACACGTATTCTGCCTTTATCCAGTTCTTCAATTATATTTCTGATACAATCCTGCGTATTTTTTTCTTTCAAAAGTTCACGGTTTTCCCATGCTTTCTCTATGATCTCTTTCATAAAAAGGATAACTTGATTTGAAAGCAAAGGAAAGTCTCAATACTGAAACTAACAATACTTTTCTTTATTGTTTTGAATCAAGTATTCAGTCAGTTTGTTGATTCGTTATAGAGGTAAATTTGATGCAAAATCATATTTTTCAGTTATATTTGCAAAATGGGAAGAATTATGGCAATTGACTATGGAACCAAGCGAGTCGGTATAGCCGTAACAGACCCTAACAAGATAATTGCTACAGCATTAGATACCGTTCATTCGAAAGACATTATTGAGTACCTGAAGAAATATTTCATTGCTCAGGAGGTAGAATTAGTGGTTATTGGTGAGCCACGACAAATGGATAATACCGCTTCAGAAGTCACTCCCCAGGTCGAACAATTTGTAAAGGCGATAAAGAAAGCATTTCCTGAAATGTCAATTGCCAGATTCGACGAAAGGTTTACTTCAAAGATGGCTGAACAAGCTATCCGGATGAGCGGCATAAAGAAAATGGAACGCAGAAATAAATCGCTGGTAGACCAGACAAGTGCAGTAATTATTTTGCAGTCGTATATGAATGCAAATCAGATTTGAAAATTGAGTTTTTTATGATATACCCAATTATCGCTTATGGAGATCCCGTGTTAAAAAAGAAGGCACAGGAAATTGATAAGAAATATCCAAAGTTGAAAGAGTTGATCGACGATATGTTCGAAACAATGTATGATAGCAGTGGAGTAGGATTAGCTGCTCCTCAGATCGGACTATCCATTCGATTGTTTGTGATCGATGGTGCACCATTCGAAGAAGATCCTGTTAAAGATTTCAAAGAAGTATTTATCAATGCTGTGATAAAAGAAGAAACCGGAGATCTCTGGAAATTTAATGAAGGCTGTCTTTCAATTCCATCAGTTCGTGAAGATGTACAACGGAAGCCTGAAGTGTATATTGAATACTACGATGCAAACTGGAAATTGCAGAAGAAGACTTTTGATGGAATGGCTGCACGAATCATACAGCATGAATACGACCATATTGAAGGTATACTTTTTACTGATAGAATTTCGCCCTTAAGACAAAGACTCATCAAGAATAAACTTGCTAATATTTCTCAGGGAATTGTCGATGTAGATTATAAAATGAAATTTCCTATGCGTTCACGTAGTGCAAAATAATTAATGGAGATGAAAATGGTCAGGTCACTTTTACTTTTTGTTGTAATACTTTTTCTTGGAGCATGTTCTTCAGAAAAGGAGAAACTAATTTCTCAGATAAAAACTGCCGAAACAGGATTGTTGAATGACACTTCTCTGGTAGTAAATCTTGAAAAGGGAAAAGCAGTTAAAGAAATGTATCTGAAATTCGTAGAGCTTTATCCTAAAGATACAATGAGTGGTAGCTTTTTATTCAAAGCTGCGGATCTTTCAAATAGTATGCGCGATCCGAATACAACTGTTGAGTTACTTGGTCGCTTATTGAATAAATATCCGGACCATCCCCGGTGTGCCTCCGCACTTTTTATGCAGGCATTTGTTTATGATACAGAATTACATTCACCTGAATCTGCAAAAGCAAAATACAAAGAATTCGTACAACGTTTTCCAAACGATCCATTAGCCCCAAGTGCCCAAGCTACATACGAACAACTTGAAATGGGAATCAGTGATGAGGAACTGGTAAAGAAGTTTCAGATGATGAATGATTCATCGAATACTTCCAACTAAATTTCATTTCATTCCACTTCATTCCACTTCATTCCACTTCATTCCACTTCATTTCACTTCATTCCACTTCATTTCACTTCATTCCACTTCATTTATTTTAACCTATTGCTCAAACTCCAACCTCAGATTCTTCTCCAATTCATCCAACGACACATTCAACTGAATTTGTCCCTCTTTAGCAATTGAAATATCACCGGTCTCTTCGGAAACAGCTAATGCAATTGCATCGCTCTGTTCAGTCACGCCAATAGCAGCTCTGTGCCGCATTCCCAGATGAGCGGGTAGGTCAACATTTTCTGTTACCGGTAAAACGCATCTTGCAGCTTTTATTTTATTATTCACGATGATGATAGCGCCATCATGCATTGGAGAATTTTTAAAAAAGATACTTTCAATCAGACGTTGTGATATATCGGCATCCATAATATCTCCCGTATTTGAAAAATATTTTAGTTGTGAAGATTTTGCAAGTACAATGATCGCTCCGGTCCGGCTTTTCGACATTTGTCTGCAGGCTTTTACAATAGCGGAAATATCAAGTGGCGGATTTTTCTGAGTCTGCCAGTTCCATGGCAGAAATTGTTTGGTAAAATTGTTTTTTGATAAAATATTGTTCGTCCCCAACACAATTAAAAATCTCCGCACTTCCTGCTGGAAGACGATGATCAATGCAATAAATCCAAGACTGATGAATTGTCCGAGTATCGTTCCCAGTAGTTCCATGTTCAGGATCTTTACACAGATCCAGTACAATGCATATACTGTAAGTAAACCGATGAATATATTAATAGCAACTCCACCCCGTAAAAGGTTATAAAGTTTATAGAGAAGAAAGGTCACAATAGCAATATCAATCAGGTCGATGAGCCTGATGGTGAGAAAGCCTATGTGGAAAAGGTCCATTTTTTCTTTTTAGTTGAGTAGTAAGTCGTAAGTAGTAATTAGCACAGGATACTAAATTACAATTGCTTTCTTTTTATTTGAGTCCGTTATTCGTTATTCGAATTATGTGTACAAAATTGTCAAATATTATTCAACCTTTCTATATTGTTCGACAAGAGTTATCACCTGTTTTGCTTCAATAACATCATGAACTCTCAGGATGGAAGCATTCTTCAATAGAGCAAGTGTGTTGAGAACGGTGGTACCATTCAATGCATTTTCGGAATTTACATTCAGTACTTTAGTAACCATCGATTTCCTGCTCATGCCGGCAAGTATCGGGAGTCTGAAATTGTTGAAGGCGTGCATATTCTTCAGTAATGAATAATTCTGGTCAATCGTTTTTCCAAAACCGAATCCGGGATCGATAATTATTTGAGTTATGCCCAAAGATTTCAGTTCAGCAATTTTTTTATCCAGATAATTCCATACTTCGAGAACTATATTGATGTTTTCGGATTTGGTATGCATTGATCTCGTAGTACCCGGAATATGCATCAAAACGTATGGCAATTTTAAATCAGCCATCGTTTCAAACATCTTCTCATCATGTGTTCCGCCGCTGATATCATTTATAATTGCAGCTCCTTGGTCTGCAGTTTTTATTGCAATGCCGCTATAGAATGTGTCGACTGAAATGATAGCTTTTGGAAACTCTTTCAGAATGACGGGAATAGCTTTTTCGATACGATTCCATTCTTCAGATTCGCTGATCAATTCGGCACCCGGTCGGGTCGATTGAGCACCTAAATCCAATATATTGGCGCCATTAGAAAGAAGAAATTCAACATGATGCAGTAAACTTTTTTCTGAGGAATATTTACCGCCATCAAAGAAGGAATCCGGGGTTACATTCACTATTGCCATGATTGCAGGTGTTGATAAATCCAGAAGCTGTCCCCGGCAGTTTAAGGATAAATTCATGTTTAAAAATGTATCTTCGCAATCGTTCATAAATGGTCTTAGATCATTAATTTCCGTACGAAAATACACAATCAATTAAGAAATGAAATCAGAAGCCGAAATTTCATTACCGGCAAAAGAAATGACTAAAAGCACTTCAGCTCATTATAACGAGATCATCGACCGTTGCAAAGATCTTTTCATCAACAAGATGAAGGATTATGGAACGGCATGGCGTATCCTCAGACTGAGTTCTATTACCGATCAGATCTTTATCAAAGCCCAACGCATCAGAAGCATAGAGGAGAAGGGTATCCAGAAAATCAATGATACGATAGACGGAGAGTTTGTGGGTATCATTAATTATTGTGTGATCGCCTTGATTCAAATTGAAATGGGTAGCGAAGAGAATCTTGAAATGCCTGCTTCGGAAGTGACCCGTCATTTTGAGTTTCATGTAAAGAAATCCAAGGAGTTGATGGAAGATAAGAATCATGATTATGGTGAAGCATGGCGTGGTATGCGTACAAGTTCGATGACCGATCTGATCTTAATGAAATTACTTCGGATCAAGCAGATCGAAGATAACAAAGGCAGTACACTGGTAAGTGAAGGTATTGATGCGAATTATTACGATATAATTAATTATTCCGTTTTTGCTTTGATAAAACTGGAATCAGAAAACTAAAAAGAGGCTTATGAAAATTCTTGCTCAGATCTCGAGATTACTTGTCGGAGTTTTATTTATTATTTCAGGATTTATAAAAGCTAATGACCCGCTTGGTTTTTCTTATAAGCTTGATGAGTATTTTGAAGTATTCAACATGCCATGGTTGAAGTTCGCTTCTCTGGCTATGGCAATTGGGATTTGCGCTTTTGAGATTGGTATTGGTGTAGCGTTATTACTTGGCGCAAAAATGAAATTTACTGTCTGGTCATTGTTATTGATGATCGTATTTTTCACTTTCCTCACTTTCTATTCATGGCATTTTGATGTAGTAAAAGATTGTGGTTGCTTTGGCGATGCATTGCATCTTACACCTTTCCAGTCATTCATGAAAGACATTGTCTTGCTCGTTCTGATCACATTTATTTTTATAAAGCGAAATGAGATCAAACCATTGTTTGTAGAAACAGCATCTACTTATGCTGCCTATGCAGGATTTATAGCTTCATTTTGTTTTTCTATGTATTGCTATATGCATTTACCGGTAATTGATTTCCGTCCGTATGCAATTGGCTCAAGTATTCCGGAAGGAATGCAACTTCCGCCAAATGCGA
>ERZ795044.2635-NODE-2635-length-15484-cov-8.745739_pt1 | contig 15484 bp, 11 predicted proteins | sample MGYA00375128_ERZ795044 | MGnify/ENA primary metagenome ERZ795044 (study PRJEB30173, sample SAMN05720213) | anaerobic digester metagenome | isolation source: active sludge of municipal wastewater-treating anaerobic digesters | place: USA | collected 2014-12-22 ... | reverse complement strand
AAAAGATCTTCAGGAAGCAAAAGTGATCAACCGTACAGGTGGTTTTATTGGAATTGGAAAATCTCCAAAACTTGCACCGAATGTTGACAATAGTAAATTCAACAAAATCGATTATGTTGTTACAAACAACATTCCTATCGATAGTAAAACAGCTAAGATCGTTACATCACATCCTGCTGATTCTTATACGTTGAATACAGAAAATAAAAAAGTAGTTAGTCTTCAAATCACTAACCCTGAAAAATTCTGGAGTGCTTCGAAATATCTTGTAGTAGTTAAGAACTAATTTTTTTTAACAATAGCAAATAACGAGTAATTATTAATGGCGGTCTGTAAAGCATATGCTTTCCGGACCGCCATTTTTCATTATTAATCACTACTGTCCGATAACACTTATTTCATAGGATATTAAATCCTAGTTGCAAGTTCGAGGTTTCAATTTTTCTTTTTTTGTTTGCCCAAAAAAAGAAACGGCGTTGACTCCTCGCATAATAACTGTTCTATCTTTGATTAAGATAGATGTATGTCAAGAAAGCATGGGGGCTTACTATAAATTTATTCTGCGAACATTTGATTTAAGATACAATTTGCAACTTAAATTACAAAGTTTGATTTTTATCGGACAGTAGTGATTATTAATTATTCATTAGTTAACAACAACCCCGACAACCAATACATCATCCACCTGTTCGTATTTTCCTTTCCAGGTGTTGAAATAATTTAATAAAGTATCGTGTTGATTTATCATGGGTGTTTGACTGATTCCACGGATCAATTCCCGGAATTTTTTTGTCATGATCTTTTTACCTTCTATTCCACCAAACTGATCTGCATAGCCATCAGTATATAGATAAAGTCGATCTCCTTTTTCCAGAATTACTTTTTGTGATTTAAAAGTTCTGTTCTCATCTGCGTTGAATCCGCCAATAGGCAATTTATCGGGTTTTATCAGCTCTGTTGTATCGTTTCTTTCAATATGCAGTGGACGATTTGCGCCTGCAAATTGCAATGTCATTTCTGTTCTGTCGATCACACACATTGCAATGTCCATTCCCCCGTGTGAAGAAGTTTGTTTCTGACGAAGTGCTTCTACAATTCCTTCATTAAGTTCATTCAGGATCTTTGCAGGATCAGTAAACTTGTTTTGCAGTATGATCTGTTTTAGTAAAGCCGTTCCTACCATACTCATAAAAGCACCGGCAACTCCATGTCCTGTACAATCGGCAACGGCTAGATAGATCCTGTCATTAAATTCTTCAAGGAAGTAAAAATCGCCACTCACAATATCCTTTGGCATATACAAAACAAAACCATCAGTGAAAATTTTATCGATCGAATCTGCATGCGGCATTATTGCAGATTGAATATTCTTGGCATAATGCAGGCTGTCCAGTATCTCCTGATTTTGTTGTGAAATGGATAAATGTTTTCTTTCCAGATCCCATTTCTGAACCATTACATTGTACGATCGGTCACTGAGTTTGTCAGAGATCTTTTTATTCTCAGCTGCATATTTTTTGGTGATATATCTGTATAGAAAAAAACCGGTGATGATTAAGATTATATTTCCGGATAGAAGCATCCATCCCGCCATATCGCTGAATAAATTCTGATTCCGGATCTGCCCTGACAGGATAGTTATATAAAGCAACATACAGACTTTATGAAAGTGAATGGTTCACAAAAGTAGCATTTTCATCAAGTTGGGCAAATTTGAAGGTCTTTGCCGCGGTTCTGCTGATTAAATTCGGAATTATTTGTAATATTGGGAACCAATTCAATCCGGAACCACTCCTTTATGCTGTCTAATTTTGTGAATGTACACTTGAGTAAAATGAGCGCCGCAAAAGTGCTCTATACTTTCCAAGGTGTCATTGATGAGAGTATTACCGGTAAAATTTCTGAATTGATGGATAAGCATTTTGAAGAAATGAATATCCCAACCGAAAGAAGGAAAAAATTTTTCCTGATCATGGTTGAATGTGTTCAGAATGTTTTTCATCATCAGCTGAAGCCGGAGCATGAAGGACAACCATTTGAATCAGGCATCATTGTTTCCAATGATGATAATTCAAATTACAGAATTGTTTCCGGAAATTATATTGTGAATGATTCGATCAAAGCGTTGGGTGAAAAAATCGAAAGGATGAATGCTATGACACCTGAACAACTTCGTACCTATTACCAGGAATCACTCTCTGTCGCTGAACTTTCCGAAAAAGGAGGTGCCGGTCTGGGAATTCTGGACATGGCACGAAAATCGAAAATGCCATTGGAATATGAATTTGTTCCTATCGACGAACATTACTCATTCTTTATTTTAGCTATCTCAATACCATAAATATTACTACCAGATGAATAATTTAATCATAGAAGAAAGTATAAAGACACCATCGGTTTCTTTTGCTGCTACAACAGGAATTCTTGAATTGAAAGGTAAGTCTATACCGGAAAACTCTCTGGAATTTTACCGCCCTGTTTTTGAATGGATAGATAATTATGGTCAGTCGCCAAATTCTTCAACGGAATTAAAAGTAAGATTGGAATATTTTAATACCAGCTCTTCGAAATGTTTGCTGGATGTTTTTCGCAGACTTGAAACAATCAATCTCAGTGGCAAGAGCAGCGTGAAAGTAAGCTGGTTTTATGATGTCGACGATGAAGATATGATGGAAGCAGGCGAAGATTATAGTGCACTGGTGAAAATTCCGTTTGAAATGATGAAGGCTTAGTCGTTCAATTGCTATGTGTAATTTTAACACTAAGATCACTGAGTTTTCAGCACAAGAACACAAGTGATAATTTAAAATGAGTGTGTGCTCTTGTGATAAATTTTAGTGAACTTAGTGTTATATTTTTTATTTCCGTTTTGAAAACAATTCAATCACTTTCCTGAATATATCAAACTGCAAAGTAATATAAAGCGTAAGAGACATAAGCCAGATCACCAGCATGTTTATGTACAAGGTGTTTGTCTTATTTCCGAAAACAATTTTTGAATATGAGAACATTGGTGCCTTTGAAAAACTTTCATTTGGATTTTCATGGAACACCGGTTCAAAACGCTGAATTATCTTTTCGTCTGTAATAACTAACCTTTCAACCTGGTTGCTGTTTCTAACCATCTCTTCAAGACTTTCATTTTCATATCTGTTTTTCATCCAAAGAAATCCTGCTTCACCGTCTTTTCCTGACGTCATCCCTTCAATCTTTCTTTCTTTTGCCTCATTTGCTTTATTGAATTTTTCAATGTAAAACTCTCTTAACTCATCCATCGTACTTCGAAGTAAAGTGATAGTACCCGGGTTTACATTTTCATAGGTCAATTGAGAAACGAGTACAGCCTTTTTTGAATTTAACAAAGCGGGCTCCGAACTAAGCTCAGTTTTCAAAATTGTAATAGGAACATTAATAGAATCTTTACTTGCTTTGTTCAGCATCATTCTTTCAAGCCGGTCTGTCTTTTCACGCATTGCTGCAACCCACCAGTCTTTCTTAAAAGTAGCCTGACTCATAGCAGCTTCTTCTGAATAGAATTGTTTTTCAAACGGGTTATTGGCAAACTGTTCAACAGTGAGTGCTTCATAGGACCATCGTGAAGTCATAACATTTCCAATCAATGGCACTCCTTCATTACAATTTATCAGAGGATGTAATTTGTCGTATCTGACGATGACTCCACTCAATAATATTTGTGGGATCAACAGGAACGGAATCAATATGTAAACGGTAACAGCCGAATCAAGTGCTGCTGAAATATTCAACCCAAGTAAATTTGCAAAACAACTTGTAGTGAATAAGATCATCCAATACGTCATGTTCATATCATGAATTCCCATCAATGCATTTCCGATCAATACAAAGCATAAAGTTTGAATTGCTGAAATTATAAACAGCAAACTAACCTTACTGAGAAAATAACTTGTTTTACTTAAATGCAGAAACTTCTCCCTTTGTCTGATCTTCCTGTCGCGGATAATCTCTTCTGCACTCACAGAAAGTCCCATGAACAAAGAAACAATTACACAGATGAAAAGATAAGCCGGTAAATTTGGATTTGAGATCAGTTCGTAGTCAGATGCTGAAGAATACCGCAGTATAAATCCAAGAACAAGTGCCAGAACCGGTGCTTCAAGTAAATTGATCAGCATGTATTGTTTATTGCTGAGTTTGGAAAGCAGATCGCGTGTAAAGAAGATCTTCCACTGAGAGAATGGTCCGGCTTTTTTATTTCTTTTTACAGATAATTCCAGTTTGCTGTCTTCAACATTTGCTGTCTCTATATTTTTGTAAAGTTCATTCCATTCTTTAGGAGTTATTTTTCTGTTGTTTGTTGACTTACCGAATTCATCGACTTCATGTAGTTCAATTATATTGAATAATTGCTCGGGATTTATATTTCCACAGACAGAGCATTCACTTTGTTCGGCATCGGTAAGATGAACCTGACGTTTAAAATAGATCAGAGCATCTGCCGGATTGCCGAAGTATACCGGGTATCCGCCCGTATCGAGCATGTATAGCTGATCGAATAAACGAAAGATATCTGAAGATGGCTGATGGATAACAACAAAGATCAACTTGCCACTCAAAGCAAGTTGTTTCAATAAATCCATTACGTTTTCTGCATCTCTCGACGACAAACCGGATGTCGGTTCATCAACAAATAATATCGATGGCTCACGTACAAGTTCCAGTCCTATATTCAGCCGCTTTCTTTGTCCACCACTAATTGTTTTGTTCAATACACTTCCAACCTTCAGATCCTTTATTTCCATCAATCCTAAAGAATCTAAAACGTCAAGTACTTTGGTTTGAATGGCATCATCACTTAATTCACCAAAGCAAAGTTTAGTGTTGTAAAATAAATTCTGAAAGACACTTAACTCTTCGATCAGCAGATCATCCTGAGGAATATTTCCTATTAGTCCTTCAGCGATATTTCCTTCATAAATATTTTTTCCGTTGATGAGAACTTGTCCTGATGATGGTTTCATACTTCCATTCAGAACATTGAGCAATGTAGATTTTCCGGCACCGCTGCCACCCATAATACCGGTCAGATTTCCGGAGTTGACAGTAAAATTTATGTTGTGAAGCCCTTTTTTCCCATTGCTGAAAACATAATCAATATTTCTTGCTGAAAACTGAAAGGTATCAGACTCATTCGACGAAAGAAATGGCCGGATAATGTCTCTGTAATAAATAGGCTTTAAACGTGAACAACGGATAACAGCACCCTGTGTAATTACTGCTGCTCTGCTATTGTCAATCGGTTGGCCATTGGCAATAAATGAGTCTTGTCCACGGTATGACAAGAAAAATATTCCAGCATTTTTCAAATAGAGGAAGATCATTATTCCATCTAAATCATCATGCAATAATTGATGTGCATTCTGAATGTCGATGTTCTCGCGCGCAGTTACTATCAGTACATTTTGTGAATCAAAATCTTTTAGAATAGATTTTGAAGTTGCAAGCGATTGACAAAGGGAATATTCTTCACTGCTGATGTTAAAAACATTTGCAACTGTTTCTAAAAATTCTTTTTCCGGTTCTGTAATTTCTAGTTCCGAAGATTGCATAAATTCTGCAAGACGTAAAAAAACGATGTACTTCTGACGGGTATTTAATTCTTTGTTGATCTCAGTACAGATCCGTAATGCCCGCACGGAACTGAATGCAATTTTTTTTCTTGTTCGTGTGATATCATCGCTACTGCCTGAATACTTTTCCATGTATTCATCAAACAGACGCAGATACTCATCGACACGCTGTAAGCTTACCTGCTGTCTTAAAAATCCTTCAACAACAGATCGGCTTTGTAATGTTAATCGTTCCAGGGCGGCTCCAATAGCAAAAAGTTGCATCAGAGCCTGGAGTATTTTTTCACTCATAGGTAGTCAAATATAATAAAAGCTTTCTGTATAAGTCAAAAATCACAATTCAAAAGTAAAAAAGAACGATACATTAAAAAGGGAAGTGACAATCTCAAAATATAAAGCAAAAAAAAAGAGGAATGCTGCCATTCCTCTTCACATATTTTGACTTTTGACTTATTTAATCATATCCGCCCGTACTGCACCCATTGCTGCGCTCATTTTGGCAAGGTTTTCTTTTGTAAGTTGTTTTGGTTCTTTTACTTCATCAAAAACAACTTTGACTCCTTTTAATTGTTCAAGTAATTGTGCTGAACTTGGATAGTTTTTCAAATCAGAGAATAAACTGATCAGATTATCCAGATAAAGTTTTTGGTTATAGACACGTTCAAAAAGATCTGCATTTGAAGGACCATATTCCATATTTTTTAATAATTCTATACTAAGATATTGCACCTCAACAATACTTCCGGCTAAGACATGCGATGCAACTTCAAGACGGCGATTACTTCTCAGATAAGAATCTGTTTCAGTATAAGCGCGGTCAATGATCTTTACTAAAGAATCTCTGTTGTCAGAATTCTCACGGAAGCTGGATGTAAATTTGTCGAAGGTTTCCTGAACTCCTAATTTCTCTGCCATTTTCTTTGTAGTAGAATAGTAATCCAGCAAATCCTGATTTTGTCCATAGAAAGCAGTATAAGCCATATCAATTCCATAGATGCCATAGTTTACTGCTTTTTTGTATGCAGTAGTATAATTAGCAGCTTTAGAAGATGAGTTCAGAAGATCTCTGTTGAAAGGAACATTGTTTTCATAGATAGCATTGATCATTTCCATCGGTGACGGTAGATTTGCTATAGTATAAAAGAATTTAAATTCAAGTTTCTCTCTTGCTTTTTGTTTTGCAGTATCAACAACTGTTGTTGTATCTGCAAATTCATCAGTAGTTTGCTCAGGCTTGTTATTACTGCATGAACTTGCCGTAATTGCGATCAAACCAAAAGCGAGCGAGCGTGTTAAGAACCTTTTCATATAATTAAGTTTGATGCAAAAATAGAAATCATTGGGTAATTTCAAAGGAAAAACTCTATTCAGCTCTTATTATCGTTTTCAGTCTCAAGTATATTGGTTGGAAAAATTTTCAGTTTCAGGTTTACAGGTTTGAGGTTTCAGGTTGGCAAAACCTGAAACCTCAAACCTGTAACCTGCAAACCTTTCCCAAGAAGATCGACTACTTTGCAACTACTTGACCTATACCACTTTGCGATGTCGGTTTTTCGTCCTAAATTGCTAATCTTTGCAATCCAACCAACAAGTTTCGTTCAAACCTGAATTTATGTCCCGAAATAATCCAAAGCCGGAAGTTAAGAAGCCAAATAAGCAGTCGGGCAAACAACTTTTTACTGTTGCGGGATTGGTTGCGGTTATGATCCTGACCTACTTTGTCTATCAAGGTGTCACAAAATTTGATTCAACAAATTGGGACGATAAAGCCTATATCAAAGAAGCACCCTTGGTGCGCGACATAAATTTCGAAAAAGTAAAAGAGATCTTTACAAGCAAGTTTATGCTGAGTTATAATCCTGTAGTCTTACTCACATTTGCTTTTGATTTTGAAATGGCAAAATTAAAACCGGGGTGGAGTCATGGCGTGAACCTATTTTTTCATTTGTCAAATGTCTTGCTTCTTTTCTTTTGTCTGCGACAATTACGTTTCAGAGATGTTTCAGCATTGATCATAACTTTTCTTTTTGCCATACATCCATTAGCAACAGAAGCTGTAGTCTGGATAGCGGGAAGAAAAGATGTTGTCTATTTATTTTTCTTTTTATTGTCATGGCTACTATACCTCCGATATTATCACACTGAAAAGAAACTCTATTTGATTGCGAGTATTTTATTTTGTGCTATTTCGTTATTTTCAAAAGTGCAGGCGATTACATTGCCATTTGTACTGATCATTTCCGATCTGATGCTTGATAAGAAATTTGAAGTGAAGCGACTGATCAATAAAATACCCTTTTTAATATTGGCATTCTTAATCGGATTATTCGCTATTTCAGGAGAAGGTGAACTCATTGCAGATAAATTTTCTGTTCCGCTTTCGTTCTTAGACAAGGTGCTTTACTCAATAATTGCATTTGGTTTGTATGTGGTAAAAATTCTGCTTCCATTCGATCAGATTGCAATTCACCGCTTTCCTGAAAGTGGAAGTTCAGATTATATCATTGGATTAATTACAGGAATAATTACCTTAGCACTTGCAATTGGTAGCATCTTTTTAGCTTACAAAAAGAATCCGCGTTTTGCAGGAAGTCTTTTGTTTTTTATGATTTGCATTTTCCCTGTTCTGCACATTGTAGCAGTCAATTCAGCTTTGATCTACGAACGATTTACATATCTTGCATGTGTAGGAATTTTCATGGCCATATTTTCATTACTGGAAAATAAACCTGCCCTTGAAAAAAAGTTCTCTTTTGTTTTAGTTGCTATAGGAATAATGTTTACAGGACTTACCTATGCAAGAATTCCGGTATGGAAAAACAGTCTTTCTCTCTGGAACGATATCATTGAAAAGGATCCGGAGGTCCCTACCTCTTATATGAATCGTGGTCAATATTACGAAGCCATTGGAGAAATGGATAAAGCGTTTTCAGATTTCTCAGAGGTCATAAAACTTGCTCCGCATCGTCCTGATGGTTACCATAATCGTGCAGTTATCTACTATCAGAAAAATGATATTGCAAATGCACTTCTTGACAATGAAAAAGCAATTCTCAATGATCCTGAAAATTCTGATGCACTTGTTAATCGCGGAGATCTGTATTTTAATTTAAATAAAAATGATTCCGCAATTCTGTTTTATAAAAAAGCAATAGCAGTTCATCCGAATCATGCGAAAGCATATTATGATTGTGGGTCTGCTTATTTCAAAATGGCAGATTATAATAATGCAGTTGCCAATTATAAAAAAGCAATTGAAATAATTCCTGATTTCCATGATGCATTTGTATATATGGCGCTTTCTTATGCAAGTCTGGATTCAATTCAACAGGCAAAATTAGCACTCAATGAAGCAGATAAACTAATCTCAAATTCTGCCGGAAGAACTTTGGTCAGCACTCAACTGGTCAAACTAGGCAATGTTGCTTTTGCAAAAAATCAAGTTGAGGAGTCCGCACGTTTGTATACAACTGCTATTGAAATTAATCCTTCCAATGCGGAAGCATATTATAACCTGGGCGGAATTTATTTCTTCAGAAAAAATGTTCAGTTAGCCCGGGAGAACTGGCAGAAAGCACTTGACCTGAAACCTGATTATTCTGATGCCAAAGTCTGGCTTCAGAGAATAGGTGGAGCGAGGTAGACTTTGCTTGTTATCCTAATGAGGACAAAATTACCTACATTTGCACTATGCATCGTCCAAGTTTTGATGAGATCTACATGGAGCTGGCCCAGAATCTGGCCCATAAATCACATTGCGTAAAAATAAAAGTCGGATCTGTTCTGACAAAAGATACCAGAATCGTTTCATTGGGATATAATGGTCCCCCTGCAGGAACTCACAATTGTGATGAAGAATGGCCGGATGTTGGGTGTCCACGCGATAGTAAAGGAAGCTGTTCACTGGCATTGCATGCCGAACAAAATGCAATTCTTTATGCTTCAAAAAATGGCGTTCCGATTGAAGGGTGCACGATCTATGTTACACTTTCACCATGTTTACCTTGTGCGAGAATCATTTTTACTATGGGGATCAAGAAAGTGATCTATCTCAATAGCTATGCTGAATATAAGGGTATTGGCATAGATGAAGGCGTGGAATTTTTGAAACAATTCGGTGTTCAGGTGGAAAGATATCAGAAGAAAGAACAACTTTCTGTAAATCTATAATCATACTGCGTTTTAAGGCTAAAATCAACCTGTTTTGGGATGTTATAGTGATGTTAAATCAGCTATTTTCAAAACATTTTCGAAAAAAATCAGTTTAAGTATATTGATGCCGATTGAATTCGGCTAATAAAATCATATAACGAAGTGAACAAATTAAAAATCTGGTTACCACTCATCTTCGGTGGACTCATTGCAGTAGGTATTTATGTTGGATTGAGATTGAATCAATCTACAAAAAATGAAAATTCGTTTTTTTCATTCAGAACAGGGCAATTCAATAAACTGAATGATGTTATCAATTATATAAATCAGGAATATGTCGATACCGTAAATCAGAAAAAACTGGTTGAAAGTACTATTGAAGAAATGCTCCATAAGCTGGATCCGCATTCAGCATATATTCCTGCAGACGAACTTCAATCAACGAATGAACCATTGGAAGGTAATTTCGATGGAATTGGAGTTGAGTTCCATATTCAGGAAGATACGATCATGGTAGTTACAGCAGTTTCCGGCGGACCTTCTGATGCATTGGGCATTCAACCCGGTGACAGGATCATTAAGGTCGATGGGAAAAATGTTGCGAACATAAAAATTACTAATCAAATGGTCATGCAAAATCTTCGCGGACCAAGTGGAACAAAAGTGAAAGTGACTGTTTACAGAAAAGGAAAACAGATCGACTATGCAATCACTCGTGGAAAAATTCCTATCTATAGCGTCGATGTATCATATATGTTAAGTCCTGAAACAGGATATATAAAAGTCAGTCACTTTGGCGACAAGACTTATGAAGAATACATCGATGGTTTTGTGAAGCTGAAAGAAATGGGAATGAAAAATCTTGTTCTTGATCTTCGTGGTAATCCGGGTGGTTATTTAAAAACTGCAATTCAGTTAGCTGATGAATTTTTACCGGAAGAAAAACTGATCGTCTATACACAAGGTCGTTCGCGTCCGAAAGAATCATATGCTGCAACAAAAAATGGTTTCTTTGAAAGCGGTGCCTTAGTCGTATTGATCGATGAAGGAAGTGCATCAGCAAGCGAGATCGTTTCAGGTGCTTTGCAGGATTGGGATCGCGCAACAATTGTCGGTCGTCGTTCATTCGGTAAAGGATTGGTTCAGGAACAAAGTGAATTTCCGGATGGTTCTGCAATCAGACTTACTATTGCAAGATATTATACTCCAACCGGACGAAGCATTCAGAAACCTTATGATGGAACATATGATGATTACGAAAATGAACTCGCCGTCCGTTTAAAGCATGGAGAACTTTTGAGTTCAGATAGTATTCGTTTCAGTGATTCATTGAAGTTCACTACGCCCGGTGGAAGAGTTGTTTATGGCGGAGGTGGAATTATGCCGGATATTTTTGTATCGCTTGATACAAGTGGTGTTTCACAGTATTATTCTGATGTTTCTTCAAAAGGTCTTATAACTGAATTCGTTTACAAATACGTAGATAATAACCGAAGTACTTTAAGTAAATTTAAAACCTTTGATGAATTCAATTCAGGATTCAGGATCAATGAATCTATCTTTAATGATTTTGTTTCTTTCGCAGAGAAAAGTGGTGTAAAACCTAATGCTGAAGGAATGAAAATTTCAGATGAGATCATGCGGACACAAATGAAAGCATTGATTGCACGACAAGTGTGGAAGAATGATGGTTTTTATCCTGTGATCCAATCACTCGATAACACTTTGAAAAAAGCGCTTGAGCTGATCGATAAAAAACAAGTTGCAATTAAAGGCAGTTAAGTGCGGAATTATTTTTCCAGAGTCGTTGTAATTCTTTTTTCTCAACTAATATTTGTTGGGAATATAAGCAGTGCTCAGGAAAGAATTAAATTATCCGAACCGAATGATTATATAATTTCAGGAGCAAGCATATCACTTTTTTTCGGAGGTAATTATTTTTACCGTAACAAAACTCCACTCACAGAAACTGAAATCAATTCGCTTTCAATTTCGAACATCAATTCATTTGACAGAAGAGCAACTGCAAATTATTCGCATTCGGCTGAAAAGGCTTCTGATGTTATGCTGGTTTCGTCAATTGCATTGCCTGCTATTTTATTAGCTGATAAAGAAATCAGGAAAGATTTTGGGAGTGTGTCAATTGTATACATACAAACAGCTTTACTGGCAGGAGCAGAGATCCAGTTTGTAAAAGGTCTGATCGATCGTGCAAGACCTTTTGTTTACAATCCATCAGCACCAATGAGTGAAAAAAGAAAAGCAGATGCAAATGCGTCTTTTTTTTCAGGACATACTGCAATGACAGCTTCTGCAGCAGCTTTCACCGCCACAGTGTACAGTATTTATTACCCTGATAGCAAAGCACTGCCTTATTTATATATTTCAGCAGCTGCTATTCCAATTACTACAGGTTATCTCCGCTACAAAGCGGGTAAACATTTTCCGACTGATATTGCTGCGGGATTGATCGTGGGAATTGCAAATGGGTTTTTAATGGCTTCTTTGCATAGGAATTAGTTTAGTTGTTAACGCTTAAAAATTAAACACAAGTTCAGTAAGCTTTTGTCACAAGAACACGTATGTCCTTTTAAGGTCCATTTTCGCTAAAAACTTAGTGGTCTTAGTGTTAAAATTTTTATTGTCCTAACAGAATTGAACACTATTTACCCATATCTTTGTTAAAATTTTAAACACATACAAATGGCATTTGAACTTCCAAAACTCCCTTACGCATACAATGCGTTAGAGCCACATATCGATGCACGTACGATGGAGATCCATCACAGCAAACATCATCAGGCTTACGTTACAAATTTAAATGGTGCTATTGCAGGATCTGATGCAGAGAAATTAAGCATCGAAGATATTTGTAAAACCATTTCAAAATATCCAATGCCTGTCAGAAATAATGGCGGTGGACATTACAATCACTCATTGTTCTGGACAGTGATGAAACAAAACGGTGGCGGAAATCCTACCGGTGCCATCGCAGCAGCAATTGATTCTGCCTTCGGTTCATTCGATGAATTCAAAACAAAATTCAATACAGCCGGTGCTACTCGTTTCGGAAGTGGTTGGGCATGGTTGATCGTTGGTGCTGATAAAAAACTTGCAGTTACTTCAACACCAAATCAGGATAATCCTTTAATGGATATTGCAGAGGTAAAAGGAACTCCGGTTCTTGGTTGCGATGTATGGGAACATGCATACTATCTGAATTATCAGAATCGTCGTCCTGACTACATGTCGGCATGGTGGAATGTGATCAATTGGGATGAAGTAAATCGCAGATTTGCTGAAGCATCTAAATGATCCGATTGAAAGATTATTACAAGCCCTACATTGTGGGGCTTTTTTTATGGATACTATTCACATAATTTAACAAATTCTTAAGAGAATTCAGGTGTGATTGGGGTGATACATGGTTTCCATACTATCATTATTTTCATATCATTGCACTATGAAAAAGATACTTACTCTATCGCTATTGATCATAGCAGGTTTTGGTTGTAATTCAAAAAAGACCGAAACAAGCGGAGATCAGAATCAGCAATTCGATCAATTCAAAAATGGTTTCGTTGAAAGAATGTGGGAAATTTATCCGGGTTGGGCCAGTAGTCAGGGATATCACAATTTCGATAATGTTTTATTTGTTCCTGATGCTGCATATGATGCAAAACAACTTGCTTTTGCAAATGCAAATCTCGATTCACTGAAATCATTCGATCTGAAAAATTTGTCTGATAACAACAAGACAGATCTTTATATGATAGAGAACCAGTTGAAATCAATTGTCTGGTCAATCAATGAAATGAAATCCGGCGAATGGAATCCCGCAGGATATAATGTTTCCGGCGAATTCGCGGAAATGATCAATAACAATTATGATTCACTTGATGATCGTCTGCATAATCTTGGAATGAAACTCGTAAATGTTCCGGCATATTACGAAGCGGCAAAGAAAAATATCAAGAACCCAACTGTTGAACATACACAACTTGCTATTGAACAAAATCTCGGTGGAATTTCTGTTTTCGAGAATGATCTTGTAAATGCTTTAAAAGAATCAAAACTTCCGGTAGGAGAAAAAACAGAAATTTCTACACGCTCGAAACTTGCTGTTGATGCTATCAAATCATATGTAGAATTTCTGAAATCATTAAAAAATGATAGTCCGAGAAGTTTCCGGTTAGGAAATGATCTGTACAAGAAAAAATTCGAATTCGATATTCAGTCAGGTTATACTGCCGATGAAGTTTTGGCAAAAGCTATTGCTCACAAAACTGAATTGCACCAGAAAATGGCTGAGATCTCAGTAAAACTCTGGCCAAAATATTTCGCAGGACAAGAGATGCCGAAAGATAGTCTGCAAATGATTCGCCAGATGATCGACAAACTGTCTCTGATTCATGTACAGCCGGATTCATTTCAGTCTGCAATTGAAAAACAAATTCCGATTCTTGTGGATTTCATCAAAGAAAAGAATCTTATTTACATCGATCCATCAAAGCCTCTTGTCGTAAGAAAAGAACCTGATTATATGGCTGGAGTAGCAGGAGCATCAATCTCAGCTCCCGGTCCTTATGATAAAACAGGAAACACATATTACAACGTCGGAAGTTTGTCCGGTTGGGATAAAGACCGTGCAGAAAGTTATTTGCGTGAATACAATCAGTACATTTTGCAGATCCTGAATATCCACGAAGCAATTCCCGGGCATTATACACAGCTGGTTTATGCAAATCAATCGCCAAGTCTTATCAAATCTTTATTAGGCGCAAGTTCTATGATAGAAGGCTGGGCTGTTTACACGGAGAGAATGATGTTAGAGGAAGGTTATGGAAACAACGAACCTGAAATGTGGCTGATGTACTACAAATGGAATTTAAGAAGTACTTGTAATTTCATTTTAGATAATTCCGTTCACACGAAAAATATGTCTAAGGAAGATGCTCTGAATCTATTGATGAATGAAGCATTCCAGCAAAAAACAGAAGCAGAAAACAAATGGCGTCGTGTTTCATTGACACAGGTTCAACTTTGTTGCTACTTTACTGGCTACACAGAGATCTACGATTTCCGTGAAGAAATGAAAAAGAAACAAGGTGACCAGTTCAAATTGAAAGACTGGCATGAGAAATTTTTAAGTTATGGCAGCGCTCCTGTGAAATATATCAGGCAGTTGATGCTGGAAGAAAAGAAATAGTTGAAAGGCTTCACGAGAGTGAGGCCTTTTTTTATAAATTTGAATTGGCTTTATATACAAAGGAAATGAAATTTTATTTATCGATTTTCTTAATGGTTTTTTGTTTTGAAAGTTACTCGCAATTCCGGAGCAATACTGCTGTTAATTGGATGGTGATTGACACTAGTAATTCAAACCTGCCAAGTAACTACATCACTGATATAACTAAGGACAAGAATGGTGATATCTGGGTTTCAACAGCGGATGGATTTGCAAAATTTCTCGGGCAAAATCAATGGCAGGTTTTTCATACTCCTATTATCACTTTAAACGATGTTTGTTTAGCTATAGAATCTCAGGATTCAATTATTTGGGTGGCAACCGTAAACGGATTAATGCGGTTTTGTAATGGACAAGTTTCCATCTTTGCACCATATCCACCCATCGTATTTGATATTTATTCAACTAGTTTAAAAGTAGATGGTGATAATTTATGGATTGGCACCTACCAGTTTGGTCTATTTAAATGGGATGGAGT
>ERZ795044.2632-NODE-2632-length-15496-cov-6.363059_pt1 | contig 15496 bp, 17 predicted proteins | sample MGYA00375128_ERZ795044 | MGnify/ENA primary metagenome ERZ795044 (study PRJEB30173, sample SAMN05720213) | anaerobic digester metagenome | isolation source: active sludge of municipal wastewater-treating anaerobic digesters | place: USA | collected 2014-12-22 ... | reverse complement strand
CCATTCTCCCGCTTCGCCATGTGCAGACCGATGTCGTCCATCTTCACGATCAGCCCGACAACACCATAAACCGCAATCGTAATGGCAACGGCCACCACGGCCAATGTCGCTGCCTCCAGCCAGACCGAGGTTTCGGCCAACTGCTTCACTTCATTCAGCGCAATCGCCATGATTTCCGCAGACAGGATGAAGTCGGTGCGCACCGCGCCCTTGACCATCACCTCCTCATGCTCCGCGCTTGTCAGTTCGGCGACCTCTTCCGCCAAGGTCTCTTCCTCATGCGGGCTGAGCTTTTCGATGACTTTCTCCGCCCCCTCAAAACACAGATAGGCCCCGCCCAGCATCAGCAGAGGCGTAATCGCCCATGGCAGGAACAGGCTGAGCACCAGCGCCACCGGCAGGATGATCACGATCTTGTTGAACAGCGACCCCTTCGCGATGCGCCAGATGATCGGCAACTCGCGGTCGGGGGTGAAGCCGGTTACATATTGCGGCGTCACGGCGGTATCGTCGATCACAACACCCGCGGCCTTGCTGCTTGCCTTACCAGCGGCGGCGGCGACGTCGTCAACCGACGCGGCGGCGACTTTGGTGATGGTGGCAATATCGTCGAGTAAGGCGGCAAGACCGGATGGCATGGATGAGGGTTTCCTGTGATTGGCTCTAATGCCGGGGATAGCCAAACGCGCCAAGAGTTCAAGGCCGTTCGACGGGATACCGCCTGCCTAATGCTACTTGCCTCCGCGCGAATCTCTGGCTAAAGGCCTAGTCTTTCCGAAATCGGAACCTATATCGCTCTCGACCCCGCCGGTCGGAGCGCTGGCGGCTACCCTCGGAAGTGAAACAGGAAGAAGTGATATGGCAAAGACAAGCCCCGGTGAATTCATCCGTCAGGTACGGACCGAAATCGGCAAGGTAGTATGGCCCACGCGGCAGGAAACCGTGCAGACCGCTATCATGGTGCTGATCATGACGATCATACTTGCCTTCTTCTTCCTGGGCGTCGACGCGGTTTTTGCCGCGATTGTGAAGGGGCTGCTGTCGCTGGCCCAAGGCTAAGCGCGGCAAGAGAAAAGAATAGAAGATATGGCACGCTGGTACATCATTCACGCTTATTCGGGTTTTGAAAACAAGGTCCGTGACCAGATACTCGCCGAAGCGGAGCGCATTGGCCTCTCGCAACTGGTCGAAGCCGTCGAGGTTCCGACCGAACAGGTCACCGAAGTGCGCCGTGGCAAGAAGATCAAGGCGGAACGCAAGTTCTTCCCTGGCTATGTGCTCGCCAAGCTGAACATGAACGACGATGTTTATCACCTTGTGAAGAACACGCCAAAGGTCACAGGTTTCCTGGGTGCGGGCAACAAGCCGCAGCCGATCAGCGAAGCCGAAGCCGCACGCATCCTGAACACGAAGCAGGAACTGGAAGCTGCGCCCAAGAAGCGCGTTTCGGTCGATTACGAAATCGGCGATCAGGTCAAGGTATTGGGCGGCCCGTTCGCAAGCTTCAACGGTCTGGTCGAAGAACTCGACTTCGACAAGAACCGCGTCAAGGTATCGGTATCGATCTTCGGCCGCGCAACACCGGTCGAGCTGGACTTCGAAGAAGTCGAATTGATGAAATAACAGACGCGGGGAACCATTACCCTGAAACAAGTTCAGGGTGACGAGTTTGTTGATTTAAGCGTCGTGTTAGACTATGCGCGCTCCTTCCTTGATGAGAATCAGGGAAAAACCGTGCGGGAGGCTTTCTTCGGAATCGCCGTTTGACCGCTTAATTTGATCCGCCAATGCGCGCGCGCAAAGGCGGAGAAAGAATGAAAGGAGGCCACTCATGGCCAAGAAGATTGACGGCTATATCGGCCTGCAGGTTCCTGCAGGTTCTGCCACCCCCTCCCCGCCGATCGGCCCTGCATTGGGTCAGCGCGGCGTGAACATCATGGAATTCTGCAAGCAGTTCAATGCCGCCACCGGCGACATGGAAAAGGGCACGCCGATTCCAACCAAGATCACCGTTTTCGCGGACAAGAGCTTCACCTTCGTAATGAAGTCGCCGCCAGCAACCTATCTGATCAAGAAGGTTCTCGGCCTGAAGTCCGGTTCGAAAGAACCCGGCAAGGTTTCGGCAGGAAAGATCACCCGCAAGCAGCTTGAAGAAGTCGCCACCCTGAAAATGGCTGACCTCAACGCGAACGACATGGACGCGGCTGTAAAAATCATCGCAGGCTCGGCTACCGCCATGGGCCTCGAAATCGTGGAGGGCTGAACCAATGGCCAAGCTGACCAAGAAAGCAAAGTCGCTCGCACATCTCGATGCTGACAAGCTGTATGGCGTTGACGAAGCGCTGAAGACCATCAAGGAACTGGCAACTGCCAAGTTTGACGAAACCATTGAAGTTGCGTTGAACCTGGGCGTTGATCCCCGTCACGCTGACCAGATGGTCCGTGGCATGGTTTCGCTTCCTGCCGGTACCGGTAAGGAAATGAAGGTTGCCGTGTTCGCACGCGCCGACAAGGCCGCTGCTGCGACCGCTGCTGGTGCCGACAAGGTGGGTGCCGAAGACCTGATGGAAGACATGCTGGCCGGTAACCTCGATTATGACCGCGTCATCGCGACGCCGGACATGATGGGTATCGTTGGCCGTCTCGGTAAGACATTGGGTCCCAAGGGCCTGATGCCAAACCCGAAGCTGGGCACGGTTACCATGGACGTTGCCGAAGCCGTCAAGGCTGCCAAGGCTGGCCAGGTTGAGTTCCGCGTTGAAAAGCAGGGCATCATCCACAGCGGCATTGGCAAGAAGAGCTTCTCCGACGCCGATCTGCGCAAGAATTTCGACGCGCTGGTCGATGCGGTTATCAAGAGCAAGCCAAGCGGTTCCAAGGGCAAGTACCTCCGCAAGGTTGCCATCAGCTCGTCAATGGGCCCTGGCCTGAAGGTCAATCTGGCCGACGTTGCTGGCGCATAAGCCTGCACATTTAGATTAGAATAAGGGGCCGGAGGGAAACTTCCGGCCCTTTTTCATTGTCCGCTGTTCGCGGTGCTCCTCTTTGCGGCAAAGCGCGGCCAGAGCAGACTGAGCGCCAGACCGCCCATGACGAGCGCGGCGGCCAATAGCTTCCAGCTTTGCAGGGGTTCGCCAAGAAATAACGCGGAGGCACCCATGCCGAACACAGGCACCAGCAGCGCCATCGGTGCCACCGTCGCCGCGGGATGCCGCGCGAGCAGCCATCCCCAGACGCCATAGCCGAACATCGTATTGCCCACCGCTTGCCACACCACGGCGGCCCAAGTCGTCACAGTCGCCTCCTGCGCACCGGCAATCAAAGCGGGTGCGCCTTCAAACAGCAGCGCGAGGAGGAGCAAGGGCGGGACGGCAAAGATGCTGGCCCAGACCACATAGGCGAGCATGTCGACCTTGCCCGCGGCCCGCGACACCATATTGCCGCTCGACCAGCAAAAGGCGGCGGTGACAACAAGGCCCAGCCCCAAGGGCGTGGCGCTGCCGTCCGAATGGGTCAGAATAACGGCGAGCCCGCTGGTCGCCAGCGCGAGCGCAGCCCATTGAAACCCGCGCACCCGCTCGCCGGTCAGGCGCATCGACAGGGCGATGGTGAAAAACACCTGGATCTGCACAACCAGTGAGGCGAGGCCCGGCGTAATGTCGCTTTTCATCGCCAGAAAGAGCAGCCCGAACTGCCCCGCGCCGATCAGCACGCCATAAGCGGCGAGATTGCCCAGAGGCACTGACGGGCGCTTTAGAAAGAATGCGGCGGGCAGAAAGGCGCAGGCAAAGCGCAAGGTGGCGAGCCACAGGGGCGGCAGATGCGCCAGCGCCAATTTGATAACGACGAAATTCGTGCCCCATACCGCCATCACCGCCAGGGCGAGCAGCAGATGCAGGCGTGGCAGGGCGGAATTGTGCGGCATCCCAGCGCCCTAGCCGCTCCGTCCCGATTTGCGAACAGTTTAATCCAGCGGGACAATCTCGACGGGAAGGTCGTCGGCCTTGGCCCCGCAATATTGCTCGGGCCAATGCGCAAAAGGACGCACCGACCCTTGGGTCCGCCACCGCTCGACACGGGCCAGATCCGCGTCGGCAACCACCCACGCCCCTTGCCCCTCGGTGCCGATCGTAACCACACCATCGTCGGGGCTGTCCCCGTCAGGGGGAACGAACATCCCGGCTGCGCCATAATTTTCGTCGAGCGCGGGGGACCAGGGCGCCATGCCAACGGTCGGTGCCTGCACCACGAAAATCTGGTTCTCCAGCGCCCGTGCCTGCGCCCCGATCCGGACGCGGTAATAGCCCTGCAGACTGTCGGTGCAGGATGGACAAAGGACCACCTGCGCGCCGGCTATGGCTTGCGTGCGCGCTATCATCGGGAATTCAACATCATAGCAGGTCGAAATGCCCAGCATCCCGAGAGGTGTCCGGAAAACACGCAGGCGGGTACCGCCCTTTATGTCCCAGGATTCCCGTTCAAAGCGCGTCATCATGATCTTGTCCTGATGCCCGCTTTGCCCGTCGGGTAGGTATAGCGTTGCCCTGTTGACGATCCGCCCGTCGTCACCCCCGTACGGCCGCGTCCCGCCGAGCAGCGTGAGGCCAAAGCGCCGTGCGAGATCGGCATAATGGGCGTCGATCTGCGGCCCGAGCGCAACCACAGCCCGCAGGGACGCATGCAGGTCGCTCGCCGTCGCGCTGTCGATCGCTGCCAGTTCCATCGCCGCATATTCCGGAAACACCAAAAGCTGCGCACCCTGCCCCGCCGCATCGGCTACCCATTGCGCCACTTTGGTCTGCCAAGCGGCAAAGCTGTCGGGCTGCCCGATGGTATATTGGGCGGCGGCGATGCGGACCGGCGCGGTCACAGGTTGCGCATCCAAAATTGCATCGGGTGCGCGCTTTCAGACCTATCACCCAGATCCAGCCATTCGAGCGTTCCGGTCAAACCGGGCACCGGCGCATAGCCACGGGCCCGCCAGAAAGGATGCAGATCGCGGGGGCTAGCGGGCCGCATCGGATGATCGTCAGGACGGATCACCGCACAAAAGGACGTCTGGACCGCCCCTGCCGCGCGGGCAGCAGCTTCGCGGGCGTCGAAAAAGCGATGGCCGATGCCTTGCCCTTGATAGGCGGGCAGCAAGACCGACTCCCCGAAATAGAAGATGCGCGCGATATCCAGCCCTTGGCGCCGCAACGGTTCCTGAAACTCGGGCTTTTGTCCCGCCATCGGGGATGCCGTCGCCGCACCGACAATCGCGTCGCCATCCTGTGCCACAACCAACGCCGAGCCGGGTTCGCGGATGAATTCAGCGAGATATTCCGCCTCATAGTCCGCCGTCCCGTCATAGAGATACGGCCAGCCCCGAAAGATACGGATACGCAGATCGGACAGCGCCGGAATGGCGGCATGCCGCTCCTCTGCATCCGTCAACGTGCGGACGACGACGGTCATGAAACCTGGGCGATCCAGTCGGCGAGGTTATAATAGACCGAAACACGCGCAATCTTTCCGTCGCGGATTTCGAAGAAGCCGCCAGCAGGTAGAGTATAGCTTTGGCCGTGCGCCGCCGGGAAACCTTCGTCGGCAACCTTGTAGATGCCGTGCACCATGAATTCGGCGGCCGCACGTGCGCCGTCCGGGCTGGTCATGATGACGATATCCTTCAGCTGCTCGCTATAGGCATGGTCCATCCGGCCCAGAAAGGCGCGAAATGCATCCTTGCCGCTTTCGCGATCGCCCTGATTGATGTCATGGGCAACATCATCGGTAAGGCAGGCCAAAATGCCTTCAATGTCCATGGCATTGAACGCGGTATAATAGCGTTCGATCAGGGCCATAGAGGTTTCACGGACATCTGGCATATCTGCTCCTATCTTGCCTTGGCTGTTTGCAGCGACGGGATTAGGTCAGCGCAATAAAGATTGTCCAGTAAGATAAATTGTCCAAAGCCGCACAAGATTTCGGGATTTGCACCGCCTGGCAGAGCGCGGAATTCCCCAACGGCCTTGACTCTGCCCCTGATCCTGCTAGTGGCGGCGACGTTCGGTAAGGCGACGGCCTTTCCGGACAACCGTCCGAGACAGTTGGTGATGGGAATTTGCCCATCTTAATGTCCAGCCTAGACGGGGATAGAGATTTCAGGTTTGGCCCTTGTGCCTGCCTTCGCCAATTGCTCCCGACGTTCATTGTCGCGAGTTCGGCATGAAACTTCCCCACGGACTAAGTTACGGGTCACGCATCTGCGTGGTTCGAATTTCGTGTTGGGTTTGTCCGGTTCGCCGGAAAAACCCGAAAAAGGAGTAATGCATGAACCGTTCTGAAAAGACCGAAACAGTTGCATCGCTGAACGCCACTTTTAATGAAGCGGCGGTTGTTGTCGTTACCCGGAACCTCGGGTTGACGGTTGCACAATCGACCGACCTTCGTTTGAAGATGCGGGATGCCGGCGCAAGCTACAAGGTCGCCAAGAACCGTCTTGCCAAGATCGCCCTTGAGGGAACGCAATATGGTGCGGTAGCAGAATTGCTCACCGGACCTACGGCGCTCGCCACATCGTCGGACCCGGTCGCCGCTGCAAAGATTGCGGTCGAGTTCGCCAAGACCAATGACAAACTTGAAATTGTCGGCGGTGCGATGGGTGACACCTTCCTCGATGTAAACGGTGTGAAGGCGTTGGCTTCGATGCCCTCGCTCGACGAACTGCGCGCTACCATTGTCGGCCTGGTACAGGCACCGGCAACGAAGATCGCCCAGCTCTCGACCGCACCTGCTGCGAAACTGGCACGGGTATTTGGTGCCTATGCTGCGACAGAAGCAGCTTAATTTTTTTGGATTAACCGGCTGCGTCCATCCGGACGGGCCCTACAGATAGACTAGAAAATCGGAGTGTTATTTTTATGGCTGATATTGAAAAGCTCGTTGAGCAGCTCTCGTCGCTGACCGTTCTTGAAGCGGCTGACCTTGCAAAGGCTTTGGAAGAAAAGTGGGGCGTTAGCGCCGCTGCTGCAGTTGCTGTTGCAGCACCTGCTGCTGGTGCTGCTGCACCGGCTGCTGAAGAGCAGACCGAATTTGACGTAATCCTGACCGGCGACGGCGGCAACAAGATCGCCGTCATCAAGGAAGTCCGCGCCATCACCGCGCTGGGTCTGACCGAAGCCAAGGCTCTTGTTGAGTCGGCTCCGAAGGCCATCAAGGAAGGCGTTAACAAGGCTGAAGCCGAAGAAATCAAGGCGAAGATCACCGCTGCTGGTGGTACTGTCGAACTGAAGTAATTCGGTTTTCCTTCGGGAATATGAAATAGGGCGGCCTAGCGATAGGCCGCCCTTTTCGTTTCAAGCGCGGAACGAGGGGCAGTTAAAGAGGTAATTCTCGTCGCAGTGTTATCCCGGATTGCGGAACGACCAACGGTCGCCCTTTACCAGAACGAACTGCTCGAGCACGTAACGCCAGGGCATGGCTGCATAAATTATCACAACAAGCCCGGTCTCGAATACCGTCTGAGAAGTAGCTTCATCCAATGTGCCGGCCTGCCATTGAGGCAAGGCAACGGCGAGCAGCCAGATCGTCTTCCAACCCATTTCCCAGAACAGCAACGGCAACATTTTGAGGGGGTAGCGTATCCCCAAAAGTGCCAGCAGGCTTAGAGAACCGAGCATGCATTTTACCACGCCGGGCATCAGCGCCCAGTTGCCGCTATGGGTGAGAATTTCAGGCCATATCATTGAACCCATCGCAAAGGCGATAAGCGCATAGTTCACTCTCAAAAAATGGAGGCGAAGTGTCGACAGGTCGGTCATGCCCGGAAGCCAGCCAACACCAGCGATGCAAATAGGACAAGCAGCGCCAACACTTTGGGTGAAATGGAAATCTGAAAAGAGAGCCGCATTATCCTTCTCCTTCTTCAAAACCCAGCAGGTCGCCGGGTTGGCATTCCAGAACCTTGCAAATCGATTCGAGCGTGGAAAAGCGGATTGCCTTGGCTTTTCCCGTCTTCAGGATCGAAAGGTTTGCGAGTGTGATATCGACCCGTTCGGCCAATTCGGTCAGCGTCATGCGCTTGGCGTAGAGGAGGTCGTCCAGTTTAACGGTGACAGGCATCAGACCGTACCCTCCAATTCTTCACGCATTTCTGCGCCGCGTTCAAAGATTCCCGCCAGGATGAATACCAGAAGGATCGCCAATATGCCGTTGAGCGACAGATCCCAGCCGGTATCGGATTCACCGAACATATCAGCCGCCTTTCCGGCAGCAATGGCGAGCGGGACGCCCACGATCTGCAATCCGACCATCAGCCAGCCAATAGCTTTCAACCGGATGGCGTTGGCGCGGACGAAGGGATTACCTTCTTCAACACTTGCTATGATCGCGAGCAATTTGCGCATCATGGTCCAGAGCAGACCCAGTGTCAGTATGCCCAATGCGAACACCGAAAGCAGATGCGGAAGCAGGGTTGTCGGATCAAGGTTGGGATGGGCCGTATTCAATTCGGCCATCGCCTCTGTCCAGTAGAAAGGCAAGACGACGCACATCACTGCGAGCAGGGCTCCGGCGATGGCCACTACGCCCATGATGAGGTAAACGAGTAGTCGTGTAATCCGCAAAATGCGGTTGTCAGCAATTTCAGTCATATCGATCTCCAATGTTGTGCTTATTGTTTTTCAATAATGCCTACATTGATTCGCGTCAATAGTTTTATTGTTTTTCGATAATACCCCGAAAAGCTGCGCTTTTCCTTTGAAACTTTCAAATGTTCAAGGCACTCCTTGCCCATGACAGACAATGCCGACCTCGCAGCCCTGATTCGGACGATCCCCGATTATCCAAAGCCGGGGATATTGTTTCGCGATGTTTCCACATTGCTGCTGGATGGCCCGGGTTTTCGCGCGACGATCGACCGGCTGGCGGCCTTGGTGGCACCGGACACCGAACTGATCGCAGGGATAGAGGCGCGCGGCTTTGTCGTTGCTGCGGGGCTTTCCTATGCGCTTGGTCTCGGCAAATTGATGCTGCGCAAGCCAGGCAAGTTGCCGGGCGAGAAAATCGGTGCGGACTATGCCCTGGAATATGGCACCGACCGCATCGAAATGCATGTCGGCCATGTCCGGCCGGGCCAGAAAGTGCTGCTCGTTGACGATCTGATCGCGACAGGTGGAACCGCATCGGCCGGTGTCGAGCTTATCCGCCAAGGTGGCGGCAAGGTCGAGCAGGCGTTGTTCATTGTCGACCTTCCCGATTTGGGCGGCGCAACCCGCCTGCGAAAACAGGGTATCGAGGTGAAATGCCTGATCGATTTTGAGGGCGATTGAACGGCCTCGGCCTCGAACCAAAAATCAGTCCATTTTGGACTTAATCAGATTCTGCGCAATTTGTCAGCGGTGACGCAAAAGAGTAAAATCCCTGTGCGAATTTAGTTCGACTCGGATGGCCAACCCCCGAACCCAACCGGCGATCCGTATCTGACCCTCAACCCTTTTCAGGGTTTGGGGGTCATTTTTTTGGGGGTGTGCCGCAGGTCTTGATGGCAGATGGTTTAGGGCGCGGACCCGACAGGGTAAACCGCGCGATATATCCGCCAAGCTTCAGCTCCTCGCTAAAACCCGTCAAACGGTAGCCGACCGCTGCAAATTCGCAGAACAGCAGTTTGGGCGGAATGCCGTGCTGATCGGTTGCACGGTCGCGGTCCACGACGATGACCTCCCCTCCCTTGGCAAGGGCGGGGCGGAGGCGCCAGAGGAACGCGTAAGGTTCGTCAACCTCATGGTACATATGCACCATGAAAATACGGTCGAAGCTTTTTTCCGGCAGGCGCGGATCGTCAATAGCGCCTTCCTTGATCGCCACATTGTCCAGTTGTTCGCGCGTGACACGCTCGCCCAGCCGGTCCAGTGCGCCGCGGTTGATATCCTGCGCCAGAACGCGGCCTTTGGGCCCGACACGTTCGGCGAGGCGGATGGTATAATAGCCTTCCCCTGCCCCGATGTCGGCCACCGTGGTCCCGAGTTTGATACCGGCCCAGTCCATGACAAATTTGGCTTCACCAGCCTCGTCGCGAGCAGCTTCTGTTGAGAATTGCGTATCCCCGGCCTCGGATACCGGGCGATACGGGCTTGGGAATTCCAGCGATGTGGCGGGACGATTGCTCGCCTCTTCCACCGGCTTGCACGCCATGACGCTGGCACCAAGCGAGGCCAGTAAAAGGACAGCGTGCGTACGGCGACCGAAAGCGCTGCTCGTCACCTTAAACTCCGCTCGTTTCCAGATTCGCCACAGCAGCGGGCGCTTGCTTGTCGAAATCCGCGAAAGCTGGCGCTACCCATTCCGGCAATGGCATGGGCCGGTGCGTTTCCAGATCGACATAGACGCTGACCAGATCCACGGTCGCCCGCAGGTCATCCGCGCCATCGTCGCGCGCGCCGTGGATTTCCACAATTTGGGTCATGCTCGTCCGGCCGGTCGCAATGGTGCGGGCCATGACGTCGATCAGTTCGTCGGGCAGGATCGGCGCGAACCAGGTTACCGTTGCCTTTTTGACATGGAATTCGAGCGGCTCGCCCCCCGCCATTTCCCGAAACTTGGCTTCGCGCCAATATTCGGTGATCGCGACATCGGCATAATCCAGATAGCGGGCGTTGAAGACGACGCCTTGCGCGTCGGTCTCTGACCAACGCACGCGGAAGCGGTGGCTGAAGGCAAAATCGCTGCGCGCCATATTAGATTGCTTTCGACTGGCTGGGTGTGTTGACGCCCATCGATTGCAGGTATCGCTTCACATTGCGGGCTGCCTGCCGCAACCGGTGCTCGTTTTCGACCATGGCGATACGCACATAGCCTTCGCCATCCTCCCCATAGCCAACGCCCGGTGCAACAGCGACCTTGGCATGGGTCAGCATTTGCTTCGAAAATTCGAGGCTGCCGAGATGCGCGAGCGCGGGCGGCAATGGGGCCCATGCGAACATCGATGCGCGTGGCGGCGGAATGTCCCAGCCTGCACGCCCGAATGCCTCGACCAATATGTCGCGGCGCTTATGGTAAAGTTGCCGGTTCTGCTCGACAATGTCCTGCGGTCCGTTGAGCGCAGCACAGGCAGCAGCCTGTATCGGGGTGAAGGCACCATAGTCCAGGTAGCTTTTGACCCGCGTCATCGCGGCGATCAACTGCCGGTTGCCCACGGCAAAACCAACCCGCCATCCGGCCATGGAATAGGTTTTGGACAAAGAGGTAAATTCCACCGCAACATCTTTCCCGCCCTTGACCTGCAAGATGGAGGGCGTGGGGTTGCCGTCAAAATAGAGTTCGGAATAGGCAAGGTCGGACAGGATCCAGACCTTATTCTCTTTCGCCCATGCGACCAGCCGCTCGTAAAATGCCAGATCGACGGTCTCGGCCGTCGGGTTCGACGGATAGTTCACGACAAGAATAGACGGGCGCGGCACGGTGAAGGCCATGGCCCGCTCCAGAGACCGGAAGTAATTCTCATCCGGCGTCGTCGGCACAGAGCGGATCGTGGCGCCTGCGATGATAAAGCCGAAGGTGTGAATGGGATAGCTCGGGTTCGGGGCGAGCACGACGTCACCCGGCGCCGTGATGGCGGTCGCAAGGCTTGCCAAACCTTCTTTCGAGCCCATGGTCACGACGACTTCATGTTCGGGATCGACATCGACACCGAAACGGCGGCCATAATAATTGGCCTGCGCCTTGCGCAAGCCCGGGATACCTTTGGACGCGGAATAGCCGTGTGCATCGGGCTTCTGCGCCACTTCGCACAGTTTCTCGATCACATGGGGCGGCGGTGGCAGATCGGGATTGCCCATGCCAAGGTCGATAATGTCCTCACCCGCCGCACGGGCGGCCGCGCGCATCGCATTGACTTCGGCGATGACATAAGGCGGCAAACGCTTAATGCGGTAGAATTCTTCGGACATGGGCTCCCGTTTCCGGTTTGAGGTTTCAAGTCCGACCTTCATGGTCGAACTTTCCGCCCATTTCCAGAAAAACTATACCGATTAACGCGGACGGTTGCCCTTCGCCTTGTGCTTGACCCCATGTTTCGACGGTGCAGGACCGTCTTTGCGGAACGGACGAGCGCCGTCGCGCGGGGGCGGGCCGCCGCGTGGGCCATCGCCGCGCGGACGATCGCCACGCGGTTTATCGCCAAAGGGACGGTCGCCGCGAGGCTTGTCACCGCGCGGGTTAACGCCCAACTGGGCGCGTTGCGGACGGTCACCGTCACGGCCACGGCGCTTGTTTTCGCGCGCAGCCTCGCGGGGTGGGCCGCTGGCCTGCACGATCTCGACATCATTGTCTTCATCATGCCCCGGTTGCGCGATTGCTTTGGCAAATTTCGCAACGGCGGCGGCCGCGATCCCGACATGGGTCTCATTGGCAGCAATGCGGATCGCGCCAATATCGTTCTTGGTCACACCGCCACGGCGGCACAGCAGAGGCAGAATCCATTTGGGATCGGCATTGTTGCGCCGACCGATATTGAGGGTGAACCAGACCGAGTCATCAAAACCGGCGCGATGGTTGTCACGCGGTTGTTCGCGGCTGCCGTCATCGAGCATATCGGCGGCTTGCGGCATACGGGCACGGTGCACGCGGACCAAAGCGGCGGCAATATCTTCCGCCGACATGGTTTCCAGCAACCGGGCACCCAGCGTCCGGTCTTCGTCCTCGACCTCGACCGGGGTCAGAAGCGTTTCCAGCAGACGGTCATGATCCTTTGCGCGGATGTCGGCGGCGGTCGGAACCTTGATCCAGTCCGCCTCGATCTTCGCGCCGCGCAGCATCGATTCGACGCGCTTGCGGCGCTGATACGGCACGATCAGTACGGCGGTGCCTTTGCGTCCGGCGCGACCTGTGCGTCCCGAACGATGCTGCAAACCTTCGGCATCGCGGGGCAATTCGACATGGACGACCAACGACAGGTTGGGCAAATCGATACCGCGCGCGGCGACATCGGTTGCGACACATACGCGCGCACGGCGGTCACGCAGCGCCTGAAGCGCCTGGTTCCGCTCGCTCTGGCTATGCTCACCCGAAAGCGCGACAACATTAAAGCCACGCTCGGTCAGATTGGCGTGCAAATGGCGAACATTTTCGCGCGTCGCGCAAAACAGGATAGCCGTTTCCGCTTCGTGCAGGCGGAGCAGGTTGACCACAGCATTCTCGATGTCAGGCGGGGCAACCGTAACCACCTGATAGCTGATATCGCCATGTCCGCGATCTTCGCCCACCGTCGAAATGCGCAGGGCATCGCGCTGATAGCGCTTGGCCAGCGATACGATCGGCTTTGGCATCGTCGCCGAAAACAGCAGCGTCCGGCGGCCTTCCGGTGTGGCGTTCAATATTTCTTCAAGCTCTTCACGGAATCCCATGTCGAGCATTTCGTCGGCTTCATCCAGAACCGCGACCTTAAGTGCCGACAGGTCAAGCGCGCCACGTTCCAGATGGTCGCGCAACCGTCCCGGCGTCCCCACCACGATCTGTGCGCCTTGGCTCAGGTTGCGCCGTTCTTTCGAGGCATCCATGCCGCCAACACAGGTCGCAATGCGAACCCCGGCTTTTCCATAGAGCCACATCAGTTCGCGGCTGACCTGCAGCGCAAGCTCACGGGTTGGCGCAATAATAAGTGCTGCAGGCTCACGGGCGAGGCTGACGATGCCGCCGTCCAAGATCTGCGGGGCCATTGCGAGACCGAATGCAACGGTCTTTCCGGAGCCGGTCTGCGCCGAAACAACAAGGTCACGCCCTTCGGCTTCAGCCGCAATTACAGCGGTTTGCACAGGGGTCAGCGCGGTATAGCCACGCGCGGTAAGCGCTTCGTCGAGAAGCGGGGGAAGATTTTCAAATGTCATATGTGCCGCCCCTTGCGCCCTTTTTACGGTAATGTCCATGCTGCGCTGCACAATAAATCGACGCTTCGCCAAAAGACGATGTTGGGTTATGCAATCCAAATGGCCGATTCACCTTCCTTCCCCCCCTTCATAGACCCCGAACAGTTCACCAAGATGATCGAGGGGACCGGCGCGGTTTCCACCGATCCCTTAGCGGCCTATCAAAAGGCTCTGGATGCCTGGGGTCAGGTGCTCGCACCGCTCGCAAAGGCGGGACGTGACAAGGTCGATCCAAAAGACAGACGTTTTTCGGGGCCGCAATGGGAACATCCCGTTTTCGATCTCGTGCGGCAAAGCTATCAGGTGATGTCGGACTATATGCTGGGTGCCGCTGCGCAGCTCGACAATATCCCGGAGGCAGAAAAAGCAAAAATCGGCTTTGCGGTCCGCACCGTGGTCGAGGCGATGAGCCCGGCAAACTCGCCCTTTACCAATCCTGTCGCTCTGGAAAAGGCGGTCGAGACCAAGGGTGCGAGCCTGATGTCCGGCATGCAGCATTTGCTGCACGATATGCAGCGTGGCCAATTGACCCATACCGACCCCAATGCGTTTCGCCTTGGCGAGAATATTGCGGCGACACCCGGCAAAGTGGTCCATCAGACGCCGCTTTACCAATTGCTGCAATATGAACCCACGACCGAGAAGGTTCTTGAAACCCCGCTGATTATCTTTCCGCCATGGATCAACCGTTTCTACATTCTCGACCTGACCGCGGAAAAGAGCTTCATCAAATGGTGCGTAGATCAGGGCATCACGGTATTTGTCGTGTCGTGGAAGTCCGCCGACAGCACGATGAAGGACATCGTGTGGGACGACTATATTGCCGCGCAGATTGACGCGATCGATACGGTGTGCGCGGGATTGAAGGTCGATGATGTGCACACCATCGGCTATTGTGTTGCGGGCACGACCTTGGCTGCAACGCTGGCCGTCCTCGCGGCGAAGGGCGAAGCGGAGAAGGTAAAGAGCGCGACCTTCTTCACCGCGCAGGTCGACTTTAGCCGCAGCGGCGAATTGCTCAACTTCATTGACGAACATCAACTCGCCATGGTCGAGGCCCTCGCCGCGCCGCAGGGTTATCTGGATGGCCGCTTTCTGGCGCTGACCTTCAATATGCTACGCGGAAAAGACCTGATCTGGTCCACCGTCGTCAAAAACTATCTGCTCGGCGAAGAATATCCGGCATTCGACTTGCTGCACTGGAATGGGGACGTCACAAATCTTCCGGCCAAATGGCACCGCGAATATCTGTGCGACCTTTACCGCGATAACAAGCTTGTCGCCCCCGGTGCCTTGTCTGCCTTGGGAACGCCGATTGACCTGACCAAAGTCAAAACGCCGACCTATATTCAGGCCGGACGCGAAGATCATATTGCGCCGGTGGAAAGCGTCTGGAAATTGCAGGATCACTTTACCGGCCCGGTCAAGTTCCTGCTGGCGGGAAGCGGGCATATTGCAGGCGTCGTCAATCCGCCGGTGCAGCAAAAATATCAATATTGGACCAACGACGCGAAGGTTGGTTCGCTGGAAGAGTTTATCGCGGGCGCAACCGAGACCAAGGGCAGTTGGTGGCCCGACTGGTTGTCATGGCTAAA
>ERZ795044.2627-NODE-2627-length-15518-cov-5.857854_pt1 | contig 15518 bp, 14 predicted proteins | sample MGYA00375128_ERZ795044 | MGnify/ENA primary metagenome ERZ795044 (study PRJEB30173, sample SAMN05720213) | anaerobic digester metagenome | isolation source: active sludge of municipal wastewater-treating anaerobic digesters | place: USA | collected 2014-12-22 ... | reverse complement strand
GAAATCACCACGCTGCTGATTCCCGGCTACAACGATTCGGATGCCGAGATTGCCCAGTTGGCGACATGGATCGCCCAGGAGTTGGGCTTCGACGTGCCCCTGCATTTCAGCGCCTTCCACCCGGAATGGAAAATGCAGAATGTGTTACCGACGCCCCACGCCACGCTGAGCAAGGCACGCCGTATCGCCCTTGATGCCGGCCTGCACTATGTTTATACCGGCAACGTGCATGACATGGAGGGCGATACAACGTTTTGCCCGTCGTGCGAGCAGGCGTTGATCGTTCGCGACTGGTACGAAATCTGCCGTTACGACCTGACTTCCCAAGGTGCCTGTCCGAAATGTGGCGCCGCTATCGCCGGGCATTTCAGCAAATACACCCAACCACCGGGGTATCAACGTCCGCCCGTTTTAATCAAGCCTCAGGCTTGGCATGCCGCAAGATGAAAAGCTCAACATTCAGAAAGATCGCCGCTGCCAGTCTTCTCGGTATGGGTATTTTGTTGCAGCTATTGGCACCAGAAAACTGGATTGGCCTACTGATCATGGGATTCGCGGTTTCCATTGAATGCATCGGGATTGCGTTGAAGCGAGGTGCCGGGAAGCGCAATCCGTAGTGCTGGTTTTTCCCCTGGCGTATCCGCGATGTTTGGCAAGCGTTGCCAGTCAGCCATGACTTCAAGCGTTTTCCGGTGGTGCCGAGGCGCTGAAGAGTTCTGCCATGTGCTGCCAATGCGAGCCTTTCCAATAAACCCGGCCGCAGGAATCGCAGGTGGTGAATTTCACGTAGTCAGGGTTGGTGCGTACTGAAAGCGGCAGGCTTTCAAAAATTGTATCCCTGCTAACCGGCCGTAAAGGCTGGTTGCACTCCATGCATAGCGTAAAGGGCCGTTGCTGCGCGGCAAGATTAAGCCGCAGCATGACTTCGTAGAACTGCTGCGGCGGTTTTGTCGTGTGGATATAGCAGCCGTGGGTAATGACGCGGTGCTTGAGCAGGTCGCGGTCACGGGTCAGGACAACGCGATTTTCCTGCCCGGCAATTTCGGCGATCTCGCCATCCTCGAAATCGTTGCGATAAAGCGTGTCGAAACCAGCCATTCTGAGCCGGCGCGCCAGGCCACCCAGATGGGCGTCGGCGATGAAATGAATGGGCGATGGCAGTGGCTCGCGTACCAGTCGCAGCGGTGATATGTCGAACGTACCGAAGGGCGGATAGACGGCGACATGGTCGCCATCCCGCAGGCGCTGGTTGAATCTTGCCGATTCGCCGTTGATCATGATCAGATCGACTTCGGTATGCGGTACGCCGAGCGCTTCGATCATGTGCTTGACGGTCGACGCCCGCGCGCATCTGACGGCAAACGTCCGCCTGCGATGAACTGGCGACAGAAAATCATTCAGCTCGGCGTAAAAGCGAAAGCTCGCTGTCGGCTGCGTGAGCGGATCAAGGCAGCCGGCCGAGGGCTGGGCGGCGAAATTCAGCAGGCGCCCGGCGCTTGAACGGTGAGCCGCCGAGGCCCGGATGGCTGGTTTGATGATCAGGTCCATCATTAGATAGGGGCTAGCCATGCGCGAGTGCCGCGTCGTGTATCCCATTGTCGGCCCAGGATTCAGCTGAAATCGTCACGCCGATACTGAGAATTGCGCCGGCAACGGACGCCGCATTCTGCAAGGCGCAACGCGTCACCCGTGCCGGGTCGATCACGCCCATTTTTAGCAGGTCGCCATAACCACCGGTAGCGGCGTTATAGCCGAAAGCATTTTGCCCGGCGGCGACCTTGGCGATGATGACAAAAGGTTCGATGCCGGCATTGATCAAAATCTGCCGCAAGGGTTCTTCGAGCGCCCGAAAGAGGATATTGATGCCGGCTTGCTGATCCTGATTGGCGCCACTTAACCCCGCCATATGCTTGCGTGCCCGCAATAGCGCTACACCGCCTCCGGGCACAATGCCTTCATCCACCGCCGCCCGGGTTGCCCGCATCGCATCTTCCATACGGCTTCGTTTTTCATTCAGCGCGGCTTCGGTGGCGGCACCGATACGGATGACGGCCACACCGCCGACCAGCTTGGCGGCACGTTCCTGCAGCTTTTTACGGACGTATTCGCTTTTCGCCGTCTTGACCTCGGCCTGAATCTGCCTGAGACGCGCCTGAATGGCCTCTGGATTACCGGCACCGCCAATAATGGTGGTGTGATCCTTTGAAACTTCGATCCGTTTGGCGTGACCCAGATGTTCAAGGCCGACTTGCTTCAGATCCACGCCCAGGCTACTGGAAATCAGCGTGCCCCCAGTCAGGGTGGCAATATCCTGAAGCATTGCCTGACGGTATTCACCGATGCCCGGCCCCTTGACCGCCACGACATTGAGCGAACCGCGCAGGCTGTTCACCACCAGACTCGCCAGCGCCTCACCTTCGACCGTTTCGGCAATGACCAAGAGTGATTTTTTCTCCTGGGCGACCCTCTCCATCACCGATAGAAGTTCAGCCATGCCCGAAAGTTTTGCATCGCAAATCAGCACGCAGGCATCTTCCAGAACTGCCAATTGCCGCTCCCGGTTATTGACGAAATAGTGCGATAGGTACCCGCGCTCGAACTGCATCCCGTCAACCACCGAGAGTTCATTCTCCAAGTGCTGGCCATCCTCGATGCTGATGTTGCCGTCCGGCCCGACCTGGCTCATCGCCTCGGCAATCAATTCGCCGATCGTGGCATCCCCGTTCGCGGCAAGGGTGGCTACCTGCGCCATTTCGTCCTTGGTCACGCAGGGTTGCGAGCAGGCTTTCAAACCTTCGACGACGCGCATTACTGCCAGATCGACGCCGTGTTTCAGCTCGAGCGGATTGATCCCCGCTGCCACATATTTCAAGCCTTCGCGAACAATCGCCCGGGCCAGCACGGTTGCCGTCGTCGTTCCATCCCCGGCCATTTCGGATGATTTACTCGCCGCTTCCTTGACCATCGCCGCGCCCATGTTTTCGAGGTGGTCATCAAGCTCGATTTCCCTGGCGACGACAATGCCCGAATTGGCGACCAAGCACTGCCCATGAGGCCGCGGCAAAATCACATTGCGACCCAGCGGCCCCAAGGTCAGGGCAACGGCATCAGCCAGGGTATTCACCCCGCGGGCAATACTGCTTCGAGCCGTTTCGTGAAAGGTAATTGTTTTAGACGTCATGTCGCTCTCATTGCAGGCTCTTGTGGGGTGCTATTCGAGGTTTACAGCGATGACTGGGACGGGTATTTCGATTGCTGCGGTCAACGCCCCAAAAAGGCAAAAACCGGATGCCGGCAAGTAGATGAAGCGACTGAAGATAACCGGAGTGTGTGGTGCAGGTTTTGGCATCACCGAAACTATAGGGTGCGCCAAAACCCCGGCAAATACCGATTTCGCGTAATCCGGACTACCGGTTCGCAGGTATCGCGCTGGGGCGGTTAGACAGGTGGCTAGTGCGAGCGTTGGTCGGCAAGAGCGCGGGCTAGCGGAGGGCTAGAGGGGGGGCAGGCAAAGCGGGGCTACGGCATCAGTCCGTCAAGCCGGCGAGCGGCAAGGGTTGATTTCAGCCGATACTTAAGCAGGTCGCCGGGATGGCTTGCCGCGCCATCCCGGCATCGAATCAAACGACTGGCTCAGCTTTCGGCAACCAGAGACAAGCGCCTTTCGAGGCCTTGTCGATCAAGCCGAGTACGCGGTCGTGCTCGGCCAGTTCATCTGCGCTGGCGCGCCGGACCAACAGCGGCTTGCGCTCGCGCACCGAACCATCCGCCTCCAGTTGCGGGCGAGCCTCGGCATCCGGCTCGATCATCAAAGTGTTCTGACCCCGCGTCATGGCCAGAAAAACGTCAGCCAGCAGCTCGGTGTCGAGCAATGCGCCGTGCAGGGTGCGGCTGGAGTTGTCGATTTCGTAGCGATCGCACAAGGCATTCAGGTTGTTGCGCTTGCCCGGATGCAACTCCTTGGCCATCTTCAGCGTATCGGTGACGCGATTGCAGACTGTTTCAACCGGCACGCGGTCGAGACGACGCAGTTCGGCATTCAAGAAGCCAAGGTCGAAGGGCGCGTTGTGAATGATTAGTTCGGCACCGTTAATGAACTCCAGGAACTCATCGACAATGTCGGCAAATTTTGGCTTGTCGGCAAGAAACTCAAGCGTGATGCCATGCACCGCCTGGGCGCCCTCATCGATTTCCCGCTCCGGATTGGTGTATTTGTGCAGATGGCGGCCGGTTAACCGGCGATTGACCATCTCAATGCAGGCAACTTCGATGATGCGGTGCCCCTGACGCGGGTCGAGGCCGGTGGTTTCAGTATCGAGAACGATTTGTCGCATGTTGTTTCCTCTGTCGTATCTTCGTTCGCTTTCTCAACTCGCCAATTCTTCGATGCCGCGATTGGCCAGCGCATCGGCGCGTTCATTTTCCGGGTGGCCGTTGTGACCCTTGACCCAGATCCATTCCAGTTTGTGCTGTTTGACTTGGGCATCGAGCAATTGCCAGAGATCGGCATTCTTGACCGGTTTTTTATCCGCTGTCTTCCAGCCATTGCGCTTCCAGCCGTGAATCCACTCGTTGATGCCCTTCAGGACGTATTGCGAATCGGTATAAATCTTCCCGTTAATCGGGCGCTTTAGCGCCTCAATGGCGCGGATCGCAGCCATCAGCTCCATGCGGTTGTTGGTGGTTGCTTTCTCGCCACCCCAGAGTTCTTTTTCTTTGTTCCCAGCGCGCAGGATCGCTCCCCAGCCGCCAGGGCCGGGGTTCCCCTTGCAGGCGCCATCGGTGAAAATCTCTACCGTTTCTTCAATTGTCATTACTTTCCTTTTGTGCCATTGGGTGCAACGCTGCGGCGTGTACCGGCTTCTTTTTCCAGTTTGGGGTAATCAAACGCATGCTGTGCACACGCTTGATGGCGCGCAGCATATAAACCCCCCCGGAAAAGTTCCAGCAGCGTTCACCGACGGTTTCAATCACCGGCCAGCGTTGCAACCATTGCTGCTGCTCGAAGGGGGGCGCGAAGCAGCCCAGTGTGCCGCGGTCAACCTCAAAACCAAGCAGTTTTAACCAATCCCTGAGCCGCCTCATCGAGAGATAGCTGCCATGCCAGGGGAAATTGCCGGAACGATTGATCCGTCTTTTCAATCCCCATAGCGAGAGAGGATTGAAACCAGTAATGATGACCTGACCTTCCGGAATAAGGATGCGCTCAACTTCACGCAGAATCTGGTGCGGATCATCGCTGAACTCCAGCGCATGGGGCAAAACAACGAGATCGATACTTTGCGAGGCAAAGGGCAGGGCGACAAGATCACAAAGTGCATCAACGGCACCGGAGTCGCCTGCTTTCTGGCGTAACGGAATGCGATTGGCCTGCAGAAAATCAAACTGCGGCAGGCCGAGTTGCAAGGCATTAAAACCAAAAACATCGGCCACCGCGGCGTCCAGATTGCGCTGCTCCCAGCCCATGACGTAACAGCCCTGCGCCGAATTCAGCCAGGTGTCGAGTCCGGGAATTGACATCCGGCGTCGCTGACTTGATAGTTCCGGTATGTTCAAAATTTCACTCATTCCTGCATTCAAAGACAATTACATCTGGCTGCTGACGCAAGGCAACCGCGCTTTCGTCGTCGACCCTGGCGATGCAGCGCCCGTGCTGGCCAGGCTGGAAACCGACGGTCTGAGGCTCGAAGGCATCCTGATCACGCATCACCATGCTGACCACCAAGGCGGCGTTGCCGAGCTGAAAGCGCGCTATCCGGTGGAGGTTTTTGCCCCGGCCGGGGAGTCTATCACAGGCGTTACTCGCCCTTTGAGCGGTGGCGAAAGCATTGATGTGCTCGGCCAAAGTGTTGTCGTAATGACGGTTCCTGGCCACACCCTGGGCCATCTTGCCTACCATGCAACGGGTGCGCTTTTTTGTGGGGATACGCTGTTTGGTGCCGGTTGCGGCCGTTTGTTTGAAGGGACGCCAGCGCAAATGTCAGCCTCGCTCGACAGCATTGCCAACCTGCCCGACGACACCAGAATCTACTGTGCCCACGAATACACCGAGGCCAATCTGCGCTTTGCGCTCGCCGTCGAGCCAGAGAATTCTGCGCTGCAGCAGCGAGTCGTGGAGGTCGCCGCTTTGCGGGCGGTGGGCTTGCCTAGCGTGCCCTCAACACTGGCCGAAGAAAAAGCCACCAACCCGTTCCTGCGCTGTGCCGAGCCCGCCGTGATTGACGCCGGCTTGCAGCATGCTGCGGTCAACCGTTCAAAAACCGCAATCTTCAGCGCCATTCGCGGCTGGCGAAATAACTTTTAGGTTGGCTGCTGGCGAATTCGGAGAGCGACTTTTTCCAGCGTATCGAGGATGCGGGCGGCGTTGAAAGGTTTGATGATGAAACCGCTGGCGCCGTTCTGGATTGATTCCTGAACCGTTTCCGGGTCAGCATTGCTGGTGATCATTACCACTTCGGTTTCTGGTCTTGCGACCTTGATTTCGCACAGTGCATCGAGGCCATTCTTCTCTGGCATGATCACATCAAGGCAAACAATATCCGGTTTGAGCCGGCCAGCCATTTCAACAGCCAGAACCCCATTCCGGGCTTCACCGATGACTTCGTAGACATCGCCTCGTAACATGCTCCGCAGGATGCTGCGCATCATGTCGTTATCATCAACGATTACGATCGAGATACATTTCTTGGCCATGATCTAACGACAATATGAGTTAAAGAAAATCAGTGATCCAACCGCCAGGGCGACGGCACAAATCGCCCATCGGATACCACCGATCAGCGCTCGGCGCGCCTGATGATGGGCTGAGCGTTGTTTGAACTGGAAATACTGCTGAAATTCGCCCAAGGTCAGCAAACAGGTAAATAAGAAAAAGATCATTCCACAGAACATGAAAATGATAATTCCATTGGTCATTTCCCGGCATGCACCGGCAGTATGGCGGAGCGACATCAGAATCGCATCAGTTTTGAAAGCAAAACCGCTGATAAGGTAGGCTAGCAGAGCAAAGAGGCTGATCAGCCCAATGACCAGCCATGTTTGCCAGCGCCCGAGCTGGGCCAGTGCGTTCTTTATATCGTTAATGAGCCATTGCATGCATTTTTGCCGCGTTTTGAGCGGGTCCATTGTGATAAATTTGGTAAAAGCTAAATTCTAAGAGCAGATTAACATGGCAGAGCAAGCGGCAATCATTTCCACACTGAAATCGTCTCGTGGCAAGCGAATTGCCATTTGGCTGGTGGGGATCTTTTTGCTTTTTGGCTTGCTGGGTTATTTCGCGGCGCCGCCACTGATTAAATCCATTCTGCTCAAGCAACTTTCGCAGGAGTTGAAGCGCGAAGTCAGTATCGAAAAAATCGACATCAGCCCTTACGCGCTATCGGCCCAGATCAGTGGTCTGTCGATCAAGGCCGAGGGCGGCAAGGAAGTCGCGGGTTTCGATGAGCTATTCGTCAATCTGTCATCAGCCTCCATCTTCAAACTGGCTGCCGTGGTTGATGAAGTCCGACTGCGGGGCTTGCGGCTGGCCGTCGCGCGCGTATCCGAGGGGCGCTACGATATTTCCGATTTGCTCGATAAGTGGATGCAGCCCAAGGACGAGCCGCCGAGTGATCCGCCTCATTTTTCAGTGAATAATATTCAGTTGATCGGCGGCAAGATCGAATTCGATGACCAGCCCAAGGGCAAGGTTCATACGATCAGTGACATTAATCTGGCATTGCCCTTTGTTTCAAATCTGCCCTATCAGGTGGAAATATTGGTTGAACCGAGCTTTTCAGCCAATTTCAACGGTTCACCGCTGGCTTTGAAGGGGCGCAGCAAGCCCTTTGCAAACACCCATGAAAGTGAGCTCGATCTCGATCTGGATCGCTTTGATCTGGCTGCCTTGCAGCCTTATCTGCCGGAGTCTGTGCCGGTCCGACTGAATGCCGGAACGCTGGATTCAGAGTTGAAAGTCGTCTTGAAAGAACTATCCGACCAGGTTTTTTCGTTGAGCGTGATCGGTAGCGCCCATATTTCCGGCCTGACGCTGGCCGAGAGCAATGGTTTGCCGCTGGTCGGCTGGAAGCGGCTCGACGTTGATCTGGAGAACGCGGACCTGATCAACCAGAAAATTGCGGTCAAGCGCGTTGCGCTGGATGGTCTGGACGCGACGCTGTCGGTCAATCGTCAGGGGGAATTCAACGTGCTGGTACTGGCTGAAAAGCTGGCTAAACCTGCGGTAAAAGAGGCGCCGCCGGCACCGGCAAACGCCAAGCCGCTGGTCTGGTCGCTCAACGAGTTTGCCTTGAGCAATGGCCTGATTCGCTGGAAGGATGAATCGAACCTGTCGCCAGTCGCGGGGGAGTTGCGTCATCTGCAGGTGGTCGTCGGCAAGCTCGATAGCACATTGGTTGAGCCGATTGAGATCAGCGAGGCGAGCTACCAGGTCGATCTTGGCGATCGCTTCCGGGTGGAAAAAATGCTGGTCAAGGGCATCCGTGTTGATTTGCCGGCACACCGGATCGATATCGCCGAAGTAACCAATAGCCAGACGCGCGCCCGCATGGTGCGCAACAAGGCGGGCAAGATTGAGTGGGTTAGTTCGCCGCTGTTAAAAACAATTCGGGCGGCAGACGCCAAAATTCAGGATGAGCGGCCTTGGATCGGCAACGTCGCCAAATTGAATATCGAGGATCTCGAATTTCGCTTTGAGGACAATTCGACTCAACCTGCCGCCGCGCAGTCGCTGGATGGCTTCAACCTGCACGGTGAAAATCTCACCAACGAGCCGGGAAAAAAAGGCAGGATTTCGCTGAAGAGCAAGATCAACAACAAGGGTAGTTTGAGTGTTGAGGGTAGTGTGCAAGTCTTCCCGCTCGATCTGGCGGTGAAAGTTGAAACGACCGCTATTCCCTTGTTGCCCTTGCAGCCTTACTTTGCCGAGTACGTAACGATTGCGCTGACGCGTGGACAGGTTTCCAACAAAGGGGAGGCCACGGCACGGATCGACAAGGATGGTTTGAAGGCCGCCTACAAGGGGTCGGTGACGGTGGGCGACTTGCTTGCGGTCGACAAGGAAAAGAGTGCTGATTTCCTTAAATGGAAGTCGTTGTTTCTGGGTGGGATTGATTTCCGCCTGGCGCCTTTGGCAATCAATGTGGGTGAAATTGCCTTGTCGGATTTCTATTCCAAGCTGATTCTCAGTGAAACAGGCCGCCTGAATGTGCAGGATATTGTCCGTAAGCCGGCCGGTGAACCCGCGCCGGTGGTGGAGAAAGCGGCTAGTTCCAGTGCCGGGGAACAAACGGCGGTAATTACGCCCTCCGTGGCTGCGGTTGAAAAGCCACTGATTCCCATCAAAATTGCCAAAATCACCTTGCAGAATGGCACGGTCAACTTTTCGGATTTCTTCGTTAAACCGAATTACACCGTCAATGTGGGCAAACTCGGTGGCCGCATTACCGGTCTTTCTTCGGCAGCAGACACCGTCGCGGATCTGGAACTGCGGGGGAGCTACGCCAATACCGCACCAGTGCAGATTGCCGGCAAGCTGAACCCGCTGGCAGCCAAGCCTTACCTCGATATCAAGGCCGATGTGACGGGGATTGATCTGGTTGGTTTTTCGCCGTATTCCGGCAAATATGCCGGTTACAACATCGAGAAGGGGAAGCTCTCACTCAATCTTGCCTACAAACTGGAAAATAATCAGTTGACCGCAGAAAACCGCTTGTTTATTGATCAATTCACCTTTGGCGAGAAGGTTGAAAGTCCGACCGCAACGTCGCTGCCGGTCAATCTGGCGATCTCCCTCCTGAAGAATAACCGTGGCGAAATCGATCTCAATTTGCCGATCTCCGGTTCGCTGGATGATCCGCAATTCTCGATTGGCGGATTGATTTTCAAGGTGATCGGCAACCTTTTCGTCAAGGCAGTGACCTCGCCGTTTGCCTTGCTGGGATCAATGTTTGGTGGTGGCGAGGAGCTTTCCCATGTCGAATTTGCTCCCGGTCGAGCGACGATCAACGAAGCTGGGAGTAAAAAGCTGGAAGTGCTGGCCAAGGCACTGAACGAACGCGCCGCGCTGAAGCTCGAAATTACTGGACGGGCTGATCCGGAAGCCGATAAGGAGGGTGTCAAGCGGGTGGCGCTGGAGCGTGCGGTGAAGGCTCAAAAGCTGAAGGAAACGCTGAAAAAAGGTGATGAAGGTGATTCGCTGGATAGCATTCAAATTGCGCCGGAAGAGTACAAAATTTATCTGACACGCGCCTACAAGGAAGCCAAATTTCCCAAGCCGCGCAACGTCGTTGGCTTGCAGAAGGATCTGCCGGTTGAAGAAATGGAAAAACTGATGTTGACCAATCTCCAGGTCACTGAAGACGATATCCGTCAACTGGCGAAACAGCGGGCAGAAAATATCCAGGCCTGGCTGATCGATCCGGGCAAGGTGCCGGTAGAACGGATTTTTTTGCTTCCCCCGAAGTCTGAGGCTGACGAAAAAGCCAGCGCCATGCGCGCTGACTTTTCGCTAAGGTAGGCCGCTGATGGGCCAAACAATGAGCCTGCTTTTACTGGCGGGCCTGGTGGTTGTCATTCTGCTGCAGCTAGTCATGCTGCTGCGCGGCAAGAACGGGCGTGACGATGAAATGCGCTTCCGCGCTTTGCAGGAGGCGCAGGAAAAAGGCATGGTGCGCTTGGAGCGCGAGCTGCGTGAGGAACTCTCGCGCGGGCGGCGGGAGGATGCCGAGGAAGCGTTTCGTGATCGTGATGAGCGGGCGCACTCGTCGAACCTGCTCAGTCAGACAGTGACAACGCAAGTCGGGCAGTTTGGCACTTTGCAAGCAGAACGACTGGAAGCTTTTGCTCGCGAATTGAACCGCTTTTCACTCGGCCTCGACGAGCGTTTCGAGCGCCTTAAATTAAGCGTTGAAAGCCGGTTGACCGCAATTCAGGTTGATAACTCGGCCAAACTTGAGGAAATGCGGCGCACCGTCGACGAAAAATTGCACGCAACGCTGGAGCAGCGGCTTGGGCAATCCTTCCAGATGGTCAGTGAGCGATTGGAGCAGGTGCACCGTGGCCTTGGGGAAATGCAGACACTGGCGGCAGGCGTCGGCGACCTAAAACGGGTACTGACCAACGTCAAGACACGCGGTACCTGGGGCGAGGTGCAGCTATCCGCCTTGCTGGAACAATTACTGACGGCCGATCAGTTTTCGGCCAATGTCGCGACCCGACCGGATACCAATGAGCGGGTCGATTTCGCCATTCGTTTACCCGGCAAGGGGGATGGCGCGGTGGTCTGGCTGCCGATTGATGCCAAGTTTCCGATTGAGGACTATCAGCGTTTGCTTGATGCCCAGGACCGTTGTGATCCGGCGGCCGTTGAAGAGGCGGCAAAAGCCATTGAAATGCGCTTGAAAAGCGAGGCAAGGAGCATTCGCGACAAATATGTTTCGCCGCCCCATACCACCGACTTTGCCCTGCTCTATTTGCCGATCGAAGGCTTGTACGCCGAGGCGCTGCGCCGGCCGGGGCTGGCTGAAATCCTGCAGCGCGACTTCCGGGTTAGCCTGGCCGGGCCAACGACGCTGGCGGCGCTGCTCAATAGCCTGCAAATGGGTTTCCGGACACTGGCGATCGAGCAGCGCTCAGCGGAAGTTTGGGCAGTCCTCGGTGCCGTGAAAACTGAATTCGGCAAATTTGGCGAAGCGCTGGCGCACACCAAGAAAAAACTGGATGAAGCAAGCAACAGCATCAGCAAGGCAGAAACCCGGACGCGCCAGCTATCACGCCGGCTGAAAGAAGTTGAAGCCCTGCCGGTGGGTGAATCGGAAAACTTGATTGGGGTAACGGATTTAGATGGCGAAGACGACTGAACTGGAAACGGCGTACCGTGCAACAACCTACCGAGTTTTTCTGCCGGGCGGGTTTGCGGATTTGCGGATTGGGCAAGTCAATGAAACGCTGAACTGTTGGCTCGAGACTGCGGGTTGCGCGAACTATGCAATTATTTCAGCATACAACCCGGGTTCGCAGAGGGTTGATGCTGCCAAGAATGCCGAACGCCAATCACAACTGGAGTGTGATTTGCTTGAGGGCAACTATGAACCGTATGCCGGTGAAAACGTGCCGGATGACGATAGTGGCCTGCTTGAGGAAAGTTGTTTTGTGCCCGATATCGCGCTGGAAGACGCTTGTGCGCTAGCCGATGATTTTGGGCAGAATGCAATTGTTTATGGGGGTGCCGACGGTGTTCCCGGTCTGGTCTGGATTGAACCCATAGAAGAAAAATAATGAGTAAAAAAATCGGCCGTTTTGATGTGCGTGGGGAATTAGGGCGCGGCGCCCAGAGTACGGTTTACCTGGGTTTTGACCCGCAGTTGCAACGCGAAATTGCCATCAAGACGGTTCACTTCAGCAAGCCTGATTTGGCGCAGAACAAGGTGCTGCTGGATGAGGCGCGCACGGTCAGCAAATTGCGCCACCCGAATATCGTGCCGATTTTTGAAGCCGGCGAGGAGGGCGGTGATCTCTACCTGGTATTCGAATATGTACCGGGGAAAAATCTTGCCGAATTTTTGCGGCAGAGTGGGGCGCTTTCACCCGGTAACGCGGCTACCATTTTGCGGCCCATCCTTGATGCCGTTGCCCATGCTCATGCGCTGGGTATCATTCACCGTGACCTGAAACCGTCGAATGTTCTGGTCGATGAAAAAAGCATGCCCCGGGTGATGGATTTCGGCATTGCCGCCCGCGTTGATTCGCCGAGCGAGAGCATGGAGGAATACACCGGCACGCCGGCCTACATGGCACCCGAATACATTGAGCGGCGTGAAATTGGCGAGCGCACAGACATCTTCGCGGCCGGCCTCATTCTGTTTGAAATGCTGGCTGGCCGGCGGGCGGTTGAAAGCGGCAACATTTTCCAGACCATGCACCGCATTGCCAATGAGGATATCCGTTTGCCGGTCAGTGCTGCGGTCGACGAGCGTTTGACCAGTGTTTTGTACAAGGCGCTGGCCCGCGACCCTTCTGTTCGTTACCAAACTGCGGCTCAGTTCATTGAGGCGATCGATAATTATCTCTCTCCGGAAGAAGAGGCGAAAAATAGTCCGGAAGGCAAACAGGCAACGCTTGATTTCCTGCTTCGCCGCATGCGCCATAAAAGTGATTTCCCGGCCTTGTCTCAATCGGTCAGCGCTATCAACAAGATTGCGAATAGCGAAACCGAGAGCATTACCAAGCTCTCCAGCACCATCCTCAAGGATTTCGCGCTGACCAACAAGATTCTTCGTCTGGTCAATTCCGCCTATTTTCGGCCGGCTGGCGGCGGCAGTATCAGCACGGTTTCTCGGGCGGTGATCGTGCTCGGCTTCGAGGCGGTGCGCAATATTGCCATTACCGTACTGCTCTTCGAGCACTTGCAAAACAAGAGCAATGCCAACCAGCTCAAAGAAGACTTTCTGAGGGCCAATCTGGCCGGCATTCTGGCCAAAGATATCAGCGCGACCGCGCAAATGCGTGATCTGGAACAGACTTTTATCTGCTCACTTTTTCATAGCCTGGGTCGCCTGCTCTCGCAATTCTATTTCCCCGAAGAGTCGGATGAAATTCGTCGTGTGGTTGCCCAGAAAGGCTGTACTGAAGATACCGCTGCAATGCAGGTGCTGGGTATTTCCTTTGAGGAAATGGGGATTGCCATTGCTCAGCAGTGGGGTTTCCCGCCCCTGATAGTGGGCACGATGCGTAAATTACCGGCGGGGCGGGTTAAAAAAGCGGTAACGCAGGAGGACCGCCTGCGCGTCGTTTCCAGTTTCTCAAACGAGTTATGCGACGTGATTGCGCAAGCGACGCCGGAAGCCCGCGAACGAGAGATGAAAAAGACCATGCTCCGCTTTGCCGAGGCCATTCCACTTGATGCCAAGGCGGTGCAGCAGACCGTGCAGCGTGCGGTTGAGGAGGTTGCCGATTTCGCCCGAATCATTCACCTCAACATGCAGCAAACCACCTTTGGCAAACAGATGCGACAGTTCGCTCAAGGCGCCGTCGGAGACGATGATGCGGTCAACGCCGAGAATGAAGAAAATACGCTAAACGGGACCCTGCTCAAGGAAAAAGAGCTTGATGATCCCTATGGCACAGCCTCAACTGACTCAGCACAGGCCGTCGACGCTCAGGCGATCCTCACCGCAGGCATTCAGGACATCAGTAATACGCTGGTGGATGGCTTCAAGCTGAATGACATCCTGCGCATCATTCTGGAAACGATGTATCGAGCGATGGGTTTCAAGCGGGTTGTTTTGTGCATTCGCGATGCCAAGGCCGGTTGCATGCAGGGGCGCTTCGGGTTTGGGCCAAACGCCAACGAAGTCGCCAAGGCGTTCCGCTTCCCCTTGAGTTTTACCCCGGATATCTTTCATGCGGCGACGTCGAAGGGCGTCGATATCCTGATCAGTGATATCAATGATCCGAAAATTGCCGCACGGGTTCCCGACTGGTATCGCAAGGCGGTGCCTGCGCACTCTTTCGTGCTATTCCCGCTCAACATCAAGGGAAACCCGGTGGCGTTGATCTACGCCGACCGGGATGAACCGGGTGGGATTTCTATCCCGGAAAATGAATTGTCGCTGCTCAGAACGCTAAGAAATCAAGCCATTCTTGCCATCAAGCAAGGCAGTTGATTACCAGAGTTTCCACCAGGCGGTCTTGCGCTCCAGACCCTCTTTGTAAAAACGGCTGTTTGGGTAATTCTGGCGCATGACGCGGTCAGCATCGTCGCGCAAATCGTTCATTCCCATTTTGTCGTAGGCGGTCAGCAAAATGAACATTCCCTCTTCCACAGCGGGTGTTTGCGGGTAAGTCTTGATCGCAAACTGGGCGCGATTCGCGGCGGCAATGTAAGCGCCACGTTTCAGGTAGTAGTAAGCCACGTTAACTTCCTGCGCGGCCATGGCATTAATCAGGTATTTGAGGCGAAGGGTGGCATCCGGGGCATATTTGCTGTTGGGGAAACGGCTAATCAGTTCCTTGAAAGCATCAAAGGATTCACGCGCCGCTTGGGGATCTCTTTCGGTCGGATCCTGTGAGCTGATATAACCGACAAAGCCAAGATCTTCATTGAAATTGATCAGGCCCTTGAGGTAATAAGCGTAATCCACCGCCGGGTGATTCGGGTGCAATTTAATGAAACGATCACAGGCAGCCAGTGCGGAGCCCGGTTCGCCACCTTTCCAATAAACGTAACCCAGTTCGAGCTGTGCCTGTTGCGCATAGCGGCCATACGGAAAGCGGGACTCAAGCTTTTCGAGATATTTTGCTGCCTTGTCGTAAGTCCCGTCAGCTTGGGCGTCTTTGGCTTCGCTATAGAGTTTACTAGCTGACCAACCGGCTGTTTCGTCCTGCGTGTTGTTCATTGAACCGCAGCCAGAGATTAAAATGGCAGCAATAACTGCGCTCAGCCAGCTGAAGAGGGCAGGAAAAGGCCGGAATGCGGCTAAACTTCGCATCATGAAAGATCCTATGGAAAACTCCGGCGA
>ERZ795044.2619-NODE-2619-length-15532-cov-4.478969_pt1 | contig 15532 bp, 10 predicted proteins | sample MGYA00375128_ERZ795044 | MGnify/ENA primary metagenome ERZ795044 (study PRJEB30173, sample SAMN05720213) | anaerobic digester metagenome | isolation source: active sludge of municipal wastewater-treating anaerobic digesters | place: USA | collected 2014-12-22 ... | reverse complement strand
GCGTGTGTGGAAGAACAATTTGCTGCCGAGAAACTCGTCTAAAGCCAACAGGGTCGACTTAGGTAATTTCTCATAGTACCTGGAGATTTCTATCTGCTCGCGGTTTTCGTGAATCTCCTCCAGGTTGTCCTGATGTGAAGCAAATTCTTCCAGTTTGCTGTGCAATTCTCCACGTAACATACCGGTAATCTGATCAGCACGGCGACCTACCACAAAGATTGACCTGTAAATGTTGCCTGAAGCATTGGCAATATCGCGAAGGCTTTGAACTTCAATATTAGGTGAAACCTGTGTGTTAATCTTTTTGAGTGAGCTCATTACAATTGATTTTAAAGGTACTAATTTCGTTTATGGCTTTGGATTTTAAGTCGACAGACCGCTCATACAGCGATTTAGCCTGATCGGCACGATCGCTGGTGGGGTATCGGCTGATAAAATCCTGATAGCTGCTTATTGCTTTATCATAGCGCTCTTCCTTGCGGCAAACTATACTTTGGCCGGCATAGCTGAAGTAGCAGCTGATTATCTTATAACTGATTTCTTCGGCAAGACGTGTATCCGGAAAATCGTTCAACACGTTTTCGTAGGTGATGGCAGCGGCTTCATAATGTTCTGTATTGTAATACAGTTCTGCTGCCGCGATGAGCTTTTCCTCCAGTTTGGCGCGTAACTCATCCATATACCCATTCGCTTCAGGCACGAGGCTGCTTTTGGCATACACATCAACAAAATACTGGAAAGCATCAATCGCCTTGTAAGTGTATTCCTGATCCAGCTGATAGCGGGGAGAGGCCTGATACATGGATTTGGCACTCATGAAAAGACATTCTTCCGCCTCACCACTCAGAGGAAACAGGTTGAATACCTGACGAAACAGGCTCGAAGCACTGAAAAAGTCCTCCTGTCCATAATAGCAGTAGGCCATATAATAACGGACTTCCTTCTCGTCTACCGTTCCCAGCTTAACGCTGAGCAGCTGGTCTAACAAGGGTAATGCCCGTGCATAGTCGCCTTCCGCGTAGTATTCCTTAGCTTTAGAGTACTTATTGTCGAAATCGTCACTTTTCAACAATTTATCATACTCGCAACCGGAAAAAACCAGAAGGGAAATGCTTAATATTGTAAACGCTATGAGCCTGACTCTCAGCATAAGAGGCGCAAAGTTAATCATTTTCGCCTAAACGCTTATACTGGTAAATTATTGGAAAACAGGGTGTTAAATTTTTGTTACAGCACAGAAGGCCGTATCTTTGCACCCGCTTAAAAACAGACTATAACACAACTGCACATGGATATCTTTGAAAAATTGAAGAAGGACAGAGGTCCGTTGGGTAAATGGAGCGATGTTGCGCACGGCTACATGATGTTCCCGAAATTGGAAGGGGAAATCGGCCCACGCATGATGTTTCGCGGGAAAGAACGCATTACCTGGAGTCTCAATAATTACCTGGGTTTGGCTAACCACCCTGAGGTACGTAAAATTGATGCTGAGGCTTCTGCTAGCTACGGACTTGCCTATCCAATGGGAAGCCGCATGATGAGCGGTAACTCTGACCACCACGAGCAGTTGGAAAATGAATTGAGTGCCTTCGTTCAAAAAGAGGATACATTCCTGTTGAACTACGGCTATCAGGGCATTATGAGCGTTATTGATGCTATCTGCAACCGTCACGATGTAATCGTTTACGATGCAGAAAGCCATGCCTGTATTATTGATGGCGTGCGTTTGCATCAGGGAAAACGCTTCGTGTTCCGCCATAACGATATCGAAAATTGCGAAGTGCAATTGAAACGCGCTACCGAGATGGTTCAAGGAACTCCGGGCGGCATCCTCGTCATTACAGAAGGTGTGTTCGGTATGGGTGGCGATCAGGGTAAACTCAAAGAAATTGTTGCCCTGAAAGAAAAATTTAATTTCCGCTTATTGGTTGATGATGCGCACGGCTTTGGCACTATGGGTGATACCGGTGCCGGAACTGGTGAAGCACAGGGCTGCCAGGATGGTATCGACCTGTATTTCTCCACCTTCGCGAAATCAATGGCCAGCATCGGCGCTTTCATTAGTGGTGAGAAGGATGTTATCTGGTATTTGCGCTATAACCTCCGTTCACAAATCTATGCGAAGTCGTTGCCAATGCCAATCGTTATAGGCAATATCAAACGCCTCGAATTACTCCGCAACAGACCTGAACTCCGTCAGCAATTGTGGGATAATGTCAATAAATTACAAAACGGATTCCGCAGCCGTGGTTTCGACCTCGGTAATACAGATTCTCCTGTAACCCCGGTTTTCCTGAAAGTATCTATACCTGAAACCATCAACCTGGTTGTCGATTTACGCGAAAACTACGGCATCTTCTGTTCGGCTGTAACCTACCCGGTTATTCCAAAAGGACTGCTGATGTTGCGTATTATCCCAACCGCCAGTCATAACGACGACGATATCCAAAAAACCCTCGACGCCTTCAGTGCCATCCGCGATAAGATCGGAAGCGGCGCATACCTGAAGGAAGACCTGGTTAAAATATAATCGCGCGATAAAATTTTCTTACAGCCGGGTGAATTTCATCCGGCTTTTTTATTAAATTGCGTTCCCTTTTAAACAAGATGGCGTTACCGTGAACCACGCCGTCTAGCACATTTAAAACCGCACTCTCATATGGAACTGAATCAGAAACTCGCCCAACTCAAAGCTATTCTTGCTCTTGCTGAAGAAGACTTACAAAAATTCACAGATAAAGGCAATAAAACTGCCGGTACTCGTTTACGAAAATCTCTCCAGGAAATTCGCGAACTCGCTGGCGATATGCGCAAAGAAGTACTCGAATCGCGCAAGGTGAAAGTCTGATTTTTCTTTTAATCAGGAGTCTGGTTATTTCAAAACATTTTGCTTCTTAAAATTTGTGTGTCGACGTGTCGACGTGTCGGGGTGCCGACGTGTCGACGTGAAATGCGAATGTGAAAGTGTGTCCGCCTTGCGGCGGTGAAGTGTGCAAGTGTGCGAGAAAAATACAAGCGAAAGTTTCTGATTCAACCAAACAGTTTAATTAAAAGGAAAAATAAGCTCCCTCTCCAGCAAGGAGAGGGCGGGGGGTGAGGTTCATCAAATGATAATTAAAACCTCAAATGTTTCAACGTGAAATGCAAGTGTGAAAGTGTGTCCGCCTGACGGCGGTAATGTGTGCAAGTGTGAAAATGATTAACTGATGAAAATGATGAAGAGGTATGGTGCGGACTTGTGAATTCAATTGCATTCGCCGCGCAGCGGCTTGCCTTCGTCCCACTACTCACTACCCTATGAAGTAGAAGCTTTTCTCCGCTTCGCTACAAAAACCTTCACTTCATAGCAGGCACTACTCACTACCTTTTATTGAGGAATAAGGAATTAGGAATAAGGAATAAATCCTCCAACAAAATTCTTCCCGCAACTTACCGTCTTACCGCCTTACCTGTTCCCTGCATTAATCTCACTCGCTAATCTCATCACAACTTTCAATAATTTTTTTCTCCAGCCCATCACTAACATTCCACAATGGAAGTCTTACAGTATCTCCGCAAATATGTAGATGTTTCAGCGCCGCTTTCACTCCTGAAGGAGAGCCTTCTTTAAATATCAAATCCGTAAACTCAAGTAATTTATAATGCAGTAGTCGAGCCCCCGGATATTTATCGTCAAGACTTAACTTGACCATATCACTAAACTCTTTCGGAAAAGCATTCGCAACAACTGAAATTACTCCCTGCATACCCATGCTGATAAAAGGTAATGTAAATCCATCATCACCACTCAACACCATAAATCCTTCCGGTGCATCCTGGATGATATGCATACATTGCCCGAAATTTCCACTCGCTTCTTTTACAGCAATTACATGCTGGGCATCACGCGCAATGCGAATGGTAGTGGCCGCTTCCATATTCGATGAAGTGCGACCCGGCACATTATACAGAATTACCGGCACATCCACCTCTTTATCAATAGCCATATAATGCTGATAAATGCCCTCCTGCGAAGGTTTATTATAATAAGGCGATGCAATTAAAATTGCATCCACAAACGCATTGCCTGCACGATGTGCGCGATAGGCTTTTATACTGGAAATAATGGCACGCGTGTCGTTACCACCAAAACCACCAACTACCGGTACACGCTGGTTTACATGCGACAACGTGGCATCCATAATCGAAAACCGCTCAGCCTCCGATAGTGTCGCGGCCTCGCCGGTTGTGCCCATACTTACCACATATTCAACACCACCATTAATGACATGATCAATTAAGGTATGCAGTGCTGAAAAATCAATTTCGCCATCTTGCGTAAAGGGTGTTACTAATGCAACTCCGGTGCCGCGATAACGTGCGGTTACATCCGGCGAATAAATAGAAGCCATACTTAAACGTATTTAATTATTGTTCGGTGCGCACCATGCGCAAATAATGCTCAACTTGAGCTAAATATTTATATACATCATCATCAGCAGTCTGCATCATAAAATCATAGGCATAAGTCTTTTGCTGATCAAAACGACCAATCCGCAATTTTGCTTTGCTGTAAGTGGAAATATATTCAAGCGGACGATTCGTTTCCATGCAGGTGTTAATCAACACATCAAAATCTTTTTCTACAAAATGTCTGAATCGCGCAATTTTAGGTATGCCAATCCAGTTTTTATCTTTTGCGGTCAGCCAAATAATTTCTTCCTCAAAAGGAGGTAATTTTTTTACATAACCCAGAATGGTAATTTTCTTTCCCTCGCTGCTGTAACGGTCAATATAATTTAATAATTGTCGTAAGGCTATTGGGTCACTACCGTCAACTAAAAATGCCATCGACTTAATCTCCTCATAAGGAATAGCACGGCGCAAGCCTGTATCTGTATAAGGTTTTGAGCGGACAAACCGACCGAAGAGGATATTTTTTATCGATCGCATGGCTTACAGGATTAACCGGCAGAGCCGGCATTTAATTCATCAAAAACACCCATGTCGTCGAATTTTTCAATACGCAAACGAATACGTTCATCCGCATCCATCGGTATTAATTCTTTCAGGTGTTTCTTGATATGTTTTTTCAGCAATTTCGCCATTTCTTCAGGATCAGTATGTGCGCCACCCAGCGGCTCTTTCACAATACCATCGATAATTTTATTTTTATAATTATCAGCAGCTGTGAGTTTTAAGGCTTCTGCAGCAGTCTCCTTGAAATCCCAGCTTCTCCATAAAATACTTGAACACGATTCAGGACTGATTACTGAATACCAGGTGTTTTCTAACATAAACACGCGGTCGCCAATGCCAATACCTAAAGCACCACCAGAAGCACCTTCACCAATCACCACACAAATCACAGGCACACGCAATAAAGTCATTTCATATAAGTTGCGTGCAATTGCCTCTGCTTGTCCGCGTTCTTCTGCTTCTAAGCCGGGATAAGCCCCCGGAGTATCAATTAAAGTAACAATCGGAATATTAAACTTCTCGGCCAGCTTCATCAGACGCAACGCCTTGCGATAGCCTTCAGGATTGGCCATACCGAAATTGCGATATTGACGCATTTTAGTATTAATACCTTTCTGATGACCGATAAACATCACGGTTTGTCCATCCAGCTTGGCCATCCCGCCAATAATCGCCTTATCATCCCGCACATTTCTGTCGCCGTGCAATTCCACGAAATCAGTGCACATGTTCTCTATATAGAACAAGCTATATGGTCTGTCCGGATGCCTGCTTAACTGCACTTTTTGCCAGCCATTCAGATTTTCATAAATCTGCTTCCTCAGGTTCGCAATCTTGTCCTTTAATTCAGATTCAGGAACCGAAATATCTATCTTCTGCTTTTCTCCCACCGCTTTCAGCTTCTCCAACTCTTCATACAGGTCGGCAATGGGCTTTTCGAAGTCTAAGAATATCATACGGCAAAGGTAGGGATTACAACTGAAGTCTGAAACATCCGGGTAACCAATTGAAAACATACGGTTAACACCCCCTGAATGCCTATCTTTGTCGTATGCGAGTTACTATACTTTTCCTGACGCTCGGCCTCCTGTTGCATACCTCTTGTGGACAGGAAAAAAGCCATGAACACGCAGATGCCGATGCTGTAGAATCACATGATCATCATGCCGCCATCGCGCCTGAAGAAATTCAGCTGAATAACGGCGAAAAGTGGGTGGCCAACAAGGAAACAACCGATGGCATTAAACGCCTGCAATCGCTGGCAGAAGGCTATAGCGGGCAGGATGTGGATGCTGCCCACCTGGCTGAAGATATGCTGGTTGCTTATCAGGAAATTTTCGACAAATGCACCATGAAAGGTGAAGCGCACGAGCAACTGCATCATTATCTTATGCCGTTGGGCGCACATCTCGAAGAAATTAAGGCATGCACTACCGGTTGCGGCGAGCACGTGCAACATGTGCAGGCTTACCTCAATACCTATTTTACTTATTTTCAATAATCGCCCTGTTCACTGCTGAGGGTTCATTTCGCGCAGCAGACAGCCCGTTGCCATGACTCCAACCAATGTGCAAGTACTCGTGCAGGATTTAGCTCAAACCCTCCTGAATCGGTATGACGCGACTGAAGCTGCAGCCATCGCCAGAATTGCGGCCGAGGAGATTTTTGGGAAACAGGCATTGCGCATCCCAACGGATATTTCGGACGAACAGCAGCAGCACTGGCAAGAGGTAAGGTCGCAACTCATTTCCGGTGTTCCGCTGCAATATGCTCTGGGTAGAGCCTGGTTCATGGATTTGACGTTAAAGGTTACGCCGGATGTATTAATTCCGCGACCGGAAACTGAGGAGCTCGTTGAGAAAATTATTCAACAAACTCAAATCAGTAAACCCTGCATTTTAGATATTGGCACCGGCAGCGGTTGTATTGCCCTGGCATTAAAAAAAGCAATGCCGGATGCGCAAGTCTCAGCCTGCGATACCTCTAATGCAGCATTGCAAATAGCAGCCGAAAATGCGCAACAACATAACCTCGACGTAACGTTTTTTCAATCAGATATTCTTCAACCAAATGCACTGCAGCATCATCCTACATTTGACCTGATTGTTTCCAATCCGCCCTATATCCATCCCGATGAAAAATTGGATATGGAGCAACACGTACTCGCACATGAACCACATCTGGCCTTGTTTACACCAGCGGAGGATATGTTTATTTTTTATCGCGCTATTGCAGATGCGTGTATTTCGGTTTTAAGGGGATGGTTGTGGTTTGAAATACATGCACATGGTGGCGAGCAGGTAGCTGAAATACTGCGCAGTAGAGGGTTTCAGGAGGTGACAATCCATCAGGATATGCAACAAAAAAATCGATTCGTTGCAGGGCGTTTGCATGCCTGACGTATTTAGCTTTATTTTTTTTTGACGGTAAATGCCGTATTTTTGAATGCATCAACCCGAATGCATGTATGAAAACACTTTTTAGTATCGCAGTCTTAGTTTTTTATGTGTCAGCTTCTGCACAAATTGTTCCACAAATTGAATGGGAATTAAATATTGGTGGCGATGGTTGGGACGAATGTCGCTCAATTGTAGAAACACCTGATGGCGGATTTATTCTCGGCGGATTTAGTGAATCAGATATCAGTGGAAATAAAACAGCACCGAGTTTCGGCACCTATGATTTTTGGGTAGTGAAATTATCTGTTTTTGGAACAGTAGAGTGGGAGAGAAGCTATGGCGGAAATCTCCGTGAACAATGTTATCGCTGTGTGCCAACAGCCGATGGCGGATTTATAATGGGTGGCTGGTCAGAAAGTGGTGTGAATGGAAATAAAACAACTGAAAATTTTGGCTTGCGCGATTGTTGGGTGGTGAAAACAGATGCAGATGGTGAAATTGAATGGCAAACTTCGGTAGGTGGCGCTGGCGATGATTATATTTTTACCCTGCACCAATTAGCGGATGGCGGATATATTTTCGGCGGATTTTCTGAAAGTGGTATTTCCGGAAATAAAACGGAAGAAAATCTGGGCGGGATGGATTATTTCGTTTTTAAATTAAGTGCCGACGGAGCATTAGTATGGCAAAATACAATAGGTGGTTCGGCTGAAGATCGCCTGCATGCTATTTTAGAATTGGAAGACGGCTCATTTATTTGCGGCGGCACTTCCGAATCAACAGATTTTGATCATACAGCACCTATGAAAGGTATTGAAGATTATTGGGTGCTTAAACTGGATGCTACCGGAAATCCGATTTGGGATAAATCGTATGGCGGTAATGATGTAGATGAATTATTTGATATCGGCATCGACCCTGAAGGCAATTTCGTTTTCGCGGGATTTACCATAAGTAGTGCCGATGGTGATGTAACAGAACCCATCACCGGTATGCAGGACGGATGGGCTGTAAAAACAGATGCTGACGGCAATATTCTCTGGCAAAACACTATAGGTGGCGAAATGGGTGATCGCCTCGAATGCGCCAGTATCATGAATGACGGCAATTATTTTTTAGGCAGTGGTTCATACTCTCCTTTATCCGGCGATTTAATTGAAGCAAGTTACGATTGGGATTATTGGCTGAAAAAATTCGATAAAGAAACCGGTGACATCATCTGGCAGGTAAATTACGGTGGTTATGGTATCGATTTACCGCGAACGATTATCGCTACCGCGGATGGCAGTTTCGCCGCATGTGGCGAATCTACTTCTGACATCGGTCTCGAAAAATTCACACCGAATTATGGAGAATACGATTACTGGATTATAAAACTCACCTGCGAAAATCCAATTACCTGGTATGCCGATACCGATGGTGATGGTTTTGGCACAGATGCAGAAACGCGCTTCACTTGCACCAGCTATCCGGGATTTGTTTTAAATGCAGATGATTGTGATGATGCCGATGCAGGCATTTTTCCGGGCGCAACAGAAGTCTGCAACACCCTCGACGACAATTGCAACGGCAGCACCGACGAAGACGCCGAATTCTGGTCATACGCCGATGCCGATGGCGATACTTGGGGTGATGGCGATATAGCCATATTTGCCTGTCCCGCTCCGGCAGGTTATGTTACCGACAGCACCGACTGTGATGATACCAATGCGGCAATTTTCCCCTGGAATACCGAAATCTGCAACGAACTGGACGACAACTGCGATGGCAACACCGACGAATTTGTAACACTCCTTTTCTGGGCCGATGCCGATGGCGATACCTATGGGGATGAAAACACCTTCACCTACGCCTGTATCGCCCCTGACGGCTACACCACCGATTTCAGCGACTGCGATGATACCAATCCCGATATTTACCCGGGTGCAGATGAAATCACCAATGGGTTAGATGATAATTGTAATGAGTTGGTAGATGAAAACGTAGCCGTTCAACAACACACACCGGTATTGATGCAAGTTTACCCCAACCCTGTCGGCGGAAATACCTGCACCATCCACTGTCCAACACCAGAACCGGCGCTCCTCCAATTATTCAACCCCATCGGCGAGCGCATAACCGAAAAACACACAAACGGCGCCATAGAAATCCTGGATATGCATGCCATACCCGCAGGCATTTACATCCTAAAATGGTCAACAAGCAATCAGGTTTCCACTGCCACCCTCATTCGTAATTAACTCCCCAAACCCTTGTTAATGAAGGGCTTACATAATTTTTTTTCAGGTAGTTTGCAGTAATGCTTTGAAAAGCTATATATTTGCATCTCTTTTTGAGCTACGGAGCGGTCCGCCGTACGGCGGATTTTGATCCTAAAAAAGAGTATACCGTTGGAGCGGTAGTTCAGTTGGTTAGAATACGTGCCTGTCACGCACGGGGTCGCGGGTTCGAGTCCCGTCCGCTCCGCCTCTAGTAAACAGAAACCCTTGTAAGTCAATGATTTGCAGGGGTTTTGTGTTTTTAGGCGGAACATGGGCGGAACAAAATTCCGATTTGGAAATAAATTATTAGGTTAGTGCATTAAAATATGATAGCATTTTGTTTTTTTAGACTGACTAATTAAAATAACTCCTTGCAAACTGATCACACATTTTTTACCAACGAACCCGGCACCACATTACTTGACCGATTCAAGAGAACCTTGAAAGATGTTCGTTACTTCGATATACTCGTTGGATATTTTCGGAGCAGTGGCTTTTTTCATCTTTACGAATCGTTTGAGGACATCGATAAAATCAGAATCCTTGTTGGGCTTTCCATTGACAAGAAAACATTTCAGGTCATTGAAGCAGTTCGCCAGCCTGAGTTTGATTTTGAAAGTCATGCCAAGATTGAAAAGATATTTGAAAGAGAATTGCTGGAAGAAGTTGAAACCTCTGGTGACAGCTTAAATGTAGAAGAAGGTATCCGCAAATTTTGTGAGTTCATTCAGTTAGGTAAAATTGAAATCAAAGCACATCCGAGTAAAAACCTCCACGCTAAAGTTTACATTAGCCGTTACAAAGACGGAGACCGTGATTATGGAAATGTAATTACTGGTTCCAGTAACTTCTCTGAATCAGGTTTGCTTGCAAACCGTGAGTTCAATGTTCAGCTAAAAAATAGTGCCGATGTAAAATTTGCTTTGGAACAGTTTGAAGCTCTCTGGAAAGAAGCCGTTGACATTTCTGAATACTATGTTGACACCATCAACAAAAAGACATGGCTCAATGATTCTATCACACCATATCAACTCTATTTGAAGCTACTCTACGAGTATTTCAGAGAGGATTTGAACATAGATGATGATTTGTTCTACAAAAACTTCCCACAAGATTTCATGCGCCTCAAATATCAGGAGCAAGCGGTTTACAACGCAAAGAAAATCTTGGATGAATACGGAGGGGTTTTTCTCTCTGATGTGGTCGGCTTGGGCAAGACATACATTTCCGCAATGTTGGCAAGCCAGTTGCCAGGCAGAAATTTAGTCGTTGCCTCACCTGCTTTGCTTGACCGCAGCAATCCGAACAGTTGGGTAAATGTTTTTCACGACTTCAAAATTGCTTCGCAATTTGAATCCATTGGCAAGCTGGCTAAAATCATTGAGGAAGGAACAGACCGCTACGACAACATTTTCATTGATGAAGCTCACAAGTTTCGCAATGAATTAAACATGAGTTACGAAAACCTTTCGCAAATCTGCAAAGGCAAAAAAGTAATTCTTGTCACTGCTACACCACTCAACAATTCGCCGTTCGACATCCTTTCACAAATCAAGTTATTTCAGAAAGGAAAGAACAGCACCATTCCTGGCATCAAGAATCTTGATTCTTTTTTCAATTCCTTGCAGAAGCGATTGAAAGACCTTGACCGCAAAGCTGACTACGATGAATACATGAATCTGGTGAAAGAAAATGCAAATGAAATTCGTGACAAGGTTTTGAAACACCTGATGGTGCGCAGGACAAGAAAAGAAATTGAACTCTACTTCAAACAAGATTTGCTTGCACAGGGTTTGAGATTTCCTGATGTGGAAAAGCCAACACCAATTTTCTATCAGTTAGATTCAAAGCTGGATTCCATTTTCATGGAAACTATCAAACTGATTACAGACAAAAAGAATTTCACTTACTCCCGTTACACTCCACTGCTCTACCTGAAAGAATCCATTTCAGATTTTGAAAAGACACAACAAAAGAACTTAATGAGTTTCATGAAAACATTACTCATTAAGCGTTTGGAGAGCAGCTTCTTTGCATTCAATCAAACTCTTGACAGGTTCATTGCATCTTACGATGCATTTATCAAAGCATATCACAAAGGGTTTATTTACCTCAGCAGAAAGCACTTTCACAAAGTGTTAGAGTATCTAATGGAAGAAAACTATGAAGCCATTGAATTACTGATTGAAAATGACAAAGCAGAATCTTTCAAGGCAAGTGATTTCAAACCTGAGTTCAAAAAAGATTTGGAGAATGATTGCAAAACACTCAAACACATTAAATCACTTTGGGAGAAAGTAACGAAAGACCCTAAGCTCGATGAGTTTGTGAATGTGCTGAAAGTACATAAGGTGTTGAGCAAAAGCAAAATCATTTTGTTCACCGAATCAAAAGAGACAGCCGAATATCTCACAGGTGAGTTGTTGGACAAACTCAAAGAAAAACCTTTGCTGTATCATGGCAGTTCAGGTGCATCAGAATTGAAAGTTGTTATTTCAAACTTCGATAACAAAGCAAGGCACAAGTCAGATGAATTTAGGATTTTGATAGCGACAGAAGTTCTTTCGGAAGGTATCAATTTGCATCGCTCGAATGTCGTAATCAATTATGACATCCCGTGGAATCCAACCCGCATGATTCAACGTGTAGGGCGTATCAACAGAGTTGATACGCCACATAAAAAAATATTTACTTACAATTTCTTCCCAACAACGCAATCCAACAATATCATCAAATTGCAGGAAGCGGCGATTGCCAAAATCAACTACTTTATTGAAATGTTGGGCAACGATGCAATGCTGCTTACCGATGGAGAAGAAATTAAATCCTTTGAACTGTTTCAGAAATTGACTTCAAAAGATTTCATCACTGGAGAAGAAAACGGACAGGACAGCGAATTGAAATTCCTGAAAGTGATTACCGACATTCGTGATAATGATGGAAACCTCTTTGAACAGATTAAATACTTGCCAAAGAAAAGCCGCACTTCACGCAATGCAGAAAGTTATCACAACATTCCAGAAAACTCACTGATTACTTATTTCCGCAAAGGCAAATTGGAAAAATTCTACATCACCACTGCACAGTTTGCACAGGAAATTGATTTCATCACTGCTGCAGGGCTTTTTGAATCAACTCCAAAGACGCCGAGAGAAAAGTTGTTGAACAACTTTTACGACCTGCTTGAAAAGAACAAACAGCAGATGGAGCAGAACCTTCAGGAAACAGAAGAGCAGCAGGAAGAAGTAAAAGTTGGCAGCCGTGATAATGCTCACCGCATTTTGAAAGTATTGAAATCAAAAGAAGTGCGGTACTACAAGGGCTTTACTGAAGAAGCGGAGCAATTCATTAAGCAGGTAATAAAAGTGTTGGAAGAAGGTGTTCTTTCAAAGAATCTTACCAGGAGAGTTTACAATGAACTGAAAGGCCAGATACTGCCACTGAAAATTTTTGGTGTATTGAAGAAAAATATCTCCGATGATTATTTCCAAGGCACAGCCACCGTTAAAGACGAAGCCAAGAAAAGCCCCAAAGAAGTTATCCTGAGTGAATGCTTCATAAAAATATAGCGGATGAAATTACAAGAAGCTAGAACCCTGATTAAAACCACATTTGAATATCCTTTCGACAAGGATAGATTCACGTTATTCGTCAGGAATCTTTTGAAAGATGCTTATGAAGAAAAGACATTTGTTCAAACTGGCGGACAACTGCCGCAGGCATTTGCCAACCTCATTCGCAAAATGGAACGGATTGGAAAGTATGAAGATGATGAAGGCAATATCATTGACATTCTTTTAGTGGAATTGAAAAAAGGTCATTCCATCGAGTGGGCAAGAACTACACAAAGGAATTTCATCAGGAGATATTTGAACGGCAGCAGAGGTGGTGAGTTGAAGGATGCTGCATTAGTTGCGTTTTATTCTGAGGGTAGCTCTGATTGGCGCTTTTCGCTAATCAAAATGCAATACAGTTTAGAGAAGAAAAAAGATGAACTCACTCCTGCGAAACGATTCTCGTTTCTGGTAGGGGAAGATGAAAAGAGCCACACCGCACAAAACCAGCTTGCCGAGTTGCTCACGCTTGATAGCGTGCCAACTCTAGTTGAAATAGAATCCGCTTTCAACATTGAAACAGTCACCAAAGAGTTTTTTGAAAAATACCGTGAACTGTTCCTTAACCTGAACGACCATATTAATAAAGAAATAAAAATATCAAAACCCCTTCGTGAAGAACTAAAAAGTAAGGGTATTGATTCTGTCAGCTTCACAAAAAAATTGTTGGGGCAAATTGTCTTCCTTTACTTCCTGCAAAAAAAAGGTTGGCTCGGTGTTCCTAAGAATGAGAATTGGAACAAAGGAGACAAACAATTTTTGCGAACCCTGCTAACTAAGGCATTGGACGAAAAGAAAAATTTCTTTTCCGATTACCTTGTTTACTTGTTCTACGAAGCATTGGCAACTGAACATCGTGGAGGAAGCGACCCCAGCTACTATGCTAAATTGAATTGCCGCATTCCCTTCCTAAACGGAGGTTTGTTTGAAGCGGATTATGACTGGAAAAAAATTGACATCAGTATTCCAAATAGAGTTTTTACTAACACTGACAAGTCAGAACAAGGTGATATTGGAACAGGTGTGTTGGATGTATTTGACCGATACAACTTCACAGTAAAAGAAGATGAACCGCTTGAAAAGCAAATTGCTGTTGACCCTGAAATGTTGGGTAAAGTTTTCGAGAATCTCTTAGAGATAAAAGACCGCAAGAGCAAAGGCGCATTTTACACTCCCCGTGAAATCGTTCACTACATGTGTCAGGAAAGTTTGATAGCATACCTAGACACAGCTGTAAATGGTGAAGCAGCTTCTTATCAGAAAATCGGCACAGACCAAACCGATATGTTCGGCAATAAAGCCCGTATAGGTCAGTTGCCTTTGGAAGCAGAACACGGCAGCAAAGTAATAGTTGAACCAAAAGACATTGAGAGATTTATCCGTGAAGGAATCTCAGCGATTGACAACGATACGAGAGTTGAAATTAAAGGAGAAGAAACACAGAGCTACACTTACCTGATTCCTGAAAGTATTAGGAGCAATTCAAAAATTCTTGATGATGCTCTCGCAAGCATTCGCATCTGCGACCCTGCTATAGGTTCTGGTGCTTTCCCTGTTGGAATGATGAACGAAATAGTAAAGGCAAGAGAGATTTTATCTGTGTATTTAAGAGGTGCGCTACCAGGTGAACGCACCCCCTATGAATTAAAACGACATGCAATTCAGGAGTGTATTTATGGAGTGGATGTTGAGCATTCTGCCATTGATATTGCTAAGCTTCGCTTATGGCTTTCGCTTGTTGTTGATGAGGATGATTTTTACAAAATCAAACCTCTACCAAACCTCGATTACAAAATTGTTGAAGGTAGCTCAATTATTGGCTTGCCCGATGGAGTTGTCAAGAATGATGCAGCAGAAAAGGAATTGGAGAAGTTGAAGGAAAAGTTTTTCAGTGAAACAGATAACGATAGAAAAAAACAACTCCGCCTAAGAATCAATTCTACTATTCAAAAGCTACTTGACACAGCAAATGAATTTGTTTCGCTGAAAGTAGATTTTGATTTCAAACTTTTCTTTAGTGAAGTATATCACGAAAAGAATGGGTTTGATGTGATAATTGGCAACCCTCCTTATATCTCTTATTATTCCAATACTGGAAGCACATTAAGCAAAGCCGAGAGGCAATATTTTGTTAGCAATTACGATTCAGTAAAAAAGGAAAATGACAGGATAAACAGCATGAATCTTTTTTCGGAAAGAGCTGTTAGGTTGCTTAGAGAAAATGGATACGTTTCATTCATTGTCAATAAGACATTTGCGGTATTACCTTCCTATATTGAGATAAGAAAATACTTTTTAC
>ERZ795044.2618-NODE-2618-length-15532-cov-7.347096_pt1 | contig 15532 bp, 10 predicted proteins | sample MGYA00375128_ERZ795044 | MGnify/ENA primary metagenome ERZ795044 (study PRJEB30173, sample SAMN05720213) | anaerobic digester metagenome | isolation source: active sludge of municipal wastewater-treating anaerobic digesters | place: USA | collected 2014-12-22 ... | reverse complement strand
TTATTAGCAACATCAAAGACATCCTCAAACAAAACATTCCACTTTTCGGAATTTGCCTGGGCCAGCAGTTACTTGCACAAGCTTGCGGTGTCGGTACATACAAAATGTTCAATGGACACAGAGGGATCAATCATCCTGTAAAAAACATCATCACAGGCCGTTGCGAGATCACTTCACAAAATCACGGCTTCTCCGTGATCGAAGACCAGATGCGTAAATCAAAAGAAGTAGAGATCACGCACATCAATCTTAACGACAATACAATTGAAGGTATGCGTGTCCGTGACCGTGTTGCTTTCTCTGTTCAATACCATCCGGAATCAGCTCCAGGGCCACATGACAGTACTTATTTGTTTGATGATTTTGTGGGGGTAATGAGTGGGGTGGTGGTGTAAATCACAGTTGAACTAATTTTTTCAATTTGTTAAGTTTGCAGTATTGAAAGCTTTCTTCAAATGCTTTTTGTATTAGTTATTTTCTCTTTATTAGTTATTATTGTTTCATTAAATTGGCTTAAAGAAATATGAACTATAAATTTCCACTTCTACTCATCCTTGTTTTTAATTTCACTGTAACTAATGCGCAAGAGTTATTTGAGAATAGCCGTTTTGGTTTCTCGATGAAGAGACCTGCTTATTGGATTGAAACGAATAATAAAGAACTAAATTCAAACTTGGGTAATTTTTCAAATTATGAGGAGTTAAAAAAAAATTTCCAAGGTAAAGATGAGGAAATGGTTGGAGCATTTTGTAAGTATAATAAATCGTACCATGGTATGATTCCAACGATCATTATTAACAGTAAAATAAAGTACTCTGATGATTTTAGTGAATTCAAAGATCTGATTTATAATAGAAACCTTGATGCATCTAGTGTTTTTATAGATATGAAATATTCTCAAGAACCAAAAACTATTATGATATCGGGTATTGAAAGTGTTTATGCAGTTATGACATATACAGTAGAAACTAAAAGTGGAATAAAATATAAATTGAGAAGCCATAAATTTTCAATTCCGTGCAAAGGATTTTATATTCAAATGAATTGTATAGATGATCCTTTTAAAGAAGATTGTAAGGCAGAATACACCGAATTGGCAAAGACAATAAAGATCGATGACAAGTTTAAAATAAAAGAAATAAAAGTCGAAATGGAAAGCTGCAAGTCTTCGAAAGACACAGTAAAGATCAACGAACCATTTAGAATAACATATGTCCTTGTTGGGAAATACTCACAGGGTTATAAAATTAGTGAGAAAGATAAAGCAAGAGAAAAAGATTCTTCTTCGTACTCTAAATTCATCAGTGCATTTCATGTTAAATCGGTGAAAAATATTACTCATATAAAGACAAAAGAAATTGGATATTCAATTGAAACAAAGGATGAAAATACTAAAATTGGAATGGTTGTGTCTTCGTCTACTGTCGGAAAATGTAATTTGCCTGATTTGATTTATACAAAGAATGAAAGAGAATACAGGTTGAAAGGTGGCAGTGTTTTTGTCCTAAATGAAAGAATCTCTGCTGCAGATAGTGTTGTAGCATGGAACAATAGTAAGGAATCTGAATTTCATAGGAAGTTTCAAAAGGAGCTGGAAGAATTTAATCAAGAATTTAAAAGCAATACAGAGAGTAAAATTGATTTAGATCCGGATAAAACAGAATTCAGAGCAGTTGAAAAAGTTATTAGAGTTAAAGCCGGACAGGAGTTTGTGATTTCCTATCAAAATAATTGTTCTGATTTAATCCACAGCTATCAACGGTTTGAATCTTCAGAAACTACAGAGTATCTCGGCAGTCAAACCTCTATAAGTTCTGAGATCGTTAATGGTAAAAAGATTACTGTACAATCTGTGAAATATAAATTTAAAGTTCTAAAACCTGAGACTATTACCTTGGCACCTATAAGTATAATTTGTAATGGCGAAACCTTAAATTCTGAAGAGATAACGATAATTGTCAACTGATATCTAATTGGCAGAATTTGGATTCGATTTGGAGGTAAGAGGAGGTTATAGGTTTTACTAGAGTTATTATTGGTTTAGTTACAATGCGAAAAACAAATTAACATACGAAAATCATTATTGGTGTGGACTGATGGAAGTATAACTTGGAACAACTATGATCAATAATGTTTCTATTCTGAACTGTGTTGACTTCATAACCTAAAGTTCCCTCCTGTATCACGAGTTCGTTTAACTTATTGTGCTACTTGACCTGTCATCCAGAAGGGACCTTTTCGGTTATTAAGAGACGACGTTTGATTTATTTTTTTCGATGCTATTTAAACAACTCTGTCATCCTGTAAAGTTATTCTTTCCCAAACTCCAAATTCGCCACAATCGCCTCCGCATTCGTCAACACCGCTTCCGGTGCGCTTTTGGAAATGTCGAAATCAAGTCGGTTGATTGAACCGGTGATCTTCATTACTGTGATCGGTCTTATAGTGAAAAAGTAGTTTTTAATAATGAAAATGTTTTATACAAAGCTATTGACTTAATAACCGAAAAGTTCCCTCCTGGATGACACCTGCTACTTATCATTTATGTCGAAGCGGGGAAAAATAAAAAAAGTATTTTTGGCTATGCCAAAAATACTTTTTTTATTTTTCCCCGCTTCGACATATTGTGCTACTTGACCTGTCATCCAGGAGGGATCTTTTCGGTTATTAAGCGACAACGTTTCATTTATTTTTTTCGTTGCTAATAAAACACCTCTGTCATCCTGTAAGGACCCTTTCGGTTATTAAGAGACTGCGTTTCATTTATTACTTTCGATTTGAATGAAACACTTCTGTCATCAAGTAGGGACCTTTTCGGTTATTAAGCAACAACGGTTCATTTTTTCTTTGGGTAATTAATGAACACGTCAGTCGTCAAATAGAATTTGTAGGATAATAAGTTTACTCCTTCCCAAACTCCAAATTCGCCTCAATCGCCACTGAATTCGTCAACACCGCTTCAGGTGCGCTTTTTGAAATGTCGAAATCAAGTCGGTTGATGGAACCGGTGATCTTCATTCCTGTGATCGGTTTGTTGTTGTTTGGATTTGTTCCTGATTTTGTTGTTGCATCCAATGTCACTTCTTTGGTGATTCCATGCATTGTAAGGTTGCCTTTGATCACATATTTATCAGCACCTGTTTTTTTAAATGAAGTACTTTGAAATGTAAGCTCAGGATATTTCGCTGTGTCGAAAAAGTCTGCTGTTTTTAAGTGTGCATCTCTTTTTTCATTGTCTGTGTCGATCGTATTCATATCGGCTTTCATGCTAACAGTAGCATCAGAGAAATCTTCTGATGTTGTTGTGATCGTAGCTTCTGTCATCACGACTGAACCTTTGATCTCAGAAACAGAAAGGTGACCAACAGAAAATCCCAGATAGGAGTGCGCAGTATCCAGTTTCCAGGTTGTTGTAGCTGCATTAAATGCTACTAATAGAAATGCAATGACTGGTAAGAACAATAGCTTTTTTAACATAAGTTTTTTTGTTTTTTAGGAAGGTTAAAAGTACATATTTTTTTTGAAGAACTCATGCCCTTATTATGCGATTTCGTTCAGAATTTGCGTAATATATTCATCCGGATTTTAAGAGGATTGGCCAAAATTCATATAATATTACATTCACAATATTGTTTATTATTTATCTTTACTAAAACCTCAAAAACCATGAAATATTTTTACTTTATTATTGCTCTTCTTCCCCTGAATCTCTTCGCGCAAAACACAGTTGTAGATTCTGTATTTACGGAACATTGTATCGTAAATACTTCACTTGGTACTGTTAATAATGATGAGCATATTGATTCAGTACGTTCTATCTACAATTCTACAGGTGATCTTCTTATTAGAATTACAACCAGAACTAAATTACGGGATGGAGTGATTATATATAATGGGACTGGTATGGATTCTCTCATCTATGATTCGGTCGCTAATTCTATTACAACCATTTCCGGTGCAGTAATAAATTCAGTTTTTATTCCTGCAACCGGAAGAATTGTAACATATGATTCTGCCGGCAGGGTAATTATAGAATCCATTTCACAGAACTATTCGACATATAATTTATCGTATTATTATACTTACCTGCCAAATAATCTGGTCGATTATTATTTCAGAAATTTTGAATCTTCAGGGTCTGTTGACTCTTTACTTGTTCAGTATACTTATGATGCAAACTTGAATCAGATCCGTGAAGAGCAATTTGTGTGGGATAATGGTGGGATTAACCACCCTTATGTAAAAAAGGAGCAATACTTCAATGCAGGAAATCAACTGGTAGCTTATGACTGGGATATGTGGATCGATTCAACATTTGGTTATGATGAATGCTATCTTGATACTGCCTCATTTACTTATAATGCCAGCGGACTATTAATTGAAGAAATAATGCATGAATGTACCTCAGGTGACCTTACTAATTGGTATACGTACGATATCAATGGTAATCTTGATTCCAGCGGTTATGTCTATGTGGATCACACGCAGAATGTTTCATCTGGAAGTTGTGATGCAGGAGTAGGACAAATCATTGGTGGAATTGGCGCTGATCCAGGTTTAAATCAATATGTTCTGTATCCGAATCCGTCTGATGGAAGAGTGGTTTTGTCCGGTAACTTCGCAAACATAAGCGATGAGATTAAAGTGTGTGACCTTTCCGGTAGAATTGTTATGACAATGAAAATTGGAAAGACAAATGATTCTATTGTTGAGGCAGATCTTACAGAACTGAGTTCAGGGATTTATATTATTCGTTTTGTTGATCAGGGTATTCATTCGCTGTTATTTATAAAAGAGTGATTTATCCATAATTGATCCTATGAAAAAGATGAACTTTCACCTTCTAATTTTTACGATTATTATTTCGTTCTGTTGTTTTCAATCAAAAGCACAAACAGTTACTGATACGATCGGCAATACGATTGTGGAAATTTCAGTAGCCGTAGATACGAATCATTTTACCGGTGGATATTTTAGCGGTCCATGGGATATCTTCTGGGGACCGGATCAAAAACTCTGGTATACAAATGAGACAAGACTTTGCACTTATGATCCGGCAACTCATATTGTCGATACCATTCTTCAAATCGATTCAGGATTTATTATGAGTGTTGCTACTCATCATGATTTTCAAAATAATCCATTCGTTTACCTGGCTATTGATTCTGCATACTATTATGCTGCCGGTAACAACATCCAGGTTTATAAGTATGATTACAGTCTCACAGGCGATTCACTTTACAACCCGCAATTCATTCTGGATTGGTATCATGGCGGTGAACATTCAGGAGGCCGCATCTTGTTTGGTGATGACAATAAATTATATGTTGCAACGGCTGAGTACTTTTCTCAGTTTGATACGCTCTTCAATAATAGCGGAAAAGTACTTCGTGTAAATCCTGATGGAAGCGTTCCAATAGATAATCCGAGAGCTGATTATACTTTCACTTATGGTCACCGCAATCCGCAGGGAATTGTACAAACTCCCAATGGAAATTTAATTGTTTCCGAATACGGAATGCAGTATGATGAAGTGAATCTGCTTGAAGCTGGAAGATTTTATGGCTGGTGGATATATGATGGTGACAGTTGCTTTAATAATTCAGACAGTTGCGATTACTATGACAGCATCGCAGTTTTTCCGATTGATGTAGGTAGGAATCCGGCTTCAGGAATTGATTTCTATAACAATGCTGCAATTCCGGAATTCAACGGACTCATTCAGGCAGTTACAGGATTTAATCAGGGATTGATAGCGTATACAATGAACGCAACTTACGACAGTGTTCTAGTAAAGACCTTTTATCTCACTTCTGAATACGGTAGAGTAAGAGATGTTTGCGCTGCTCCTGATGGTTCAGTTTATTTTATTGCACACGATAGAAACCGGGCCGATATTCATGTGATCAGAAATCCTTTGTTCAATAATATTAAGAATGAATCGAATCTTGATTTTTCAATTTTTCCAAATCCTGCGAATGAAAATCTGAATATTATTAATTTCAAAGCAAATAAAAATTCATCGATCAGCATTTTTAATTCAATTGGTAAAATCGTTTATCAGGATGATAATTTTAATGGAGAATCAATTGATGTGGGAAGATTTCCTGATGGAGTTTATTTTGTGAAATGTTTTGCGGATGAAATGATTGAAGTGGAGAGAGTGGTGGTTTGCCATTAACGATTAAAATAATTTAACACTGAGATCACTAAGTTTTTAGCACAAGAGCACAAGTGAGGCTTTTTTTCATAAGTGCTCTTGTGACGATTTTTAGTGGACTTAGTGTTTTATTCATTTGGCATATATTTTTCCTTTCAGAAAATTAAATCAAGAACCCATGGAAAGAAAAATGAACGATACAACAACAGATGGAAAGACCGGTACTGTTAAGATCACGAGAAATTTCAATCTGCCATTAGAAGAAGTATGGAAAGCATGGTCAGAACCTGCAAGTTTCAAAAAATGGTGGGGACCGGAAGAGTATGATTGCACAAGTTGTAAAATTGATTTCAAGCCAGGAGGAAAGATCTTTGCGAATATGGTTTCGGAAAAAGGCGAAGAGATTTGGTCTATATGCAAAATCACAGAAATTAATCCGATGAAAGAAATTTTTTACAATGATTATTTCGCTGACCATGATGGTAATATTGTTTCTCCTGAATATTACAATATGCCGGGTGATTGGTCGAATGTAAAGGTCCATGTTGCATTTGAAGAAGCGAATGGTGAAACAAAAATGACTGTTGAACAGTCCGGAATACCGGTTGAATTGATAAAAGAGTGTACAGCCGGTTGGAATTCCTCATTAGACAAACTTGACAGGTAGTTTATTTCAGAAAAATAATTTTTATCAGAAAAATTTTGTAGCTTACTTAAAAATCGGAGTATGTGTTTTTCTGCTAATGCCAGTTTCACTGCAGGAACTGTATTGACTGTTATCGGTGCTATTTCTGTTCGAAAAGTCAGAGTGCCATCACAGATTTTCTTCGCAAGTATACCAATCATATTTGCCATTCAACAGTTCTCGGAAGGATTTCTATGGTTATCATTGACCAAACCAGCATTTGCAGAGTTGAAAGTAAGCATGACTTTCATATTTCTTTTCTTTGCACAAATCGTCTGGCCGTTTTGGGTTCCATTTGCTGTGATGAAAATGAATGATACAGGTAAAGGAAAGTCATTCGGAAAAATATTATTATTATGTGGAACAGCTGTTTCAGTTTATTTAGGTTATTGCCTTCTGAATTATCCGGTAAATGCACAGAGCGATGGAATGCACATTGCATACGATCAGCAATACCCGCAGTCAGCTGCTTTTGTTTGTGGAATTTTATATGTTCTGGCAACGATCTTTCCACCATTCTTTTCAGGAATAAAGCGGATGTGGATGTTAGGATTTGCAATTCTGATCTCTTATGTGATTACAACTATTTTCTATAATGATTATCTGGTTTCTGTCTGGTGCTTCTTTGCTTCTGTGATCAGCATTGCTGTTTATTCTGTTGTACATTCTCTGAATGCTAGTGCGGAGAATGTAGTGCCATCCAAAATTTAAGAGTCAGGACTATTAATTCAGTTGAATCAGATGGATAATTTTATATTCTGCATATAAGTTCCTGCTTTTATTGGTTGTAAAAAAAATCATGTGACATTAGGTTTGCATAAACAATTGCAAACCTCAATCAACATGAAAAGATCATTACTATTCCTCATAACTATTTTAATTGCTGTTTCTACATTCGCTCAGTCACAACCTCCCGTTGGAATCCGTGGTACCTATGTTGATTGTGCTCAGGATCTGATCTATCAGATTCACGTAGGAAATGCGATTGCAGCAATTGATTTTCTGGATGAGATCCGAAACAGAAACATTACCTATGTTGCACTGTTCGGCCTCGACCACAATTCTAATTCGACTGATTTTCCAAACGGATATGTGATCGGTGATCCTGCATTTGAACCTGACATTTTTTATTTTGTGAATGCTGCTCATGCACGCAATATTAAAGTCGGAATTGTGATCAGCGATAAAAGTTTTGTTCAACATACATTCACGCCACGAATCAACTGGAGAAAACTGGTGGTTCGAACGGATTGTTTTCCGCCGGATGCAATGCGGATTGCAAATGTCAATCAATTCTCCGAAGGAAAGGAATTACTTAAAGGTGAAATGGCTAAAGCCGCTGTACGAATAGCAAACTATAATTCGACATCGGCATATTTTGGCGGCTATATTGATTACCTGAGTGTTGAATACGAATACTGGACATCCGGTTTTTATTCCGACCACCCGGCCTATAGTGATGATGCTGTTTATTCAAAAGAGTATTATGCGTATCAGGATCTCCTGGAGCTGATGAATTTTATCAGAAGAAATGTGATCTGTGCTGGGAAATATGGGAATCTAAGATCAGAGATGGAACTTCGATTGAAGGAATTTAATTCACCCCTGGTTACCGTTCCTGATCCGCAACGACAGGCTGATGAGATCGATCTCACATTTGTCGATAGAATATTGCTTGTGGATTATCATCAGAATCCAAATGTATTGTTTGGTTATAATTGCGATAATCTTTATTGGCTCGGTCAGCCATCGGGTAGGAGCGGAACTGAAATTCTAAACCTGATGTCTGCCGAATCTTCCACATTCCCGAAAGCTGTTTGTGCTAATTATCCAAATGCCGGAAACTACTGGGATGATTTTCTGGGAAATTATCTTTCATCGCCATTAACTACACTCTACGATGTTGAAAATACCTGGTATACAGATCTCTTATCCGCAACAGCTTCTTCCTGCTCAAATTGTGGTTGTTCGTTTACAAATGGAGATAATCGTATAAAAGGATTTATATGGTTTACATCTTCGATTCTTATCAATCATGGTATTTATCGGACGTCAGGAGAAAAATCAGATGTTCAGAATGAAACTTCTTTTTATTACGATCAACATATGAATGTATTGAATATTCGGGATTCTGAAAATTATAAAGTACTATCTATTTTTGATTTCAGTGGGAGGATAATTTATAACGGTTCAGCAAATAAATGTATTTCATTGCAAAATTTGTCGCCGGGAATATATTTTTGTAATTTAACTGATAAATTTAATAGATTTAGTGGTGCCAAATTCATCGTATTATGAAATTGAAAATTGTTTTATTTCTTTTAATCTTTTGCAAATGGTCACCCACAATTGCACAGTCTAATTTTGAGCGTTCATATTTGCAGATGGGGATGAAACAGTATGGTGTCTCGGTTGCAGAGTTAAACGGAAAATTTTATGTTACCTCATTGTCTGATGATTGTGGTTCATGTATTTCGACGGAATGCCTTACTCAGTTTGATCAGAATGGGAATGTTCTCCATACTAACTATTTTTCCAATGGAACAATTGATGAGATCGTAGGTGAACTGACTCCATACAAAAGTGGATTCATCTTTCCTGTAACATATGATCATTTCAATATGTCGAATGTTCGCAAGGAAGTTGCAATTAAATATGTTGACTCTACCGGAACCGAAATCTGGACAGCAATAATTTCGGATTCATTGAAGGAATTTCAGAATACAAAGCTAGTAATAGGTAATAACAATCTGATCACGGGGTTTGCTGATAATCTGACTTCAACCGGTGTATTGTTCTTTCAAATTGATTCTGCAGGAAATGTTACCGTGATACAAAATTTCTCACGAATACCGGATGTTTACTCAGTGCGTGATCTGGTATTTAAGAATAATCATTTTTATGTATTAGGAGTTGGTGTCTTGAACGGTGCAACTAAAACCTTCGTCAGAAAGGTTGATATGTCAGGAATTGTTGTTGACTCTTCAGTATATGATTATGCAACTGAAATAAGTGGAATAAGGATTCAATCGTCTGATAATGGATTTATCATTTGCGGACAATCGTTCGATACGCTTGGATTCACACAAGTTTGTTTAATGAAAATTGATTCATCAGGAAATGTAGTATGGAGAAAGACACTGACAACATCAAATGATAATATACCAACGTCTTTCGATATATTTCAGAATGGTAGAATTTATATTACCGGAAAAACGATTGATCAATCTAACAATGTTGATCTGTTTATTATAAATGCAGATTCAATCGGTAATTTTTTATGGAAACGTGATTATTGCTTGCCAGGTCCAATCGGCTGTGTAGCGAGTGCCGGGAATTCAATTATTGAATCATCTGATCATTCAGTCGTAGTGTGTGGTCAGGTGCAACATACCGCATCTTACCCAAAGTTGTATTTTTTAAAAGCTGACGATAATGGCTTGATTAATTTTATTGATCTTGAAGTTCAGAAGAACGATAAGCCTTTTATTTCTAAGCAAGGGACAGACAGCTATGTTGTAAATAATATGTCAGGAAATTTTAAGGTAACTGTTTTTGATATGAATGGAAGAATAATTTTTTCATGCACTAATACGAACGAATTTGACTTCAGACTTCCTGAAGGAGTATATGTTTATCGTATTGAGTGTAAAAGTGGTATTTACACAGGGCGTGTGTTTTAACTTTTAGTTATTTTCATTCATTAATTCTATTTTAATTTTGTGAATTCTTTATTATTTTATAGATTTATAAAATTCTTAAACTAATTAAAAGCAGTACTTAATGAAGAATATCTTTCCGACTATAATAGCTTTGTTTCTTGTTTTTCTAAATATTGAAAACGGAATTTGCCAACCAACACTGATAGCTCCTGCTGACGGTCTGACCGTTCCCGGAGGTTTAGTAGTTTATGAATGGACTGATATTTCAGCTTTCTCTTATGAATTTCAACAAAGTAAATCTCCTGCTTTTATCCCGGAGGCTACAATTTATGTTTTTGACACTCAAGTAACATTGACTGCAGTTAATGGTACTTCATATTGGCGGGTAAGGGAAAACGCTTTTGGAGGACCGATTCAGCCCTGGTCAAATACTTTTTCTATAACATCCAGTAATGTTCCTCAACTGACTGGGATAACTCCATCGGATGGTTATGAAGGTCAGACCTTACTTCCGGCTATTTCCGGTGTTAATACACATTTTCGGCAAGCTACAAGGACAATGCAATTCACCCTTAACCAGGGATCATACACAATTAATTATTCAAGGAGACGGGATTTCTCAATAGATGATGATAGTTATCAGGCTGCATTTATTGCAATTCCTTTTATTGCACCACTTGGTTTGTATGACGTGAACTTTTATAATGCGCTTGATGACTCAATGAAACTGCTAAATGGGTTTTATGTGCGCGGAAGCAATATATATTCAGGCCGGGTTTATCTGGATATGAATTCTAATTCAGTTTTTGACATAGGTGATTTACCTTACTCGAATGGATTTTTAAATGCTCCTCCTTATTATACCGGTTGTATGGGCACCGGAGAATTCTCTGATTATATTCCTACAGGTAATTATACATTAAGTGTAGCTAACTTGCCAAGCTATTTTACATCTATTCCTGCTAACAGAACAATTAATTTCTCAGGTAGTGGAGCAACACTGAGTGGTCAAGATTTTGCTATACAACCAATACCTGGAGTTCATGATATGCAGGTTTCGTGTGCATTGAGTCGGAATACTACCAGACCTGGTTTGCCAATAAATATTACTTTAACATACTCTAATAAAGGACCTGCAATGGAGAACGGGCAAGTGTATTTTGTACTGCCAACTGGATTTATTATTGATTCTGTTTCTGTTCCAGGTTATAGTCTTAGCGGGGATTCACTTATCTGGAGTTTTTCAGGACTTTCGTTAATGCAATCCTCTAATATTATAATCAGCCTTACTGCACCAACTGGTCTGATAAGTGGTTCTTATGTTGAGTATGTTGCAGGAGTTACTGCCAGTGGAACAGATATAATGCCTTCTGATAATATAAAGATCACTAACCATCTTGTTTCAAATTCATTTGATCCAAATTTCAAAACTGCATCACCGACTGATCTTGCTACAGTTTTGTCGTCAACAAATCGTTATATTGATTTTACAATTCATTTTCAAAATACAGGTAACGATCTAGCATATGAGATCAGAATTCTGGATACAATAGATGTTAATCTTGATATATCTACAATTGAAGTTGTAAGTTCGAGTCATAATTATCGGACTATATTTTATCCTAATAGGGTTATTGAATTTAGATTTACCAATATAAATCTTGTTGATAGCGGAACCAATGAAGCACTTAGTCATGGAAATATTATGTACAGGATTCAAGCACTTTCGTCAACTACAATTACCGATCAGATCGAAAATACTGCCTTTATTTATTTTGATTTGAATGATCCTGTTGCTACAAATACTTGTTATGTTTCGTTAGGTCTTGGTGTCAATGCAAATTTGAATATTAATGATGGGCTGAAAGTTTCTCCAAATCCATTTACCGGCTCAGTTTTAGTTTCATTGGATGAAAGAACAAATACCACTTCATGTATACTAATAAGAAACGTTTTAGGACAAGAAGTATTCAGGAAAATGACCGAAAATTTTAGACTTGATGATGACGAAGAGATCAATCTTGATTTTCTTTCAAAAGGAATTTATTTTCTTGAAGTACACATAAATGACATAAAAAAAGTTGCGAAAATAATTAAGAAATGATATTTCAATCTGATAGTTTTATTTGCTTTTTATTAAGAAATAAAAAGTAATTTCTAAAAACCTATATTTGTTTTTTCACACAACTTAAACATTTATGGATAACGTCAGCATAATTGTCATCCTGCTTTTCGGAATTGCTTTTTTGGGAATTCTGAGTAAGAAATATAATTTTCCATTTCCAATAGCATTGGTTATTTCCGGTGTAATGATCAGTCTGATTCCGGGATTACCTGTTGTGGAAATGAGTCCGGAAGTTGTTTTCCTGTTGTTTCTTCCTCCAATTCTCTATGCAGCTGCATGGAATACAAGTTGGCATGAATTCAAATCAGCTATCAGACCAATAAGCCTGGCCTCCATTGGACTCGTATTTTTTACAACTGCTTTAGTTGCTGTTGTTGCTCATCTGATCATTCCCGGATTAAGCTGGCCATTTGCATTTTTGATTGGCGCTATTGTTTCTCCTCCGGACGCAGTTGCAGCAACATCTGTTACGAAAGGATTAGGATTAAGTCCACGGTTAATTGCAATACTTGAAGGCGAAAGTCTGGTAAACGATGCCAGTGGTCTGATCGCATACAAATACGCACTGGCTGCAATTACACTCGGAAATTTTGTTTTATGGGAGGCCGGATTAAATTTCATAGTAGTTGCCGGTGCCGGAATTGCCTTAGGTCTAACACTGGCTTATCTCATTTTGCAAGTACATAAACGCTGGGTCTGTGATCCTGTGATTGAGGTTACACTTACAGTTCTTACGCCATTTGCTGCATATCTATTAGCGGAACACTTTCATTTTTCCGGAGTACTGGCAGTCGTCACTTCCGGATTATATATTTCATTTCGCTCAGGGGAAGCACTTAGTCATCAGAGCAGGATAATGGCATATTCAGTATGGGAAGTGATCATTTATATTCTGAATAGTCTGATCTTTATCCTGATCGGACTTCAATTGCGAAGTGTGTTGAAAGGAATCAATCACTATTCGATTCCGGAACTTTTGATGTATGGATTAGTGATCAGCTTTGCAGTGATTATTGTTCGTTTTATCTGGGTTTATCCATCTGCCATGTTACCTCGCTGGCTAAGCAAACGTATCCGTGAAACAGAACCATTTGATCCCAGGAATATGGTTGTATTCGGGTGGGCCGGTATGCGAGGTGTGGTATCGATGGCTGCTGCATTAGCATTGCCATTAACGTTACCAAATGGTGAAACTTTTCCGCATAGAGATCTGATCATCTATCTCACATTTTGTGTGATACTTTCTACACTTGTATTACTCGGCCTAACATTGCCATGGCTGATCAGAAAGTTAAAGATCGAGCCACATTCCATAGTATTGGAAGAATATACTGTCCGTACTCAAATAGTTTCTACTGCAATTTCTCACATCGAAGAAAATCTTGCAATGACCTCTGAAGAATTGTTGCAAAACATCAAGAGTAAGTATGAAGTAAAATATAATCGTTTGCAAAAAACAGAATTGCCTGCTAATTACTTTGGAAAAGGAAAGCAGTTGCCGCAAAGTGTTTTTAATGAATTTTCAAAAATGCAGATCGACCTCATAAAGGTTGAACGGAAAGCAATTGAAGGATTACACAGAAGTGGATTGGCCAGTGAAGAGATCTTAAGAAAGGTTGAACGGGAACTGGATCTGGAAGAAACAAGGTTGCAGATGGAAATGTATGAGAACTAAAGTTAATAATATAACCCGTTCTTCGAAATTATTGCCCCTCGACTTCGCTCGGGGAGCGTCTTATAAGTGGTAATGTGTGAATTTTTTGCGAAGAAAATTTAACTTCAATTTTAAGGGAATTTTCTTCGCAAAAAATTCACACATATCTGCCCAAAACCCAACGGTCCCTGAGAGAAGTCGAAGGGCGAACGTTTTGAATTTCGAACAACGGGTTAATATATCATATTCTTGCCTCTTTCATTTGCAATCTACCGATTTGGAGTTGTTTGGCATGAAGTTTTCCTTTTAATAGCTCCAGCTAAAAATAAACTTGTTTTTATAGGGTTTTTCAGTTAGAAAGGTTATCTTCACGATAATAGCATTTTTGCATTACAGTTTAAATCATCCTCATTGAAATCTTTACAAAAAGTCGCTTTACAAAAAACATCCGGAAAAAAAAATATTTCAAAGAAAAGCGTTGAAGAAAAGTCATCTGCAGTAAAAAAAACTGATAAAAAATCTAAGAAGAAAAAATCTGCTTTACAAATTAAATCAGTTGCGAAGAAAACTTCTTCAAAGTCTATGACTAAAGAGGAAGCTATTAAAAAAGCGTCTTTCCCAATTGTAGCAATTGGAGCATCTGCCGGTGGACTCGAAGCTATTACCGAATTACTCAAGAATCTTCCTGTTGATACAGGAATGGCATTTATTTATGTTCAGCATTTAAGTCCGGATCATAAAAGTTTGCTTGTTCAAATACTCTCAAAGACTACTGCTATGAAAGTGCAGGAGATCGATAACATGGATCTCATCGAACCGAACAATGTATTTGTAATACCATTCAACAAAGGAATTGAAGTTACCGATGGCCACATAAAATTGTTGCCTCGTTCGAAAACAAGTTCTGTTGTTTCAATTGATGTTCTTTTTTCTTCTTTAGCTGAAGCTCAAAATGACAGAGTGATCGGAGTACTATTGAGTGGAAATGGAAATGATGGAACTTCCGGAATGAGGGATATTAAACACCAGGGCGGATTGACCTTTGCGCAAAATGAAAGTGCTAAATTTCTGAGCATGCCACAATCTGCAATTGCTGCCGGAGCAGTGGATTTTATTTTGCCGCCAAAAGGAATTGCACTTGAACTTATTCATTTAAGTAAACATCCATTTGTAAAAAACAGGAAAATAAAAGTTGAAAGTGAAAGCCTGATAGAAAACGATAATCCTGATCTTAAGAAAATTCTTG
>ERZ795044.2615-NODE-2615-length-15544-cov-4.957325_pt1 | contig 15544 bp, 18 predicted proteins | sample MGYA00375128_ERZ795044 | MGnify/ENA primary metagenome ERZ795044 (study PRJEB30173, sample SAMN05720213) | anaerobic digester metagenome | isolation source: active sludge of municipal wastewater-treating anaerobic digesters | place: USA | collected 2014-12-22 ... | reverse complement strand
GGGGAACAGAACTGTATTGCTTCGATTACCTGAAAAATAACTGGCAGTCCTGGGACCTTGTACCTGATGAGGTAACTGCCAATGACCGCCATCCACACTGGAAAGTGGCACCTTTAGGGAGGGATTTACTATTGGTTGGCACTGTTGCCGGCCTCATTTTCTTTACGGTCTTTTTCTTGCGCCTTGAGGCTGCTTTCTTTTTTCTTCGTCTTTCCACAAACACATCAATCTCTTCCATCTTACTCCTCCTAACTGTAAAGAGGGTGATTTTCTGGGGTAACCCCCAACTCAACGGCAACCTTTTGCGCTACTTCACGAGCCATGTCTTCTGGCATGCAACCAAGATGATAGCCGCTAGGATGATAGTTAAATTCCACCCCGACAACCACAACTTGGACTTTGTGCGTTTGTTCGCCAAGAGCTTCGCCGCTTTTTCTTCCATCAACAACATAGACATGGACATCACTCATCATTTACCTCCTTTGGGTTGTCAAAAAACTTATTTACTTGCTACATGATATAATATAATCTTTTCAAAAGCAAGGTTTTGTGTTATCATTTTAAAATAAACAAAATTATGACAGACCAACCAGACTACTCAAAATTTACCTGGGAAGATTGGCAAAAATTTAAACCAGAAGAAAATGCCAACGATGCCCAAGATGAAAAAACGGAAAAGCAATCCGTGATTATTGAAATACGCGCAGGCCAAGGTGGCGACGAAGCCGGGCTTTTTGCAAAAGATCTTTATAGAATGTATTCTCGATATGGCCAAACAAAAGGCTGGAAAGAAAGAGTGCTCGACTCCAATGTCTCTGATGTTGGCGGATATAAAGAAATTATTTTTGAATTAACCGGCATCGCAGCTTACGACGAACTTCAAAACGAAGGCGGTGTACACAGAGTGCAAAGAATTCCCAAAACAGAAAAACAAGGACGAGTGCACACCTCTACTGCAACAGTTGCAGTTTTACCAAAACCCAAAAAGACTCAAGTAAACATTAGTTTGTCTGATTTAGAAATTACAACTTACAAATCTTCTGGCCCTGGCGGACAGTATGTAAACAAAACAGAATCTGCAATTAGAATTGTGCACAAGCCAACAGGACTTGTTGTCACTTCCCAATCAGAAAGAAACCAATTGCAAAACAAAGAAAATGCACTTTCAATTTTGGCAGCAAAACTTTTGCAGCAGCAAGAAGAATCAGATTTATCAAAACTTTCCGACGAGCGCAAAGAGCAAATTGGTTGGGCCAAGAGATCAGAAAAAATTAGAACTTACAATTATCCGCAAAGCAGAATAACAGATCATCGCATCAACAAATCATGGCACAATCTTGAAGATATCATGGATGGCAATATAGAACCAATAATCAAAGCCTTCAAAAAAACCGAAGAACCAAAACAATAAAAACAAAAAACCCCGACTTGCGCCGAGGGTTTTTTGTTTTGTGGGCGATGAAGGAATCGGACCTTCGACCTCTGTCTTATCAGGACAGCGTTCTACCACTGAACTAATCGCCCGCCATTTATTAATTAAAATATTAGCACAAAATTTTAAAAATGAAAAGGGGGTTACACTTGTGTGTAACCCCTTAAATGAAGACAGACGGGAATGTAAGGAAGGAACGGAGATATGAAAAGAACTATAGACAGTTGGCAGAAGAGACAAGAATTATTCAAAGCGTAACGGACACTTCGGATGAGAAACCATTTTCAGAAGAAAACACTTCTGCTTTCCTCTGAGAGGTATTTGTTGGGTCCGGTGCGATTACGCCTAGTCTTGTCTCCAGTTTTTCAACTGACTGATTGGCGAACTCGTCGCCAGATTTTACAGACCCTGCCAACTGTCCAAAAAATTGATTGTCATTTATGATAAACAATTTATTGGACACTTGTCAGGAGAGAATATTTTCAATGAACTGTATCCTTACTTAAATGATAACAAATTAAAAAAACGTGTCAATAGACACGCCTTTTTAATTATGCTTTTATTGCTGTGGCGGCTGATTCTGCTGAGAATTTGAAGCGAAATTATGTGGCAAAACTTGAATTGTTTTTGCTGTTACGGTGCCGTCACTTGAGTTAGTGCCGCTTATCCTTACGTTTGTGCCAACAGCCAAATCTTCTGCTGTTCCCAATGTTGACTTGCTAACCTCAGTACTGCCAGAATACAAAATTATTTTTGTACTTCCATTTTGTGTTTTAACGGTTATTGTTGTTGCATCTTTTGAAATAATTTCTCCAGACATCATTGAAGAATTTTTTGGCAAAGTGTTTGTGCCTTGCTGCATATTACCTTGTCCAAATTTGCCATTAGGCCCAACAAAAGTTTTGTTGCCTTGTCCAACTTTAGTGCCAGCAAAAAAAGATCCTCCAGCAATAACAACAGCTGCAATAATTAAAATTGTAATCAAATGACTTTTTTGCATTTATTTTTTTCTTAATAATAATTACTCATACCTCAATGCCTCAATTGGGTTTAGCTTGGCTGCGCGCTTTGCCGGATAATATCCAAATATTATTCCGGTGCCAGCAGAAACTCCAACTGCCAATAGCACAGAGCTTAATGAAACTGTGGTAGTGGTTAAATTAAGGTAATCAACTAAAAAGGAAATTATCCAGCCAAGCGCTACGCCAATTATTCCTCCAGAAAATGTTAAAACAACGGCCTCTGTCAAAAACTGAAAACTAATATCGTTTCCTTTTGCGCCAATAGCTTTTCTTAATCCAATCTCCCTTGTTCTTTCGGTAACTGTTGTTAGCATCATATTCATAATTCCAATTCCCCCAACAAGCAACGAAATACCTGCAATAGCTCCCAGCAAAATTGTAAGTGTTTGACTGGTGCTTGTTATCGTCTCTAGGAGATCAGATTGGTTTGAAATTGAAAAATCAGCAGACGAAGAATCTGTTTTGTTATGTAAACTTAAAAGTAAGTTTGTTATTTCTGTTTCTGCCTCTGTCATTTTTTCAGAATCAGAAATCTGCACATCTATTTCTGTTAAGTATTCATTTCCCGACAAATATCTTTGCGCAGTTGTGTAAGGAATATATATCATATCGTCCTGGTTTGAAAATCCGCTAGTCCCCTTTGATTTTGTAACTCCAATTATTTTAAATTCTATTTTATTTATTTTTATAGTTTTACCAATAACGGTGCTCAAATCTATATCATCAATTGTTTGTTCACCATCACCAAACAAATCTTCAACCACCGAAGGACCAAGCACGGCAACTTTTGAATTACTGTCTACATAAGAATCCTCAATAAATGATCCGTCTAAAATGCTAACATTTCTAACCGTTGCATAGCTTTGATCGGTTCCCATTATCGACGTATTTGTGTTGCTTCCTTTATATACAACCTGATAACGCCCCGAAACTTCATTTGTAAGAGCTTGAACATATTCTATGTTTGTAGAAATTTCTTTTGAATCTTCGAGCGTTAAAGTTTTGGCAGTTCCTCCTGCAGATCTTGCACCATAGCCAACAGTTTTTGCTGCTCCTGGAGTGATCATCAAAAGATTTGATCCCGTAGATTGAATTCTTTCTTCAATAGATTTTGATGCACCCTGGCCAACAGAGACCATAACAATAACAGAACTAATTCCAATAACAATGCCAAGCATAGTAAGGCTTGTTCTCACTTTGTTTGAAAGCAGTGCTGAAAATGTTTCTTCTAAAGTGTCTGACAGTTTCATGTTATTAATTTTTAATTCTTTTTCTTTTCTTATGGTCTTTTGTGTCGCTCAGAACTAAACCGTCTTTTATAAAAATAATTCTGTCGGCATGTTCTGCAACATCAGATTCGTGCGTAATCAAAATAATTGTGCGGCCTTTTTCTTCATTCAATTTTTGAAAAGTCTCCAAAACAATTTCTCCTGTTTTAGAATCTAAGTTTCCTGTTGGCTCGTCGGCCAAAATTAAACTTGGGTTGTTAACCAAAGCTCTTGCAATAGCAACTCTTTGTATTTGTCCTCCCGAAAGCTGATTAGATAAATGGTCAAAGTATTCATCTTGGAGTCCGGCTGCCTGTAATGCTTCCTTGGCTTTCGTTTCTCTTTCTGCTCTTTCCATTCCTGTATAAACCAAAGGCAGAGCAACATTTTTTAAAACCGTGGTTCTTGGTAAAAGATTAAAAGATTGAAAAACAAAACCAATTTTGTTTTTTCTTATTTCGGCAAGTTCATCTTCGGTTAAGGTAGAAACATCCTTGCCATCCAAAAAATAAGTGCCGCCAGTTGGGGTGTCTAAGGCTCCCAAAATATGCATCAAGGTTGACTTGCCTGATCCCGATGGCCCCATAATGGCCACAAACTCTCCGTCTTTTATTTTAAAGCTTACTCCGTGCAATGCCTGATAGCTTGCTCCTCCTGTGTTATAAACTTTTGTAATATTGTTTATTTCTATCATTGTCTTTTAAATTACACACTTACATTCCTGGAGGAATTCCTCCGCTCTGTATTCTTACTCCTCCCGTGTTAATTATGCTGTTTGACTTGTTTGTATTTTTAGAAGAGTTTGAAGACGCAGAAGAAGTTGCTGAACTGCTAACTCTCAAAACAACTTGATCTCCCTCTGCCAAACCGCCTGTAATTTCAGTGTTTGTATCATCGGCCAAACCGATTGTAACAACTTTTGTTGTTGGCGCAGTTGATGAGGTCACTCCTTTTATAGAAAGTGACTTGTTGGTTAAGTCATATGCATCACTCAAAACCTGCACGTAATATGTTCCATCATCGTTTGATTTTACTGCTGTGGTTGGAATTATAAGAGTATCTGTTTTTGAATTTGTTATAATTGTAGCGCTGATAGACATCCCCGACTTTACTTTGTCACTATTTTCATCCAAGGTTATTTCTACTCCATAGCTCACCACTCCAGAACTAGAAGATCCAACCAAATCAACCTGAGTTACTTGTCCAGTCATTGTTAAGTCATCAATTGCATCAAATGTAATTGTTGCTTTATCGCCAACTTTTACATTAACAACATCTGTTTCTGAAAGTGTTATTTGAGCAATTTTTGAATTTGTTATAACTGTAGCAATTGTTGAGCCAGAAGAAACATTGTCTCCTTTATCCGCTGAAACAGCAGAAAATACTCCATTTATAGGTGAGTAAACATAGCAATCACTCAATGCGCTCTTTGCGTCGGACAATGCTTTTTCTTTTTTCTCTACAGTAAGTTTTGCATCATCAATTTCTGTTTTTGCATCATCAATGCCGTCTTCATTATTATCTATTGTAGAGTTTGCGCTAAACAAACTTGAGATATTACTGTTTGTTTTGCTCAAATACGAACTCAGGCTTGTTAAATGTGTATCTGCTCCGCTATTTATTTTTATACTGTAGTGCGTAAGGGTGTCCTCATAATATTGTATAAGGTTTATTGTGTCCTTAATTGCTTGGGCGATATCTTTTGAGGTTTCATAAGTTTCTGAAATTAGCGAATCAATTGTTGCTGTGTCTGAATATCTATTACTTGCTTTGTAATCGTTGAAATTTTTATTATAAGCCGATCTTGCAGTTTCATATGATTTTTCTGCTGCATCTTTGTACTTTATAACATCATCATTATATGTATATGTTACATAAGTATAAAAGTTAAGGTTTGTTTGATAGTTGTTAAATGTTGAGCCATACAAAATATCATCTAAGCCTTTCATTATAGTTGGCAACTCCAAGAAAGCTGAAGACACTGTGTTATATCCGTCTTCATAAGATTTTTCCAACATTTCTTTAGCGTCCTCAATTGCTTTTGGATTTGATTCATCAGATCCAATCAATTTATTTAAAGCAATTTTTGCTGACTCCAATTCTTGCTGTGCATCCTTAATATTGCTCTGTGCATCTTTGGTGTCTATTTGGGCAATAAGTGTTCCCTTGGAAACTGAAGATCCCTCTTTAGCGTTTAAATAAACAATTTCTCCAGAAGTCTCTGCTTTAATATCTTTTGTGTCTTTTGCTGATATTTGCCCTGTTCCAGAAATAGAAGTTGTTATTGTCCCCTTTTCAACCGCAGACAATATATAACGAGTTTGAGCAGATTCTTTGTTAAAATACTTGTATCCAAAATACCCCCCCGCAACAATCAAAATTAAAACAACCAAAGAAATTATCTTATGCTTTAAAGTGTACTTTTTAATCTTTACCAACGCATCAAAAATTTTCATATCTTTTTGATTATTTTATTAATTACTATTTACTACAATGCATATTGGTGCATTATTTCAAAGCAAAAGCCCCGGCGAGCGCCGGGGTTTTGCTATTTTAATTTGTAAATATTTGAATCTTCTTTACTCTAGACGAGTCATCATACAACTGAAATTTTATTATCATTCTTTCTTCAAATAAGTTTTTGTCTTTATTTGCAATTTTTATATCAAAAGCTTCTATGGTGTCTCCATCAATTTCACCCATAATAAACAAAGCATCGCCAACATTTATTTCCTTGTCTGGCAACCTTGTTTTTGAATCAATAGTTACTTTCATCTGTTTGCCTCTTGGATTTGTTATTTTAAAACCATTTTCTATTATTTCTGTAACAACGCCGTAATGCAAGCCTCTTGGTTCTGGCATTCCAAAATCTCTGTAAATTGGGCCTGCAAAAATAAGATTGCCCGATCTTGCCTTCAAAAATAAATTAAGATGAAAATTTGTTCTATCAATAATAAATCCCCCAACCAAAATTATTAAAATAATTGCTAGCACAGAATAGAGAACCGGCTTTCTGTAAACAAACGAAAAATGCTTGGCAAAAATTTCTGATGTTGCTATCAAAAGGACAACCAACAAGATTAAAACCCACGGCAACGAAGAAAATAAAACTCTTAATCCCCAAAAGTTGGCTGCCGGAGAAGCAAAAATACCGTTTACTCTTAGGTAAAACATTATAAAACTCACCAAAAACAAAGCTGCAAAGGTGAGCAAAAAAAGCCCGGCTGCCAATAAAAATATCTTGAATGCAAAATAAAACTTTGGCTTCATTTTTATTTCGCCACTTTTTATTTTGGCAGCCACTATTTCGCTTATTGATTGTTTATTTTCTTCGTTATTCATATTTATATTTTAAATCTTTGTGAATAGATTTCATTATTTCTCTACCTCTTTTTATTCTTATGCCAACCGTTGAAACTGGGATCTGCAAAACATCTGCAATTTCTTTATAGCTCAACCCTTCTAGGTAATAAAGAATTACTACTTCTTTATATTTTGGCGTCATTTTATCAAGATATTCTTCAACTTCATTTTTAATATCGCGCTCGTCATTGTTTTTATTAAAATCTTCTTTTGATATATTGTAGGGCAAAAAAACATCCAAATCAATTAACGGCAAGAGCTTTTTTTCGCGCCTCTTTAAAGCGTTAACAAGTTCGTTGTGCGCTATGCGATAAATCCACGAAGAAAATTTTCTGTTTGCGTCAAAGCTATTTATGTTTGTATAAACTTTAACAAACACTTCCTGCAAAACATCATTTATGTCATCCTTATCAGACAAAAACTTTCTTGAATATCTGCCGATTTTTGGTTCATATCTTTTGATAAGAATATCAAAAAACTCAGCCCTTCCTGACTGAACAAACCGCGCTAATTCTTCATCTGTTTTGCCCTCAAAAATGGGGTCCATAATTCTATTACAATTAACTAGTTGCCATTATTTCATAATTATAACAAATTCAGGCGGTTTCAAAAGCAATATACTGCTTGACAATTTTTAAATTAGTAATATAATATATTTAGCACGTAAACAATTCTAACTCCTGAAAGGAATAGCGCGATGACTCAAGAAATTGATACCAAGATTGAACGCGTCCGCTGGGCAAGTGGACAAAAAGATTACGACGCCGTGCACATGATTGAGCAGGCATATTTTGGCAGACCGCTCCCTCGCTCCAGGAAAAATGACGATTTTTGCCGAGTCGCCGTAAACAAAGGTGGCCAAATCCTCGGAGTTATTCGCTACCGCCACGGCCCACGGCGTGAATTATTCCGCCGAATTTGCGTTGACTGCACTTTGCAGCGGCGAGGCATTGGCAGCCAAATCTTGCAACACTTTGTTACAAGACAGCTTCCGCCCTGCCCCGAAGGTCCGCAAAAAAGGCGGGTGCGACTGCGGGTCGAGCTCCACAATCCCGACTCTTCGCTGATTAAATTTTTCCACAAAAATGGATTTGAGGTCGTTAGCCAGCGTCAATACGGCAAACACAATCAGCTTGTGCAAATTGCGATGGCGCTAGTCAGAGATATCTAGAGGTTGCTCATCGACTATAAAAAAATAACTGCCAAAGGCTTTCGCCCAAGGCAGTTTTTCTTTACTAAATGTTCCGGGACTTGGATTCGAACCAAGATACTGGCCTCCAAAGGGCCATGTCCTACCATTAGACGATCCCGGAGTATGCTTGTGGAATGCGTTGATTATTATATTAACATTTTTTTCTAAAATTTCAATAATACGGGGGTTTGCCAGAAATAAAAAAACCGATTAAAATATAAGAATGAAAAAAGACTTAATAAATTCCCTATTTTTGGTTGGGCTGATTTTTGGTTTTTTTATTCCGTTTGAGGTGTGTTTAGCAAGGACAGATTTGTCTATAAGCGATGCAAATATCACCTTTTCAAGTGAGTCACCAATAAAAGGCGACACTATAAGAATTTTTGCCCGCGTTTTTAACATTGGCGACACCGATGTTAGAGGTTGGCTTTCTTTATATGCTGGCGGAAAGAACATTGGAGACCCCCAGGCGATTTCGGTTAAGGCTGGCGATTATGATGATGTTTTTATTGACTGGACACCAAATGCGGGAACCTACGACATTAAAGCCGAAATAACCGGCACAAGCCTTAAAGAAGATAATGGTGAAAACAATATTGCCACAAAAAAGGGTTTCCTAATTGACTCTGATTCTGATTTAGATGGCATAGCCGACAGCAAGGATAATGATTCAGACAATGATGGCTTAAACAACGAACAAGAAAATAACATTGGTACAAATCCTTTACTAAAAGACACAGACGGTGACGGATTTGTTGACTCTAATGACGCTTTTCCAAAAGATGCATCCGAATGGAAAGACACAGATGCAGATGGTTTGGGAGACAACAAAGATTTAGATGATGATGGTGATGAAGTATTTGATGACGAAGAAATTTCAAAATATGGAACCAACCCGTTAAACAAAGATACAGATGAAGATAATCTTAATGACAGCAAAGAAATAAAAGAAGGAACAAATCCAAATAAGCAAGATACAGATGCAGACGGCTACAATGATTCAAAAGATGATTATCCTTTAGATTATTCAAAATGGCAGGCTTCTATATTAGATTCAATAGAACACCTGCTAAAAACCAATGATTATTTCTTATACTTTTTTGTGGGCACCCCCTCCTTATTAATAGCCTATGCACTCTTGCGCAAAAAGAAAAAGAGAAAATAAAAATCCCCCGTTTGGGGATTTTTTTATATTTCGTGGTGTGTTATATCAACAATTGCAAGCTCTAGCGGCAGCTGAGGAATTGAGCTATACCTTACTTTGTTTTCAGCCTCAATAAATATTTCCAATATTTTTTGGATATCCTTTGGCCCCAATTTTTCAATTTGAGCTTTTATTTTGTTTATTTCCTCAACAGAAAATCCTGATGTTTGCGCGTTAAGCGAGGCAGGATTTATTTTAAAAAGCAAAGATTGCCTTAAATAAAACACCAATGTTTTTGAAAATTCCTGAATATCTGTGCCTGTGTCAGCCAAATGATTTATGCAAAGCAAAGCATCTTTTGTGTTTTTATTTAAAACAAGGTCAATAAAATTTGAAACCTCTGCAACATCAACAACACCCAACAAACCTTTTATGTCTTCGGTTTTAACCAAACTTGATTGGCCAGAAAAACTGATGCATTCATCAAGCAAAGATTCTGCATCGCGAAACGATCCCCTGGAGTTTAAAGCAATTAAAGATAGGGCAGAATCTTCAAATTTTATATTTTCTTTTTGCGAAATAAACTGTAATTTTTTTATAATTTCTGGAACTTGAAGACGCTTAAAATCAAATCTTTGGCACCTGGAAACAATTGTTGAAATCATTTTATGAGACTCTGTTGTTGCCAGCAAAAACACTGCGTGAGCTGGCGGTTCTTCAAGGGTTTTTAGCAAGGCATTTGCAGCTGCTTTTGAAAGTTGATGACATTCGTCAATTATAAAAATCTTATATTTTGATTTTACTGGGGCAAATTTTATGCCTTCTATTAATTCTCTTATATCATCAACCCCTGTGTGCGAGGCGGCATCTATTTCAATTAAATCAATAGATTTTGATGCCTGAATATCTAAACATGAAGAACATTTGTTGCATGGTTCAAAAAAAGATTTGTCTTCACAGTTAATGGCTTTGGCAAACAATCTTGCCAGGGTAGTTTTGCCCGACCCTCTTGGCCCCGTAAACAAATAAGCGTGTGAAATGTTATTTGCCTTAATGGAATTGGTTAAAGTTTGCACAACGTGCTCCTGCCCTATTACTTCAGAAAACTTTTGCGGCCTGTATTTTCTATATAAAACTACGTTTGACATAATTATTTTGCTATTTTAGATATCTTTTTAAAAATTCTTCCCTGCTAATGGCTGCTTTACTAATTTTTCTCTTATCGCCGCTAAAATACTTTCTCCTAAATTCATCGTCTATCTCTCCTTCAATTTTAAAACCCATTTTTTCCATTAATTTGGGGTTTTTCGCAACAATCCATGAAGTTGCTTCAATAGTTTTAACTTTTCCGTTCCCCTCGATGATTTTAGCTAATTTTTGAAGTCCATCAAGCACCAACGCCCTTAAATTTTCCACATATCTTGCATTGGCTAAGTGAATGTGAATATAATCATCGCGACCGCCATAATACATTATTTCGTTTAGCGGCGTCATACCCTCTTGGCTCATAGCAGCTTCCCGCGCTATTTTTTCAAATTCATCAGGATGGTCTTTTCTAAAAACCAAAATTGGCTTTATTGCTGACATTACCCCATCAACAAATTTTCTTTCATCATCCAATTCTGCACAGGCTCGTAATGCTCCTTCTATTTCTTCACCGTTAAATGTACTGTTTTCTAATAATTTTCCTAACCTCTTTACTACAACTTCAACTCTTTCTGGACCGTCTTTATGGCTTTTAAAAACTGCTGAAAATGAGTCTTTCGCACGTTCCAATTCCTCATCTTCTTTAATTTCCGATTCTGATTCGTGGCCAGAGTTTTCCAACATTAATTCATTATTTAATTCTGGTTCGCGTTTTATTTCGCTCATATTTAAAATTTATTTTTTGAAAACTAAAAATTTATAAGCTGAAAAATTCCAAACAGCAGCTCCTAGAGCCGACAATAAAACGCTAAACTTCACCCAAGCTGCGTCGGGCATTGAAAACTGAGGCCCCATAATTTTGGCAAAAAAATAAAATAAAGCAACGTCAAGCCCCAAGCCAACAACTGTTACCGCAAAAAAATATAATAATTCTTTTTTTGAACCCTCTTTTTCTCTCTTTTCAAATGCCCAATATTTGTTTCCCCAATATTTTACCAGCGTGGAAATTAAAAAGGAAATTGTTTTTGAAAAAACAGGAGTTATAAAAATCAGCAAAGAAAATAGCCAGACAAACAGCTCAAAAAACTTTAGGTCAATTACTGTTGCCAACGCTCCAACAAGAATGTGCTTTGCAGCCTGATAAACAAATAAAAACCTTCTGCCAATAATACCAGCTACCCACAAACAAAAAACCGAAAACACGGGTATAGCATAATGCAAAACTAAAATATACCAAAACCCAATATCAACCCCATATTCATTTAAAAAATCTCTGGCCACCCAACCCACTATATAGCCCGAGATTAAAGCAAAAATTGCGTCTACTGCTTTCATTTTTTATGCATTAATTCTTTTATCTAAATTTAACATAAATTGAAATTCTTTTAAAGCCTTAACAAATTTAAAAAACTCTGCTAGAATAAGCTCATGAATAAAATAAAAATATACAACACCCTTACAAAGGAAAAAGACTTGATAAAACCAAGGACAGGCAAAAAGATAAACTTTTTTATCTGCGGGCCAACTGTTTATGACTATTCTCATTTAGGCCACGCCAGAACTTATGTAATTTTTGATTCCTTTGTTAAATATTTAAAGCATTCTGGTTATAGTGTTTTTTATTTGCAAAATATAACCGACATTGACGACAAAATAATTGCCAGAGCACGAGAAAGGGGCGTGCCGCCAAAAGATTTGGCATTGGCTTTTGAGAAGGAATATTTAACCTGCATGAAAGATTTAAAAGTTACCAGTGTTAAAAAATATGCCAGAGCCACAAACTATATTAAAGAAATTCTGAGCCAGGTAAAAAGATTAATGGACAAAGGCTATGCTTATGAAATTCCCGGAGATGGAATTTATTACAACATTGCAAAATTTAAAGACTACGGAAAGCTTTCTGGCAGAACTGCCTTGGCAGCCGAGGACGCAGTATCCAGGATTGATTATAGCAAAAACAAAAAGAACCGCGGTGATTTTTGTCTTTGGAAGTTTGCTGAAGAAGGAGAGCCGCAATGGCCCAGCCAATTTGGCGCAGGACGACCAGGCTGGCACATCGAAGACACAGCCATAACAGAAAAGTTTTTTGGCGCACAATACGACATACATGGAGCTGCTAGAGACTTAATGTTCCCCCACCATGAAGCAGAACTTTCTCAAATGGAGGCAATTTCTGGAAAAGTGCCAATGGTAAAATATTGGATGCACGGCGGATTTTTAACTGTAAATGGACAAAAAATGTCCAAGTCTTTAAACAACTTTATAACTATTTCTGATTTTTTAAAGCGCTGCCCATATTATTATTTAAGATTTTTGATTGCCAGAACTCTTTGGAGCTCTCCAATGGATTATTCTGAATCAGCAATGATTGAAGTAAAGGCGGCCGTTGAAAAAATCGTTGAATTTTTAAGAAGACTTTCTAGTATAAAATTGGCAAAAAGCGCGAAAGGTTCAAACACAAAAAAGCTAACAAAAGAGTTCTCCATTAACTTTTACGCCCAGCTTGATGACAACTTCAACACCCCGCAGGCATTTGCAGTTATGTTTGACTTTATAAAAGAAGCAAACAAATTAATGGACGAAAACGCAATTTCAAAAAGTGAAGCCAGGGAAATATACAAAATTTTTACTGATATAAACAAGATTTTTGAGATTATAGATTTGAAGAGAATAAAAGAAGCAATGCCAGTTGCAGTAAAAAACCTGGTAAAGGCTCGCGACACTGCCAGAAAAAACAAAGAGTGGGAAAAATCTGATGAACTAAGGCTTGAAATAGAAAAACACGGTTATCATGTTGAAGACACCAAAGACGGAACAATAGTTAAAAAAGTTGTATAACAAAAGAAGCCCCGATTAGGCGGGGCTTTTTAGTTTCTATAATTTTCTTAAGAAGAGATTCTCATCTTTCTCAAGAAATATGCTGGAGATGTTTTAAGTTTATTGCGAGCCTCTTCTGCTCTTTCGGGGCATGCTCGTATAATGCAAAGCGAATCTGCTTCGTCGTAATCCTGGCAGCTCCACAACAAAGGAATCGCTTCTGCACATAGCGGCGAACCTTTGAATATAACTTCTCTCAACGCAGCCTTTCTTGGCCTAACTTTTATGTTTTGCCAAGCAAGATTTCTTACTGTCGCATCATAACAATCTCTGCAAACAGCCCCCATTTGAGTATCATGGGGGTTATCGGTGCAGAAAATATCCCATGCCTTTCTGGCGATTTCTGGTGAAACATTATTTTTCAATACAAAAAATGCTGTCTGGCTCTGGGGAAATTTTTCCAAAAGAATAGCGGCTATAGCATTTTTTTCTCCAAGGCTTGCGGCAGAAATGGCTGCTTTAAGACTTGCTGCAGTTGCGTCTTTCAGGCATTCTTGAATTGCCCGCTGCCTTGTTGCGCCTTCTGCGCTAAGGCAAACAAAATTTAACACATCCTCTCGCTCATTTGCTGTAAGCACGAACACAACCCTTGCCAAGTCGTCAAATTTTTTTGATCTTCTTGACCTGGCCATGTCTAACAAAATTCTCAACAAACGTTGGTTTTTAAGGCCGTGCTTTTTTACAAAATCAATCATTAAACACAATCTGTTTTCACATTTTTCAGCAATTTGCAGAAGGTCGTCCTCGGTGATTCGCTCTGCCTCGGGAATATCTTTATACTCTCTTTTCAACTGCTGTGTCAGTATTGCAAAAAAGCCTTCAATTGCCGGACCAAGACACTCTGCGTCATTTTCAGCAACAGAGATCAGCAAAATAAGACTTTGTTTTGTACCAATCGCATACAGCTTTCTTAGGGCTAACTGCCTATATGAGGGCTTGAGGGTTTTTTCTTTTGCCACACAAGCCATTTGTAAAAGCGTAGGCTTTGTAGCAAGAAATCCTCTCCAAATCTCCGCCTCAGAAATTCCAGGTGTTTGAACAACAACACCCTTTCCTGGGGGTGTTTTCTGGTCCAAAATCGACATAAAACATCTCCGTGTCAAGTTTTGCAAGAACTAAACCTACATACCATTTTGCCAAAAAATAGAGCTTTGGTCAAGCGTTACACTAAACAAAACCCCGATGTTTGCATCGGGGTTTTATCTTTATAATTATGCTGCTGGAGTTTCAGGGGTTTCTGGTTTTGCCTCTGGTTCTTGTGCTGGAGCTGGTTCTGATGTTGCTTCTGTCTTTTTTTGTCCTTCGGCTTTTTTAGCATCAATTTCTGCCTGCTTTTTCTTGCTTAATTTTGAAACATGAACCTTTTTGCCTTCCATTATTTTTTGTTCAATAAACAAATTGGTAATTGTAGCTGAAGGTTGGGCTCCTTTTGAAATCCAGTATTTTGCCCTTTCCTGATCAATATTTTTTCTTTTGGTTAAAGGGTCAACAAATCCCAAAACTTCAACGTTTCTGCCCCCTTTTGATGATCTTCTTTTATCAATAACCACTATACTGAAGAATGGCTGATTTTTTTTGCCCTTTCTTGTCAAGCGAATTGTTAACATTTTATTTTCTTATTGTTTTAAATTATTTTATTTATTATCCCACTTTTTAATTTCAAGTCCCTTCTTTGCTGCCGATTCTTCAGCTTCCTGCTTTGAAGAACCGTCACCTTCAGCTATCAAATCTTCTTTTAGGAATACACCAACCACAAATTTTTTATTGTGATCGGGACCAGATTCCTTGAGAACTTTGTAAGCCGGGGTGATCCCAACTCTTTCTTGCGCTTCTTCTTGAAATTGCGACTTTGCGTCTTTATAAAGCCTGTTTTCTATAATTTCAGGCAAAATAACCATTAAATATTTTTTTATAAATTTTTCTGCTATTTCGTATCCTGAATCCAAGTAAATTGCTCCTATAAATGCTTCAAATGTGTTTGCTAAAATATATTGTCTTGCTTTGCCTGTTTCCTTCATTTCACCTCGGGACAATAAAAGAAAATCATTAAATCCCAAGTCTTCGGCTAGCTTCATTAATGTTTTTGCGTTTACTAATGAC
>ERZ795044.2610-NODE-2610-length-15549-cov-7.400478_pt1 | contig 15549 bp, 10 predicted proteins | sample MGYA00375128_ERZ795044 | MGnify/ENA primary metagenome ERZ795044 (study PRJEB30173, sample SAMN05720213) | anaerobic digester metagenome | isolation source: active sludge of municipal wastewater-treating anaerobic digesters | place: USA | collected 2014-12-22 ... | reverse complement strand
CCCGCGAGCAGCTCCTCCCCTTCGTGAAGGTCGCGACGTCGGCGTCGATGGCGCGCGCGACGCTCGCCGCGCAAGGGTACGCGACCTTCGGACAGTAGGGCGGCGGCGAAGACCGAGACAGGACCGGGAGGCCGGCTCACCCGACGGTCGAACAGGGCGAGCTTCGGCCGCGGGTGGAACGAGGGGAAGAGGCGAGTTTCGCCCCGACGCTCAAGTTCTCCCCGCCATCGGTCGATACGCTCCGTCACATAGTGCGTCGTCCGACAAGAGCACCCCGGTGGCGACACCGGTCCGCAAAGCCAGCCATCTCCTCGCCCAGTCGGTGAGGAGACCGGGCGGTGACCGAAGCGACACGGTTCATGGGACTGCCGAGTGGCACCCCATGGGCGACGCCCACCCTGTACCTGCCACGGGAGAGCTCGCCCATGCTGGTCCGTTCCGCTCGCCGACTTTCGGCCGCGGCCGCCGCGCTGTTCGCGGCCGCCTGCGCCGATCCCACTGCCCTTCCTTCGACCTCCCAGGTCGTCGACGTCGCCCCCCCGCCGGACACGCGCGCGTACGTCGTGCTCTTCCCCGGCCCCGCCGACTCCGCGGCCGCCTCGGCGACGCTCGACCGACTCGCGTCGAACGTCCCGTCGCTGCGCGTCTCGACGCGCGACCTCACCCCCGGTGTCACCGCGCGCGTGCTCGACGCGGGTGATGCGCCCATCGAGCCGCTGCACGCACTCGGCGGCGCCGTGTTGCGCCTGACGGCGTCCGACGCACAGCTCGTGTCGACCGACCCCGGCGTGCTGCTGGTCGAGCCGGTCAAGTACGCGCAGGCACTCGCCACCACCCGCAGCGCCACCACGAGTTGGGCGCTCGACCGCGTCGATCAGGTGGCGCTCCCGCTCGACGGCTACGTGACGCGCCTGGCGACCGCGGGCTCCGGCGTGCGCGTGGCGATCTTCGACACGGGCATTCGCTGGACGCATCGCGAGGTCGCCGGTCGCGTCATCGCCGGCTTCGACGGCTTCACCAACCAGGCCAAGGGGTCGGGCGATGCTCACGGGCACGGGACCGCGGTCGCCAGCACCGTCGGTGGCGCCACGCTGGGGCTCGCGTCCGCGGCAAAGTTCCTCGACATCCGCGTGCTCAATGCCCAGGGGAGCGGGACGAGCGTCGAGTTGGTGCGCGGCGTCGACTTCCTGCTCGCCGAGCGCAAGAAGAACCCCACCATTCCCGTCGTCGCCAACTTCTCGCTCGGCTTCGCCGGCGGGAGCGTGTTGATCGACAGCACCGTCGCCCGACTGGTGAACGCGGGGATCGCCGTCGTTGCGGCTGCCGGCAACGATGCCGGAGATGCATGTCGCACCTCGCCAGCGCGTCTTCCGGCCGCCATCACCGTCGGCGCGAGCGACGCGCGTGACGCGCGCGCGACCTTCAGCGCCATCGGCTCGTGCGTCGACGTCTTTGCCCCAGGCGTGCAGGTGCTGATTGCCAGCGCGGCGAGCGACGCAGCACAGGCGCTGGCGAGCGGGACGTCGTTCTCCTCGCCCATCACGGCAGGGGCGGTCGCGACCGCACTGGCCGCCAACGTGACCGCGAAGCCGGCCCAGCTTGCCGCCTGGGTCGTGCGCGATGCGAGCACCGGACGCATCACCGGGCTTCCGGCTGGGACCCCCAACCGGCTGCTGCGTGTGGCGAACGTCACCCTCACGGGGACGACGCCGGCACCGACGCCGGTAACGCCGCCCCCCACCCCCGTCACCCCCGCGCCCACCACCCCGGCCGGCCTGAGCGCAGCATTCAACGCCTCGTGCACGGGGTTGGTCTGCACGCTCACCGCGACCGCGACGGGGACCGAGGCGCTACGAGCGACGTACACCTGGACGCTGGCCCCCGGCGCCATGGTGCGCGGGATCGGGCTCCAGCGCCTGACGGTGCGCTACGGGATGCCGGGGACCTACACGCTGCGTCTCGACCTGCTCGATGCGTCGGGGCGCCTGACGACGAGTTCGAGGACGGTGGTCGTGAAGGCGTAGCCGCGCGTCGCCAACTGGTGGGCCACTCGGGGTCAGCCGGGGTCCACACAGCTGCAGCGAGCAGTCGTCGCCTCGGTCACCACATTGGGGTCAGCATCATCGAGCATCTGGTTCGATGGAGCTGACCCCAGTTCGCTCGCCCGGCGGTGCCAGTCTGCAACAACGCCCAGTGTGCCCCGACGTCACCCCATGTACCAACGCATCAGCGCATATCCTACGCACACGACGTACAGCGGCCCGAAGATCTCCTTGTTGTACCGCGCGACCCAGACCGGGAGATAGATGTCGAAGTTGGGATGCCGCTCGTCGGTGTAGCGCGCCGCGACATCGGTCAGCGGACAGTGCCACTTGTTGAGCGCGAGGACGACCACCTCGAGTGCCACGATGCCACTCAGCATGAAGGCCACGTCGAAGCGACGCAGCCACGTCGCGACCGGAATACCAACGATGCACAGCACGAAGAAGGTCCACGCCACCGTGTGGACGAGCTTCACCGTGCGCAGGCGCGCGGCCGAGGGAGAGTGCGAGGTCTCCAGCTTCATGTCGATCACAACCTACCGATAGGAGTCGGCGCGCGGCGTCGGCGGGACGCCGATTCGCCGCCGTGCACTCCCCGCACCCGGTGCCACCCTATTCCACCACGAACACCACTGCCGTTCGTGCGGGGATCGTGAAGCGTCCGCTCGCGGTCTCGACGCGCGCCGTCGCCGCCGATCGATCGGCGGCCGCTGGAGTCCGATGCACGGGGTGCAGGACCCAACGCTTCCCCTTCTCCTCCGGCAGGTCGAGCACGCGCTCCTCGGCGGCGACATTCACGAGATAGAGCACTTCGCGGAAGCGCGCCCCAGGGTACCCGGCGCCATCGAGGTGCCCGACGATCACCGTCGGGTCCTGCGTCGCCCCAACGTTCCGGAACTGCAGGCGCTGCGTGACGTCTGCCGCCGTGCGCAGGCGAAAGAGCGTCGAACTCGCGCGAATGCGCAGGAGGTCGAGTGCGGCATCGCGCGTCCAGCGAATCTCCGCCGACGTCGGGGCGATGCTCGTATCGGCCAGCACGGGGCGCATCACCGGCCAATCGTCCTTGTTTCGGTGCGCGGGCGGGAGTCCCCCACCGAAGCCGTTGGTGGTGTAGCTCCAGTCGAGGCGGTTGAACCAGTCGCCCGAATCGAACGAGTCGCGATCGAGCGACTTGGAGCGGAGCATTTCGATCCCGGCGTGCAGGTAGGCAATCCCCTGGCTCAGCGCGACGAAGGCGATCCCCAACAGCTGGCTGCGGGCGCGCTGCTCGCGTGACGTCCCGCGCGGGAGGCGCAGGGCATTGAGGTCGAAGAGCGTGAGGTTGTCGTGGTTCTCCACATAGTTGACGACCTCGCTCGGTTCCTGCGCGTAGCCGGCGGGCTGGCCGCCGTAGTCGAAGCGCGACAATGGGCGGCGCACCCCGTCGGCGCCGGTCATCTCGTAGTCGCGCAGCGTCCCGGCGAGCCCCACGCGCGCCAGGTCGGCGGCCCTGAGCCCGTCGGCGCGGCGGTCGCGCCCGGCATTCGGGGCATTGGGGGCATCGAGCAGTCCGTTGAGCAGCCCCTGGTTGGCCACGAGCCCCTCACCCCCGTCGCAGCAGCCCCCCCCGCGCAGCGCATCGCGGGCGCGGTCGCTGAAGGTGGCGATTCCGCTCCCACCTAACGATCGCTGCGATGCCTGGACGAATCGCGCCCCGTTCGCCACCTCGCCAAAGTCCCATCCCTCCCCCAGGAGCGGGATGTGGCGCCCGGCGGCCGCGTCGACGGCGCGTTGCAGCTGGGCCATCGCTCCTCGCGGCTGGTGCCCCATGAGGTCGAAGCGGAACGAGTCGATGCGATAGTGGCGCGCCCACGTCGCCGTCGACTCGACCATGAGCTTGGCCATCATCGCGTGCTCGGTCGCGGTGTTCTCGCAGCAGGTGGAGCGCTCCATTGCCCCGTTCGCACTCAGGCGGTGGTAGTAGCCGGGGACGATGCGATCGAGGACCGACTTGGGGGCCTGCCCGGCGGCAAAGGTGTGGTTGTACACGACGTCCATGCCGACGCGCAGCCCCGCCGCGTGCAGCGCCTGGACCATCGCGCGGAACTCGCGCACGCGACCCGCCGCGTCATCGGCGTCGGTGGCGTAGCTCCCTTCGGGGACGGTGTAGTGAAATGGGTCGTAGCCCCAGTTGAAGCAGTCACGATCCCGCACCGCGCTCACGGCCCCCTGTTGCTGCTCGGAATTGGCCGCCGCCGACGGGATCGCGGGGACCACGCACCCCACCTCGGGGACGGTCGACAGGTCGTACGCGGGGAGGAGGTGCACGTCGGTGATGCCCGCCGAGCCTAACGCGCGCAGGTGGCGCATCCCGGCCGACCGTGGCTCGGTGAAGGCGAGGTACTTCCCGCGCCACGCCGCACGCACCGTGGAGTCCTGCGCCGAAAAGTCGCGCACGTGCAGTTCGTAGACCGTGAGGTCGGTGGCGGCGCGCAACGGTGCTGGCCGACGCGCCATGCGCCACCCATTCGGCTGCGTGCGCGGGTCGTCCAGCGAGAGCAGGACGCTCCGCCTGGAGTTCGCGGTGAGGGCCACGGCATACGGATCGGTGACGCGATTGCGCACGATGCCGACGCCAGGGACGAACAGCTCCACTACATAGAGGTAGCCACCCCCGCGCACGTGGCCGCGCAGGGGCGCGCGCCAGATGCCAGTCGTCTCGTCGCGCACGAGCGGCACGACCGTGGCGGAGTCGCCGGTGGCGCGCGGATAGACGCAGGCCGCGACCGCACGCGCGGTCGGCGCCCAGACGGCGAGCCGTCCGCCCGCCGTGCCGAGCGCCTGCAGCGTGGCCCCGAGGTCCGTGGCGTCGGCGGCGCGCGCATACAGGTCATCGAGCGCCCCCGGAAGCTGGATCCCGGTCGCCTCGAGCACGCGCCCGTCCGCATCCTCCCGGACCAGGACGTGCTGGTCGCGAAGCAGGCCAGCCACCTGGTCCCGGAGCTCGACGGGAAGCGTTAGGCGCACCCCCGCGGCGAGGAAGCGAAAGCGCTCCGCCACCTCGGCGGGGAGTGGCGACGCGTCGCGCGCGAGCGGAATGCGGGCATCGGCCCCCTCGACGGCGGCGCCGCGCGCCACCTGCAGCGTTGCCCCCGCGGATTTGTAGAGGGCATAGCGCCCGTCGGCGGGGGCCCCCGGCCATTGCAGCTGTTGCCGCGAGAGCCAGTAGGCCGACGCGCCGGTCTCGGCGTACCGCACGCGCACCAGCGTATCGGCCAGCGCGGGGGAGACGCACGCCTGCGCCAGTCCCTGCTGGGGCAAGGCGAGCGCGCGTGAGGGGGTCGGCAGGAGCAACAGCGCGCACGGCGCAAGCACGCGCAGGACCGACGCGCGCAGGGTCATCGCGCGCGTCGAACAGACCGATCGGGGCACGCGCGACATCGTTTCGGCGAGGAGGAAAGCGGGCGACGAGAGTGGCGGCATGACTTCAAGCTACTGGCCTCCGCCGCTTCGGCCATACGCACGACGGGGCGACGTCTCGGCGCGACGCTCAGCGTTCGGATATCGTGGCCCGTGCCCGTTCACGATGTCGCTGCAGCACGCGCACCTCCGGATCGATGACCAACTCGTCCGGACGCGACGAGAGCGTCCACTGCGCGCGCGCCGTTCGACCGGCGCCGAGCATCACCCGCTGTCGACCGTCAGCGATCGCCTCGCCGTTCCGCCTGGCGTCGACATCGACGCTGATCGTCCCGGTTCCGGCGTTTCGGATGACGGCGTCGCAACGCCATGCCGTCCCCTGCCGCTGGCACTGGCTTCGGTCGATGGCCAACTCGGGGAGTGCCGTGCTCCCTAACCACTGCGCCACCTCGAGCTCCAGCGCCACGGGGTCTGGCGCCACCGCACGCAGGGATTCGAGCAATGAGGCCGGAGTGGCCGCGGTCCCCAGCCGCTGGTGCCGCGCGATGAGTTGCTGCAACGCCGCGAAGGTCCGCCGCTCCCCAAGGTGCTGGTGCAGCATCCACATGGCCCACGCCCCGCGCTTCTGCAGCACGGACTCGTCCGCCGTCCCGTCTTCCGACGTCTCGAGAATGGGTCGCTCCCTGCTCGTCGAGCGCCCGGCGAGGTACTGTGCCTCGAGCGCACGGGCGAAGGCCATGCGCGCCTGCGGGCCCAGTTCGGCGTCGATGAGGAGGAGCGCCGAGTAGTCGGCCAGTCCTTCGGCGAGCATTCCGGTTCCCGGGCCTTCGGCAATGTTGAGCAGGTGCCCCCACCACTGGTGCGCGGCTTCGTGCGCCGCGACGGCAAAGGCGAGCCCGCCACGCACCCCCTCCGGTGTGCGCCACCCTAACCCTTCGGAGACGGCGATGGTCGTCGGGTAGGCGGTGGCCTGCGTCTCGAGGTCCGGGGACTCGGCCAGCCGCAGTTCCTGCCACGGATACGGGGCGTACCACTCGGCGTAGCGAGTGCGCGCCGCCCGGAGCGCGTGCAGGACGTTAGGCGCCCTGGACGCGTGCGCCGCCAGGTGAAAGACGGCGGCCCCCGGGGCGCGCGCCACGTTCCACCGTCCCGCCATGAGCGAGAGCGCGCCGACCGGGTGCTCGGTGGCCCAGGTGACGGTCGAACGGTTGCCCACGGTTTCCTGTGCGACCAGGTCGCCGACACCGTTCACCGTGTACTGGCTCGGCGCGCTCACGGTCATGCGCGACGTGAAGCCACGCGCGTCGCGCTCGGCGCCGACGAGTGCCGGGAGGAAGGCCCCGCGATGGGTGGAGAGCACCGTCGCCTCGGGGAGGATGTAGCTCGAGGCGCCGCCGCCGTTGCGCGTGTAGCGGGCCGGCATGGTGGCCCGATAGCGAAAGCCGACGCGCACGCGATCGCCCGGACGCAGCGGCGCGGTGAGCGCCACCTCTACGGTGTCGCGCACTCGCCGTCCCGTCGAGCGCTCGGCGCCGCCCTCCCATATCACCTCGCCGAGGACGGCGGGGACGTGAAAGCGCAGCGCCTGCAGCGTCGAGGCGCCGCGGTTCTCGACGTCGTACGTGCCGCGCGCGTCCATCGTGCGCGCCTGCGGCTTCAATTCGATGGTGAGGTCGATGTGTGCGAGGCGCGTCCCGAACGGTGCACCCTCCCGCGCACCGGTGGCCGGCAGGCCTTCGCTCGCTGCTGATGCCACGCTCGCCCCGCGCGCTGGCGCTGCGCGGTCGATGCGCACCGCCAACAACCCGGCGGCGACGGCGGGGACGACCGCGAGCGGAGCGAGGCGCCATCCGGCGCGCAGGACATGCACGGGGCGCCGGCGTTCCTTCCCGCGGGACACGTCACGCTCGGTGCGCGCAAAGGCGCGGCTGGCGACGGCGAAGCAGAGCGCCGCCGAGCCTAACGCGAGCAGGCGGTTGAGCAGCAGGGGGGGACCGTTGAGCGGGAACGGGCCGAAGTCGGTCCATCGCAGCGCTCCCCAGAGCGGCCAGTTGGAGAGCCACGTCATCCCGCCGCCCATGAAGTGCGCAGCGGTGAGCACCAGCGTGGCCAGGCCGATCGCCAGCGCGCTGGTGCGCTGTCGCACGACCACCATCACCGCCATGACGAACGACGTCCAGAGGATGAAGGTGGGGGCGAGGACGAGGCCAAAGACGAGCAGCAGAGGCCCGGCCTCGATGCGCGCTCCGGGCTGCAGCACCGCGGCGCCGATCCCGCCGACGACGCACACCGCCAGGAGCACGACGACGAGGGTGAGCGCCGCGATTCCCCTCCCGCTGAGCATCGCGGTCGTGGGGATCGGCGACGACAGGGCGAGCGACTCGAAGCCGGTGGCGCGATCGCGGTGCATCATCTCCACCACCGTGAAGAGGAGGTAGAGGCAGACGAGTACCGTGACGACCGGGATGGTGCGGACCGCGAAGTCGCCCGCCGAGGTGAGGAGCGGGAGGCCGTAGTCGTCCACTTCGCCCCCGCCCACCTCCATGACGATGGCGAGGAGGGCGAGCCCGAAGAGATACCCCGCCGGCTGCGCACGCAGTTCGCGCAACTCGGCGGTGAGCACGGTGCGGAGCCCGGTAAACCACCCTGGGGCGCGGCTCTGCATCCACAACTCACCCAACGGGGCAAAGGTCGCACGCGTGGGTCGCGCAGTGACGGCCGTCGCTGCGCCTGACGGCGGCGCGTCCGTGCGGCGGGCGCGCCGCACGCCGAGGGCCCAGACCGCGGCGGCGGGGACCATCAGCGTGAGCAAGCGGCCCGCGACAATCGTGGCATCGAGCGCCAACGGTGCGGTGTTGTAGAAGCCGAGGCCACGATCCTCGGCGAAGAGCGAATGGGAGAGCCAGCGCAGCCCGGTGGGATCGAGCACCATGAGCGTATGATCGAGCCACGGCGCGATCCCGACCGGGTGCCAGTTCCAGAAGAGGGCGAACTGCGCCACGTACAGCGCGGTCGGGAGTGCGTAGACCAGCATCGGGCGGCGCGTGGCGGCGCCGAGTGAGAAGGCAAGACCGGCCATCCACAGCACCCCGGGCAGGGCAAGGACGACCAATGGGACGACGTACGACGCCAGCGAGAAGGGGCCGCGCGCCACGCCGCCGACTCCCAACTCCCGGAAGGCCATCACGACCAGCAGGTGCACGCCTAACGCGAGCAGGAGCGCCGCGACGACGCCCGCCAGCTTGGCCACCAAGTATTCGCGCGTGCTCACCGGTGAGCTGCCGATCAGATCGGTCATCCCCACTTCGTCGTCGCGCAGGACGGTCAGCCCGGCCATGAGCGCGACGAAGAAGGGATAGACGAAGAAGGCACTCATCGCGAAGGTCGGGGCGAGCGCGTGCACCGAGTTGGCGAAGGCGCGCACCCCATCCACCGTCTCCCCGCCGCCGCGAATCATCGCCACGGGGTTGAGCGTGCTGGTGGCCGCCACGACGATGAGGAGCAGCGTCCAGAACGGCGCGCCACGCAGCTGCGTGCGCAGTTCGAGCGAGGCGATCGCCTGCATACGCGCGCGTGGCATCACGCCACACCGCGCAGCGACGGATGTCGCGATTGCGTCAGGAGCAGGTAGGCATCGTCGAGCTTGGCCTGGACGCCGTGAAAACCGTCGGGGACCACGCCGTCCGGGGCGTGCACGCGCAGCCGATGGCGCCCCTCGACCAGGTACGATTCGGTCACGTGGAAGCGCGCGCTGATCGCCTCGAGGGCGTTGCGCCCCACTTCGCCCTCGAACATCGCCCCGGCCAGCGCGTCGCGTGCAGCGGACGGCGTGGTGGAGGCGAGAATGGTCCCCTGGTGCAGCACCGCAAAACGCGGGCAGAGGACGGCGACGTCGTCCACGATGTGCGTCGACAGGAGCACGATACGCGACTCGGCGAGTTCGGCCAGCAATCGATAGAAGCGAAGGCGCTCTTCGGGATCGAGACCGGCCGTCGGTTCGTCGACGATGATCAGGCGCGGGTCGCCCGCGATGGCCTGCGCGATCCCCAGGCGCTGTCGCATCCCGCCCGAAAAGCTTCGGACCGGTCGTTGTGCGGCCGCGCCGAGGTTCACGCGTTCGAGCAGCGCCTCCACGAGGGCATCGATCCCGCCCGGGTGCGACACCCCCTTCAGCTGCAACATGTGGCGCAGCATGGCGTGCCCCGTCAGGTGCGGATAGAACCCGAAGTACTGCGGGAGGTAGCCCAGCCTGGGCCAGAGGCGCTCGGGGTGCCCGGTGATGTCGTCGCCGTCGAGGATGAGGCGCCCGGCGGACGGTTCGAGCAACCCGGCGAGGATCCGCATGAAGGTCGTCTTCCCCGCCCCGTTAGGGCCGAGCAGGCCGAACATCCCCGTGGGGACATCGAGCGAGATGCCACGGAGCGCGTGCACGGGGCCGGGATACCACTTGGCGAGGGCGCGGATCTCGAGCATGGCGGCGGCGGAGGCAGCGAGGAGGAGGGGGGAACGTGTCGAGCGCGGGCGGGTGTGCGATCGTACGCTGGGTGACGATGGGGCGTTTCACCCCCCTCAGGTGCGGGACGCTTGTCCTATCTTCGTGCACGGCGGCGTCCCCAACCCGGCCTTGGGCCCCTACATTCGTACGTTGGTCGCCGCGTCACGCCGTCTCGCTCGCGCAGGGTCTTTCGCCCCGCGAGGCTCCCTTCGCCCTTCCCTCCCCCACATGTCCGCCGCACGCACCCGCACGCTGCTCGCCAGCGCATTCGTCATCGCCGCGAGCACCCCGCTCGCCGCGCAGCAGGAGGTCGTCGACAGCACCACGCTCCGCCGCTTCTACCAGGAGGAGTGGACCAGCGGGCAGGTGATGTCGATCGCCAGCTGGCTCACCGACGTCCATGGCCCCCGCCTCACGGGGTCGCCAGGCGCAAAGGCCGCCGGCGAATGGGCGGTGAAGACGATGAAGGAGTGGGGGCTGTCGAACGTGGGGTTCGAGTACTGGAGCCCCCGGTTCCCCGGGTGGCGCAACGACCGCCTCACGGTGCAGGTGCTCTCGCCGACCCCCTTCGAGGTCGACGCGGCGCCGCGCGCGTGGTCGGCCGGCACCTCGGGACCGGTCAAGGGCGAGGCGAAGCTCGTGATCATGACGAGCTGGGGCGACACGACCAAGTACGCGGGGGCGCTGCGCGGCGCGCTCGTCCTGCTGGGCGCCCCCCCGCAACTCGCGCCGCACCTCAAGGCCGACGCCAAGCGGTACACGGATGAGGAGCTGGACAAGATGGCCGCAGCAGGCGTCCCCGATCCCCGCTCCGGGGGCTTCGCGATTCCGCGCAACCCGGCCGCGATGGGGGCGATGGCGCGTCGTTTCGCGGGCACGACGCTTCGCCCGGCGAACGACACGGCCGCGCTTCGCTGGTTCTCGCGCCAGGGCGTCGCGGCGATCCTGCTCCCGGCACGCGGCGACGACGGCACGATCTTCACCGACAACGGCTCGCCGCGCACCCCCGGCGTTGCCCAGGTGCCCATGGTCCACGTGGCAGGCGAGCACTACGGGCGCATCGCCCGCATCCTCGAAAAGGGGATCCCGGTCACGATCGCCCTCGACATGGCGAACACCGTGACGCCCGAGGCCGAATCGTTCAACATCGTTGCCGAGATTCCCGGGACCGACCCGGCGCTCAAGGACGAGGTGGTCATGCTGGGGGCGCACTTCGACTCGTGGCACGCGGGGACCGGCGCCACCGACAATGCCGCCGGGACGGCGGTGATGATGGAGGCCCTGCGCCTGATCAAGACGAGCGGGCTCAAGCCGCGCCGCACGATCCGCATCGGCCTGTGGACGGGAGAGGAACAGGGGCTATTCGGTTCACGCGAGTACGTCGCGCGCCACCTGGGCGAACGCGTGTTTCGCGTGGACTCGAACGGCTTTACCCCTACCGATACCGTGCAAGCCCTCCCCGCCTACGAGAAGCACGCCGGCTACTTCAACGTGGACAATGGGACGGGGAAGATTCGTGGTGTGTACCTGCAGGGGAACACGCAGGTGAAGGACGCCTTCTCGGCGTGGATCGCTCCGCTCAAGGACAAGGGGGTCACGACCGTCTCCCCGGCCAACACGAGCGGCACGGACCATCAGGCCTTCGACGCCATCGGCCTCGGGGGCTGGCAGTTCATCCAGGACCCGGTGGACTACGACACGCGCACGCACCACAGCAACCAGGACCTCTTCGAGCGGCTCGTGCCCGACGACATGAAGCACAATGCCGCGGTGGTGGCGGGCTTCGTGTGGCAGGCGGCGCAGCGCAGCACGAAGCTCCCGGGCAAGGCTGGCTGGCCGATCGTCGTGCAGGACAAGCGCGCGAAGCCGATCTCGGAGTAGGAGCGCGGGCGTGTGAGGGCCGGCCTAACGGCCGCCCACCAACACGTTGGGGTCAGCCTCATCGAACGATCGGTTCGATGGCGCTGACCCCAACGTGCAAAAGCCGGAACGCCCGGGACCGGGCTACGATTCGTCGGCCAGGATCTGCCGGATCCCCGCCACGATCTGGTCGACCGTGGCCTCGTACGGAAACTGCAGTCGCACGCGCCCCTTGGCATCGAGCGCGTACAGCGTGGTGGAGTGCGAGACCGTGTACGGCGCCGCCGACTCAGGCGTCGGGACGATCTCGTACTTCGCCCCATACAACTTGACCACCGTGTCGACTTCCTCGCGCGTCCCGGTGAGGCCCAGGGCGTCGAGGTCGAACTGGTCGAGGTCGGCCTTGAGCACCTCGGGGGTATCGCGCTCGGGATCGACGGTGATGTAGAGCGTCTTCACCTTCGGGCGGTCCTCTCCCAGGCGGCGTGTCACCGAGGAGAGCTTGGAGAGGGTGGTGGGGCAAACGTCGGGACAGAAGCTGTAGCCGAAGAAGATCAGCACCACCTTGCCGCGTTGCGAGGCGAGCTCGAAGCGCTGGCTCGTGTGGTCGGTCAACGAGAAGTCGCCGCCGATGGGCTCGATGGGGAGCGCCGGCTTCCGGTCGCATGCGCCGGCCGCCACCGTGAGGGCGACGAGCGCGAGCGCGCGCCCCCACGAGCCGCGCCGCCCGATCACGGCATCGCTCCGGGCTTGCGCACGCCGGCCATGAGCATGACGGTGGATCCGTCGTCCAGCGTGAGCGTCACGTGGATCGAGTCGCCAGCCGCAAGCGGACGCTTGAGGCCGAAGAGCATCAGGTGCAGTCCGCCCGGCTTGAGCTCGGTCTTGCCGCCGGCGGGGATCTCGATCGACTTCACGGGCGACATCTTCATCATCGTGCCGTCGCGCACCATCTCGTGCAGCTCGAGCTTCTCGGCCACATCGGCGGTGCCGCTCACCACGGAGCGTGCCACTGTCCCGGGGTTCTCGAGGACGAGGAAGGCCCCCGTGACCTTGCGCGCCCCGGTTGCCTCGCGCACCCAGGCGTCCTTCGCCGTGACCTTGGCGCCCTGCGCGTGCACGGGCGCGGCGAACACGGCGAATGCCACCAGCGCCGCGGCCAGCGCGCCGATCGGGGAGGGGCGCAGCGTGCGCGCCGGGGAGGATATCGGTTTCATTTCGGTTCTCGTGTTGGAGGTGGTGGTGACGACGAACGAGGGGGTGCTGACGGCAAGGACTGCCGTGGGATGCTGCGAAGGGAGATCACGTACAGCGCGATCGACTCGCGCTCGGCATTGGTGAGGTGGACGAAGCGTGGCATCGCGCCACCGGTCATGATCCCGGTGGCGATGGTCTGGGCGATGGCTTCCACCGCTGTCCCGTTCTTGAAGGCGTTGGCGTCGCGAAAGTCGCGCGGCGGCGGATTGAGCGTCTTCCCCACCGGTCCGTCGCCCCAGCCGCTGGGGCCGTGGCAGCTTCCGCACCCGTTCGCGCGGTAGAGGGCCCGCCCCTCCTCCGCCGACGGCCCCACGGCGCTGCTATCGAGCGGCGAGTCGTCGTGGATGGGTTGGAAGCGCGCCGCCACGTTGCGCACCGCCTCGATGCTGAGTTCCGGCGAGACGATCGAATCGAGGTCGGCATAGGCGATCACGCGCGCCATAGCCGAGACCGGCGCGCCGCGCGCGAAGCGCACGGTGACGCGCGTCGAGTCACCGCGTACCAGCGGGCGCCGGAGCCCACTAAGCAAGGCGTGCAGCCCATCGGGCGAGAAGCGCAGCTTCGCTCCCGGCGCGAGTTCGGCCCGGACGACCGTCGCGCGATTGCCCGTCGCCTCCCCGGCCGCCGCCGCGCTCGTGGGGAGCAGGTGTTCGCGGCTCGAGAACAACGCCGCCTGCAACGCGAGCTCGACCTCGATGCCGACGATCGTGTCGGTCTCCGTACCGGGGTTGCGCACCACGCCATACAGCGCCGCCGACTCGTTCCCCACCGGGATGACCACGACCAGGCGCTGGAGCGGGAGCGACGCGTCTTCCGACGAGCAGGCAGTGGCCGCCACGAGGAAAACGAACAGCGCGACGCAACGCAGTGCCGTGTGCAGCACCGTGTGCGGCGCCGTGCGTTTCCCTCGGGCGAACCACCACCGTTGAAGCGTCATGAGGTCGAATCTGGGGAACGCGCGACGCCGCGCGATGGCATACGGTCGCGCCGCCGCGTCACGGCGATAAACGGCGCCACGAGGCGCGAGCGCGATGCGCGTCGTGATACACCGACTGTCCCCGGCGGCGGTCGCACGGTGACGCGCACCGGGATCTCGACATCCCCCAGCGCGTGCAGCGTGAGCGAGATGCGGTCGCCCACCTTGAGCTCGCGCCCGACATCGAGCAGGAGCAGGTGGGGGCCACTGGGGGCCATGCGGATGCTGCGGCCCGCGGCAACGAAGAAGGCGCTGGCGACCTGTTCGCCCGCGCTCCCTTCGGCGCCGAGTCCGATGGAGCTGACCGCCAGTGCGTCGGAGGTGGAGGTTCGAAGAATGGCCAACGGGAGGGTGCTGAAGTTGTCGATCGCGAGGAACACGTGCGCGTTGCTACCGGCGGCAACCGGATAGGTGTATGCCTCTCGCAGGAGAATGGCGCCCTGCTGCGCGGAGCCGACGGACGACGACATCACGAGTGCCACCGCGATCACCGAAACGGTGCGCATGTGGGACTCCAGACCGTGGGATGGCACGTGGTCCCCGCATTGGCGGGCGACGACGTTGCCACGTAGAGGGGGCTACGCGGTCAGGAGCGCCGGTGGGCCGTTGGCGAACGGCAGGAGGAAGCCAACACGATCGTGCGGGCGACGGTCGCCACGCGCAACGACGGGGGCATCAGAGACCACGCGCAGCTCGACGGCCAGGCGCGTGGCAGGTGCAACGTGGACGAGCGCGGGGGCGGCGCAACAGTGACCGATGCAGTCGCACGGACCGGACGGCGCATCGGTAGGCGGCACGTCCTCCCGGGCATCAGCGCGAGCGTGCGCGTCCTCGTTCGACGCGGCGTCCTCCGCGAACCGAGCGGCGCGATGGTGCTCATGCCCCGAAGGCTGCGCCGCGTGGGCCGACTCGTGACTCGTCGACGCGCTCGCGACCGCGGGGCCAGTCCCCTTCCCCATCGCGTGAGTGGCCCCCGCACCATGCTCCCCGGAGCTGCAGCATCGGAAGGCCCCCCCAACCGCAGGCGACCCCAACGCGAAGACGAGGAGTAACCCCGTCCTGGCGACGCGTGCGATGAGGTGGCGGAGAGCGCGGCGCATGGTCCTTCGATACTCGCCGGTGTCGCGTGGTGGTGTCAAGGGAGAGCAAGGGTCCGCGAGGCCCGGGTCAACCTCAGGCGTGGGTTCGCCGCCCTCCACCCCTTGAAGCTCCCTCGTCCAGGACGGATCGTTCGCCTCGTTCGGTGCCCGGTCGTTCTCCCCGTCCCGCCCCCCGATGTCCCCCACCCGCCGCGAAGCGCTCGTCCAGCTCGCCGCCCTCGCCATGCTTCCACGCCTGGATCGGCAGTCCGTCAGCAGCAACCCGCTCGACGGGACTATCGCCGACTACCAGGCGGGGCGCCGCCGCGGACGCTGGAGCGCGGCCGAGGTGACCGCGGCCGCGCTGGCCCGCTGTCGCCGGGACGGGATGACGTGGCGCGCCATCGACGTACTCTCCGAGTCGGCGCTCGCCGAGGCGAA
>ERZ795044.2608-NODE-2608-length-15552-cov-6.694263_pt1 | contig 15552 bp, 15 predicted proteins | sample MGYA00375128_ERZ795044 | MGnify/ENA primary metagenome ERZ795044 (study PRJEB30173, sample SAMN05720213) | anaerobic digester metagenome | isolation source: active sludge of municipal wastewater-treating anaerobic digesters | place: USA | collected 2014-12-22 ... | reverse complement strand
CGCGACCGGCGCCGTCGATCCGGAATTTATCGTCGCGGCCGTTGATTTTATCCGGAGTTATGCCGACCGTTGCCATCACGGCAAGGAAGAAGATATCCTGTTCCGGGATCTGAAGAAAAAGCCGTTGTCCGCGGAGCATGCCCGCATCCTCGGGGAATTGGAAGCGGAGCACGTTAAGGGGCGGGAGGTCACCCGGGGCATCGTCGCGGCTTATGAAAGATATCTCCGGGGGGACAAGGCTTCCGTCGGGGAGATGATCCGGCTCATGGAAGTCCTGGCTGAATTTTATCCGAAACATATCGAGAAGGAAGACAGGCATTTTTTTATCCCCTGCATGGCTTATTTTACGGAGGGAGAAAAAGAGAATATGCTTGCCGAATGTTACGAATTCGACCGCCGGTTGATCCATGAAAAATACGAACAAGGCGTTCAAAAAATGGAACGGGAGAGATGACGATGAGCAAATATCGCTGTACCGTGTGCGGTTATGTTTACGATCCCAAAGACGGCGATCCTGCGGGGAATGTGGAGCCCGGGACGGCCTTTGATGACTTGACCGAAGAATGGCAGTGCCCTAAGTGTCACGCGCCGAAAGAGATGTTCGTTAAATTTTAGGCATAAACAGGGAACACCCCCGGGTGTGTTCCCTCACTCAGAGAATACGATATGATGACAAGCCCGACTTTTGGTTCGCGCCGGTTTGAGTTTCCCCGGTGCATAACGTGGGGGCTCGTGTTCATTTTGCTCGCGGCTCCGGCCTCCGGGTGCGCCCGGTATCAGCCCAAATTCGGAGGGGACACGCCCTATCTTCAACGCATGAAAACTCAGACGCGGGATTCGGTCACCATTTCCGTGGCCGGCTTGAGCGCGGCCGAGAGCAGGAAGATTTTCGGCGTGGACCTTGCGAAGCACAATATCCTTCCCGTGTGGCTGAAGATCGAGAATCACGACCCTCAAAGTTCCTATTTTTTTCTCCAGCGAGGTCTTGACCCGAATTATTTTTCCGCCGGAGAGGCGGCTTATATCGCGAGGATACGGCCCGGCATCCGGTTGTTCGACCGTCCCCTCCTGCGGATTTTAATGCCTTTGGGATTTTTTCTCGCGCCGGTCGATTATTTTTTTGTTCAGCCCGCCAATGACCGGATGCGCGAGGCGTTTACGCGGGAGGCGATCAAATACGGATGGTTTGCCCCCGGGGAAGCGAAGGCCGGTTTTGTTTTTGTGCCTTTCGAGATGGGGACCAAGCAAGTGACCGTCGATTTGATCGAACACAACCCCCAAAAGGGAAGCGAGGTCCTGAAGCGTTTTGATTTTTTTGTCGAAATCCCGGGGATCAACGCGGATTACCGGAACAAGGCGTTCGATGACCTTTATAAGCCGGAAGAGATCAGGCACATTGCCGGCGAGGCGGAGTTTCAAAAGGCCCTCGAGGAGCTCCCCTGCTGCGTGACGGACTTCCGCGGCAAGAAAAAAGGCGATCCCCTGAATCTTGTCGTGATCGCGACGCTGCCCGAGATTCTCGAGGCTTTCACGACCGCCGAATGGGACGAGACGGAAACGATTTCCTTCCGGTCGATTCTGCGGATGATCCGTTCGTTTTCGCTTAAGAAAGCCTATAATTATTCGCCGATCAGCCCGCTTTATCTTTACGGGCGGAGCCAGGACATTGCGCTTCAGAAAACCCGCGGGAATATTCACGAGAGAATGCATCTGAGGCTTTGGCTGAGTCCGATGACGTTTGACGGGAAACCCGTTTGGATCGGACAGGCGAGCCGCGATATCGGGATCCGGTTTACGGCGCGGACGTGGAATTTGATGACGCATAAGATTGATCCGGACGTCGATGAGTCGGCGCTGTACGTCCTTTCCGATCTGGTTTACCGCCGTCGTGTCGGGAAATACGGGGTGGTGGGGGGAGGCATCCCGAGGACGCCGGAAAATCCCGGCAGGAATCTGACGGGAGATCCCTATTACACGAGCGGGAAGAGGATGGTGATGGAACTGCCGGCTAAGCAGGCGCCCGAAGTTCCCGCCAGGTTTTTCGTTCCCGGCGAGCAATGACGCAAGACAGTGGAGGAGATTCTTCGTCCGCCATAAAATTTGGCGGACTCAGAATGATAAGGTGATTCCGTTATGATGATGCACAATTCGAAAGATCCGCTTCACGGCGTTACGCTCGAGATGATTCTCAACCGCTTGGTCAGGCGATACGGATGGCAAACGATGGGGAGGATTATCGCGATCAACTGTTTTAATTATGCCCCCAGCGTTAAATCGAGCCTGAAATTCCTCCGGAAGACGCCGTGGGCCAGACAGAAGGTTGAAGAATTGTATGTGAAGATGGTGAAGGAGGAAGGGCCTTCGGCCTTTCAGTCCTCGGAATGACAAGCGGAACTTGCCCCTGAGTGAAGCGAAAGGGAAAAAGGGTGTGACCCCTTTATTCCGTTTCGGGCGGATGATAGAATCGGGGCGGTTGAGAAATTCCTGAGGATACCGATATTTTTTCCGGAGGCGTGAAGCCGTGAAAGGGCGGGTTTCGCGCGCCGGCAAAGTTTGAAGAAACGAGGAGGAAAATATGAATTCCGTAACAATGGGGCTCGTCATTTTCGCAAGCGCTTTCGGCGGCGCTCTACTGGGTCTTTTTCTGTCTTCAATACTGCCCGAGCATCATCTGAGCAAGGAATCCAAGGATGCCATCAAAATGGGGGCCGGTTTTATCGCGACGCTGACGGCGCTTGTTTTGGGATTGATGATCAGTTCGGCGAAGGACTCCTTTGACCTGATCAATAACGCGATGTCACAGGGGAGCTCCCGGATTATTCTGCTGGACCGTGTCTTGGCCCGCTACGGACCGGAGACGAAACCGATCCGGGAGGATCTCCGCCGTTCCGTCGCTTTCACACTTGAGACTATTTGGGGGAAAAGAGGAAAGGAGTGGGCCGGAAAGATCCGGGCTTTTGAGGCGAAAGCGAGGATGGAGGACATTCAGGACGAAGTGCGCGGCCTGGTCCCGCAAAACGATGTTCAGCGCTCGTTTCAATCCCAGGCGATTGGGTTGACCGATGAATTGCTTCAGATGCGCTGGCTGACCATCGAGCAGACGCAGTTTTCTCTCCCGACGCCGTTTTTTGTGGTGCTGTCGTTCTGGCTCGCGGCGCTTTTCGTGTCCACCGGCCTGCTGGCTTCCCGGAATACCACGGTGCTGATGGTCCTGTTCGTGTGCGCGATATCGATATCCGGCGCGGTTTTCCTGATTTACGAAATGAATCATCCTCTCGGAGGGATCATTCAGGTTTCGAAAAAGCCGCTTCTGAAAACCCTGGAGTATCTGGGGAAGTGATCCCGGGCGCGTGAACCGGGAAAAGGGGTGTGCCCCCTTTATTCCGTCGATTCGAGCTGGGTGGCGATATCGACGCCCGAGATGGCTTCCCGGAGGATCCCTTTCCGGAGATAAATCGGCCTGATTTTTTCCCTCAGCAGAGGGAGTCGGCGCATGAACAGAACCGCGCCGAGAATGCAGACGATCCCGCCGAAGAAAAGGGTGCCGGGCGCTCCGATCCGCGCGGCCAGTGTTCCCGCAAGCAGGCTTCCGAAAGGGGCCATGCCCGTGAAGGACATGGCGAAAAAGCTCATGGTCCGCCCGCGCTTGTCGTCGTCCACGATGGTTTGAAGAAGCGTGTTGCTGGCCGCCATTTCCACCATCATCCCGAATCCCGCCAGTGAAATAATAACGAGTGAAAGCCGGAAGGACCGCGAAAAGGAAAAGGCGATCAGGGCGATGCCGAATGTGATGGCGGCTTGCGGGATAATTCTGCCGAGCCCGATGACACTTTTCCGGGAAGCGAGATAAAGCGCGCCGAGGAGCGCGCCGCAGCCCGAAGCGCCCATCAGGAATCCGAGCCGGTACGGCCCGCCGCCCAGGATTTTATCGGCGAAAATCGGCATCAGGATCGCGTAGGGCATGCCCATCAGACTGACCAGGGCGAGCAGGAGCAGGATGGCGCGGATGGGAACGAATCCGGAGACGTAGCGGAAGCCTTCTTTCAGTCCGTGAAAGAGATGTTCGTGGGCGCGTTTCCGGCTCGGAAGGGTAACGTCCATGGCGAGCAGCGCGGCGATGACGGCAATGTAACTTAGGGAGTCGATCAGGAAACAAATCCCCTCGCTGCTGGCCGCGATCAGGATTCCCGCCAGGGACGGTCCGATCAATCGCGTGCCGTTGACGAGGGAGGAATTTAACGCGATGGCATTACTCAGGTCCTGCTTGTCTTCGATCAGGTGAATCATGAAAGACTGACGTGTCGGCATGTCGAAAGAGTCAATCAGCCCCTGGAAGATATTCAGGGCCAGGATTTGCCCGATGGAGATTACGCCGCTTAAGGCCAGGGCGGCGAGAAGGGCGGATTGGAGCATGGCGAGGCATTGGGTGACGATGACGAGACGGTGAAGGTTGAGCCGGTCGACGATGACCCCGGCCACGGGGGTGAGGATGAAGGACGGGATCTGGCTTGCGAATCCGACCAGCCCCAGGAAAAAGGCCGAGTGGGTGAGGCGATAAACCAGCCAGATCGTGGCGATGCGCGTCATCCAGGTGCCGGTGAGAGAGACAAACTGCCCGAAGAAAAAGAGCCGGTAATTTTTAGACCGGAGCGCGCGGAAGATCTCCTTGATCGGTTGCATATTTTACTAAAATTCCGTTTCTTCCCGTTTCAAAGCCAGCGGACAAACAAGAATGCCGGGCTTAAAAGGGGTGAGGTCCCTTTTTGAATTTTTTCCAGCGCTCTTCCATCCGCGCGTTCATTTCATCGAATTTCTTCTGCTGTTTCGGCGTCAGGACGTTCCGGATTTCGGCCTGCGTCGCGTTGCGGATCGCCTCGAATTTCGGTTGAATCTCGGCGTGAATCGCCATCATTTCGGGCCGTTTCGCTTCGAGGATCGCGGAGATTTTCTCTTTTTGTTCCGCCGAGAGATGCAGTTTCCGGTCGAAACGGTTCAGGAGATGCTGTTCCATGCCGCCTTCTTTCCAATGAGGGCGAAAATTCTCTCTTGCCTGCCACTGTCCGAAAGCGGTTCCCAGCGCGAATCCGATCAGAAGCGAGATGGCGATCTGATGCCAGCTGATTTTCCAGGGCGTTTTCATGATTGCTCCTTTATGACGAAAAGATTGCTGATTTTGGGAGTTTCCCGGGAGAAACTCCATTGGGCGTTTTCGGGGACATGGGCCAGCAGAAGGGTCTCGGTGTCCACGACCGGTTCCTGATGAAGGATCGCGATGAAGATCAGGAACACGGCAAAGGCATAGCCGGTGGCCGGGACCAGCCATCGCAAAAAGGGAAGAAACCAGGGCTCGGGTTCCGGCGGGACTTCTTCAAGCCGGGCGATACGGTTCATGACCCCGCGGACGAAAAATTCCGAGGGTTCGGGGGCGGGAGCTTTCGCAAACTCCGCCCTGACGTTTTCCCAACGCTCCAGCCGTTTCCGGCAATCCGGGCAGGATTTCAGGTGATCGGCGATTTCAAGCCGTTCCCGCTCCGGGAGCTCCGGATCGTGAAATTCCGATATTTTTTCGCGTATCTCTTCATGCTTCATGATGCGCCTCTGATTCTTTAGACGATTCCCGCGCCGGAAAAGTGTCCGCGTTTTTCTGTAATTCATGCCGGGCGCGCTTCAGCCGGGCCTTTACGGCGTCGAGCGAACACTCGAGCGTTTCGGCCAGTTCCTGATAGCTCAATCCGTGGATTTCCCTTAAGACCAGTATAGTCCGCGATTTCTCGGGGAGGCAAGCGAGCAGTTTTTGGATCATATCCTTCTGCTCGAGCTTGTCTTCATCGTCCGGAGCCGCGCCCAGCAGGGTTTCTGCCTTCTCGCCTTCTTTTTCCAGCAGGGCGTCCCAGGATTCGGTTTTGTGCCGGGACCGTTTTCGCAGGAGGTCCAGGCAGTGATTGGCGGTGATCCGGTAAAGCCAGGTTGAGAATGCGGATTCGGCGCGGTATTGATCGAGCCGCTGATAGGCCTTAATGAAAATCTCCTGGGCGGCATCTTCCGCCTGCGCCGGATCGGACAGCAGGGTGAGGCAGTATCCCCGGACGCGGCCTTCGTACTTGCGGACGATTTCCGCGTACTCGTTTTGCCGCCCTCCCAGGACTTCGAGGATGATTCCGTAGTCTTCGTTGGAAACAGCCTTGTAGTTTTCCAAGTTTCCCCTTCGATTTTACCGATAGCCGGTATTCTACTCTTTAGACGCCGCCCGAGGCCGAAAAGTGTCATTAGAGGAAAAACAATGCCGCCTGAGGCCTGTGTGCCGCTATTATACAAAAAAAAGAGAAGCCGGAGGTGATCCGGCTTCTCTCGGGCTGAATTCCGGGTGCGGCCGGTTTGAATCAAAGAAGGGGAAACTTGCCGGTCGCAGGAGGCCCGGGAATCAGTCTCTTTTGAACTTCCGGGGACAGGCCTTTCCCGAAAAGCGTTCCTTCATTTTCGCCTCGCAAAGTGTTTTCAGCTTTTCGTCCTGCTCTTTGGTCAGAATCGTCTTTAGCTTCGCGACCGCTTCGGCCAGTGTTTTGGCTTCCGCCTTTTTCAGCTCGTATTTTTGGTCGATCAGCGTACCGACGGTCTTTGTGTCGGCCGGGTCCTCCATCATTTTTGCCTTCAGGTCGAGTTCCGCGATTTCGATTTCCGCATTCTGCTTGATTACCGATTTTTTCGTCTCGAGCATGAGGGCTTTGACCGCGCTTATTTTTTCGTCGGACAGGCCCAGCTCCGCGCGGTTTTCGAGAATCATGTGCGTCTTTCCGAAGAACATTCCTTCGCAATGTTTCCCTCCGCGGAATTCACGCGGTCCGTGATCGGCGTAGGCCACGGAAGACAGAACGGTGATCGCGAGAGCGAGGGCCCCCGCGCTTTTTAACCACGATTTCCTTTTCATGACGGATCTCCTTTTCGTTGAATTTGATGTAATCCCGTATTTTGAAAATTCTCTATTGCGCATTTTTGGAATCGCTTTCCCCCGCTTTCCCGGGGTTGATGTAACGTTCCTTTAATTGATCTACCGTCGGGTGATCGGGATAAAATTCGCCCTGCGGCCCCAGGAACCCGGTATTGGTTTTCCTGAGCGTCACAAGGGTGAAGGTCCCGTCTCCGTTCGGGAGATGAATTTCGAACGTGTCGATTTTTGTTTCGTCGATTCCGGCGGGGAGGGCGGTTTGCGTATTGGCCGGAGCGGGTTGAGACGGCGCCTGCGTGTAAGAAGCCGGCGGAACCGCGGCGACAGGCTGAGCGGTCACAATCGGTTGAGGGGCCGGCACCGTCGGCGGGGTAACAACCGTGTAGCCTCCGGGCGCCGGCGCGTAATAGGTGTAGCCGTATTCATAGTAAGGCGCGCGGTTGACGAATACGGTTGTGTAACCCGGAGGCAGGGCCGGGACTACCGCTCCCGCGGGGGGTGTGACGACTGCGTAACCCGCGGGGGTGTACCGGTAGAACAAACCTTCGCAGTAGAGATAAGTCAAGCCTCCCACCAGCAGTGAAATATAGCCGGGCGGCAGACGGTGGGCGATAAAGTCCCGGTGCGGCGCGCCCTTATGAAACGGGACCGGCCCTCCGTGCTGCGCGAAGGCCGGAATGGACTGGCTCAAAAAAAGGAAAATTAAAGCTCCTGTGATTTTCTTTCCGAACATGGTTTTCTCCTTCGATTAGGTCAAAATCAATTGCTTCGGTATTCCTGGAATCAAACCTTTTCATTGAAAATCGTTCTTTCGGCATTTCAAATTCCTCCGTGCGTTTCTCTGTGGTTTAGACGCGCCCGGTTGTTTAAAAGTGTCATGTCGAGCGGAGCGATAGCGGAGATTTGCCGGAGCGAAGTGATGCTGGATAATTCCCGGGGACCGGGTTAAGATAGGGCGGGAACGGTCCCGGCGGGCCGGGAGAACCGGTCCCGGCGGGGAAACATAAAAACCGGAGGTGGGAAATGAGATTCCGTTTTTGGCGGGTTATGGCGGTTCAGATTGCGGTATGGTCGGTCGTGTTTTGGACGGGATTCGCGCAGGCGGCAACGGTGAAAAACGTTTCAAACCAGCCGGTCCAGGCCAATTTGGGAGGACGGACTCTGCGGCTATTGCCTCAGAATCCCGTGCAGGTTTCCCAGCAGGAGCTGGCTTCTCCCGGATTGAGCGCGTTGATTCGCGGGGGGAAGGTTGTGGTGCTGCCCGAGCAGGCACAGGGTAAAAAGTCGGCATCGAAGCCCGTGAAATCGTCCGGTGCGAAACGCATTTAACCGGTACCGGCGGGGAGACGGGCGCGTGTCATTCTGAGGAGGCCCTTCGCTTCGTTCAGGACAAGCTTCGCCGACGAAGAATCTCTGCGCCGGGATAAGCAATGCCGGCAAGGAAAAAATATGCTGATAAATTACAATAAGGCAAAGAAAACGGCGGGACGGCGCGCGGCTGCGGTGGGCGCGATTTTGTTTTTTCTGACGCTCGGTTTCCCGCCGGCGCTTTCGGCTTTTCGGATTTCTCCGGAAGACGAGAAGACGGTTGCGGATTACGCGTTTGCCCTTCTGCGGGGAGAGAACGCTTCGCTCGGGGAATTGAAAGGGACGGAAGGTCCCTACCGGAAACTTTTTATTTCGGTCTATAAGGACGGGAAGACCAAGTTCTGCCAGAGCGGGTCGGCGAAGGATGAGGATCTCCCTAAGCGCCTTCAAAACGATATTGCCATGGCCGTGCAGAGAGGATTTCAGGATAAACGCTTCGGCCCTCCGTTGAGTTCCGATGACGTTCGCGGGGGGGTGGACGTCGTATTTGATTTTCTTTATAACCGGAAGCCGCTCGGGAATTCTCCCGAAGCGATCCGGAAAAAAATTGTTCCGGGGATTCACGCGCTTCAGGTCGTTTGCGACGGGAAAGGGGCTTTCTTTAAGAGCTCGGTCCCCGTGACGCACCGCTACGGTATCAAACGGATGCTGGGGCGATTGTGCCGGAAGGCGGGGATGGAAGATCAGTGTTACGAAAGCAATGCCTGCTCGGTGATCCGGTACGATTCCAAGACTTTTAAATCGGACGCGCGGGGGAATGTCGTCGATCTTTGCCGTTACAACGTGCTTTTGCGCGAAGGGGAGATCACGCCCGAGAAAATAAAGGCGTCGCTTTGGCTGGCCGCGGATTGGTACAAAAAAAGCGTCAATCCCGGGACGGGGCTCCTTCATTACGAGTATTATCCCGCGCGGGACGTTTATTCGGATTCGAACAATTACACGAGGCAGGTCGCGGTGATCTGGGCCATCGCGAAGCTTGAGGAATTTTTCGGAAACGGTTCGCTTTCGCCCTTGATCCGGAAGTCGCTGGATCATTATCTGGGGTTCGCGAAAGAGGCGAAAGAGGGAATTTATATCGACGTCGGGCCCCGGCCGAATATCGCGTTTAACGCGTTCATGATCCTCGCCCTGCTGGATTCGCCGGATTATCCGGAGGCGGACGCCTGGATCCGCCGGCTCGCGGGCGGGATTTTGGGCGAGCAGCGGGAGGACGGCTCGTTTATCCTGGATTTTCAATCGGACGATAAGGGGGGAATCGATTATTATCCCGGCGAGACGCTGCTCGCGCTGATGAAACTGTACGAAAAAACGCGGGAGAAGCGTTACCTGCATGCGGTTGAGAAAGCGTTCCCGTATTATCGCGATTACTGGAGGGGAAATAAAAATACGGCGTTTGTGCCGTGGCATTCGCAGGCCGATTATCTCCTCTACCGGGAGACGGGCCGGGAGGATGTGGCGCGGTTTGTTTTCGAAATGACGGATTGGATACTGGGCGAACAGAATCTCAGCCCGTGGCCGGACGAGCGGGGAGGGTTCAGGCGTTCTCCCGGCAATTCGACGGCCAGTTATCTCGAAGGGCTCAACGACGCGTACGAGACGGCAAGACTGGCGGGGGATGAGGCCCGGCGGCAGCGGTACGGGACCGCGATCCGCCAGGGTATCCGTTATGTGATGCAGACGCAATGCACGTGGGCGCAGGCTTTTTTTCTCCCGAATGCCGACCGGGCCGTCGGGGGGTTCCGTCAGTCCGTCATCAATAACGCGCAGAGGATCGATTACACCCAGCACGCCGCGTTTGCCCTGATGAAATCTCTCGGAACGGTTTTCAAGACCAAAGACTGAAGACCACAGACTACAGACCGAAGACCAAAGACAACAGACTAAAGACTAAAAACAGAAGATTAAAAACAAAAGACTAAAAGAACTTAAGAAGGAAAAAGGGAAATCGGGCGATGTCGTTAATGAGATTGATTACCGGGAGAAAAAGTGTCCGGAAGTATTCGGGGCAGGCGATTCCGAGGGAAGATGTTCTCAAATGCCTTGAAGCCGCGCGGCTCGCGCCGTCGGCGTGCAACAGCCAGCCGTGGAAATTTATCGTGATCGACAAGCCGGAGCTCAAAGCCCGGATCTGCGACCGGATTTTTTCCGGGATTTATTCCATCAATCGATTTGCCGCGGAAGCGCCGGTACTGATCGCGGTGGTGTCGGAGAAAGGCTCTTTCCTGAGCGCGGTCGGAGGACAGGTCCGGGACACGCGCTATTATCTTATCGATATCGGGATTGCCTGCGAGCATTTGATCCTTCAGGCCGAGGAACTCGGGATCGGGAGCTGCTGGATCGGCTGGTTCGACGAGAAACCCCTGAAGGAAATCCTGAAAATTCCGAAAGACAAAAAAATCGATATCGTGATTTCCCTGGGGTATTCGCTCGATCCCCGGTCCGCCGCCAAAATCCGGAAGCCGATGAATGAGGTCAGCGCTTTCAACGGTTACGCCTGAGTTTTTTCGGGGGCCTTGTCCGCGGGGGGCTTTAGACTTTCGAGTTTCTCGAACAGGGATTGAAAGACCGGCTTCGCGACGAAAAAGCCCTGCTTGCTTTCTTCATTGACGCAAAAGGCCTCTTCCTTTTCCCCTTCGAGACTGCTGCAGGATATTTGCGCGCGGGGTAATCCGTCCTGTTCGACTTCGATCCGGTATTCCCGCTTTTTCTGCTTGTCGCGTTCGGAGGATTCAAGACGCGAGACGCCGAATAATCTCAGCGCGGCGACGTAATTTTCAAGCTCGGGCCAGCTTTTTTCTTTCGGCGCGAGGGACAATTTCTCCTGAGGCGTTTTGACCGAAAGCCTGAGAATACCGGAGGTCTCCCCGATCCCGAGCGGATTGGAGCGGATCAGACGGGGCTCGTCGGGCCGGATTTGCTTGAGCGCGCGCCCGGACATTTTGAAAACCGTATTCAGTCCGGAGACCCGGACATATCGGCCGCCGTTTTTCTCATCCGCCGGATTTCCGACGGAAAGGGTTTTTTGCGAGCCGTCCGAGAGCGTCAGTCGCAGTTCCCACGCGGGCGTCTCGAAACCGTATCCCGAGCCGTTGGGGTCGGCGATCGAAGCGGCTTTGACGGCAAGAAGGCTTTCGTAATACTTCGTCAGGGCTTTGGGGTCTTTCTCGAACGGGAGGCCGGACCCCGCTTCCCGCCATTCGGCGCTGCCTTCACGGATTTCCGCTTTGACGACGTCGCCGGGTTTGAACGAAAAAAGGCTAAGATCGGCCCAGAAATTCGGATCGATTTTAGAAGCCCGCGGGTCCTGATAAATCCCGAGATTGAGCGCAAGATCGCTTGAGGAGACGAAGATTCTTTCGTCGCCTTCCCGCCTCAGGAAAATTTCGTGCAACCGGTTGGCTTTGGTGCCGAGGATAAGATGAAGAGGCGTCTCCGGGCCCGCTTTCAGGATGAGATGCAGGCCTTCGGCGTCGCCTAATCCGAAATCAGAGAAAAGAGCTGTGCCGCTCGCGCGTTCCTCGCCCTCGAGTTTTTCGACGGAATCCAGGAGGTCCGCGATTTTCTTTTGATCGGCTCCGGCGTTCCAGAGCGAGGCGACCTGCCAGAGCGTTTCGCCCCGGACGAGACGGATTTCATCCGAAGATTCCCGGATCAGGATTTCCCGGACGTCCGCCGGCGCGAAACCCGGGGCGATCGAAGCGGTTTCTTCGGACACGAGCTCGGGCGGATGACGTTTCGAGCGGAAAACGATTCCGGCCAAAATGGCCAGCAAGATGAAGACGAGCAGGAAAATCTGCCGGGCGCTCATGACGCGGACCGCAGCCGTTCGAGGTAAATCTTTTTAGTCCGTGCGCGCGAGAGGATTCTGAATGCGCCGCCCAGCGCCGTGAGAATGGGAATCAGGAGGACGGTGAAAAAGCGCCAGGCGAGTTTTTCCGGCGTCGAGACGCTCCGGATGGCGCGGTCGACGGGTTTTTTCGCGCGGATGCGGATCAAGTCTTCGCCGAGGCTTAACGCGTCGACGGAATTCAGGAAAAAGTTCAGATGCCCGCCTTCCCGGAAAAAGGTTTCCTGAAAGGGGAGTACCCCTCCGATCAGGATGAGTTTCCCGGGCCGTTGAGGCGGTTCTTCCGTCTGCGGATCGGAAGTGCCCGGCTGACCGGGTTCGCCGGGGAAATTGCCTTCAAGCAGAACGGCGACCGGGAAAGGCCCTTTTTCTTTCGGGGCCGCGGACGACAGGATGTCGGGAGAAAAGGGTTCGTTTTGCGCGGGGATGGTCCAGGATTTCGGGCCCGAGAGAAGCAATGTCGTAAGATTCAGACCGAGCGATTCGATCTTTTGCCGGTCGATCGTGAGCGCGGACCCCCAGAGGTATAAGATTGGTTCCAGCCGGGCCGTGATCGACACGTCCGGGTTCATTTCTTTCGAATCGATGCGCATGTGAAAGGGGAGCTTGACCGGAACGGAGAACGCAAACGGGCCAATCCTCATCCCTCCGGCGATGTTGAGTACTTCCTGACGGCTGTCGAGCAGAAAATCATCGCTGACGCCGATCCCCCACCGGGCGAGCAACGGATTGACGTCCGGGTTTTTGGGGACCGGTACGATGCTGAGCCCTTCCTGCCGGGACGGATTGTATTCGAACAGGCGCGTCTGAACCGCCATGAAAACGCTTCCGCCTCGGGAAAGGAAACGCGCGATTTCCCCGCGCTGTTCTTCGCCGAGATTCTCGGGTTCGAGAATCACGAGGGTGTCCGTCCCCGGAGGAATCGGATCTTCTTGGGTCAGCCGAATTCTTTTCGTCTTGTATCCTTCGTGCTTGAGGATGAGCGGGATCAGGCGGTAATCGTCGTTGACCCGGTTTTCCGGCATGGACTGGCCGAGCTGCGCGAGCAGGGCGGCCATGGCCGGATCCGTCTGGGCCTGCTGGTACGGGGCGAAGACCGCGACTTCCGGGTTTTTCGGGAGCGTCATGCGGTAAATCTTGGACATCAGGAGATATTCGAGTTCGTCCAGATTGGCCGGGATGATTCTCGGGAGGATTTCTTCCGCTTTCTCCAGATATGCGACGGCGGCGGCCGAGTAAACCAACCGGACGCCCAGTTCGTCGGCCTCGATGGACTGGACCTGAAAAGGCTGAATCCCCTTGCGCTCCAGGGAGACTTCGAGGGACTCTTCCTTTCCGGGCTTGTCGGCCCGGACGATATTGGCGGCCTCCATATGGAATACCTTATATTGTAATTTCCCGCCGGAGGCGATTTTCAGCTCGTCGAGCTTGTCGATGACGTCCTGCTCCAGGGTCTTGAGGCCGGTCGGCATTTTCTCCTGGGGGGACACGTAGTATTTGACCGTGACGGGCGCTTTCAGGCCGGCGAGGATTTTCTTGGAGACCGGCGAGACGGTGTAGAGATGTCCTTCGGTCAGGTCAAAGCGCCCGAGATTGAATCCGGCGAAAAGCCAGTTGGACGAGACGAAAATGGCGATCAGGATCGCGGCGGCGGAGGCGAAGATTTTATTCTGATTGGGGCGCATCCGCCCTTCGATCCAGAACCCGTTCAGGACGAGAAAGACCGCCGTGCCGGCCGCGAAATATAAAACGTCGCGGACGTCGATGACCCCTTTCTGAAACCCCGCGAAATGAAGCGTGAACCCGAAAAATTTTCTCAGGAAAGAGCCCATCCCCGGGAGCCATCCGTCGAGGGATGAGGCGATGAATTCTGTGCCCGTGAGGAATAAAAGGAAGCAGCAGAGCAGGGTGACGATGAAAGCGACGATCTGGTCCCGGAAGAGACCCGAAATAAAAATGCCGAGCGCGAGAAAAAAAGTCCCCGCGAACAGCGTGCCCAGGTATCCGCCGAGGATGGGGCCCGGGTCCGGCCTCCCCAGGACGGCGACCATCGCGGGGATCGGCAGCGTGAGCGCGAGAGAAAAAGCGAAGAACAGGACGCTCGCCAGGAACTTCCCGCCGACGAGGGAGCCCGGTTTCATCGGGAACGTCAGCAAGAGCTCGTAGGTGTTGTCTTTTTTCTCCTCCGCCCAGAGCCGCATCGTGACGGCGGGGAGGAAGACGCAGAGGATGACGGGCATGAACTGAAAGAACGCGCGCATGTCGGCCACGGACACCAGGAAGAACTGGCTCATGAAAAGACTTCCCGTGAGCAGGGTGAAGACGATGGCGAAAAGATAGGCGATCGGGGAATTGAAGTAGCCCGAAAGTTCCCGCTTCAGGATGGTCAGGCTGCCGGCCTTAGCCATGCGCGGCCTCCTGTTTCCCGGAAGCGAGGAGGCGGATAAAAACTTCCTCGAGGCCCGTGTCGTCTTCCGCGAGCTCGCCCAGCGCCCAGTTTTTCGCTTTGACCAGCGCATCGATTTCGGGAAGAAGGGATTTTCCCGGCCTGCCGCGGATCCGGAAACGCCGGTAACCCGCTTCCGAAATTCCGAGCGGTTGAATCTCCTCGCAGAGTTTCAGATCGTCGAGGGCTTTTCTGACCGCCGGTTCTTCTTCGCGCACCGCGAGGCGGATTTGCTGAAAGCCGGAGGCCTTTTTTTTGAGTTCCGATTCCGTCCCGTTCGCGACGATTTTTCCGTCGTTGATAATGACAATGCGGTCCGCGAGTGTTTCGACTTCCTGCAAAATATGCGTGGAAAAAATAATTGTTTTTTTCGCGGCGAGCGTCCGGATCAACTGGCGAATACCGATGATTTGCAGAGGATCGAGGCCTGACGTGGGTTCGTCTAAAATCAATACTTCGGGATCGTGAATCAGCGCCTGGGCGAGTCCCGTCCTCTGGCGGTAGCCTTTTGAAAGTTCCGTCAGGCGGTGTTTCCAGACGGGTTTCAGCCCGCATTCGGCCTTGACCCATTCCAGGCGGTCGACGAGGGCCTTCCCGGAAAGGTTCCGGGCATGCCCCGAAAAAATCAGATATTCCTCGACCTGCATTTCCGGGTAAATCGGGACGTTTTCCGGGAGATAACCGGTTTTCTGGCGCGCACCGATCGGGTCTTTCAGGATGTCCGAGCCCGAGATTTCGGCCGTCCCGGAGTACGGATAAAGATACGTGGTGAGGATCCGCATCAGGGTCGTCTTGCCGGCCCCGTTGGGTCCGAGGAGGCCGAGGATTTCTCCCTCCCGGACTTCAAAGGAAACCCGGTCGAGTGCCGTGAAGGAACCGTACCGCATGGTCAGGGATTGAATGGAGATCATATCGCGAAATTGTAGCGCACCGGTCTTCTTTGTCAAG
>ERZ795044.2607-NODE-2607-length-15557-cov-4.905174_pt1 | contig 15557 bp, 9 predicted proteins | sample MGYA00375128_ERZ795044 | MGnify/ENA primary metagenome ERZ795044 (study PRJEB30173, sample SAMN05720213) | anaerobic digester metagenome | isolation source: active sludge of municipal wastewater-treating anaerobic digesters | place: USA | collected 2014-12-22 ... | reverse complement strand
GCGCTACCTGAAGTAATTGTATTAAATGTAAATTCGGAAAGAAATGCCCCATGAGCTATTAAAGAATTAGCATCTGGATCTCCTATGTCATCCCATGCGGTTGTTCCACTCCCAGCATTATCATCAGCACACAGCCATCCTGTTCCAACGGTATATTTTAGTACTTGGCCACCAGTGCAGGCTGTATTATTCGGCTTATAGTCCATGTACACGCTACTCACATTCAATATTTCACTCCAATTCGGTCCAGTCCATGAAAGTACACCAGATGTGTTTTTTAGAAAACCTGTCGCAGATGTTGTTGGTAACGTGTAAGTAATATCTCCACTCTGATCTCCCCCCGTAAAATACGTATAGAAAGTTGGAGTTGTACCTGTTTCCCTTATGGCAAATGGTGAATTTACTTTAACACTACCAGTCCCATGAGGAGAAAGTAATATATTTCCATTCAATCCTCCCGTTGAAATTGTTAGATCTCCAGAAGCATTCGTTATTGTTGAAGCCGAACCTGCTACCTCTAGCTTAGCCCCAGGTGTTGCTGTCCCTATACCAACATTACCACTACTAAGAATTGTAAACAGTCTGTTACTACTTGTATCATTTACATCAAAATAGCTACCATCACTAGCATTCATATCAAAGTAGAAAATACCGTCTGCACCACCAGTTGAAGCACCCAATACTAGATCATCTGTCGTTGATGTTAAGTATGTAAATGTACCGGCATCGGTCCAAAGATTAACATTTTCCCAAGCAGTACCATTGTAAACTTTCATCTTCGAATCGGTAGTATTGTAATAGATCATTCCTGTAATAGGATTTGATTGAGATGTAGAGCTAAGAGATGTGCTTAACTTAAATGCATCATGAGCTCCTTCTGCATACTTTGAAAACATTGCGTAAGGACTCGCCTCTAAAGGCATCCTTGTAAATGTTTCTGTTAAATTTGTACCATCTGGTGCAAATTTAAGTTCAACATACAAGTCATTGTACTCTGATATTACTTCCATTGGAGTATTACATGTACCATCTCTACATTGAGATGTTGTTGTCATTGAACCACTGCCCAAAGATAGTTCAAAGACACCATCATACTGCCCTATTTCTACATTATTAAATTTCTCAGTTAAAAGAAGTGTACCCCCTGTTGAAGCCGTATAGTAAGCAACTTGAAAATCACATGTATCGTTACCTGCACCATCAACTACACACGCAGGAGTACCTGGTATTACATTTAGACCCTCATGGCCTGTATCATTTCTTACTATCTTACCTTGGAAGTTAATTGTTTCCGATGTTAAAGCGTATGCAGAAGTTGAAATTGATATAGCAAAAACTAAGGATACAATCAGCAAAATGAACAAGTTTTTTGCTACTTTTGGGCAGTTAACTTTTATCATACTTCTTAGACCTAACTTTGTTCAGTATTATCAATAGTTTTTGAGCTATTAAGTCTGTGGTATAATAATAGTAGAAATGTATACACTTGTCAAAGGGTTTTTGACTATATTTACCCCTTACAAAGTTATACTCACTATCCTCCCAGGAACATATATGATATTTTTAATTTGACTATCTGATAAACGGTGTCCTAGAGTATTTGATAATAAGACTTTTTTCTTAACTTCTTCCTCTTTATCATCCTCTCTAACAGTGATCTTACCCCTTACTTTCCCGTTTATTTGCACAGGAATCTCAATTTCTCTCTCAATTAGCAGATTTTCATTAATATCTGGCCATTTTTGAGTATGAACTGAATATCCTCTCCCCATAGTAGAACACCAAACTTCTTCCGCCATATGAGGAAGAATTGGTGCTAATATTAAAACTAATTTCTCTAGGTCTTTAATATCAAACAAAGATTTTGAAAAAGTATTATAAAACTCCATTAAAGCAGCAATTGCTGTATTAAATTTGAATGCTAAAACATCTCCCTCTACCTTACTAATTAACTTTTCTACACCACTCTTAACTTTCATATCACTTTCCTCTACTTTTGAAGCATAAGCACTGTTTAAGAAAGCCCAGTATCTAGAGACAAACCTGTTAACCCCCTGTATTGTTCTAGTACTCCACTCTACATCACTATCATATGGACCCATAAATAGAAGATATGCACGAGTAACATCAACACCGTATTTATCAATCAATTCGTCTGGACTAATAATATTTCCAACTGATTTAGACATCTTAGAACCACCCTCTCCCAGAACATTTCCGTGTATTGATCTCACTTTATACGGTTCTTTATCTCTTACAAGACCTAAATCAAAAAGAACTTTGTGCCAGAACCTAGAGTACAGTAGATGCAATGTAATATGCTCTTGCCCACCCTCATAGTGATCAACAGGCATCCAGTAATCGATTAAATCTCTTGAAACGAATTTGCTGTCATTTTTTGGATCACAGTATCTCAAATAGTACCAACTTGAACCAGCCCATTGGGGCATTGTATCAGTTTCTCTTTTTGCAGGGCCACCACATTTCGGACAACTTGTATTAACCCATTCAGGAATATTTGCTAACGGGGATTCTCCTGAATCAGTTGGCTCATAACTTGAGACCTCTGGAAGTTTTACAGGTAGTTCACTCTCTGGAACAGTAACAGTACCACACTTAGGGCAATGGACTACTGGAATGGGCTCACCCCAATACCTTTGTCTCGAAAATATCCAATCATGAAGATGGTACCTAGTAACAACATCACCCACACCTTTCTCTTTAAGGTATTCACCCACTTTCACTTTAGCCTCTTGACTGCTAAGCCCACTTATAAAGCCCGAATTAAAAACAATACCGTCCTCTTCATAAACACCCTCTAAAGATTTTACATCACCCCTATCACCGTTTGGGCCCTCAATAACCCTGATGATTGGTAAATAATATTTACTTGCAAATTGAAAATCTCTACCATCATGAGCAGGCACCCCAACTACAACACCGGTTCCAACTGTTGTTAATACAAAGTCTGCGACCCATATTGGCAACTTACCTCCCGTTATGCTATTGACACAGTAAAGCCCAGTGAATACACCACTCTTTTCGGATTCACTTGATTCCCTCTCTGAAATATTTTTTCTAGAACTCTCTTCAATGTACTTCTTAACAGCACTTCTATTCTCCTCGCTCATTAGAGATTGTAACTCCTTTAACTTCTCACTCTCAGGTGCGATTACAACAAAAGTAGAACCAAATTGTGTATCAGGTCTGGTTGTAGATACTGTAAGTTCAATATCACTATTCTCAACAGTATACTTTATATCGTACCATGTCTTTCTTCCTATCCAGTTTCTTTGTAGAGCCTTAACTGAATCAGGAAAATTAACTAAATCAAGATCTGAGTCTAATCTATCACCATACTCAGTAATCTTTAGTACCCATTGGCTTAAATTTTTACTTTCAACTGGTGTGCCACATCTCTCATGTAGTGAGTTAATAACTTCCTCATTTGCACACCCAACCCTACATTTCGGACACCAGTTAATAGGCATTTCGGACTTATACGCAAGTCCTTTTTCATATAGTTTAAGGAAAATCCACTGTGTCCACTTGTAATATGATGGGTCAGAGGTATTGACCTCTCTACTCCAATCAAATGATATTCCCAACCTTTTAATCTGCCTTTTGAAATTAGCAATATTTTCTCTAGTAATCTCTTGAGGAGGTCTTTTTACTTTAATAGCATAGTTTTCCGTAGGTAAACCAAAGGCATCCCACCCTATTGGATACATAACATTAAAACCTTTCATTCTCCTCAATCTTGCAACAGTATCCATCATAGAGTAATTTCTCGTATGACCAATATGCATTCCAGGACCTGAGGGATATGGGAATTCTACTAGTAGATAGTATTTTGGGTTATCTTTATCTAAATCTTTAGCAGTATAGAAAGAGTCTTTGTACCATCTTTCTTGCCACTTCTCTTCAAATTCTTTAGGTTTATACTCTTTTGACATATTAGTATTCTACTTCAAAAGAATACTTTTGAAAAGTCCTCTACATTAAAGCGTTTTACATGGCCGTGAAAAATCGCTGTGTATATACACTCTATGATTACGATATTTGTTCAAACAGAGAAATTGCAAAAATTTATGAATGGACCTGAGGGGATTTGAACCCCTGACCCCATCGCTGCCAGCGATGTGCTCTAGCCAACTGAGCTACAGGCCCTTACTATCTATGGACTCAGCCGGATTTGAACCGGCGATCTTCGCAATGCGAATGCGATATTCTCCCAACTGAACTATGAGCCCAACTCACGAATTATACATAAATTACCAAGTGGTATACAACTTTGGATTAATTTGAGTACCGTAAGCAGTACCCCTTCTTAACTCAAAATGCAAATGTGGTCCAGTAGACCTACCCGTTGAACCCATTTGACCAATAGATTGACCTGCAGATACACTCTGCCCTGTTCTTACATAAATATTCTTTAAATGTGCATACCATGTTGAATACCCATTACCATGATCTATCTGAATAGACCAAGCATATCCACTACCACCGTAAGTAGAACCCAATGGAGGACAGTATCCAGAACAACCTGCAAATATTACAGTACCACCGGCAGCGGCTAAAACATTTGGTAGGTTCCTATCAGCAATATCGATACCTCTATGTAAACTTCCTTTGTAGTACTGAGATATCTTCGCAGAGCCACCAGCAACTGGCCAGCCTAAAAACTTTCCAACATTGGGATCAAAGGTCCCGCCACTTGAAGAACCAGATGTACCTGAACCTCTAATATATGTTTTTGGCGTACTAGCATATACCGGTTTTGGTGCCTCCGGCATTCTTCCATCAGGAATAAATAACTCTTGACCCTCTACTAATGTAAATGGATAATCTAACCAGTTAAAATCTGCTATTGCTTGTTCATTACCAGCATACTTCTTTGCCAAAGAAGCTAATGTATCGCCCTTTTTGACAGTAATTAGAACACCATCTGAAAGAGGAACCTCTAATTCTTGACCAGGTTTTACTAAATCAGATGTCAAATTATTTGCCCATTTAATAGTTTGTATTGAAACACCAAATTTAGAAGCTATCCCACTCAAAGTATCACCATTCATTACAATATATATCTCCGTACCCCTTTCCTCCCTATCTTTTGGAATAGAGGTATTTAAAGTTGCATTCATAGCAAGTAAATCATTCTCAGAAACTGAAACATAATCTAAATCCTCCTCATTAGCATTTATTATAGTTGGTGTCCTATAGATATATGAGATGCTTAGTATAACTGCAATTACCACTACAGCAATCTGTACAACATACTTAAGAAAAGCTCCTCTACCCCAGAACATCTTTTTAATAACGGAATTTTTAATAGAATCAAAATTCCTAAAAAATATTTCAAAAAGAACAGAAAGTAAAACCCATACCACTCTAAGTCTAGAGAAAGCATACTCACTAAAATCAACTATGAAAGCGATAAATCCCTTTTTAGTATTAAGTTTTTCAGCAATAAATCTGAATATCTTTCCTACTTTACTTAAATCTTTATCACTTGAAATATCACTATCTAAAAGGATATACTCACCGTTCTCATTTACTAAATTAGAATCCAAAGAAAGATCCCTAAAGCTTAAACCCGATATATTTTGTTTACGCCCATTTAATTCCATTTAAGAAAAATGAAAATTACTCTACTATTATATCAGAATTAAGCTTCGTGCAATGTTGCAAGAAACTCTTCGTTTGATTTAGTCTTTCTAAGTTGACTAATCAATACCTCTGTAGGATTCTCGTTTTGATCTAATATCTCTAACATCCTTCTAATTCTCCAAGACTGATTCAATACCTCTTTGCCAAGTAGGAACTCTTCATTTCTAGTACCGGAGTTTGTAACATCAATAGATGGATATATCCTTCTATTTGCCAGCTTCCTATCTAAATGTAGCTCCATATTACCTGTACCTTTAAACTCTTCATATACTAAATCATCCATTCTACTACCAGTTTCTACTAATGCAGTAGCTATAATGGTTAAACTTCCACCCTCTTCAAAGTTTCTAGCGGCACCAAAAAATCTCTTTGGAGGATACAAAGCAACAGGATCAAATCCACCAGAAAGAGTTTTACCAGATGTTGGCATAGTAATATTGTATGCCCTTGCCAATCTAGTAATACTATCCATAAGGATAATGACATCCTCTCCCCACTCTACCATACACATTGCCTTTTGGAGTGCCATCTCTGCTACTCTACAGTTTTGTTCAGGAAGTTCATCAAAGTTAGACGCGTATACCTCTCCTTTAACAAATCTCTTCATATCAGTAACCTCTTCAGGTCTTTCACCTACCAAAACTACTATTAATTTTGCCTTCGGATTATTAGAAGCAATTCCATTAGCAATATCTTTAAGTAACCATGTTTTACCTGCTTTAGGTGGAGAAACAACCATAGATCTCTGACCAAATCCTATCGGTGAAAGTAAATCAATCATTCTAGTTGAAATTACATCAGAGGTAGTTTCAAGTTTAATCTGTCTATTAGGGAATATAGGGGTCATTTTCATAAATTGAGGCCTATTAGCCGCCTCAAGTGCGGGCTTCCCATAAACTGTATCTACTCTAAGCAAGCTTAAATACTTCTCTTTATCCTTTGGCAATCTAGCTGGACCAGAAACTACATCTCCTGTTCTTAAGCTAAATTTCTTAATCTGAGAACCAGATATATATACATCATTATCACCTGGAAGTAGACCATCTGTTCTTAATACTCCGTGTGAACCATCTTTTTGTACCTCTAATATACCCTCTACAAATACGAAGCCCTCATCAGCTGTAGATTTTTTTAATATCTCAATAATTAACTCTCTTTTTTGCAACTCCATGAAGTCTTCTAAACCAATTTTTTTTGCTTCAGCACGAAGCATAGCTAGAGTCATATCCTCATACTCTTTAATACTCTTTGTTTTGTTTACCATATATAACAGGGAAATAAATAATATTTGGGCAATTAACCCATTCGACTCTTAAAGTATATTTAATCAGAATTAAGAAGTCAACAGGAAAAAACAAGAGGGATCGGTACTGCCCCAACCGACCCCGGTTTCATCTACTAATCCTATTATGTAGATAAAATCGAAGAGCACTGTGTGCTTCCCTCTCAAACTCTCTTCATTAAGTTTACCAAGAAAGTAAAGATAATGAAAGTATCATATATCTTAACCTTTTCCTTTTGCCCAGATGTGTTTGTGGCACCCCAGACAAAGGGAGAAAGTTAAGATATACACATTTACTATTGAATGAACAAGATATTATAACCCGAGTATATACAATATGTCAACCCCATAACAAATATCTACAATGTGCGCATCTTTAAGTTTTACCTACAATACAAGCAAACATGTGGGTTATGAGTACCCTGTGTTACGAGAGGTTTTCTCCTACAAGCGTGTTACGGAAACTGTTGATGGAAAATTTCTAAAGATTGCTGATGCTCTTAATTACTGATACCCCTATATCCTTTTTACCCTTTAATGTTGTATTACCAATATATGCTCCCTTGTACCCTACCCTTGATGCCTCAGCCAATACAGAATCTAATCCCCAAGTACCCCTAATCTCTCCTGTTAAACCAACTTCACCAAAGTAAATATACTCTTTATCTAAAACCTCATCTTTTACAATAGACTTAATAGCCGCACAAACCGCTAAATCTACAGCAGGATCAGAAACTGTTACACCACCAACCACATTAACAAACACATCCTTATCTCCCAAATATACTCTTCCTCTTCTTGATAGCACCGCACACAACATGTCCAATCTTGGCTTTCTAATACCATTTGCAACCCTTCTCAAAGGACCAACCTCAGCACCCCTTTCTACAACAAGTGCTTGTACCTCTACAAATACAACCCTAGAACCTTGAACAATTGCTCCAATGGCACTTCCAGAAACAGCATTCTTAGAATCTAAAAATACTAAAGATGGATTCCCAACTTCATCCAAACCCATTGATGTCATCTCAAATACACCTATCTCATTTGTAGAGCCGAATCTATTCTTCATACCCCTAAGTATCCTATACTGATTAAATTCTCCTCCCTCAATATACAAAACGCAGTCCACTATATGCTCTAATATCTTAGGCCCCGCTATATCCCCACCTTTGTTTATCTGTCCCACTAACACAGATGGAACACCAGTTACTTTTGATAGTCTAGTTAAAACTGCACCAGAAGCTCTTACCTGACTAATACTTCCAGGATATCCCTTAGATGTTAAAGATGTAACACTTTGTATTGAATCAACTATAACTAAACCGAACTTCTCTTCTGATACAAGGTTATATATATTCTCAACAACAACATCATTTGTAACAAAGATGTTTTCTGGCTTACCACCCTGCCCTGCCAACCTATCTAATCTAGATATTAATTGAGATGGAGACTCTTCACCACATACATAAAGAATTTTTTTCTTAGAAGATAGATGAAGAGCTATTTGAAGAAGAAGTGTAGACTTTCCTACACCGGGCTCCCCACTCATTAATACAACCTCTCCATCAATTAAACCTCCGCCAAGTACCCTATCAAACTCTTTAAAGCCCGTACTTAATCTGTTTTTTACCCTCTTTTTACTATCGGAACTTTCTCTGTATTCTATAATAGACCTATAAGGAGCTTTCTTGCTACTACCTTTCTCATTAGGAACCTCTTGAACATCATTTAACTCCTCTAAAGTACCCCACTCCCCACATACATTACATTTTCCAGACCACTTTAGAGATTCACTACCACAAGAATTACATATATATTTCATAAAAAGATATATTTAGTTTAATACAGTAACCCTATCACCCTTTAAATCCAATTTTATCTCCCCACTCTTTTCATTCTTTAATATATAGTCAGCAACCGTACTCTCAATTAAATCCTGAATAACCCTTCTTAAAGGTCTAGCACCATACTCTTCACTAAAACCCTCCTTCACGATATATGACAGAAGTGGTTTACTCAAAGATACGGATATATCTTGATTACCTAACCTATCATTAAGCTCACCCAAAAGTAATTCAACAATCTTTCTAGCATCTCTACTATTTAATGCCCTAAATATTACAATATCATCCAACCTATTAAGCAACTCCGGCCTCAATGTTCTTCTTAATTCAGACATAAGCTCTGATTTCATAGAGTTATATGCCTGTTCCGACCTACTCTCATTCTTAGAAATACGACTAGACGAGGAGAAACCCAATACCTTATCCTTGCCTATCTCCTCTGCGCCAATATTAGAAGTTAATATGACAATACAGTTTTTAAAATTAACCCTCCTACCCCTTCCATCGGTTAAATGACCATACTCCAAAATTTGAAGAAGGATATTTAGAACATCAGGATGCGCTTTCTCTATCTCATCAAAGAGTATGACACAGTGAGGATTTCTCCTAACCTTTTCAGTTAACCAACCACCCTCTTGATAACCAACATACCCCGGAGGAGAGCCAATTAGTTTAGAAACACTATGCATCTCCATCATCTCACTCATATCTATCTGTATTAACCTATCCTCGTTACCAAAAAGCTGTTTTGCTAAAACCTTAGCCAACTCAGTCTTGCCGACACCAGTAGGACCCAAGAAAAGGAAAGAGGCCCAAGGTCTACTAACATCAGAAATCCCTGTTCTTGCTCTTTTAATAGCGGAAACAACACTACCAACTGCCTCTTTTTGTCCAATTACTAATTTATTAATCCTTGAATCCAATTTCAAAAGGGCACCTTTCTCTTCACTACCAAGCGTATTAAGAGGAATACCTGTCCAATTAGAAACAACCTTACGAACATCCTCAACATTTACCTCACTACTCTTCTCTCTCTTGCTATCCTCTCTCTTCTTTTCCAGTCTTTTAATTTTTTTCTCTAAAAGCTCTTCGTTCTTCTTGTATTTCTCAGCTCTATCCATCCTACCCTGTAAAATATACTCCTTTTTTGCATTCTGTATACCCCTTAATTTAGACATCAAAGATGATATACCCTCATACTCCCCCTCGACACTTAATCTCTTAGTTGCACTCGCCTCATCTAAAAGATCTATTGCCTTATCTGGTAAATACCTATCACTAATATACCTATCTGAGAGAGTTACAGCTAATTTAACTGCCTCATCACTAATATTAATATTATGATGTGCCTCAAATATGGGTCTTAAATTCCTTAATATCTGAACACTCTCCTCTATACTTGGTTCTTTCAAAAATATTGGCTGAAACCTTCTTGCTAGTGCGTTATCATTCTCAAAATATGCAGAGTATTCATCAGTAGTAGTAGCACCAATACACCTAAAATCATCTCTCAAAAGAGCTGGTTTTAATATTGCAGCAATTTCAGAAGAACCCCCTGGAACCCCAGAGGTAAGAATATTATGAATCTCATCTATAAAAAGAATGATGTTCTTGGACTCTGCAACCTCATCTATAATCTCTAAAACCCTCTCTTCAATATCTCCCCTCATCCGACTACCAGCAGTAATACTGGCAACATCTAAAGATATTAACCTCATATCTCTTAACGAGGGTGGAACTCTACCATCTGCAATCTTTTGAGCCAATCCCTCTACCAAAACTGTTTTTCCAACACCTGCATCACCAACAACAATGGGATTATTCTTTTTTCTCCTACTAAGTATCTTAACTACATTTGAAAGCTCATCCTCTCTACCTACCAATGGGTCTAGTTTCCCTGCCTTAGCTAATTCAACAAGATCCTTGCCTATGATATCCAAAATCTTACCCTGTTGGGGTCCAGTAGCTGCCATCTCTGGTTTAGCTAATACACCTAGAGGGTATGTAGCGTGTTCAAACAGATTCTTTTGGAAAGCCTTTTGAGTAAGTCCTTTATTTACTAAATCTATTATAAAGATGTCTTTAGATTCTAATATACTTAACATCATATGCTCTGTTCCAACATAAACATGAGAAAGTTTCTGCGACCAGTCATACGACCTTCTCAAAACTTCTTTACTTCTTGGAGACAACCTAATCTCTCTCTGTATATTAGTATTAGCAGTAATATCAATACCCATATTATCCAGTATCTTGCCAACAATCTCTTTAATATCAAATCCCATACTAATTACTATCTTTGTTGCTAAAGCATTCTCATTTAATAGAATACCCACAAGAATATGCTCTGGCTCAATATATGCACTCTTTAAATGTTCCGCGATAAAGGAAGATGTTCGCAAACATATTCGTGCATTTTTAGAAACCCTTTTAAATATCTGCTTCTTTGTTACTCTCTCCATACCCAATTATACCAAAAAAGAGGGCTAAAAAACCCTCTTTTTAATTAATTTACAAAGGAATTACTTAATCTCTGAATCAATAGCGGCATCGATTGCCTCTGCCAACTCCTCTTTATTCAACTTTTGAGCAGGTGCCTCCAAAGATGCTTTTAAGCTTAAACCTAAATGCCTTTCAGTTGAGGATATAGATAGAATCTTAACTTTAACATCCTGTCCAACTTTAACAATATCTTCAGGATTTTTTACAAGCTTATCTGATAGCTCGGAGATATGGATTAGACCATTTAATCCCTCCCCTATCCTTACGAAAGCTCCGTAAGGAACAACCTTTTGAACAACACCATCAACAACATCTCCGATTTTAAACTTAGAAATCGCCTGTGACCATGGATCCTGCTGCAATCTTTTAACACTATATGCAACTCTCTTCCCACCATCAGAAAGACCAATAACTATAACCTTAACTGAATCTCCAACAGAGTATATAGCTCCAATATCCTCAACCTTGTCCCATGAAAGCTCTGAAAGATGTACCAACCCCTCTAACCCCTGAGCATTAACAAAAATACCAAAGGGAGTAATACCACTTACAGTACCCTCTAAGACATCTCCCTCTTTTACTTTCTTTAATGTTTGAGCTCTCTTCTCTAAATCTCTTGCCTGAGTTACCATCTTCTCGGAAAGTATTATTCTGTTTTTCTCTCTATCCAACTCAATAATTCTAGTCTTAATATCCACTCCAATTAACGAATTTAATGACTTTTGCACCTTAGAAGATATATCTTTACCAACCTGTCTAACACCATTTGCGTATACCCTTGTGGCATCTAATTGAGAAGTAGGAATAAAGCCCCTTATACCCTTACCTATCTCCACAATTAAACCTCCATTATTAGATTCAACAACAACTGCTTCTACAACATCATTATTCTTTTTTGCATTCTCAAGATTTAACCATGCACTTGCCTGTTGAGTTCTTCTAATAGAGAGAACTAATTGACCCTTATCATCCTCTGGCTTTACAACATACACTAATACCTTATCCCCCACCTTAAGTTGAGTCCAGTCAAGTGTTTCTGATTTTAACTCTCTACCAGCAACTATACCCTCAGATTTAAATCCAACATCAACAATAACTACACCATTATTGATATCAACAACCTCTCCCTCAACAATATCCCCTCTTGAAAGCTGTTTTATCTTATTTGAACTATTATCTAGGAAGCTATTTAACTCTGAATACATAGACATATCTTCTGCCTTTGTACCCTTATCTTTTGTATTTACCATATATTTATCCTATGGCGATGTATGAATTAGCAGCATTACATACATACACTAAAATATTTTTACTGCGTGCTGATTATATCAGGAAATACTATTTTTTAACAATACCTATTATCCTTTTAGCTCTATTAATTGCTTTAGAACAAATTTGATTAAGACCATCGAAATTATCACTATTTAAATTCGAAACTTCGTTTAATCTCCTCAATACCTTCTCTATCTCTCCACCATTTCTTCTTTGTCCAACCTGCATAAATATCTTTTTCTCACCCTTTTTATTTATCATCTTTCTAAGTTCATAAGTATATCCATCATATTCAAGCTTGAGCATCTCCCCCATTGTAAGCTCTCCTTCTGCCATATCAAAAGCACTGAAATCTAGATTAGTTGCACCATATATCCCATTGTACCTTCTACTAAGTTCTGCATTTTTTGCTGAAAGGAATCTGTCTGGTTGCCCTTTTGGAAATATATATGCTGGATTGACTTTTATTTGATCAATCCTAACATATCCCTTGTTAACAGGATCTTGAAGAACTGTTTTTGTATACAAAGAGTGCGCCTGATTTACAGGCAACTTCTTCCCTTCTCCTAGACTAATATCAACTCCTTCTGGGAAATCGGGGTTGTCCTTCACCGAAAGGTTCCTCCCAAACTTATCCATATTATATTTAGGTCCAATCTCTTCACAAAAATTTAAATTCCCATTAATTAACTGAGGAAGAAGATCTTCTTCAAAAGTATGCATTGCCATTTTAAGTTCATCCATCTCTATCCTAACTGATGAACCCAAGCTACCATTATCTGTTTGCCCATTATTCATTTTTTAATTCTTAATATTTTAAATACCTAAATCCTTTTTAAAATCGTACCTACCATACAGTACAAAATACCTATTTATCTTGTACCAATCCTCTCTATCATATATCTTCTCCAGGTCCTTAGATATTTTATCAGGATTGCTGTTTTTAGTTAACCCATACTTAATAGCCGTCTTTTTAACATGAGTATCTACTGCTATCCCTTGATTTAATTGATAAAGATCATTAAGAAATACATTAGCCGTTTTATACCCCACCCCCGGAAGCTCTAAAAGCCTCTCTAAGACTATCGGAATCTCCCCATTGTAATCTCTAGTTACTATCTCAGACATCTTTTTAATATGTTTTGCCTTTGTATGATAGTAGTTAATTGAAGAGATATACTTCTCTATCTCCTTCTCACTTGCAAGTGACAGTGTATACCCGTCGGGGTATATCTCAAACAGTTTTTTTGTAACCTTATTAACCTGCCTATCTGTAGTCTGAGCGGATAGTATAATACAAACTAAAAACTGAAAAGGTGTACTCCAATTCTCTAACTCTGTTTGAGCATTAGGATACATTTCCTCTAATTTTTCTAACAGAACATATCCCCTTTCTTTTTTAGTCACTAAGCGAATCTTTGAATTTATCTAAAAACACTTTACCGTATTTATGATCAATAATATCAAGAATCTCAGGAAATTCACTAATTAAATTCTTAACTTCATTAATAATATTACAGTCATACCAATTAATCACTCTTGTAGCCTTCACTAAGCTATCTGAAATTAGTTCAGATACTCTGTACACCTCTTTCTTATCATTACACTGTATAGCGGCCATCCAATCATTAATTAGTGAGTCATCTACCCTACTACCCTTGTACAAGAACTTCTGAATCTCATCTATACCTAGATATGATTGCCTCCCATTATTACTTTTCTTCCCTAAATCATTTAAAACACCTCTTTCTCTTGATATATCTAAACACTCATTTTTTATATCTTCCCTACTCCTCCACCCTTTCTCATTCTTAGTTACAACATCTCTCCAACCATTCCCAATCTTTTTACTAAAAATTGAATAAATATTTGCACTAATATCCTGAACTTCACTTCGTTCATATAAATCACTAACCTCTTTATCCCTGCTTTTCTCCCACCTAATATCTCTGTGCTTAAGATATATTACACAGTTATCTACATTAAGAATCTCCCTAAAATACGAATCCAAATATAAACCTTTATCAACAAGCTCCTCCTTCTTATCAATATCCTCTCTATTTTGAAATATATGATAACCAATTGTAAGTGCGCAGCTAAAAGGACCTCTATCAAATACATAAACATCATGTTTTTTATCACACAAAATACAGTTTAATATCTCTAATCTATTTAATGCAAAAAGGCACATTTTAACCTCAACCTCCCTACTTCTATCCATTTCAATATCATCTGGAACACCATTAACAAGTATATCTCTAATACAAAAGCCCAGAGGCGTGGCATAGTATGGAAAAGAGATTACAGATGTATCATATCCAAGTTCAGAGATTTCTAAAGAGAGATTTTTAACAGCATCCCCCTTCCCAACTTGGTCTAAACCCTCAAAATTAATACATTCATGTTCCAAGTTTATATAGCCTATAATTTTATCTGCTAGAATAGTATATCACAATGGAAATTTAATAAGAATCTATACAAACTATAGCTCAAAACACTTGGTTTTGTTCCAATATTGTACTCGCAAGTATGCCCTATTTATAAGCCTTACTAACATTGTTGGCTATAAATTACTCGTTTTTATCACTTAGAAATATTTGGTGCCCATTTCTAAGAAATTTATAACTAGCCAAATGTTACTTCTGAGAACATTACTACGCATATATTTATATTAAAAGAATATATTCGTAACATCCTGTAAATTGCAATTTTGCCATTAATAACCCTATAAAATAAAAACCCCACTCTATTAAAGTGGGGTTTCGAATTCAAAATCCTGGCAATGACCTATCTTCCCAGAACCAAAGGTTCAAGTATTTTCGGCGCTGGAACGTTTTACTTCTGAGTTCGGGATGGAGATCAGGTAGTTCCGCTCCGCTACAATCGCCAGGCGATAAACATCATAAATATCTATCGCCTGACGACTACTATTATTACTAACAATAATCATCAGGACTTAATTCTAAAGAGCAAAAGAGTGTTTA
>ERZ795044.2606-NODE-2606-length-15558-cov-7.982649_pt1 | contig 15558 bp, 16 predicted proteins | sample MGYA00375128_ERZ795044 | MGnify/ENA primary metagenome ERZ795044 (study PRJEB30173, sample SAMN05720213) | anaerobic digester metagenome | isolation source: active sludge of municipal wastewater-treating anaerobic digesters | place: USA | collected 2014-12-22 ... | reverse complement strand
CCCCCCCCACCCCCCCCCCCGATCGCCCCCGGGTTCGTGATCGTCCCCTTGAGCGAGGGCGGGGTGTAAAGCGGCCCGCTGACAAAGAGTTGCAGCTGCGCGAGCGCCGCCGCCTTCACCGCGGGCGTGAAGGCAATGACGTCGTCCGCGCCAAACCCCTGCTGCGCGAACGCCTTCGGCTTCGACGGCGCCGGCTGCGTGGGCCACGCCCGCTCCCCCGGCACGTCGCTCGGTGGGACCGCGCGCTCCTCGATGGGCCACAGCGGCTTCCCCGTCACCCGATCGAAAGCGAAGATCCATCCCTGCTTGGTCGGGACGACGACGGCGTCAGTGCGCCGCGCCCCCGCCCGGATCGTCACCACGTTAGGCGGGGCGGGGAGGTCGTAGTCCCACAGCCCGTGGTGCACCAGCTGGTAGTGCCACACTCGCGTCCCCGTCCGCGCATCGAGCGCGACGATCGCCTCGCCGAACAGGTTGGCCCCCGGACGGCGCCCACCATACCAGTCGTTGGACGGCGTTCCGACCGGGAGGTAGACCAGCCCGCGCGCCGAGTCCACGGTGAACGGCGCCCACACGTTGGTGTGCCCCGTGAAGCGCCACGAGTTCTGCTCCCATGTCTCGTTCCCGGCCTCGCCAGCGACTGGGACGGTGCGAAAGGCCCACACGCGCCGCCCCGTCCGCACGTCGAACGCCTGCACGTCGCCGGGCGGATCGCCCTTGTAGGCCAGCCGGTCACCGACGCCGTTGCCAAGGATGACCAGATCGCCCCACACCACCGGCGGCGACGTGTTCGTGTAGTGCCGGCGGTTCACCGCGCGGTCGAGTTGGGCCGTGAGGTCGACCTCACCGTTGCTCCCGAAGGAGGGAATCGGCTTCCCCGTCGCGGCGTCGAGCGCAATGAGGCGCCAGCGCGAGTTGATGAAGATCCGGCGCGAGTGCCCATCGCTCCATGCCGCCACGCCGCGATGCACTAACCCCGTCCCGTTGGACGGCTGCCCGGCGCGATAGGCGCCGGGATCGAAGCGCCACAGCTCCCGCCCGCTGGAGGCATCGAGCGCGACGACCACGTTCAGCGGAGTCGGCAGGTAGAGCGTGTCGTTGATCATCAACGGCGTCGCCTGGAAGTTCCCCGGGCGTGCCGGCCGCCCCGAATCGGCGGGCGGGCTGGCCGCATCACCGGTGTTCCAGCGCCACGCCGGCGCCAGCGCCGACACATTGCCACGGTGGATGTCGGCCAGCGTCGAGTACTTCATGCCGCCGGCGTCGCCGCCGTACGTGGGCCACTCCACCAGCCGTCCCGCCCCTTGTGCCGTTGCGGCTGCCGGAACGAGCACCGCCAGCAGCACAGCGTCGCGAACACATCGAGGCACGGTCATTGGCTCCGCTCGTTCCTGAAGACGCGCCCCCCCTTCATGACGAAGAAGACGCGGCGCAGCGCCGTCGCGTCGCGCGTGACGTCGCCAGGCACCGCGACCAGGTCGGCCAGCATCCGCGGCGCCAGCGTCCCTAACGAGTCGGCCAGGCGCAGCGACTGCGCGGCCAGCGTCGTTGCCCCGTGCAGCGCCTCCAGCGGCGGCTGCCCCGCTTCGTTGATGCGACAGATGAGGTCTTCCACGTTGCGCCCGTGCGCCCCCGCCACCGCATCGGTCCCGAAGACGACCTTGAGCCCCTTCGTTTGCGTCACCTTGCGGACCGTCGCGATCCCCAGCGGCATCGACTCCTCCATCGACTTGAACCCGACGTCGTTGTAGTTGCCGATGCCTTGGTATTTCGCGCGGTTGTCGAGGTAGTTGCGGAACACGAGCCCGCACTGCGGCGAGAGATAGGTCCCCTTCTGCACCATCAGCTGCAGCACCTCGTCGGTGGCGAAGATCCCGTGCTCGATCTGGTCGCACCCGGCGTTCACCGCCGCCGTCATCGCCTCGGCCGCGTGGGCGTGGACCAGGACGCGAAGTCCCAGTGTGTGGCCTTCGTCGCACGCCGCTTGCAGCTGCGCGTCGGTCATCGTCTGGCCCCCACCGTCGCGTATCGACTTGGAGGCGAAGAGCTTGATGACGTCGGCCCCACGCGCCTTGAAGGCGCGCACCTTGGCCCGCAGCTCGTCGGGCGTCCCGCTCGCCTCGCTCAGCGAGCCGAGTGACGTCAGCAGGCGCGGGCCGGGAAGCGCACCGCGATTGATCGCGTCGCGCAGGTCCCGGTCCTCGGGAGAGCCGAGCGACTGCGTCGTCGTGATCCCCGACATCAACGTGGCATACGCATTGGCCGATGCCGCAATCGCCCCCTGGCCCGGCGTCTCGCCGTCGCTGTTCGTGTGAAAACGATCCTGCGCGTTGAAGTACCACGTCAGGTGCGTGTGCACGTCGATGAGTCCCGGCATCAGCGTTGCGTTGCCCAGGTCGTAGCGCGCCCCGCGAAAGCCGGCCGGCAGCGCCCCCACGCTGGTGATGCGCCCCCCCTCCACGACCACCGCCGCGTTGGCGAGCATCTTCGTGCCATCGAAGACGCGCTGGGCCGTGACGGCGACCGCCTGCGCCTCGAGCGTCGCGCCCGTCAGCGTGATCAGGGCCGTCAGCTGCAGCGCACGCCACGCCAGCCGGCGGTGGGCGCGTCGGTCGTCGCGACCGGGAAGATGCATCGCCATCGTGATTCCTCGGACCTGAACGGGGGAACGACCGGCCGGTGATGCCCCACGGCGTCTCCACGGGCGCACGGCCGCAGCGCGCGAATGTAGCCGCACCCCTGCCGGGCACAAGCAACACGCGCGCGCTCTGAGCGACGCTGGACATCCACGCACCTCCCCCCGAGGTTGGGGGAACCGTCGCACGAACGTCTCCACCGCCCCGTGCGGCGCGAATCCCCCTCACGTACCCATGGAACTCCCCCTCGACCGCTGCTCCATCCGCTCCTGGCGCCCCGCGGACGCCGAGCGCCTTGCCAGCATCGCCAACGATCGCTCGATCTGGCGCATGGTGCGCGACCGATTCCCGCACCCCTACGCGCGCGCCGATGCCGATGCCTTCATCGCACGCGCCACCGGCGAGCATCCCGAGCAGAACTTCGCCATCGCCGTCGACGACCAGGTGGTCGGTGGCATCGCCTGCATCCCGGACGTCGATATCAACCGGGTGCGTGCCGAGGTGGGCTACTGGTTAGGCGCGGAGTGGCGGGGGAGGGGGCTCGCGACCGAGGCGGTGCGCGGCTTCGTCGACTGGATCTGGGCCACCACGGAGTTGCAGCATCTCACCGCCGCCGTCTTCACCTACAACCCCGAATCGGCGCGCGTCCTCGAGAAGGCCGGCTTCACCCTGGCGTACCTCGCGCGAAAGGCCGCGATCAAGGAAGGACAGGTCTGCGACGAATGGACGTATTGTCTGGTGAGGGAGGACGGGAAGACGGGAAGACGGGAAGACGAGATACCGATCCTCTAGCGCCGTACTCGCGCGCTCGCGCACACAGTCGCTGTACCGCTGACATCGAACTCGTCTTCCGGTCTTCCACAAACACAATGGGCGACGCTTGCGCGTCGCCCATTGCGTTTGCTAGGCCCGTCCCCTGCAGGTTTGCCGCCTACCGGCGCCCCTGGCAGAGGACGGCCATAGCGCCGTCCGCCTGACACGCACCAGACGGTCGAGCTACCGAACTCGTCACATTCCCCCAGCCGGCCCCGGCGGCGCGGGTCGCCCGGCGCCCTCCGTTGGTCCAGCGCGCTCGCGTCCCGCGGACGTCGATATGCGCGAACGGCCCGCTCGGCCCCGTTTCGTGATAGAGTCCGAGCCCACCCACCAGGTCCGGATGCTTGTGCTCGACCAGCCCCACCGCGCGGTCGAGGACTTGAACGTCGGAGAAGTCGACGCGTCCGTCGCCATTGAGGTCGTCCATGCGACCGTCGCGATTGGCGTCGATGATGATGTCGGCTGCGTCGCCGAACTGGTGCCGGCTCGAGCGGGCCATTCCTTCGCCCGCCCCGCGCGAGTTGTACTGCGGTGAGCGGAAGCCGGAGAGGACGACCACATGTTGCGTGGCGACGCCGAAGGACTGCAGGGCGTCGAGGACGAGCTCGAGCTTGTCGAGCAGGTCTTCGCGCAGGACGACGTACTTGGGCCAGACGGTCGCCTGGTCGTGCGTGAGGAAGTCGCGCAGCGTGAAGTGCGTGGAGAGACGCGTGTCCGCGCTCTCGCGCGTTACCTCGATGAAGCCGTCGGGATTCTCATACTGCTCCGTGACCGAGCGTCGCTCGCCGGGCCAGAACCCCAGGTGATAGCCGTTCACGTAGCTCCCCAGCTTGCGCTGCCAGGGGGTCAACGTCACGAAGGCGAACGTCGCGTCGTCGCCGCCCGCATTCACCCCGTGCACGCCGGGGGTCCGGATGCCGTCGCCCAGATGCTCCAGCAGGGCGGGATAGGCGTCGAACTCGCCGGGGGTGAAGATCCGCAGCCGCAGGTCTCCCGATCGTCCGCTGAGCGAATCGAAGTCGATGGCGGCAGACGACACCGCGCCGTTGCTCACGACGGGGACGTTCACGAGTTCCGCGCGGGGTGGGGGCGGGGCGACGGGGTTTCCGAAGGACCCGACTTCGCCCGCTGTCACGGCACGACTCGCCGCGGCGACGACCACCACGGCGAGGGCAACGGCCGACAGGGCGCGAGCCTTCGACGAGGGGCGGCTGGGGGGCTGAGGAGGCATCACCGGTAAGGACGAGCGGGGGCTGGCGAGGGCAACGCGTTGCGCCGCAACGTCTTCGCGTCGTGACGGAGGGATCGCTACGATAGCGACCGCCGTCACGTCGGCGTCACGCGTGCCCTCAGGCCGCGAGTATCGTCCTCTGGAGGGCGCAGGCTGAAACGCGTCCCCCTGCGGGCCGACTGTCGCGTCCCGCTCAGTCGCCCGCCTTCTCAGCGCTCGGGCCGTGCAGTTCGCGGCCCGGACTTCATCCCCCGACCGCCCAACCGTCCGTGTCGCTTTCGTCCACCCCCGCCGTTCCGCCTGCACCCGACCGTGCGACGTCGCCGACCGCCGTGGTCCGCTTCGAGGATCGACTATTCGATGCCGCGTCCGCACTTCTCCTCGTCGGGGGGGTGGCCCTCTTCTTCGTGGGGCGCAGCGCCCTGACCTCGCTGTCCAACGGGACCTATCCGCCGCCGCTCGGCGAGACCTGGGTGGCGCGTACCGACTTCCATGCCAACCAGACGAAGCTCGGCGGATGGCTCATCATGGCCGGTGTCGCCATCGCCCTCGTGTCGGCGGCGCGTCACGTCCTGCATCGCCGCCGCACGCCGCGTTAGGCCTGCGGCTACTTGTTGCCGCTGCGCAGGTAGTCGTCGGTCTTGTTGAGCCAGTCCTCGCGCGGTGGGTTGAAGATGTCCACGTCGAGCGTATCCTCCAGCGCCTCGGCCTTGTGCCAGGCCCACGACGGAATGTGCAGCACCTCCCCCGCGCGCACGTCCTGCACGCGCGATTCGTCCTCGCCCAGGTAGAAGCGCAGGCACCCTTCGAGGATGTAGGTCAGTTGCTCGTTATGGTGCTGGTGCCGCGGCACGATCGCCCCCTGCTTGAGGAACACCTGGGCGATCATCATCCCGTCGCCGGTGATGACCTTGCGCGAGATGTGAGGCGTGAGTGTCTCGAGCGGCACGTCACTCCACGGGTGGTGCGTGATCTCCGGCGACGACATGGACGACTCCCTGGCGGGTGAGGAATGGGGGGAGACAATAGCCCGCCGCTCGCCGCGGGACCAGTCGTGATTGACGCGCCGGGATACGGCAATATCTTACAACTAAGATATATGCCGAAACTCAAGGAGCCTGCGCCGGCGTCCACCGCCGACCTCCCCGCCGACCAGCAACTGGCCCTCAAGCTCTGGGTCACCCTGGCTCGCGCCTACGCCGCCGTCAACGAGCAGGCGGCGGCCGACGTGCGAGCCGACGGGCTGTCGATCGGGGAGTTCGCCGTCCTCGAGCTGCTCCATCATCGCGGGCAAACGCTCCTCGGCGAGATCCAGAAGCGGATCCTCGTCTCCAGCGGCGGAATCACCTTCCTCGTCGATCGCCTCGTCGAGAAGGGACTCGTGGAGCGCCGCGACTGTCCCGAAGACCGCCGCGCGCGGTACGCCGCCCTCACGCGCGAGGGGACGCGCCTCATGCGCCGCATCTTCCCGCGTCACGCCGCTCGCATCACCCGCGCCATGCAGGGCCTCCAGGAGCGCGAGCAGCGCGACGCCGCTCGCCTCCTCAAGCAACTCGGACTCGCCGCCGCGTCGATCGATTCGGCCAGCGACCGGTAGCCGCAATCGAGGCGTGGGGAACCGAATGCACCCCCTGCCGTATTCGTGTCGGTAGATATCTCAGTTGTGAGAGAATGACCCCGGCTCGATGCCCGACCCACGACCGTTCACGCACCACCAGCAGGAGCACCGCATGACCACGCTCGCCACCTCAGGCTTCCACCACGTGACGATGGTGTCGTCCGACGCCCGCCGCACGTTGGCGTTCTATCGCGACCTGCTCGGTGTCGGGCTGGTGAAGCGCACCGTCAACTTCGACGATCCGTCGTCGTACCACCTGTACTTCGGTGACGCCACCGGCGCCCCGGGGACGATCCTTACCTTCTTCGAGTGGGGGAACCTCCCGCAGGGGCACTGGGGGGTGGGGGGCGTGCACCACCTCGCCCTGGGCGTCGCCACCCCCGAGGCGCAGCTCAAGTGGAAGCGCCGGCTCAACGACGCCGGCCTCGCGGTGAGCGGTCCTTTCGACCGCGGCTGGTTCCGCTCGATCTACTTCCGCGATCCGGACGGCCAGGTGCTGGAGATCGCGACGCGCGGCCCCGGTTACGCCGTGGACGAACCGATCGAGGCGTTAGGCAGGCTCGAACTGGCCCCGCCCACGAGCGCCGAGATTCGCGGCGCGCGCGACGAGGCGGCGATTGCCGCCCGCACGCATCCGGAGCCGGTCCCGGTCATCACCCCCGACATGGCGTTGGAGGGGATCCACCACGTCTCGGCGATCACGAGCGACCTGGAGCGGCTCAACGACTTCTACGACAGCGCCCTCGGGCTCAAGCTGGTGAAGAAGTCGTTCAACCAGGACGACCCCAACACCAAGCACTGGTTCTGGGCCTCGTACGACGGCACCGAGGTCAAGCCACACTCGGCGCTGACCTTCTTCGGTTGGCCGAAGGGTGGGCGTGCGGCACGCGGTGGCGTGGGGCAGACCCATCACCTCGCCTTCCGGGCCTCGTCGCAGGACGAGCAGCTGGCGTGGCGCGAGCACCTGCTATCGTTAGGTGTGTCAGTCTCGCCGGTGATGGACCGGACATACTTCCAGTCGATCTACTTCCGCGACCCGGATGGCCTGCTGCTCGAGGTGGCCACCGATGGCCCCGGCTTCTCGATCGACGAGGAGGTCGCCTCACTGGGGACGGAGCTCCGGCTCCCGGCATGGCTCGAAACCGACCGCGAGCAGATCCAGCGCGACTTGCAGCCGCTGCAGGCGTAGGCCGTCACGATGATCGACCACCCGACACCAGAGGGATTGGCATGAGTACGACCGGCACCAGCAGCAACGGCCCGCACCAGGGACAACCGATCGTGACCGGTGGAGCGCCACTGGCCACGGCGCGCGGCGCCCTCATTCTCACGCATGGGCGCGGCGCGTCTGCCGAGAGCATCCTGACGCTCGCCCCGCTCCTCGGCGCTGACGACCTCGCGTGGTTTGCCCCGCAGGCCTCGGGGAACACGTGGTACCCCTTCTCGTTCCTCTCTCCCATTCCGCAGAACGAACCCGGGATCACCTCGGGGATCCAGGTCCTGCACGACCTCGTGGCCTACATCGAGAATGCGGGCATCCCGGCCGAGCGCATCGCCCTCGCGGGCTTCTCGCAGGGGGCCTGCCTGACGCTGGAGTTCGGCGCACGACACGCGCGTCGTTACGGCGCACTGGTCGGCTTCAGCGGTGGCCTCATCGGCCCCGACGGCACGTCGCGCGACTACCCTGGCTCCCTCGCCGGTACGCCCGTCTTCCTCGGGTGCTCGGATGTCGACGGCCACATCCCGCTCGGACGCGTGAACGAGAGCGCCACGGTCCTCCAGCAACTCGGCGGCACCGTCGACACGCGCATCTACCCGGGCATGGCCCACACGGTCAACGACGACGAGATCGCCGCGGTGAAGGTGGTGCTGCAGGCGCTGTAGGGGCGCCTTCGACCCCTACTTTCCCATGACCTTTTTTCGGCTCTCCTCGTTCCACTTGGGCCGCTCGCTCGCGTTGGCGATCTCCATCCCGAGGAAGTAGACGAGCTGCACGATGCGGGCTTCCTTCTCGGCGTCGACCTTGTCGGGGGAGTCGCTCACCTGGTGGTAGTCCTTGTGCGTCCCGTTGAAGAAGAAGAGGACGGGGACGCCGCGCCGGGCGAAGTTGTAGTGGTCGGACCGGAAGTAGAAGTTCTCGTTAGGCCAGATGTCGTCGATGGCCTGCATGCCAAGCTCTGGATGGGCCGCGTTGACGCGTGCCAGCGTGGCGCCAAGGTCGCTGTGTTCCTTCCCGATCACGGCAATGGTGTCACGCCAGTTGCGGCCGATCATGTCCATGTTGAGGTTGGCCACCAGCTGTGCGAGCGGGACGGGGGAGTGCGACGCGAAGTACTCGCTCCCCCACAACCCCTTCTCCTCGCCGCTGACGGTGAGGAAGATGAGCGATCGCTTGGGGCGCATCCCGGGCTGGCTGAACGCCTCGGCGAGTTCGACCACGCCGATCGTTCCCGAGGCATCGTCGTCGGCCCCGTTGAAGATCGTGTCGCCCTTCGCGCTGGCGTTGGTCCCGACGTGGTCCATGTGCGCCGAGAAGACGACGTATTCGTCGCGCAGCACGGGGTCGCTCCCTTCGAGGATCCCGACGACGTTCGGCGCCGTGACGCCGCCCCCGCCCACGTTGGCCACGGTGACGCTGACGGACAGCGACGGGATGGTGCGCACCGCGTACGTCGTCGAGGCGCGGAGCTGCGCCAGCTCGACGCCGGCGGCACGGAAGACGTCGCCCAGGATGCGCTCGTGCACCATCGTCACGACGGGGTCGTCGGCCGTCTCGCCCTCCACCATCGCCCGTACGCGAAACTGGTTCGCGATCTGTCGCGCGAGGATGGTGGTGTCGTTGTTGAGCACCATGATCACCGCCGCCGGATTGCGCTCGAAGGCGGGGGCGAGGAACTGGTTCACGGGGGTGGCGTTGGGGGCGCGAGAGTCGGCCACCACCACGAGGATCTTCCCCGCGATGTCCAGCGTCCTGGCACTGTCCAGCTGCAACGCTCCGCTCACCAGCACGACCGGGGCGCTGATCGGGCGCCCGGTACGTGGGCCGAAGACGTAGACGAAATCGCGCGTCGCGCTGGCGATCGCCGTGTGGCGGCCGGAGGTGAAGACGGCCTTCGTCGCGTCGCCGTCGAGGCGTGCGCGTTGGATCGGGTACCGCTGCTCGAAGCGCCCCGAGTCGCCCCCCGGCTTGAGCCCGAGGCGGGCGAACTCGCCCGCGATGTAGCGCGCCGTGAGGTCGAGCCCGCGCGAGGGAGTGTCACGTCCTCCCATCGAATCGTCGGCGATGATGGCGATGCGACGCCGGATGTCGTGCTCGGTGATGCTGGCGGCACCGAGCCCTCCACCGTTCTGGGCGAGTGCCCACGCGGGCGAGACGAGCAGGGCGAGGATGGTGAAGCGCGTCATGACAGCGGGAGTCGGGAAGACGAGTCGGGGCCACCGCCACTCGGTGACCCTCCGGCCAATTGCCCCCGCTTACATTCGCGTCTTGGCGAACGGGGTGCGGTTGAGCGCGATGGTGCCGTTGGAGATGACGACCAGGACGTCGGCGAGGGCGCGGATGTTCTGCAGCGGATTCGATTCCACGAGAATCAGGTCGGCTTCATACCCTTCCTTGATCGCGCCGATCCGGTCCCCGAGCCCGAGCAGGCTGGCCGAGACGCTGGTGGCGGAGCGCAGCGCCTCGAGTGGCGACATGCCGAGATCGACGAAGAGCGCCGCCTCGCCAGCGATGCGCGAGAGCGATTCCGGGCCGTACTGCGTGTCGGCGCCCGTGGCGATCGGAATCCCCATGCGGTGTGCGCGTCGCACCGTCTCGCCGAGCGCCGGGAGCATGAAGTTGCCGCGGATGGTGAGGGCGGGGTCGTCGTAGTCGCCGCCCGGCTGCGTGAGGTCGAGGACGGTAATGTACGTCGGGACGAGGTAGGTCCCCTTCTGCTTCATCAGCTGCAACGTGCTGTCCGAGAGGAAGGTCCCGTGCTCGATGCTGCGGACCCCCGCCTTGACCGCGGCGTAGGCCCCCTCGTCGCCGTGGGCGTGCGCCATGACCGGGATGTTGCGCTTGGACGCCTCGTCGACGATCCAGCCGAGCTGCGTCTCGGTATACGACTGCTTGCGCGGGTCGGTGTTGGGGAGGCCGGCACGCTCGGTTCCGCGCGTCTTGATCACGTTCACGCCGCGGTCGAGGTTGATGCGCACCGCCTCGCGCAGCTCGGCTTCGCCCTGCAGTCCGCCGGCAAGCTTGGCGAGGCGTGGGTCGGCCAGGACCGACTCGCCTAACTCCGGGGAGATGAAGACGCCCGCGGCGACGACATCGGGGCCAGCGAACGCCCCCTGCTTCACCGCCTCGCGCAACGCGACGTCCTGGAAGGCCGCGACGGAGGCCGAGCGAATGGTCGTCACCCCCGACTCGAGCGCGCGCCGCGCGCTGGCGAGTGAGGCGATGTGCGTGTGTGCGTCGATCAGGCCGGGAAGCAGGTAGCGCCCTCGCGCGTCGATGATCGTTGCGTCTGACGGCATGGCGATGCCGCCTCCCGTGGCCACCTGGACGATCCGGCCATCGCGAATGACGACGGTTGCCCCGGTGGCGAACGCCCCCCGCGCCCCGTCGATGAGCGAGGCGTTGGTGATCACCACGGGGCGCGCTGCGGCGGTCCCCTGGGCGGGAAGCGCGCACGACATGATGGCGGAGAAGACGAGGGTCGACGCCATCAGGACACGGGCGGGACGTACGGCGAAGGGCACGGGTGGCTCCACGTTGAGGTCGCAGCGGAGCAAGCTACCGGAGAGGGGAGCGGGCGCGAGGGGCGGCGCGCGCCTCCCGGCAGAAATTGCCCGTGCCGTCGGTCGCGAATGAGTCGTCAAGGGTGCGGTCGCCCCCTGCACCTCACTCTCGATCGCTCGATGACCGCAACTCTCGCGTGGGACCGGAGCACGTACGTGACTGAGACTCGTCAGGCATTTCTGGAAGCGCAGACCGAGGGACCGACGCCGGCCCGCGTGTGGGGCGATCAGTGGCTACGTGTGAGCGAGAAGGTGCTCAAGGGGCTCAACCACCAGCTCACCAACCGCATCGCCTCGCTCGAGGCGGTGGTCGGGATCTTCCAGGACGGCGAGCCGTTCGAGCCGGAGGTCATCGCGGCGTTGGCGCAGGAGGTGTCGCGACTCAATCACCTGCTCGTGCTCTTTCGGTGCATGCCGGCGGAGCCCTTTGCCGGGGCGGAGCCGGTGCGACTGCAGGACATCGTACCGCAGGTGCTCGAGCTGCACGGCCACCACGCCGATTTGCGCGGCGTCGCCGTGGAGGTCGATGCCGACTTCGATACACTCCCCGTCCTCGTGCGCCCGTCGGCGCTCCTGCGCTGCCTTCTGGTTGTGCTGGAGAGCGGGGCCGGCAACGCCCTGCGTGCCGGTGGCTCCAACGCGCTCAAGCTCTCCTACGCGAGCGATGCGACGTCGGTCTCGGTGATCTTCGAAGCGCCGCAGCCCGAGGGACAGGCCATCTTCACCGGCGAGGGGAGCCTGGTGCACGCCGTTCGCTCGGCACTCGCGCACGCCTTCGCGGAGGTGGGGGTGACGGTCGTGAACACCGTGCATGGTGAGCGCATCCGCTACGAGTTGCGGCTGCCGACCCTCCCCGAGGCCCGCCGCCGCGAGCGCGAGGCGACGGCGCTCTAGTCGCGCCGCCTTACGCGCCCGGCTTCACGCGCCCGGCTTCACGTTCCGACGCGCCAGACGACTGGAAACGACGAGGGCCGCCCGATGGGGCGGCCCTTCTTGCGTTGCGGCGCCGATGGCGGGCTACGCGACCGACTCGCGCAGCGACGCGAGCGACTTGCGCAGGCGCACGATCGCCTTGGCGCGGATCTGTGAGACGCGCGATTCGCTCACACTCAGCAGGGCGGCGATCTCGTGGAGCTTGAGCTCCTCGAAGTAGTACAGGGTGAGGACGTTGCGCTCCTGCTCGGGGAGCGCCTGCAGCGAGTCCCGGAGCCGCGACACTTCTTGTCCGAAGGTCAGGCGGTCGTCGATCTCTTCCTCGGTCGAAGCGATGAGGTGTTCCATCGGGATGCGCGAGCCGCTGGGGGCCCCTTCGACAGTGCGCTCGAGCGGGATGAAGCGCGAGTTGTCGCCCTCGCTCTGCCAACGGAAGAGCGTGGGGAGGTCGATCCCCATGCGGCTGGCGATCTGGTGCTGGTCGGGGGCCTGGCCCAGCTCGCGCGTGAGTTCCTCGGTCGCACTGTGCAGTTCGCGGGAGCGGCGACGCACCGAGCGCGGGACGTGGTCCTGCCGACGCAGCTCGTCGAGCATCGCGCCGCGGATGCGGGGGGCGGCGAACGTGCTGAACGCGAGGCCGCGGCTAGTGTCGAAGTTGTTGAAGGCCTCGATCAGGCCGATGGTCCCGGCGCTCACCAACTCGTCGAGTTCCACGTCCATCTGCTTGGCGCGGCAGAGCTGTCGCGCGACGTGGTACACCAGGCCTAGATGTTCGCCCAGAATCTGCTGGCGGGCTTCGGCCGACACGCCGTGGTTGGCGATGGTGTGGCGGGTGGCGATTGCAGGTGCCATGGAGTCCGTTCCCCGATCGATGAGTCGATTGCGATCCCTCGCTGGTCGCCACCCCGCGGGCTGCGCGGTGTCGACGACCGGTGGTAAAGCAACGCCGGGGCCAACCGATACTTGTTGGAGACTTCAACGGGTCCATTACTCTCAAGTCGTTCAGGGGTATGGATTTGTGCGATTCGTCACGCGCTCAAATGCGCGCGGTCGAGCGCCGCGGAAGCCCGTGTGGACCGGGTAGATCGTGCCTCCCGCGGCAGGAGTTGCCGGAAAATTCTGGCCATAAGTGCTCAAGTTCTGGCGAGAACGGCCGATAAGAACAATTGGAGCACACTCACGGAGCCAACGTGGAACGCCGCCTCGCCACTACTCATATGAAGACCCCTTCGTCGGAGGATGTCGTCCTCCCCAATCGGCCGACGCCCTCGCGCGAAGTCGAGCCGGTCGTCGATTCGCAGCCGTCGACCGAACGTCTGATCTCGTACGATCATGCGGTCGTCCCGCACGATCGCGGGTTGGAACGACTGGGGCAGGCGCGGATCGCCGAGATCCGGATGCGGCTCGAGACGGGGGCGTACAACGCGCCTGACGTGATGAACGAGCTGGCGATGCGCCTGCTCGAGAGTGGCGACCTGGAGGGCTGACCGCCTCCGTTCCGTCGCTGGGTGGTCCGGGTTCGCGCGGAGCCAACGTCCTCGGTAGTGTTGGGGGATGCACCGCAAAGCCGTGAACCACCTGCGCCGGGTCGACCCGGTGATGGCCGACGTGATCGCTGCCGTTGGCCCGTGCCGATTCAAGACCGCGCCTCACCTCTCGCACTTCGAGTCGGTGGCGCGGTCTATCATTTTCCAGCAGCTCTCGGGCAAGGCGGCGGGCACCATTCACGGCCGCTTCGAGGCGCTGTTCGGCGCAGAACGTCCGCACGCCGCCGCGCTCGCGGCCCTGCCCGACGAGGCACTGCGATCGGCCGGAGTCTCCCGCCAGAAGGTCAGCTATCTGCGCGACCTGGCCGAACGCGTCCTGGCGGGGGCGCTCCCCATCGAAACGCTGCACGACGCCCCCGACGACGACGTGATCAGGCACCTCACGTCGGTCAAGGGCGTTGGTGTGTGGACGGCGCAGATGTTCCTGATGTTCAGGCTCGGGCGCCCGGACGTACTTCCCGACCTCGATCTTGGCATTCGCAAGGGAATCCAGCAGGCCTATCGCCTGCGGAAGCTCCCCGATGCCAAGCGGGTCCACACCATCGGCGCCAAGTGGGCGCCTTACCGGACGATCGCCTGCTGGTACCTCTGGCGGTCGATCGACGGCGAGGCGTCCTGAGGTGGCCCTGCGGGGACTGTCATGAAGGTGGCCATTACCGGGGCGAGCGGCTTCATCGGCACGCCCTTCGTTCGTCAGTTGCAGACGGCGGGGCATACGGTGCTCCGCATCGGGCGCGCGCGCGCTGGGGCGAGTGGTGGGGCGGGGCCGGACATCGTCTGGGACGCCGCCACGACGTTGGACGCCGCCCGACTGGAGGGGGTCGACGCCGTCGTGCACCTGGCGGGAGAGTCGATCGCGCAGCGGTGGACCCCCGAGGCGAAGCAGCGCATCCGCTCGTCGCGCGAGCAGGGGACGTCGCTCCTCGCGCGCACGCTCGCCGGGCTCGCGCACAAGCCGCGCGTCCTGGTGAGCATGTCGGCGATCGGGATCTACGGCAATCGCGGCGACGAGGCGCTGGACGAGTCGTCGGCGCCGGGGCGCGGCTTCTTTCCCGAGATCGGGACGGCGTGGGAGGGGGCGGCGGAGCCGGCGCGCGCCGCCGGGATTCGCGTCGTGCATCCCCGCCTCGGGATCGTGCTCAGCCCCGAGGGCGGGGCGCTGGCGAAGATGCTCCCGATTTTCTCGTTAGGTGGCGGCGGCACGATCGGGAGCGGGCGCCAGTGGATGAGCTGGATTTCGCGCACCGATGCGTTACGCGCCCTGGAGTTTCTCGTCGTCACGGAGTCGATGCGGGGGGCGGTGAACCTCACGGCCCCGGCGCCGGTCACCAATGCCGGCTTCACTCAGGTGCTGGGGCGCGTCCTGCATCGTCCCACCATCGTCCCCGTCCCGGCGTTCGCGATCAAGCTGCTTTACGGCGAAATGGGCGAGGCGACGGTGATCGAGGGGCAGCGCGTCCTGCCACGCAAGCTGCTGGAGGCGGGCTTCCTGTTTCGCCACCAGACGCTGGAAGACGCACTCAAGGCGGAGGGGGTTCGGTAGTCGCGGTCGGTCGGGATCCCCCCGGCCGCCGTCAGGCAGGCTTCTCCTAACCGCTGGCTGATACGTAGGTTAGGTGGTCGTCGAAACCCACGAACCCGTCGGTCCGTAGAAAGAGGCAACAATGGCTGCCATCATCATGGAAGGGGTGCTTTTCGTCGCGCTGGTCGTGGCGGCAGGTACCCTCCTTTTTTTTGGCCTGACGACCTTCACCCCGCTCGGCAAGTTTCTGGCCCAAACCCGCAATCGCAAAGCGATCGAGCGCGCGGCGGAGCTCACCTGTCCCATTCACGGCGCGCTCACGGAGGAGGCGATGGTTCGCCTGCCCTCGGGTGAACGTGTGTGCCCCGAATGCTTCAAGGAGACGGTATGGCAAACCCGGTAAGTGACCTGCTCAACAACATGCGACAGCGAGGGAGTGACGTGGGATCGAGCGGAACGTTCGGCAAGCTGCT
>ERZ795044.2603-NODE-2603-length-15577-cov-5.821995_pt1 | contig 15577 bp, 14 predicted proteins | sample MGYA00375128_ERZ795044 | MGnify/ENA primary metagenome ERZ795044 (study PRJEB30173, sample SAMN05720213) | anaerobic digester metagenome | isolation source: active sludge of municipal wastewater-treating anaerobic digesters | place: USA | collected 2014-12-22 ... | reverse complement strand
CTGCGCGAGGCCGTCTCGACACTGAAACTTCGCGTCGTCGCCGGCACCGTCGGCGAGGACGAGCATTCCGTCGGCATGCGCGAAATCCTGGACATCAAGCACGGCGGCATCGAGAAGTACGGGGTGAAATACACCTGGCTCGGAACGTCCGTGCCCATCGCCAAGATGGTCGACGCCGCCATCGAGACGGGCGCCCACGCGATCCTCATCTCGACAATCATCAGCCACAACGACATCCACCGCCAGATGATGCGCAAGCTCGCCGACCTCTGCATCGAGAAGGGCGTCCGCGACCGAATCGTCCTCATCGCGGGCGGCACGCAGGTATCGCGCGACATGGCGTCCGAAACCGGTCTGGACGCCACCTTCGGACGCGGAACTCACGGCATCGACGTCGTCGACGCCATCATCAAGACCCTGCGCGCGCGGGTCGAGGTCTGACATGTCGACGGACGCGCGAGGATCGAGGGCGGGCGCCCGGATGCTCTGCGTCGAGGTCGGCAGCACGATCACCAAGGTGAATGCGTTCGCCGTCGATGGCGACCGCCTCCGACTCACCGCTCAGGGTTTCGCGCCCACCAGCGTCACCCGGGCGTCCGCTGCCTCCGGTGACATCGACGCATCCGATCCCGGGGACGTCACCATCGGCGTCCTCGCCGCTCTCTCGGACGCCAACTTCAGCGAGGCAGACCTCGCGTCCCACGAGGTCTTCCTCAACTCGTCGGCCGCGGGTGGGCTGCGGATGACCGTCCACGGGCTGACCCGTTCGATGACCGCCCGCGCCGCCCACGAGGCGTCCCTGGGGGCCGGCGCCATCGCGAAACTCGTCACCGCAGGCGAACTGGACGCCGACGACCTCGACCACATCAACGCCATCAACCCGACGATCATCCTGCTCGCCGGTGGCGTCGACGACGGCGAGAAGCGGACGGTCGTCGCCAACGCCGAGGCCCTCGCGTCCCTGCACCTGGGCGTCCCCGTCGTGTATGCCGGCAACGTCGCCGCCCGCCACGCCGTCCAGCGGGCGTTCGCCGGGCAGGACCTGCTCATCGCCGACAACGTCTTCCCCGACGTCGACGTCCTCAACATCACCCCCCTGCGCAGACTGATCCAGCATGTCTTCAACGCCCACATCGTCCACGCCCCGGGCATGGGACGCCTGGCCGAGCTCGTGGGTGCGTCCGGCGACCCGACCCGGATCCTGCCGACGCCCGGTGCGGTGCTGTTCGCGTCCGAGATCTTCGCGGACGCCGTCGGCGACATCGTGGCCGTGGACGTGGGCGGCGCCACCACGGACGTCCACTCGGTGACCGACGGATCGCCGGAGTTCACGCGGCTCATGACCGACCCCGAACCCCGCGCCAAGCGCACGGTCGAGGGCGATCTCGGCGTCTTCGTCAACGCTGCGTCCGTCGCCGCGACCGGAGACTCCGCCTGGCTGGCCCGTCTCGACGACCTCGCCGCCGTCCCTGCGACCGACCGGCAGCTCGAACTCACCCGGTGGCTGACCATGCGGGCCGCCGAGATCGGCGTCAGACGCCACGCCGGACGCCTCCTCGACCTCTACACGCCGACCGGCAAGAAGCAGGTCGTCCGGGGCAAGGACCTCACCGCCGTGGCTCACGTCGTCGCCACCGGAGGTGCGCTCACCCGCGTCCCCGGCGCCGCGGACGTCCTGACCCGGCTGTGCACAGGACCCGGCGAGCACCTGCTCCCGCGTCCGGGGGCTCGCATCCACCTCGACCGCGACTACCTCTTCTCGGCCCTCGGCACCATCGCCGTCCGCCACCCCGGCCTCGTCGGCGCCACACTGGCCACCTGGGCGAAGGAGCCCGCATGACCATCTCGGCCCAGTCCGGCCCGCAGAGCCCTCGCCTCGAGATCCACGTCGAGCGCATCCGCGAGAACGCGCGGGTGATCTCCAGCCTGGTGGCGTCGCACGGCGCGTCGACCGCCGGCGTCGGGAAGGTCCTGCGGGGTCACGAGTTCGTGGTCGGTGCCCTCATCGACGGCGGTTGCGCCCAGTACGGCGACTCCCGGATCGCGAACCTGGCCAAGGTCAAGGACTGGCGTCCCGGGATCGAGACGATGCTGTTGCGCATCCCCGAGATCTCGCGCTGCGCCGAGGTCGTGCAGGTGGCCGACTACTCCCTCAACTCAAGCATCGACACGTTGCGCGCCTTGTCAGCGGCCTGTGTCGACCTCGATCGGAGGCACAAGGCCATCATCATGGTCGACCTCGGCGACCTGCGCGAAGGCGTCTGGGCCGACGACCTGCTGGGCGTCGTGACCGAGGCCAAGGCCCTGCCCGGCCTCGAGATCGCCGGTATCGGTGCCAATCTGGCCTGCTTCGGCGGGGTCGCCCCCAACCCGGTGAACATGGGACGCCTGGTCGAACTGGCGTCCGAATGTCGTCGTGAAACCGGCCTCGACCTCCCCATGATCTCGGGCGGTAACTCCTCGGCCCTGCCGATGCTCGCGGCCGGCACGATGCCCCGAGAGGTCAACCACTTCCGCATGGGTGAGTCGATCATCCTCGGACGCAACGTCTACGACCGCACCCCGTGGCCCGGGACGCGGCAGGACGCGATCCGGCTCGTCGTCGAGATCGTGGAGTTGGAGCGCAAGCCGAGCGTCCCCATCGGGCACCGGGGTCAGGACGCGTTCGGTGAGTCGCGCGAGTTCGTCGACCGGGGCGTCCGCAGGCGGGCGATCGTCAACCTCGGACGCCAGGACGCCGTCGTGAGCGGCCTGGTCCCGGACGACGCGGCCATGATCATCCTCGGTGCGAGCAGTGACCACCTGATCATCGATGTCGACGACTGCGAGCGGGATTGGCACGTCGGCGACGAGATTTCGCTGTCGCCCGATTACGGCGCTCTGTTGGCTTTGGCCACGTCGCCGTACGTGGGGGCGCACGTGGTGCAGCACTGACTGTGCTGCAGCACTGACTGTGGTGCAGCACTGACTGTGGTGCGCACTGGCCCTGGGGCTGCACTGACTCTGGAAGGTTCCGACTGCCAGACTGGACGCATGCTCTACGCCACCCACGCCGTCGTCGATCTGGCAGCGATCCGCGAGAACCTCGCCGGGGTGCGCGATCGGGTAGGGGACCGGGCGATCCTCGCGGCCGTCAAGGCGGACGCCTACGGCCACGGCGCGGTCGAGGTCTCGCGAATGATCGAGAGCACCGGGGCGGCCGACTGGCTCGGGGTCGCGACGGTCCCCGAGGGGATCGAACTGAGGGAAGCAGGCATTACGCTCCCGATCCTCAAGCTCTCCCACGCGTTCCCCGAGGAGGTCGAAGCCGCGTTGCGTGCCGACCTCACCCTCACCGTCGTGGACGCCGACACCATCGACCAGGTGGCGGAGGTGGCGTCCAGACTGGGGATCACCGCCACTGTTCACCTGAAGCTCGACACGGGCATGCGACGGATCGGGAGCGATCCGTCCGAGGCGGTGGGGCTCGCCGGACGCATCGTCGAGTCGGGCAACCTCCTCCTCGAGGGCATCTTCACCCACCTGCCGATCAGCGACACCCCTGAGGGGGACGAGTTCACGCGGGACGAGTTGGCGCGCTTCCTGGACGCGGCGCGAGAGGTGGGCGAGGCGGTTGGCTCGGTGCGCTGGGTGCACGCGTCCAATTCGGGGGGCATCCTCGCGCACAGCCTCGAGGGGCTGACGATGGTGCGTCCGGGGATCATGGTCTACGGCTACTACCCCGACCCGACCACGCCTCGCACGATTCCGCTGCGACAAGCCATGACGCTGAAGTCCCGCGTCACTTTCCTGAAACGCGTACCGGCGGGCGACACGGTCGGTTACGGACGCACCTGGACCGCGCCGGTCGACACCTGGATCGCGACGGTGCCGGTCGGATACGCCGACGGGTACTCCCGCCTCAATTCCAACCGCGGACGCATGCTCATCGGCGGACGCCCCTACCCCGTCGTGGGGCGTGTCTGCATGGACCAGTCGATGCTCGACCTGGGGCCGACCGATCCGGGGGTGGCGGTCGGGGACGAGGTCGTCTGGCTCGGTTGTCAGTGCGACGAGTGCATCACCACGGACGAACTGGCTGACCTGATGGGCACCATCACCTACGAGGTGACGTGCCTGGTGCCTCCCCGAGTTCGACGGTTCTACACCGACTGAGGTCCTGCCGACGCAGGGATCAGGCCTGGGGTTCGGCCGTCCCCCGGACGCGACGGTCGACGAACTCCGCCTGGGCATAGCGGGCGACGGAATAGGTTGACCAAGCGTCCGTCGCGAGACCGACGCCGCCACCGATCACCGAGATCTTCTTGGACGCCATCACCCCGATCCGCTTGCCGCCGACGTGACCCATCAGGTTGGTGACGACGCGCTCCGCGATCTGGGCGTTGAGCGCCGGGTCGTACACCGGCGCGGTCGCGATGACCAGGGGAGAGAAGGGCAGTTCCTTCTTGGCGATCAGGTCTTCGGCGTGGTTCTGGCCGAGCATGCACATCAGGATCGCGGTGCGGACGCGGGAGTCGTCGATGTCGTAGCCACGCAGGTGCGCGATGGCTGCGACCATCCGGCTCTGGATGATCGCGACACCCGACACGTTGGCCGGGATCGCGACCGGAAGTGCGGGCAGACCACCCAGGTTCGTGACGAAGCCCTGCGCGCCGGCCATGACGACGTGCTGGCGGATGACCGACTCGGCCGCGGAGTCGGCGTTGCCCGTCCTCCCCATGGCCGTCGCGGCGGCTGCGCGCGCGCCGGGAAGGCGCTGGAAGCCGTCAATGGCGAAGTCGAGCAGCCGGCGCAGACCGCCCGCGGCCATGCCTGGCGCGACCTTGGGGGCGACCCCGATCACGGCGCGGCTGAAATCCTTGGCACTTGGCATGCGTCCTCCTGTGGTTGCGTTCTCAAGGTTACGTGGACGCGCACAGGAACGAAGTCGGGACGACCCGGAGGCGTCCCTGAATCACCCCCCGCCCTCGCCGGTTTCCTTGCCCGCGCAGTCGAACGGCCCGCGGGAGGCCGTTTTGAGGGCCGTTACACGGTGGACGCAAGGAAACCCGCCCCCGGCTGGAGCCCCGCGTCCACACCTCGATGTGACGAATCCCTCACCCCCCAACACGTGGACACCCCCCGTTCGCCCTCGTCGAGACGTGATCATGGGCGGTAACCCAGCGATCCCCCTTGTGGAGGAAAACATGAGTGCACCGGCCAAACTCGAGATCAACGGACGCATCTACGAGCTCCCCGTCGTGGTGGGCACGGAAGGCGAACTGGCCCTCGACATTTCCAAGCTGCGAGCCCAGTCCGGCTACATCACCCTGGACGACGGCTACGCCAACACCGGCTCCTGCCAGTCGGCCATCACGTTCATCGACGGAGACAAGGGCATCCTGCGTTATCGCGGCGTCCCGATCGAAGACCTCGCCAGTCGCGGCGACTTCATCGAGACAGCCATGCTCCTCATCACGGGCGAACTCCCCGACCCTGCTGAGCGCAGCCTCTTCAGCGAGAACATGTACGCCAATGCGGCGCTGCACCGCTCGATGCTGTCTCACTTCGAGGCCTTCCCCGAGCGGGCGCACCCCATGGCCATCCTGTCGGCGATGATCAGCACGCTGGGCACCTACGAGCTGCGTGACGTGAAGATCACCGACGACGAGTCCTTCGAGCGCGCAGCAGCGGCACTCCTCAGCAAGACCAGGACGATCGCCGCCGCCGCCTACAAAGCGTCCGTCGGCCAGCCGATCATGCACCCCCGCTACGACCTCATGTATGCCGAGAACTTCCTCCACATGATGTTCTCGGTGCCCAACCGGTACTACCAGCCGACTCCCGAGGTGGCGCGGGCGCTCAACATGTTCCTCGTGCTGCACGCCGACCACGAGCAGAACTGTTCGACCTCCACGGTGCGGATGGTGGCCTCCGGGCAGGCCGACCTCTTCGCCAGTTGCGCTGCCGGCGTCAACGCCTTGTGGGGGCCGTTGCACGGTGGTGCGAACCAGGCCGTCATCGAGATGCTCGAAGAGATCCACGCGAGCGGGATCGACCCCAAGGAGTACCTGGCCAGGGTCAAGGACAAGAAGGGCGGGGCCCGCCTGATGGGCTTCGGCCACCGCGTCTACCGCAATTTCGATCCCCGCGCGAAGGTCCTGAAGGGCGCGGCGGACGACATGCTCAAGACCATGCACATCGATGATCCGCTGCTCGAGATCGCGATGCAGCTCGAGCAGGTCGCCCTCGCGGACGACTACTTCGTGGAGCGCAAGCTCTACCCCAACGTCGACTTCTACTCGGGCATCATCCTGCGGGCGATCGGCATTCCGGTGAACATGTTCACCGTGATGTTCGCCATGGGACGCACGGCAGGCTGGATCGCCCACTGGAAGGAGATGCGCGACAATCCCGGTCAGCGCATCTACCGTCCGCGCCAGGTCTACGTCGGCAACCCCTACACCGAGTGGCAGCCGAAGGCCGAGCGCTGATCGGGGACGCGTTCCCGGCGCACGACCCTCGTCTTTGTCACGGGCGGCTGCGAGACTGACGCTGTGCTGCTGCAGATCTTCGGTCCCGAGGCGACCTGGCCCGACCAGGACCTGGTTGCCTTCTCGACGGAGTTCACCGCCGACCTGGCCTTCGCGGGCTACTGCGCCGGCGTCTTTCCGATGCCCCTGCACGATGGCGGTTTCGACGGCCAGATGGGCTGGTGGTCACCCGTGCGCCGGGGCGTCCTGCCGCTCGACGAGCTCAGGGTGACCAGGAGCCTGGAACGATCGGCCCGGCGTTACGAGACGACGGTGGACGCTGCCTTCAGCGAGGTGCTCGACCGCTGCAGCGATCCGACCCGCGAGTCGGGCTGGATCGATGACGACGTGAAGCGCGTCTACACAGAGCTGTTCGAGTTGGGTTGCGTCCACTCGGTCGAGACGTGGGACGCAACCGGACGCCTCGTCGGCGGCCTCTACGGCGTCGCCATCGGCGGGCTGTTCGCGGGCGAATCGATGTTCCACGACCGCGTCCACGGGCGGGACGCGTCCAAGGTTGCCCTCGTCAGGCTGGTCGACATCCTGCGCAGCAGTGGGCCCGACCGCCTTCTCGACGTCCAGTGGCGAACCGACCACCTGGCCAGTCTCGGCGTCCGTGAGATCACCCGGCGTGCGTACCTGCGCACGCTCGAACGGGTCCTGGACGCACCACCCACCCACTGGCCGACAGTGGCCACGTCCCTGCGAGGTGTCGATGCCTGAACTGCCCGAGGTCGAGGCCCTCCGCGGCTTCCTGAGTGCGAAGTGTCTGGGACGCACGGTGTCGCGCGTCCAGTTGGCGTCCCTGGCGACGCTCAAGACGTTCAACCCGCCGCTGGAGGCCCTGTTGGGTCTGGAGATCGATTCGGTCGACCGGCACGGCAAGTTCATCGACATCGGTGCGCAGGGGGTGCACCTGGTGTTCCACCTTGCCAGGGCGGGGTGGCTGGTCTGGAAGGACGCGCTGCCCGACACCTTGGTGCGTCCGGGACGCGGGCCGCTCAGCCTGCGCGTCGGTCTCGATGACGGTTCGGGTTTCGACCTGACCGAGGCGGGGACGCGACGCAAGCTCGCGGTCTACGTGGTGAATGACCCTGCGGACGTCGGTGGGGTGGCGACGCTCGGCCCCGACCCGTTGTCGCCGGCCTTCACGCGGGACGCGTTCGCCGCGATCCTGACGTCCGCCGGGCGCTCGCAGATCAAGGGGATCCTGCGTGACCAGCGGACGATCGCAGGCATCGGCAACGCCTATTCCGACGAGATCCTGCATGCCGCGAAGTTGAGCCCCTTCAAGCCGGCGAGCGGGTTGAGCGAGGCCGAGGTCGACACGTTGTATTCGGCGCTGACAACGGAACTCACCGAGGCGATCGTGCGGGCGTCCGGGTTGGCTGCCAAGGATCTCAAGGACAACAAGCGGGGCTCGATGCGCGTCCACGGGCGGACCGGTCAGCCATGCCCGGTCTGCGGTGACACCGTCGCAGAAGTCTCGTTCGCGGAGTCGTCGCTGCAGTACTGCCCGACCTGCCAGACGGGCGGGAAACCCCTGGCCGATCGACGGATGTCGCGCCTGCTGAAGTAGGCGGGCGCACCACCCTCCGCCCTCCCCAGGGCCCCGGGCCACGGCGTGTTTCCTTGCGTGAGCATGGGAGTTGCCCGGTTTGGGGCCCGATCTGGCGGGTTTCCTTGGACGCGCAAGGAAACCCGCATGGGCTGGAAGGTCACCCCCGGCCAGGGCGTGTTTCCTTGCGTGCGCATGAGAGTTGCCCGATTTGGGCCCCGATCTGGCGTGTTTCCCTGGACGCGCAAGGAAACCCGCCCCCGCTGCTGGTCCCCGCCGTCGGACGCGCCCCCGGACGTAAGCTGCGGGCATGGCCGTGACAAGGACGCGGAGGGCACGCGCAGCCCGTCGCCGCAAGCGTCGCCTGGACGCCCAGGTCCACGACCTCTCGGACGCCCAGTGGCTCGCCCTCAAGGCCGCCTGGGGCGCGTGCGCCTACTGCGGCCGCCCGGACGACCACCTGCAGCGCGACTGCGTCCTGCCCATCGCGCGCGGCGGTCGCTACACCCTCGACAACGTCGTTCCCGCCTGCCGATCATGCAATGCCAGCAAGTGCTCGGACGAGGTCACCGGCTGGCTCCGGCGCAAGGGGCTCGACGAGAAGGCCTTTCTCCTCCATCACCTCGAGATCCGGGCCGGCCTCGATCAGATGCGTCCCGCCCACATCAGCACGACCGCGGCCATTTCCCTGACGTAGTGGGACGGCCGCGAATATCTGGCCTGCGCGCTGCTGAGGTGGGTGGCGTCCAGGCCCGCCGCGTTCGCCATGCGAGCGCTGCGATAGATGTGGAACCCGTCCGTCACGAAGCAGACCTGATACCCGGACGCCAGCCGCCCGTCCAGCAGTTCACGCGTGAAGGCGAAGTTCTCCCGCGTCGAGGTCGAGCGATCCTCGAGGACGGTCCCGGACGCCGGCACGCCCCGCGCCACCAGGTAGTCACGCATCGCGACCGCCTCGGTCACCTCACCCTGCGGGTTCATGCCCCCGGACACCACGAGCAGTGCCCCGGGATTCCGGTCGCGGTACTCGATCGCCCTGTCGAGTCGTCCGGCGAGTGCCCCCGACACTGTCGTCCCGTGGACGGACGCACCGAGCACGATGACGGCGTCCTCGTCGAACGTGGCGGTGTCGCGCCTTCCGGCGAGGGCCAGGAGCGCGGCGAACGTCCCGACGACGACGCAGGCACCCAGCGCGATTCCCAGCGTCGTCGGCACCGGCCGCATCCTCAGTCGCGGTCGATCGGGCAGGACATGCAGCGCGGACCGCCGCGTCCCGACCCCAACTCCGACCCCGCGATCGGCAGCACCGTGATGCCCTCCTCGGTCAGCCGCCGGTTCGTGTGCATGTTGCGCTCGTACGCGACGCAGACGCGGGGTGCGATGGCGAGGGTGTTGTTGCCGTCGTCCCATTGCTCGCGCTCGGCGGTGACAGCGTCCAGACCGGTGTCGATGAGGCGCAACTGATCGATCCCCATCGCCTCGGCGCACACCTCGAGGAAGGGCGCCGACTCGCCGATCTGCAGTTCGCCGTTCCAGGTGATCAGGTGCCCCTGCAGCCGGCTGGCGATGTTCGGGTACATGACGACGGCGTCGACATCGACCATCGTGCAGATGGTGTCGAGGTGCATGGTCGCGCGCTCCTGGTCGATCGGCACAGCGACCACCGCGGTGACGAGCCCCCGCTCGAACAGGTCGCGCGTCAGCCGCTCAACACCCGCAGGAGTCGTGCGCTCGCCGACACCCACTGCGAGGACGCCGTCCGCGAGCACCAGCACGTCCCCACCCTCGATGTGTTCCAGGGAGGCCCCGTGGAGCCGCTCGATCCCGGCGAAGCGCGGGTGGTGGGTGTAGATGAGTTCGGTGATGCTGCTCTCGCGGCGACGGGCGTGCATCGCCAGGGACGTCACGACCGGATGGGCCCCGATCCAGAGCGAGGAATCCCTGGTGAACAGCAGGTTGGGCAGGGGATCGATGACGAAGTCTTCGGGGGCCTTGAGTGCCGTGACCAGCGTCCGGACGCCCACCTCGTCGTGCCGCAGGCCGGCCATCATCGCCATCGCGAGATCGGCGGGGGCGAGATCGGCGAGATGGCCGGCCAGGTAGGCCCGCAACTGCTCGCCCAGACGAAGGTCGGTGAGCGTGGACGCGATGCCCTGCGCGCGGGCGTCCGCGTCCGACAGGGACTCGACGAGGAGGTCGGCGAGCAGGAGGACCTCGACGTCGTGCGCCCGCAGGACGGACGCGAACGCGTCGTGCTCGTCCTGCGCGCGCTCGACCCACGGGAGCCCGTCGAAGAGGAGGGCGTCGTTGTTGCGCGGTGTCAGTCGCAGCAGTTCCGCGCCGGGCCGGTGGAGCATGACGGTCCGCAGGCGTCCGGTCTCGGAGTGGACGCCGACACCGGCGCCGGCAGGGTCGTGCGCTGAAGTCGCCATCCCGCGATCCTAGCCGCGCGAGGCAGCCCCACCCGGGGACTGGGAGTCTGGGCGGCGTCTGCGGCGACGGGCGATCGCGTCCGACGGCGGGTTTCCTTGCGCGTCCAAGGCAAAAGCCCACTTCGGACGCCAAACCGGACTGTTCTCGTGCTCACGCAAGGAAACACGCCGTGGCTGGGGGCGGGGGTGGCCCCCGACAGCCAACTGTGGACCAGCCCGGCCCATCCACCCCGCGTCACTACCCTTGAGGGATGCTCGGCTACTTCGGACCCGCGGGGACCTTCACCCATCAGGCGCTGCTCACCCTCGGCGATGAGGAGGCAACGCCCTTCGACACCGTCGCCGCCGCCCTGGACGCCGTCCGGGACGGCACCGTCCGCGCGTCCGTCGTGCCGATCGAGAACTCCGTCGAGGGCGGTGTCTCGGCCACGCTCGACAACCTCGCGTCCGCTGATGGGCTGATGATCATCCGCGAGATCCTGCTACCGGTGCAGTTCGGGCTCTACGTGCGTCCGGGGACGTCCCTGGCCGACATCCGCAAGGTCCTCACCCACACCCACGCAGCAGCCCAGTGCCGCGACTGGCTCCGGGCGAACCTCCCGCAGGCCGTGGTCACCGAGGGCGGCTCGACCGCCGCTGCTGCCGCTGAAGTCTCCGACCCCGCGTCCCGCTACGACGCAGCCGTGTGCGCGAAGGTGGCGGGCGAGATGTACGGGCTCGAGCCCGCTGCGTACGGGATCGCCGACAACGAGGGCGCGGTCACCCGCTTCGTCGTCGTCGCCCCGCGCGCCACGCCGACCGAGCGCACCGAGGCCGACAAGACCACCCTCGTCGCCTACATGCACGCCGACCACCCCGGCGCGCTGCTCGAGATCCTCGAGCAGTTCGCCTCGCGCGGGGTGAACCTGTGCCGGATCGAGTCGCGTCCCACCAAGACGACGCTGGGTTCGTACTGTTTCTCGATCGACGCCGAAGGGCACATCCTCGACTCCCGTATGGCCGAGGCCCTGATGGGTCTGCACCGCATCTGCAAGGACGTCGTCTTCCTCGGCTCCTACCCTCGCGCTGACGAAGTCGCGCCGTCGATCCTTCGTGGTTCCTCGGACGCCGAGTACGCCGAGGCAGGGGAGTGGCTCAGGAGCCTGCGCTCCTGATCGGTCAGGCAGGCAGCATCAGGGTCAGGGCACCGGGGACGACCACGGCCTCGAAGACCGTGACGCGTCCGGCCGTGTCGCCGTCGAGTTCGTAGGGAACCGGCTCATCGAGCCGCATGGTCACCCTGTGCGCCTTCACGTGCTGCACCCGTTCGGACTGCTGCCCCACTCTCGTGATCGCCTTCGCCGCCATGGACGCGAAGTCGAGCGTCCCTTCGGGTGAGGCGATGATGAAGTCGAGCAGCCCGTCCGTGGCCGAGGCGCCGGGGATCAGTTGCAGGCCGCCCTGGAGGATGCCGATGTTGCCGACGACCGCGATCGAGTAGCGGTGATGCGCGGGTTCACCGTCGTCGACCGTGACCCAGACGTCCCGTGGTTCCGGACGGATGTGCTGCGCGGCCGCGATGAAATACGCGGCCGATCCGACCGCCCTCTTGAGGTCGGCGTTGGTGGACGACATCACCTCGGCGTCGATCCCGACACCGGCCATCGCGCAGAAGTGGGTGGACGACTCGGCGTCACCGTCGATGGTCACCTTGACGAGGTCGACGGCGGTGGGCGTGCCCTCGAGGGCGGTGCGCAGGGCTGAAGGTTCGTCGAGGGGGACGCCGAGATTCCGAGCCAGCAGGTTGCCCGTCCCTGCGGGGATGAGGGCTACCGGGATTCCCGTCCCGGCAAGGGCGGACGCGACGACCCGCACCGTTCCGTCGCCCCCCGCGACCAGCACGAGGTCGGCGCCCTGGGCCCGGGCCTCCCGAGCCATCTCGCGTCCGGGGTCAGACCGCTTGGTCTCGAGCCAGATCGGCTCGTCGCAGTGGGCGGCCTCAAGTTCGAACTCGACGTGGCGCCGGAAGGTGGCCAGGTCGGTGACCTTGGCGGGGTTGACGATGAGGGCGACCCTGCGTCCCCGAACCGCCGGTTCCGGAGGCTTGCGCAGCAACGGCTGCATGTGGACGCCGAACCCGAACAGCGACAGCGAAGCGGCGGCCCCACCGAACAGCAGACCACCTATCAGGTCGGACGCGTAGTGCGCATTCAGCACCCACCGGTTGTAGGCCACGGACGCGATCATCGCGAACCCGGCGATGCGCCAGCCGAGGATCGTCCAGCGTGACTGACGCGTGGTCGTGGTCGTGGCGATCACCATGATCGCCGCAGCCGTCACGACGGCGACGTGCGAACTGGGGTACGACGAACCGGAGTAGGTGAGCAGGTGGTCGAGCGGCGACGGCGGGCGTTCGCGTCCGACAAGCTGTTTCACCACCGAGTTGCCGCCCCACGCGAGCAGCACCCCGACCAGGACCCCGAGGGACAGGTCACGCAGCCGTCGACGGAAGGCCCACCAGGCCAAACCCGCCGTGCCCAGGGTCACGACGAACGGGTGCGTGAACAGGGCCCAGGCGGCCATGAGCTGGGCACCGTTCGAGTCGGGGGCGAGGCGGGGAGTCAGGGAACTGGCGTCCATCGAGGCGGTGACCGTCGTGCCGAAGACGAGCCACGTCCACACGGAGAACCCGATCGCGAACGCTGTGAACGCGGCGAACGCGAACCAGTTCTCGCGAATCCGCTTCGGGCCGGCCATGCATTGATTCTGCCAGCCGCCCCGGACATTCCCGGGCGGTCACGGCCGGGGTTGTGTCATTGCCCGGCCATAGACTGTGCGTCATGATCGATCCCAGGCTGCTCCGCTCCGACCCCGACCGCGTCCGCCGTTCCCAGGAGGCGCGGGGCGAGTCGGTGGAGTTGGTTGATCAGGTGCTGGCCGCCGACGACGCGCGTCGCGCGTCCATCAACACGTTCGAACTGCTGCGGGCCAGTCAGAAAGACCTCGGACGCCAGGTCGCGCAGGCGAAGGGCGACGACAAGGCCGCGCTTCTTGTCCGGACGAAGGAGCTGTCCGCCGAGGTGAAGGCCGCCGAGGCCGCCGCCGGCGAGGCCGAGGCACGCCACACCGAGTTGGCCAAGCAGTTGGCCAACGTCATCATCGACGGCGTCCCCACTGGCGGCGAGGACGACCTGTACGTCATCGAGACCATCGGGACGCCGCGCGACTTCGCGTCCGAAGGGTTCGTGCCGCGCGACCATCTCGAGATCGGCGAGGGTCTGAGCGCCATCGACATGGCACGCGGGGCCAAGGTGTCGGGCTCCCGCTTCTACTTCCTCACCGGCATCGGCGCCCAGCTCGAGATCGCCCTGCTGAACCTGGCCATGACCAAGGCGGCCGAGTGGGGGTTCACTCCCATGATCCCGCCGGCCCTCGTCAAGCCCAGCGCGATGGAGGGCACCGGCTTCCTCGGGCAGGCCGCCGAGGACGTCTACCACCTGCCGAAGGACGACCTCTACCTCGTGGGGACGTCCGAGGTGGCGCTCGCGGCCTACCATTCCGACGAGATCCTCGACCCGGCCGAGTTGCCGCTCCGGTACTCCGCGTTCAGCCCCTGCTTCCGCCGCGAGGCCGGCTCTTACGGCAAGGACACGAAGGGCATCTTCCGCGTCCACTGGTTCGACAAGGTCGAGATGTTCGTCTACTGCCGTCCCGAGGATGCCGAGGAGTGGCACGAGAAGCTCCTCGGATTCGAGAAGGAGTTCATCAGCCTCCTCGAGATCCCGTTCCAGGTGCTCGACGTCGCGTCCGGTGACCTCGGCCTGTCGGCCGCCCGCAAGTTCGACTGCTACGGCTGGGTGCCGAGCCAGGAGCGCTACCGCGAGATCACGTCCACCTCCAACTGCACCGAGTTCCAGGCCCGCCGACTCAACGTCCGCGCGCGCTACCCCGAGGGCATCGGCCCGGTCGCGACGCTCAACGGGACGCTGTGCTCGATGGCGCGTCCGATCATCATGATCCTCGAGAACCATCAGCAGGCCGACGGGTCGGTGCGCGTCCCCGAGGCGCTGCGTCCCTACCTGGGTGGACGCGAGTTCCTCATCCCGACCGCCTGAGTTCACGCCAGTGTCACTTGTGCGTGGCACAGTGGAAGACATATGAACGACTTCACTCCGCGCCTCGTGGCGCTCGACATCGACGGGACGCTGGTCGACCACGACGGCGTCCTGCCCCCTTCCGTCACCCAGGCCGTGCGCCGCGTCGTGGACGCCGGCGTCCCCGTGGTGCTTGCCACCGGACGCGCCTGGCACAGCACACGCGTCATCGCTGACGCCCTCGATCTTCCCGAGGGCCCTCACATCTGCTCCAACGGCGCCGTCATCATCAGCTACCCGCCCGTGCGCGTGCACGAGACGGTCACCTTCGATCCGTCCGACGTGGTGCGAGCGGCGGCACGACTCAACCCGGACGCCGCCATCGCCGTCGAAGAGGTCGGCGTCGGGTTCCGGCTCAACCGGCTCTTCCCCGAGGGCGACCTGTCGGGCGAGATGGTCCTGAGTTCGATCGACGACCTGGCGTCCCGACCGGTCACCCGCGTCGTCGTCCGCGACCCCAACGGCTCGGCCGTCGACTTCAAGCGCATGGCCGAGAAGCTGGGGATGCACCCGGTCAGCTACTTCATCGGGTGGTCGAACTGGCTCGACATCGCTCCCCAGGGCGTCGACAAGGCTGCGGGGTTGGCGAGGGTCTGCGAACTCGTCGGCGTCGGCCGCGAGGACGTGCTCGCCCTGGGTGATGGGCACAACGACATCGAACTGCTCACCTGGGCAGGACGCGGAGTCGCGCTCGGCGACGCCCCCGCCGAGGTCCAGGCCGCAGCAGACCACGTGACCGGTCTCTTCGACGACGGCGGCACCGCGGGCGAGCTCCTCCGCTGGTTCTGAGCGTCCCTGCTTGTCAGAGGACTGTCAGAGGTACATCCCCGACGCGTCCGGACGTCCCTCGGGCCGACGCTGCTGACCCGCTTCCTTCGGCAGCGCCCGTCGCATGTTCTCCAGCTGCGACGCCGCAGCCATCTGCTGGGCGACGAGTGCGGT
>ERZ795044.2601-NODE-2601-length-15592-cov-6.510781_pt1 | contig 15592 bp, 12 predicted proteins | sample MGYA00375128_ERZ795044 | MGnify/ENA primary metagenome ERZ795044 (study PRJEB30173, sample SAMN05720213) | anaerobic digester metagenome | isolation source: active sludge of municipal wastewater-treating anaerobic digesters | place: USA | collected 2014-12-22 ... | reverse complement strand
GTCGGCGAGACCGTGCCGCGCGCCGGCATCTACCTGCCCGATGCCGAGGTCGGCAACGGCCGGCAGTTCGCGCACGAGCTGCGCCTCGAGGCGCAGCGGCTGGGCGTGACGTTCCGCTTCCAGACCGCGGTGCGCTCCCTCTCGCCGGGACGGACGCCGACGCTGGTGGCGCGCCACGTGCCGGCCGACGAGCCACCGGCGAGCAGCTTCGGCGTGGCGTCGCCGGCCGACGGCCCGCCGACGCAGCCGCAGCCGCTGGACGACCGGGTCGAGACCTTCGACGCCATCGTCGTGTGCAGCGGCATCGAGGGCGACGCGCTGCTGCGCGCGGCCGGCGTGCGGCTGCCGCTGCGGGCGCTGCACGGCTACTCGGTGACCGCGCCACTGCGCCACGACGAGCAGCATCCGGACCTGGGCCCGCGCGCCTGCGTGATCGACGCCCGCCACCAGGTCGTGATCAGCCGCATCGGCCAGCGCGTGCGCGTGGCCGGCGGCGTCGAGGTCGGCGGCCATCCCGATCGGCACGACGCCGTGGCGCTCGAGGCGCTGTACCGCGTGCTGCACGACTGGTTTCCGGGCGCGGCACGCGTCAACCAGGCGCAGCGCTGGAAGGGCGCGCGGCCGATGCTGCCCGACGGGCTGCCGGCCGTGGGCCGCAGCGGCGCCGAAGGCATCTGGCTCAACCTCGGCCATGGCGCCCACGGCTGGGGCCTGGCGGCGGGATCGGCGCAGCTGATCGCCGACCTGGTCGCCGGACGCACCCCGGCCGTCCCCGCCGAGCCGTTCTCGCCGCTGCGCCTGCGCTGAACGGCGCGTCGTGGGCAGGGGCATGCGGCGCGCCGTACGCTCGAGGCCCTGCATCCCTAGGAGCACGTGATGGCGCAATGGCGAAGCAAGACCCCCGACGAGGTCTACACGGCCGAGGAGATCGAGGCCCGGCTGAAGGACGAGTTGCCCGCCTGGACCTTCGAGGACGGCTGGATCCGGCGCAAGTACAAGACCAGCGGATGGAAGTCGACGCTGATGGTCGTCAACACCGTCGGGCACCTCGCCGAGGCGGCCTGGCACCACCCGGACCTGAACGTGTCGTACGCGTTCGTGACCGTGAAGCTCGTGAACCATGCCGCCAAGGGCGTCACCGAGAAGGACTTCGCGCTGGCCCGCAAGATCGAGGAGGTGGTGCTGTGGCGACCGGCCGCCGAACCCGGTTCGCCGCTCGAAGGCACCCCCGAGGATCCGCGCTTCAAGTACCTGAAGTACGACTGAGCAGGGCGGCCCCGATCGCCTGGGCCTGCGTGCGGCGCGCCCGCGCGATCAGTTCGATGCGCTGTGCCGCCTTGGCCGCCTCGGCCGCACCGTCGGCCCCGGCGCGGGCGCGCTGGTCGGCGATCAGGCGGCGTGCGCGGGCGGCATCGACGAAGCCGGTCGCCACATCGGGAAGGATGCTGACCTGCTCCCCGAACATGCCGCCGGCCAGCCGCGCCAGCGCCGGCCAGTGGCGCAGCGCGAAATCGTAGGCGACGGCGGTGTGCGCCGGTTCCTGCGCCACCATGCCCGGCAGGTGCGACGCGATGTTCGAGGGCAGGCGCCCCCGCAGCGACTCGTCCAGCAGCCGCTTCGCACGGGCCGGATCGCGGCCGCGGGCCAGCGCGGCGGCGTACATCCAGCGGTCCTCCTCGCGCGTGGCCGCCTGCAGGCGCGACCGCAGGATCTCGAAACGTCGCGCATCCGCGTGCATGCCGACGGCCATCACGATCCCTTCACGCGTCTCGGGCCGCAGCGGGGCGGCGCCGGATTCGTCGGCATCGAAGTCCGCCAGGGCCCGTCGCACCACGTCCGCGTCGTCGGCGGCCGCCAGGGCCTCGATCAGGTCATTGCGCAGGTGCGTCGCTTCCGGGTCTTCGCCCGGCACCGGCACCCAGCCCAGGCGCGCCAGGGCCGGTGCCAGCCAGTTGCGGGCCGCGGCCCGCAACCGGGCCTGCGCCGGCAGTCCGTGCAGCGCGTGGTCGAGGAAGCCGAGCGAGCCGATCGCCGCGGCGTACAGCGTCGCGCGGCTCGGATCGTCGATCGCGGCGAGCCCGTCGAACAGGTCGAAGGCCGCCGTCACCGGCAGGCGGCCGGCCTGCACGAGCGCGAAAGTGTCGCTGAACAGCGCGACGCGGTCCGCGGGCGCGAGCGTGGCGAAGGCCGCGGACAGCGCCGCACGTGTGCCCGCGTCGTAGTCGACCCGGAAGAAGCCCTCGCCGCCGGCATTGACCACCAGCGGGGCGGGTCCGCAGCCCTCGAGTTCGACCGTCGCCTGCGGGGCGTCCAGCAGCAGCACGCGGCGTTGCTCGCCCCGGGCCAGCTGCACCGGGATCTTCCACAGGCGCGGCTCGCGCGGCGCTTTGCCGAGCAGCAGGAAGCGTTGCTGCGACAGGCGTAGCCTCGACACGCCCCCCACGCACTCGGCCTCGACGCGCACCAGCGGGAAGCCGCGCAGGTCGGTCCAGCTCGCGGCGACGGCGGAGACGTCGCGACCCGAGGCCTCGCCCATGTGGTGCCACAGGTCGGCCGCCGTCGCGTTCGACAGGGCCTGGCCCTTCATGTAGGCCGCCAGGCCGCGACGGAAGGCGTCCGGCCCGATCCACTGCTCGAGCATCGACAGCACCGCCCCGCCCTTCGCATAGGTGATCGTGTCGAAGACGTCGAACACGGCCGACTCGCGCACCGGGCCGGAACGGATCGCCCGCGTGGCCAGCGTGGCGTCGATGCCCATCGCGCGGTCGGTCCATTCGCGCTGCCGCAGACGGGTGTTCCAGTCGGGGTTGAAGTGCGCCTGGGCCTTGGTGGCCAGCCAGGTGGCGAAAGCCTCGTTCAGCCAGATCTCCTCCCACGACGCGGCCGTGACGAGGTTGCCGAACCACTGGTGCGCGACCTCGTGCGCGACGGTGTTGAAGATCTCGCGCTGCGTGCGTGGGCTGCTGCGCCGCGTGTCGTACAGCAGCATCGGCTCGGCGTACGAAATCAGCCCCCAGTCCTCCATCGCGCCGCCGCGCACGCCCGGCACGGCGATCTGGTCGAGCTTGGGCAAGGCATACGGAGTGCCGAAGTAGTCGTTGTAGTAGGGAACCACCTTATGCGTCACCTCGAGCGCGTAGCGCCCGGCCTCGGCGCGTCCCGGCGCGGTGACGATGCGCAGCGGCACGCCCGCCGTCTCGCCGCCCAGGGTCTCGAAGCGACCGACGCTCACCGCCACCAGGTAGCTCGGCATCGCCGGCGTGGTGCCGAAACGGTGCACGCGCAGCCCGCCCTCGGCCGCGGGCTCGGCCTGGAGCGGCATGTTCGAGAGCACCTGCTGGCCCTCGGGCGCGCGCACGGTGAGGGCGAAGGTGGCGCGAAACGCCGGTTCGTCGAAGCACGGGAACAGCGAGCGGGCATAGGTCGCCTCGAGCTGCGTGGCGAGCATCCGCAGCGGCCGGCCCGGCTCGCCGTAGTCGACGGCGTACAGGCCCTGTCCGGTGGACTGCACCCTGCCGCGGTAGGCGATGCGCAGGGTGTAGTCGCCGGCGGGAAGGGTCGCAGCCGGGCGCGTGTGCAGTCGCCACGATTGCGGTATGCGGCCCGGGCCGGCCTCGAGCGCCTGCCGGCGCCCGTCGGTGCCGACGAGCTCGATCTCGCGCGCCTGCAGGCCGTCGGCGTGCAGCACGATCGCGTCGACGGCGCGGCGGATCTGCAACGAGATCGTGGCGGTGCCGCCGAAGTCCTGGCGCGCCGGATCGAGCTCGAGGTCGAGCGCGTAGTGCACGGGCACGACGTCCTTCGGCAAGGCCCCGGGCGTGGTGGCGAAACTGAAGCGGCCCTGCGCCTGCACCTGCGCCTGCGCCGGGCCGGCGCTGCCGAGCGCCGCGCCCAGGACCAGGGCGACGAGCGCGGCCACGAAAACTCTGCTTGCCAGGTGCATCGGCGTTCCTTCCGGGGGCTGCAGCTCCGCGGCCCGGGCCGCGTGCGCCAGGGTCAGTGCAACTTGCGCTTGTCGCGGAAGGACTTCGGGCGGTAGACGTTGCCCTCGCGGGTTGTGCCTTCGCGAGCGCGGCGGATCGCCGCCTCGGCTTCGCGCGCCGCCGCCCGGCGCACCTTCGGGCGCCGCCACAGTCCGGCCAGCGCCTGCGGCCACCGGCGCACGGCGGCATCGAAGCGCTGCCGCCGTGCGCCACCGAGCAGCAGGCGCAGCAGCAGCACGCCGCACACCAGCGCGACGATCGCGGCGAGGATCTTCTGGACGGTCAGCATGCGGGGATGGTATCCAATAGGCGCGTCCGATGGTCAACCGTGAGACCGCATGCGCCCCGCCCTGCCCCGCCGATCGCCCCAGGCCCTGTTCGACGTCGCCGCCACGCGGCGCCTCGAAACCTCGGCCCAGGCGGCCTTGCCGCCGCACACGCTGATGCAACGCGCCGGCCTCGCAGCCGCCCGGCTGGCGCTGGCGCTGGCGCCCCATGCGCGGCGCGTCTGGGTGGCGGCGGGTCCGGGCAACAACGGCGGCGACGGCTTCGAAGCCGCGCTGCACCTGGCGACCACCGGGCGCGCCGTGCAGGTCACCTGGCACGGTCGGCCGGACCAGCTGCCCGATGACGCACGGGCCAGCCACGCCCGCGCCCTGGCGGCCGGCGTGGCCATCGGCCCCGAGGCGCCGGCCCCCCTCGAACCCGAGGACATCGCCCTCGACGCGCTGCTCGGCATCGGCGCCCGCCGCGCCCCGGAAGGCGAACTCACGCTGGCCGTCCGTCGACTCGCCGGCCTGCCCTGCCCGGTGCTGTCGATCGACCTGCCCAGCGGGCTCGATGCCGATCGTGGCCAGCCGCTGGGCGAACCCTGCGTGCGCGCCGACCACACGCTGAGCCTGCTGACCTTGAAGCCGGGCCTGTTCACCGCGGCCGGGCGTGATCACGCCGGGCGGGTCTGGTTCGACGACCTGGGCGTGGCGTCGTCCGACGAAGCGCCGGCGGCCTGGCTGGCCGGCGAGTCCGTCCTGGAGACGGCACCTCGGCGCCATGCCCAGCACAAGGGCAGCTTCGGCGACGTGGCCGTGGTCGGCGGTGCGCCGGGCATGACGGGCGCCGCGCTGCTGGCGGGCCGCGCGGCCCTGGCAGCGGGCGCGGGGCGCGTCTACGTCGAACTGCTCGATGGCGGTTCCCTGGGCGTCGACCCCCGCTTCCCCGAACTGATGCTGCGCGCGGGCTGGTCGCGCGGTGCGCGTGCGGCGCTCGCGGCGAGCACCGTCGTCTGCGGCTGCGGCGGTGCCGAGGCGGTGCGCGAGGTGTTGCCGCGCCTGCTCGCCGCCGTGCCGCGCCTGGTGCTCGATGCCGACGCGCTGAACGCGATCGCGGCGGACGCCTCGCTGCGCACGCTGCTGGCCGCCCGCGCCGACCACGGCGCCGGCACGGTGCTCACGCCCCATCCGCTCGAGGCCGCGCGCCTGCTCGGCAGCGACGCGGCGGCGGTGCAGGCGGACCGCCTGGCGGCAGCCCGGCAGCTGGCCGACCGCCTGCGCTGCACGGTGCTGCTGAAGGGCTCGGGCACGGTCGTGGCCGCGCCGGGGCAGGTGCCCTGGATCAACCCGACCGGCAACCCGTCGCTGGCCAGCGCCGGCACGGGGGACGTGCTCGCCGGCTGGATCGGCGGCGACTGGTCGGCGCGCGGCTCGACGGACGCGGCGGCAACCGCCACCGCCGTGGCCATCGCTGCCGCCTACCGCCACGGAGCGGCAGCGGACGCCGCGGGGCGGCGCCACCTGCGCGCGTCCGCCCTGATCGAGGCCCTGGCGCAGAGCTGAGGTTCAGCGCCGCTTCGCCGACTTGCCCGACGGGCCCTTGCGCGCCGCCGCCTTGGCGGCCCGCACCGGGTGCGCCCCGGCGCCGGCCGGGCCGCGCGACTTGGCCTTGGTGGCGGCCTTGACGGCGCGGTCTGCGCCCTTGATCGCCTCGAGCTCGTCGGCCGCAGCAGCCGCCGGACGCTCGCGCCGGCCGCGCAGGGCCGCGGCGTCCTCCTCGGCATCGCGAACGAGTCGGAAGTCGATGCGCCGGCCATCGAGGTCGACGCGGCTGACCTGCACGCGCACGCGCGATCCGGTGGAGTAGCGCACGCCGGTGCGCTCGCCGCGCAGCTCCTGCCGCGCCTCGTCGTAGCGGTAGTACTCGCCGCCGAGTTCGGTGATGTGCACGAGGCCCTCGACGTACAGGCTGTCGAGCGTCACGAACAGGCCGAAGCTCGTGACGGCCGACACCGTGCCGCCGAACTCCTCGCCGAGGCGCTCGCGCATGTAGCGGCATTTCAGCCAGGCCTCGACGTCGCGCGAGGCTTCGTCGGCGCGGCGCTCGTTGGCGCTGCAGTGCGCGCCGGCGGCTTCCCACATCTCGCCCTCGGCCGTGAGCGTGGGCGCCTTGGCGCGCAGGGTCTTCGACGGCTTGCGCTGCGGCGCCGGCTGCTGGACCGTGCCGGTCACGAGGTGGTAGCGCTTGCCGTGCAGCAAGGCCTTGATCACGCGGTGCACGAGCAGGTCGGGGTAGCGCCGGATCGGGCTGGTGAAGTGCGTGTAGGCGTCGTAGGCCAGGCCGAAGTGGCCGCTGTTCGTGCCGGTGTAGATCGCCTGCTGCATCGAGCGCAGCAGCATCGTGTGGATCTGCATCGCATCGGGCCGGTCCTTGGTGGCCGAGGCGATGGCCTGGAACTCGCCCGGCTTCGGGTCGTCGGTGATCGACAGGCCCAGGCCCAGCGCGCGCAGGTAGTTCTGCAGCAGCGTCTTCTTCTCGGGCGTCGGGCCCTCGTGCACGCGGTACAGCGACGGATGCCCGGCACGCGCGATGAAGTCCGCCGAGCACACGTTGGCCGCGAGCATGGCCTCCTCGATCAGCTTGTGGGCCTCGGTCCGCGTGCGCGGCACGATCTTGTCGATGCGGCCGTTCTCGTCGCAGACGATCTGCGTCTCGGTGGTCTCGAAGTCGACCGCGCCGCGCTTGGCGCGCTCCTTCAGCAGCGCGCGGTAGACCTCGTGCAGGTGCAGCAGGTGCGGCACGAGGTCCTTGCGGCGAGCCGCCTCGGGGCCGCGCGTGTTCGCGAGGATCGCCGCCACTTCGGTGTACGTGAAGCGTGCGTGCGAGCAGATCACCGCGGGGAAGAACTGGTAGGCATGCACCTCGCCGTCGGTCCCGACGAGCATGTCGCAGACCATCGCCAGCCGGTCTTCGTTCGGGTTCAGCGAACACAGCCCGTTGGAGATCTTCTCGGGCAGCATCGGGATCACGCGCCGCGGGAAGTACACCGAGGTGGCGCGCTCGTAGGCGTCGTTGTCGAGCGGCTCGCCCGGCTTCACGTAGTGGCTGACGTCGGCGATCGCGACGATCAGGCGCCAGCCGTTGGGCGACTTGACGCGGCCGATCTTCGCCGGCTCGCAGTAGACCGCGTCGTCGAAGTCGCGCGCGTCCTCGCCGTCGATCGTGACCAGCGGCACGTCGGTCAGGTCGATGCGGTGCTTGCGATCGGCGGGCCGGATCTTCTCGGGCAGGCTCGCCGCCTGCGCCAGCGTCTCAGGCGAGAAGCGGTGCGGCACCTCGTACTTGCGCACGGCGATCTCGATCTCCATGCCGGGGTCGTCGATGTCGCCGAGCACCTCGACCACGCGGCCGACGGGCTGCGAGTACATCGACGGCGGCTCGGTGAGCTCGATCGCGACGACCTGGCCCGCGGTCGCCGTGGCGATCGCGTTCTTCGGCACCATGATGTCCTGGCCGTAGCGGTTGTCTTCCGGCGCGACGAGCCAGATGCCGCTCTCGTGCAGCAGGCGGCCGATGATCGGCGCCTTGCGTCGCTCGAGGATCTCGAGCACGCGCCCTTCGGGCCGGCCCTTGCGGTCGTAGCGGACGATGCGCACCTTGACGCGGTCGCGGTGGAGCACCGCGCGCATTTCCTGCTGCGACAGGTAGACGTCGGGCTGGCCGTCGTCGCGCACGACGAAGCCGTGGCCGTCGCGGTGGCCCTGCACGGTGCCCTCGACCTCACTCATGAGTTCGGCACCGATGTTGTTGGAGTTGTTGTGTGGGTTCAATTTGATGATATAGTTCAAGGCTTCCTGAAGCGCCCAGGTGGCGGAATTGGTAGACGCACTAGTTTCAGGTACTAGCGGGTAACTCCGTGGAGGTTCGAGTCCTCTCCTGGGCACCAAGATGAAAAGTCAAAGCACGCTCCGGCGTGCTTTTTCTTTGGGACGCACGCTCCGGCGTGCTTTTTCTTTGGGACGCACGCTTCGGCATGCTTGTTCTTTGGGACGCACGCTCCGGCGTGCATCGTTCTGTGAGCGCACGCCGATGCAGGCAATGTGCGGATTCTGCCTGCGGGGCCGCCATGCGCGGCCCTCGTCGTTTGCGGCAGGCATCGTTCGGCGGGCATGGAGGGGGATGGGGCTCGCCGGCGTGGTGAAAGCGCTCAGATCGAGAACTTCTTCGCGAGGCCTTCGGGCCGCAGGCCGTCGTAGTCCTCGAAGGGCTGGTGGATCCAGGGGCTGGTCGGCAGCAGCTCGACGTAGTAGTCGGGCGTGTAGCTCGACACGCCCTTCGTCCAGATCACCGCCGAGCGCAGTTCGCTGATCGACGGCATGCCGCGCAGGCGTTCGACGACGGCGCGCAGGGTCACGCCCGAGTCGGCCAGGTCGTCGACGAGCAGCACCCGGCCGGCGAGTTCGCCCTTGGGCAGCGTGATGTACTTCGCCATGTCGAGGCGACCCTGGATCGTGCCGGCCTCGGCCCGGTAGGAACTGGTCGACATGATCGCCAGCGGCTTGTCGAACACCCGCGACAGCACGTCGCCCGGGCGCATGCCGCCGCGGGCCAGGCACAGGATCTGGTCGAACTCCCACCCCGACGCGTGCACCTTGAGCGCCAGACGCTCGATCAGCATGTGGTACTCGTCCCAGGACACGTACAGGTGTTTGCCGTCGTCGGTCAGCATGCGGTCTCCTTCGTGATGCGGATGCAGTGGCGGATCAGGCCGCGTAGGGGTGGCGCAGCAGGATCGTGTGGTCGCGGTCCGGACCGGTGGACACCATGTCGATCGGCGCGCCGATGAACTCCTGCACGCGCTCGAGGTAGCGTCGCGCGTTCAGCGGCAGCTTGTCCCACTGCGTCACGCCGAAGGTGCTCTCGGTCCAGCCCGGGAAGGTGTCGTACACCGGCACGCAGGCGACGATCTCGTCGGCGTCGAGCGGCAGGATGTCGACGCGCCGGCCGTTCAGCTCGTAGCCGACGCAGACCTTGATTTCCTTCAGTCCGTCGAGCACGTCGAGCTTGGTGATGCACAGGCCCGAGATGCCGTTGATGATCTTCGAGCGCTTGAGCAGTGCGGCGTCGAGCCAGCCGCAGCGGCGTGCGCGGCCGGTGACGGTGCCACGCTCCTGGCCGACGGTCGACAGGTGGTGGCCGACGCTGCCGGCGTCCTCCATCGGCAGCTCGGTCGGGAAGGGGCCGCTGCCCACGCGCGTGGTGTAGGCCTTCGTGATGCCCAGGATGTAGTGCAGCTGGTCGGGGCCGACGCCGGCGCCGGCGGCGGCATTGCCGGCCACGCAGTTGCTCGACGTGACGTAGGGGTAGGTGCCGTGGTCGATGTCGAGCAGGGTGCCCTGCGCGCCCTCGAACAGGATGTTGGCCCCCGCCCGGTTGGCGGTGTGCAGCAGGTAGCCCACGTCGGCCATCATCGGCTTCAGCGCCTCGGCGACCTTCATCGCGAGGTCGAAGATCGGCTCGAACGCGAGCGGCGTGCCGCGCAGGTAGCCCGCGAGCGCGAAGTTGTGCAGGTCGAGCAGCTCGCGCAGCTTCTTCGCGAAGCGCTCGGGGTGCTTCAGGTCCTGCACGCGCAGCGCGCGGCGCGCGACCTTGTCCTCGTAGGCCGGGCCGATGCCCTTGCCGGTGGTGCCGATCTTGCCGGCGCCGCTGGTCTCGCGCAGCGCCTCGCGAGCACGGTCGACCTCGACGTGGAACGGCAGGATCAGCGGGCACGACTCGCTGATGTACAGGCGCGAGCGCACCTCGACGCCGATGCCCTCGAGGCGCTCGATCTCCGACAGCAGGTGCGTCGGGTCGACCACCACGCCATTGCCGATGTAGCAGGCGACCCCGTCGCGCATGATGCCCGAGGGGATCAGCTGCAGCGCCGTCTTCACGCCCTTGATGACGAGCGTGTGGCCAGCGTTGTGGCCGCCCTGGAAGCGCACCACGGCCTGCGCATGGTCGGTGAGCCAGTCGACGACCTTGCCCTTGCCTTCGTCGCCCCACTGGGTGCCGACGACCACCACGTTGTGGCCCGCGGCCTTGCTGTTGTTCGCTTGCATGTTCACTCGATGGAGAGGATTGGGTTCGGGCCGGCCGCTCAGAGCCCGCGCACGGTCCAGCGGCCGTCCTGGGCGACGAGCTCGCGGTCGCAGTCGAATTCGTCGCCCTCGTGGCCGTGGCCGGGCATGACGCAGACGACGATCTCGCCCTGCTCGCGCAGGCGGCGAACGGCATGTCGCAGGCCTTCGTCCTCGGCCCAGGGAGCACGGATCGCCGGGCGCGGACCGGGCGCCGACACGAGCTCGGCGATCTCCTTCAGGTCGAGGCTGAAGCCGACCGCGGGCCGCGTGCGCCCGAAGACCGCACCGACTTCGTCGTAGCGTCCGCCGCGCATGACCGCGTCGCTGGAGCCGGTGGCGTAGACCGCGAAGCGCGCACCGCTGTAGTACGCGTAGCCGCCGAGGTCGGCGAGGTCGAAGCCAACGCGGACCTCGGGGTGCGTGCGCCGCGCGTGGCCGGCCAGGCGCTGCAGATCGTCGAGTGCCGCGGCAATGAGCGGCCGCGACGGCAGTCGACGGCGCGCCAGCTCGAGCACCTCGTCGCCACCGTACAGCGACGGCAGCGCGCACAGGGCCTCGCGCAGCTCGCGGTCGAGCGGTCGGGCAAGCTCGCGAAGCGCCGGCGTGTCCTTGGCGGCGAGCGCGTCGTAGATCGCGCGCAGCCGGTCCGCCGCCAGCAGCGACCCGGCGAGCACGTCACGCACGATGCGCGCATCCGCGAGGTCGAGCACCGCGCCGCCCACGCCGGCGCGGGCCAGGCAGTCGAGCGCCAGATCCTGCACCTCGAGGTCGGCCTCCACGCCGGCATGCCCGTAGATCTCGGCGCCGAACTGCAGCGGTTCTCGCGTCGACTGCAGCCCCGACGGCCGCGCATGCAGCACCGGACCGCAATAGCACAGCCGGGTCACGCCGACGCGGTTGAGCAGGTGCGCGTCGATGCGGGCGACCTGCGGCGTGCTGTCGGCGCGCACGCCGAGCGTGCGGCCGCTGAGCTGGTCGACGAGCTTGAAGGTCTTCAGGTCCAGCGCCTGGCCGGTGCCCGACAGCAGCGACTCGATGTGCTCGAGCAGCGGCGGCATCACCAGCTCGCAGCCGTAGCCGCGCGCGACGTCGAGCAGGCCTCGCCTCAGCTCTTCGATGTGCCGCGCCTGCGAAGGCAGCACGTCGGCAATGTGCTCCGGCAGCAGCCAGGCAGATGACATGGGAGAACGCCGGGGGATTAAAACGCGGATTGTACCGGCGCGAAACCCGAGGCCGGCACCCGCGCAACGGCCGCGTTCAGGGCCAGAACAGGGCCAGCGTGACCAGCCCCAGCAGCATGCTCGTCAGCCCCAGGAAGCGGATCTGTCCGTCGCTGAGCCGCATCGCGCGCTCGAACACGCTGCGCCAGGCCTGCGGGCTGAAGAAGGGCAGCAGCCCTTCGGCGATCAGCATCAGCGCCCCGGCGGCCAGCGCCAGGTCCCAGAACCCGAGGTCCACCGCGCGTCAGTTCTTGCCGGACGCCGTCGCGCCGCCCGAACGCATCGCCTTGAAGAAGTCGCTGCTGGGGTCGATCACCATGACGTCGCCCTTGTTCCGGAAGCTGGCCCGATAGGCCTCGAGGCTGCGGTAGAACTGCGCGAACTGCGGGTCGCGGCCGAAGGCCTCGGCGAACAGCCGCGAGGCCTGCGCGTCGCCATCGCCCTTGACCTTCTGCGCGTCGCGGTAGGCCTCGGCCAGGATGACCTCGCGCTGCTTGTCGGCGTCGGCGCGGATCTTCTCGCCCTCGGCGCCGCCGGTGGAACGCAGCTGGTTGGCGACCTGCTGGCGTTCGGAGCGCATGCGGCTGTAGATCGACTCGGTGATGTTGGCGACGAAGTCCACGCGCTTGATGCGCACGTCGAGGATCTCGATGCCGAAGGACTTGGCATCGTCCTCCAGCCGGGCGCGCACGTCCTGCATGACCTTGTCGCGCTCGAGCGACAGCACGCCACCGACGGTGCGCTTGGTCACCTCTTCGTTGAACGCGGCATGCACGACCGGCGACAGGCGCGTCTCGAGGTTGCGCATGTCGGTGCCGTTGTTGCGGATGAACTGGCGCGGCTCGGCCACCCGCCACTTGATCAGCCAGTCGATGACCAGGCTCTTCTTCTCGGCGGTGAAGATCGGCCGGGTGTCGGGGCTGTCCAGCGTCTGGATGCGGCGGTCGAGGAAGACGACGTTCTGGAACGGCGGCGGCAACTTGAACTTCAAGCCGGGTTCGGTGATGACTTCCTTGATCTCGCCCAGGGCATAGACGACGGCCACCTGGCGCTGGTCGACGACGAACAGCGTGGAAGACGCGACCATCAGCGCCAGCAGCAGCGCGCCCAGGATCATGCCGATGCGATTCATGTTCTTGTTCTCCGTTGGCCGTTCAGCGGCTCTCGCGGTCGCGGCCGCGTTGCCCGTCGCGTGACCGCACGTCGACCGAGCCTGCCACCGAGGCCGGCTCCGGCGTGGTCGCGGCCGCCGGCGCCTGCGCCGGCACCGAGCCGGACCCGGCCTGCTGCACGAGCTTGTCCAGCGGAAGGTACAGCAGGTTCGAATTGTTGCGGCTGTCGACCATCACCTTCGTGACGTTCGCATAGACCTGCTGCATCGTGTCGATGTACAGGCGGTCGCGCGTGACCGACGGCGCCTTCTGGTACTCGGCCAGCACGCTGTTGAAGCGCTGCGCATCGCCTTCGGCCTGCGCGACCGTGCGCGCCTTGTAGGCCTCGGCCTCCTCGCGCAGGCGCGCCGCCGTGCCTTGCGCCTTCGGGATCACGTCGCTGGCGTAGGCCAGGCCTTCCTTCTTCAGGCGGTCGCCGTCCTGGCCCGCCTTCAGCGTGTCCTCGAACGCGGCCTGCACCTGTTCGGGCGGCTGCACGCTCTGCACGTTGACGTTGACGACGACGATGCCGGTGTTCAACCGGTCGATCTGCGCCTGGATGGACTTGACGAGCTCGGCGGCGATCGCGTCGCGCTGCTCGTAGAGCACCGAATCGATCTTGCTCTTGCCGACGATCTCGCGCACTGCGGACTCGGCGGCGAGCGACACCGCTTCCTCCGGGTCGCGGTTCTCGAACAGGAAGGCGCGCGCATCCTTCAGCCGGTACTGCACCGTGAAGCGGATGTCGATGATGTTCTCGTCTTCGGTGAGCATCGACGAGTCGCGCAGCCCCGTGGCCTGGCTGACCGAGGTGCGGCCCACCTCGCGCGAGCGCAGTTGCGTCACGTTGACCGTCTCGTGCGCCTGGAACGGATACGGCATGCGCCACTGGAAGCCGGCGTCCGACGTGTGGCTGAACTTGCCGAACGAGGTGACGACGGCCTGCTGTCCTTCCTGGACGATGAAGAAGCCGCTGCCGAGCCAGATCAGCGCCACCACCCCGGCGATCAGCCCGGCGCCGACGCCGGCGCTCTTCATGTCGGGCTGGAAGTTCGGGCCGCGCCCGTCGTCGCCGCCCGAGCCGTTGCCGCGCGGCCCGCCGCCCTTGCCGCCGAACAGGCCGCCGAGCTTGCGGTTGAAGTCGCGCCAGAGTTCATCGAGATCGGGGGGGCCGTCGCCGCGACCGGTGTTCAGCACCAGGTGGTCGCGCCGCAGAAGACGGCGCGCCACGCCTGTTGCCAGGGCCTGCGCCGCGCGCGCCAGATCGTGCAGGCGCGGCGCGCCGGGTCGGTGAGCGTGGGTCGAGTCGGTCATGGTCTTGCTAGGGGATCGTGGGTTCCGGTTCGTGCCGCCGCCGCGGGGGCGACCGAGGCGGACGCGTCCCCCCCGGAGTCGACGGAAGATGGGGGCGCCGGGTTGGCGTTCAAGTCGCTGCCCGCCACGGCCTCGCCGATGATCGCGCGCAGGTCGGCCAGGCCGGTCCCGTCGACGGCACTGACGAACACGCGAGGCGCCTGAACGCCGCCCGGCAGCTCGAAGTGGTCGCGCAGGACGCGCGGCCGTCGCGATTCGTCCAGCAGGTCGTGCTTGTTGAACACCAGCACCTGCGGGATCTCGGCGGCACCGATCTCGGCGAGCACACGCTGGACTTCGTCCATCTGCTCGTCGAGCACGGGGCTCGAGGCGTCGACGACGTGCAGCAGCAGGTCGGCATCGGCCGCCTCCTGCAGCGTCGCCTGGAAGGCCTCGACGAGACGGTGCGGCAGGTCGCGGATGAAGCCGACGGTGTCGGACAGCGACACCGCACGCCCGGCATCCTCGAGCCAGAGCTGGCGCGTGGTCGTGTCGAGCGTCGCGAAGAGCTGGTCGGCCGCGTAGCTGCGCGCCTTGACCAGCGCATTGAAGAGCGTGGACTTGCCGGCGTTGGTGTAGCCCACCAGCGAGACGCGGAAGGTCTGGTTGCGCTCGCGCGCGCGGCGCTGCGTGCCGCGCTGGCGCTTGACCTTCTCGAGGCGCTGCTTGAGCCCCTTGATGCGCTCGCCGATCATGCGGCGGTCGAGCTCGATCTGCGCCTCGCCCGGCCCGCCACGCGTGCCGATGCCGCCACGCTGGCGCTCGAGGTGGCTCCAGCGCCGCACCAGCCGCGTCGCCAGGTACTGCAGGCGCGCCAGTTCGACCTGCAGCTTGCCTTCGTGGCTCTGGGCCCGCTCGGCAAAGATCTCCAGGATCAGCATCGTGCGGTCGGCCACGGCCACGCCCAGGTGCCGCTCGAGGTTGCGCTGCTGCGCCGGCGACAGGGCCTGGTCGAACAGCACCGCCTCGGCCTGGTGCGCCAGGACCATCGCCTTGATCTCGTCGGCCTTGCCCGAACCGACGAACAGCGCCGGGTCGGGCGCCTTGCGGCGCGCGACGATGCGCGCCACCGGCTCGTCGCCGGCCGACGCGGCCAGCAGGGCGAGTTCGTCCAGGGTCGGGTCGAAGTGGGTGTTGCCGCCCACGTCCACCCCGACGAGGATGGCCCGTGGCAGGCCCGCCCTCGCGTCGGCGCGCTGGCTGTCCGGGGAACTCAAGGCAGGTGCGGGCCGCAGGTCAACGTGGGAGGGCGCTTCAATGCTGCTCGGGCGCTTCGGCGGCGTGGAAGTTCACGGCGCGGCCCGGCACGACCGTCGAGATCGCGTGCTTGTAGACCATCTGCGTGACGGTGTTGCGCAGCAGCACGACGTACTGGTCGAAGGACTCGATGTGGCCCTGAAGCTTGATGCCGTTGACCAGGTAGATCGACACCGGAACATGCTCCTTGCGCAGCAGGTTCAGGAACGGGTCTTGTAGGAGTTGCCCTTTGT
>ERZ795044.2595-NODE-2595-length-15605-cov-5.567717_pt1 | contig 15605 bp, 11 predicted proteins | sample MGYA00375128_ERZ795044 | MGnify/ENA primary metagenome ERZ795044 (study PRJEB30173, sample SAMN05720213) | anaerobic digester metagenome | isolation source: active sludge of municipal wastewater-treating anaerobic digesters | place: USA | collected 2014-12-22 ... | reverse complement strand
TACCGGCTACCAATTTTTATCAAAACCTGATATTCATCATAGGTCAGTTGCAAATCATTACACATCTTACACGGTATAAATTCAGGATCATGAAAACGATACTAATTCCTACTGATTTCTCAGCTAATGCAAACAATGCACTTGAGTATGCAGCCGAAATTTCTCATCATGCGGGTGCCTCCCTGCTCCTGCTTCATGTTTACACGCCCATTGTTTCACGAAGCAACGTTATCAGTGCCCTTATTACCGATGAAGTAGAAGATGCCAAAAAAGAAGCCCTTGATAAATTAGAGGTATTAAAGAAGACTCTTGAAAGTGAATATCAAGGGATTTCCTGCAAAACACGGATTTCTGTTGGCGAGTCTGTGGAAGAAATTCTCAATACAGCTCTCGAAATAAATGCTGACTTGATAATCATGGGAACATTAGGAGCAAGTAATTTAACCCGGACTCTTTTCGGTAGTAATACTGCTTCTGTAATAGAAAGCTCTCCATGTCCGGTGTTGTGTGTACCGGCCGGTAGTTCGTTTCAAGTACCTAAACGCATCTTGTTTGCAACTAATTTTTCCTATGATGATATTCAGGGGGTTATAAAATTAGTATCCATTGCAAGGCCCTTTAAATCCGAAATAATGGTTGGGCATGTCGATACCTCAACGGAAGAAGATGCAGAAGAGGCCTCTATGCTAAAATTTATCAAGGAAGTAGAATTGGCTACTGGTTATAATAAATTCACACAGAAGATAGTGAGTGACCATAACGTGAGCATGGGACTTGATTTAATCATACAGGAGTCTGAAGTAGATGTAGTGGCGCTTTCGACACACAAGAGAAATTTTTTTGAAAAGTTTTACAATCCAAGCCTCACTAAAAAAATTTCCTTGTACTCCAATATCCCGATCCTGGTTTTCCAAAATCCACATGATGACGAGGATACAGGAAAAGATTTTTAGTCATTAACCAATGGAAGGGCAAAATACAAATGAACTATACGCTTTTGTTTTGGCTAAAGCCAAAGAAATTGAAAACGAACTGCGAAGGTTGAATCGCTGGCAATCTGGACCTTTACCGGAAGAGAAATTCACTGATATGGGAGCCTTTGGTTCAAATTCCATGTCCTTTGAACAATGGTTGCAATTTGTTCTCATTCCACGCATTATCGAAATCGCAGAATCGAATGGCGACTTTCCTGAAGAGAGTCATCTTGCAACATATGCAATTCGGTACTTTGATGGAGATGATGATTCAGGCTCGTTGCAGGCAATTCTAAACGAACTTGATCAGCTCATCAATAAAAAAACTGAATCAACAGTAATACTGATACAACAACCTTATTTAAATTCTGCTTTGCCTACTGTTTCGGTTGGAGATACAACGATTCCTGCTGTACTTATTTCAATTTCTGACGTTCTGCCGCAGTATGAGTTTAAAGATTTAGAAAGTCAGCTACAAACCTTTGATACTTTTCTTGATATTCTATCACCTTCTGTTCGACCTGCCATCAGCACCATGATAAAAAAAGCAGCTGATAAGACTGTTGATCAAACGTGCAGGCAGAGGCTTGAACAAGCATCCAGGGATGTGGCTGTGGGTAAGCTAGCTGCGGCTCCTTACAATCACGAAGAGGCTATGAAAAAATATCAGGAAGAACACCGAAAGAATTATCCAACCCAGGATCCATAACGTAAAGCCCTCAGGCTAATCCGCGTTTATCCATCCAAAGCTTTTTAACGAGTTGTCCGCTTTTCCTTTTATTTATCTTTATGGCTTTAAATTCGATATGAAAAATGTTCGGTTGGTTTTAGGAAGTGGTGGCGCAAGGGGTATGGCTCATATTGGAGTAATTGAAGAGTTGGAGAAAGAAGGGTTTACTATAAAAGAAGTGGTTGGGTGTTCGATGGGAGCTGTAGTAGGAGGGATTTATTGTGCAGGATATTTAGCCGAGTACAAACACTGGCTGATCAAACTTTCCCGCTTAGATGTTTTTCGGTTACTGGATTTTACACTTTCCGCACAAGGCTTTGTAAAAGGCGAACGGGTGTTTAAAGCCATTGAAGAATTTATTGGCGACCATAAGATCGAGAATTTTAAAATTCCTTTTACGGCTGTTGCTGCCGATATTACCTACGAAAAAGAAGTTCATTACCGATCCGGAAGTTTATTCAAAGCTTTGCGGGCATCGATTGCTATCCCAACTGTTTTCACACCCGTAAAAGAAGGTAAGTCGCAATTGGTTGATGGGGGTGTGCTGAATCCCCTGCCTATGAATCTGGTTAGTAAAGAGCCGGGCGATTGGCTCGTTGTAGTGAATCTGAATGCCAATATCCCCTACGCTCAAAATAATTCAATTGCAGATGAAAATAAGGAAAGGGCAGCATACCTGAAAATGATTGATGCGATTCGCGCTTCGTTACCCAGGTTTGATACCCGGGCCGAGAATACTGCTGAAAGTCTGGGTCTATTTGATCTGCTCAATAAGTCGTACGATCTCACTCAAGACAGACTAACTGAACTGATGATTAACATCCACAAACCTGACCTGGTCGTTAATATCTCGCGCGATGCCTGTGGTGTGTTTGAGTTTTATCGGGCCAATGAAATTATTGAAGCAGGACGCAAAGCTTTTCACAGCGCTTATGCGCAATCCAACTCCAATAGTGCTACTCAGTGATTATTTAGCTATCTTTGCACATCACTCCTCCAAATTCCCGTAGAAACTCGCTTTCTGCGTAGCCGCTCAAGGCGGATTCGAGCCAAGAGGCGTTTAAACTAAACGATAACACGGTTTCCGTGTATCAAACAATTAAAACATGTCATTCGAAAAATTAAATCTCATTGAACCTATTTTAAAATCTTTGATAGTGGAGGGATATACAAAGCCCACTCCTATCCAGGAACAATCAATTCCCGTTTTATTGGAACGCAAAGATCTGTTAGGATGTGCACAAACCGGCACCGGAAAAACTGCTGCCTTTGCAATTCCCATTCTTCAACTTCTGCACCAGGATGAACTTTACAAAAAAGGTCCTGCCGGAATAAAAGCTCTGATACTTACACCAACGCGCGAGTTAGCCATTCAAATCGGTGAAAGCTTCGCGGCCTATGGAAAACTTCTTCGTATCAAGCATACAGTAATTTTTGGCGGAGTTCCACAACGATCACAAACCGATGCGCTTCGTGCCGGTGTTGATATCCTGATTGCCACACCAGGGCGTTTACTCGATCTAATGGATCAGCGTTATGTGCGCCTTGAACATCTGAAAACATTCGTACTGGATGAGGCAGACCGCATGCTCGACATGGGCTTCATTCATGATGTAAAGAAAATCATTGGTCGCATTCCGGCTAAACGTCAAACTATTTTCTTCTCGGCTACTATGCCGCCCGAAATTTCAAAATTGGCCGACACAATCTTAACGAACCCAGTTCGTGTGGAAGTAACTCCGGTGTCGTCCACAGCCAATACGGTAAGACAAGAAATCTACTTTGTAGATAAAAATAATAAGCGCTCACTTTTACTTCACTTATTAAAGGACAATGCAATTAATACGGCACTTGTGTTTACACGAACGAAGCATGGAGCTGACCGTGTAGCAAAAGATTTGACCCGTGCGGGTGTTATTGCCGAAGCCATTCATGGAAACAAATCGCAGAATGCTCGTCAGCGCGCCTTGAGCAATTTTAAATCTCAACAAACTCGAGTATTGGTAGCTACTGATATTGCGGCCCGCGGTATAGATATTGATGAACTGTCGCACGTTATTAACTATGAATTGCCCAACATACCGGAAACCTATGTGCATCGTATTGGTCGTACGGGCCGTGCCGGAGCCAGTGGTATCTCCATTTCATTCTGCGATGCGGAAGAAAGAGCTTATTTGAAAGACATTCAGAAACTGATTGGCAAATCTGTACCCGTAGCTGAAAACAATCCCTATCCATTGAGCAGCTCTGCAATGAGTCGGCCGGTGGAAGCACCGAAACAGAATTCACAACGCAGACAAGGATTTAAACGTCCATCGTCATCAGGACCACATAAACAGTCTAACTCAAATAATTCAACTAGCTCCAGACCAACCAACTCATCTGCTTCACAGTCCAGAAGACCGAGCAGAGACTGGAAGAGCATGCCCCGCGAACAGAATTACTAACAATAGAAATTATTATTAAATGAAAGTCAGGCTTCCAAACGGAGCCTGACTTTTTCTTTAATCTGCATTGAGCAAGTTCATACTACTACTGAAAATAATCAGTAATCACTAAAGCAAACCGCTTATCAGGTCTATCATCACCAGTACGCTAAAGACTTCTATATTGGACATTCTTTACCATAATCTTATGTATACACGCATTCTTACATTCCTTTTCCTGATTAGTTCTTCCTTATTGGCTCAGCAAATCGATGAAGAGTACAATAAAAAAATTAAAGAGTACACAACCGATCCACGATTTTTGCCTGCATCGGTACTCAATTTACCTGATGATCCAGCTGTACCATCACCGCGCAAATATTTTGGACAAATCATTGGTGCTCCTGGTGTAATGCACCGCACCTCTGAAATTTATGCCTACTATCAGGAACTTGCCAAAGCCTCCCCGTTGATTAAAATTCAACAATTAGGAGTATCCGAAGAAGGCCGGGCTATTAACCTTGTAATCATTGGAAATCAGGAATCCATAAACCGACTTGATCATTACAAAGAGCAACTCAGCAAACTGGCGGACCCAAGGAAAGTAAATAGTGTTGATGCTGATAAGATTATTGCAGATAGTAAACCAATATTCTATCTGAATGGCGGATTGCATTCAACCGAGATGGGCTCACCCGAGATGTTGATGGAACTTGCTTATCGTCTTATTACAAGCCAATCAGAAGAAATAAAAAACATCCGTGACAACGTGATTATATTAATCAATCCGGCATCCGAACCCGATGGTCGCGATAAACAGGTGGACTGGTACTACCGCTACACGAAATCCAGAAAAGAATTTGATGATGGATTCAGACGTAGCGCACCTTATTGGGGCAAGTATGTATTTCACGATAACAACCGCGATGGCATCCAGGTATCACAGGCCTTGTCAAAAGCTATTTATAAAATGTATTACGAATGGCATCCTTCGGTAATGCTTGATTTGCATGAGTCTGTTCCCTTGTTATACATAAGCACCGGAACAGGACCTTACAATGATAACATGGATCCTATCGCCATTGGCGAATGGCAGGTAATGGCCAATCACGATATCACTACGCTCGCATCGCAAGGGTTACCGGGCACATTTACCTGGGCTTTCTTTGACGGCTGGTGGCCTGGCTATGCGATGTGGGTTGCCAATAATCACAACAGTATTGGTCGCTTCTATGAGACCTTCGGCAATGCGGGGGCGAATACCTACTTGCGTGATCTATCTAATCAAAAATATGCTGGCGATCCTGCCACCAGCAGAGAATGGTACCGCCCGGCACCGCCCACTGAATTGGTTAATTGGTCGTTGCGAAACAATACCAATTATATGGAAGCTGGTGTGCTGGCCTCGTTGACATACACAGCCGACAACAGTAAACTATTGCTGCGTAATTTTTATCAGAAGGGAGTGAACAACATCACCCGTGGAAAAAATGAATCGATCAAAGCATTTGTGATATCAAAAAAACAACGCGATCCCGCTATGGCGGCTTACCTTGTTAATCAATTGCGCGTGCAAGGACTTGAAATTCATCAAGCCAATTCAGGAGAGTACGTAATCCTCCTCGATCAACCTTACCGGGATCTTGCAGTTACACTGCTTACAAAACAAAATTATCCCAAAGAAGCCAAGTTTCCACCGTATGATGATATTGGCTGGACCTTAGGTTTGAATTATGGGGTAGATGTGAAATCACAAGATACCTTGAAGTATAACCTTAGTGATTTGAAGCTTATTACCCAAGAGGTAAAATATAGTGGCGAAGTAGCCGGAAGCGGAACTAATTATATTTTAAAATACAAAGCTCAAAACTCCGTACTGTCTGCAATGTATTGGATCAAATCGCAGAATAGCAAAGCAAAGGTGGTTGTGATTGATGAACAACAAATTGTAAGCAGCGATACGCTCCCAGCAGGATCTGTCATCTTTAAAGATATCACCAAAGCGCAGGCGGATCAGATCGGAAGTCAGTTTGCGTTAGATTTAATGGCTACTTCAACAGCACCAACAGGAAAGCAGCATGAAGTAATTTTGCCACGCGTAGCCATTTACCATAGTTGGTTTAGCACGCAGGATGAAGGCTGGTCGAGATTTACATTTGAACAACGAGGCATTCCATACACCTCCATTGATAAAGATGATTTGAAAGCAGGTGGGTTGCGAAAGAAATTTGACGTAATCCTGGTGCCTCGTATGAGTGGAGAAGCCAGTGATTTCATTTATGGAATTGATTCAAAGTATGGTCCGATGCCCTACACAAAGACAGCCGAGTATCCTTCGCACGGAATGCCTGATGCAACCAATGATATGACGGGAGGCCCTGGACTGGACGGCATGCATCAATTGCAATTATTCGTGGATGGCGGTGGAGTGTTGATTACTCTGGATAATTCCACCAAGATGGTTGCCGAAACGGGAATCGCCCGCGAACTGGAATCCTATCAGGCGCAAGGCCTTTTTCACCCGGGATCATTTGTACAGGTAAAAGCGCGTAAATCAAGCAGCCCTTTATTATACGGCTATCCCGAATTATTTCACGTGTTCAGAGGCAATGGTCCGCTTTACCAGGTAGACAAATACAATCGCGATATGATGGTGCTGCAATACGGCACAAAGCTTTTGAAGGATGAAGTTGAATACACAGGGCCGATTATGGGTATGCCCGACAGAAAAGTAACGAAGGAGAAAAAAGATGAAAAGAAAGATCCACCTTATGTGCTATCAGGAATGGTGAGAAATGAACAAACCATCATCGGGCATGGTGGAATTTTCAATGTGCCGCAAGGCTCAGGAAGAATTATTGCGTTTACATTTGATCCGTTGCACCGTTTCTTAAATCACCATGACGCGCCATTGGTTTGGAATGCGTTAATCAATTGGAATCAGTTAGGGAATTAACCCAAAAAAGTCGATCGACTTTTTTGCACTGCGTGCCGACAATTGAAAATGAAGGAGTTGCATTATGTATAATAAAGTAAGCGTTTCTTCATTTTCAATGTCGGGGTTAACCCTGACAATACAGACGGTAACGGTATTCGTAAACTAATTGCCGCGTATGTGCTTTTCTAATGAAAATTCCAGGTTAATTTCTTTGACTTTTTGGACGAGAAGGTTATTTCTTCAGATTGATTAATTTTCAATCATGAAGATTGGCCTTCTCTCTGATACCCATAGTTACCTCGATCCTAAGCTTCTCACCTACTTAAAAGACTGCGATGAAATCTGGCATGCTGGTGACATTGGGGACAGGATGGTAGCCGATGAACTGGAAAAAATCAAATCCCTGCGGGCCGTGTATGGGAACATCGATGATAAAGACATGCAGGTTCGTTTCCCGGAAGATCTCTGGTTCACCTGCGAAGGCCTCACTATCTGGATGACTCACATTGGCGGGGCGCCACCAAATTATAATCCACGGGTAAAGAAGATCTTAAAAGATAAAGTACCTGATATTTTTATTTGTGGCCACTCGCACATTCTTCGGGTAAAAAAAGATCCGGCCTGCAAAAACATGTTGTATGTAAATCCGGGAGCTGCCGGCAACCAGGGGTTTCATCCCATCAAAACGCTGCTCCGCTTTGAGATCGTTGGCAAAGAAATCCAGAAAATGGAAGTGATTGAACTCGGGAAGCGCGGAGCGATAGGTCAATAAAAGCAAAAAAGCCAATGGAAAACCATTGGCCAATTTTCAAATCGACAAATTTTATACTTATTTCTTAGCCGCTGCTTTAGCTTTAAATTCTTCCTTGATTTTCTCTACATCGACCGCCTTAGCTACAGGCTTGAAATTTTGCACTTTCAAATTGGTTCTTCTGCGGGCAGCTTTTGCCTTATCTTTGCGGTTCTTTCTTTTCAAACGGGTAACTGACATAACTTTTGCTTTTAAAGGGTGCAAAAATAAGCAGGATTTGTAATTTATTGCCACAGATTCACAGATTATTTCAATTCATCCATAAAAACCACTAATTGAAGGGTAATCACACATTTACCAAGTATTAGGCTCACACTCAATCTTTGAATCAGTGGCTTATCCTTAAACCGCAATAATGCATTAGAGAATCCTAATGTATTATTTGACGAATGAAAATCACCAAGCTGCTCTGGTTTATAAGATCACTCGTTTAGTAATTTTCATCGTCAAGGTTAACCTTGACAAAACCATCGTCATACGATGTTTTCGTCAACCCTCCGGGCAAAATATGCATTCCTAATGCATATTTTGGGTTAAATTGCCCCGTTTTATTATGGAAAAACCCACTTTACCGAAAGGCACCCGCGACTTTGGCCCGGCCCAGATGGCCAAGCGACAATTTATATTGAATACTATCCGGCAGGTATTTCAAAAATACGGCTTCCAGCCACTGGAGACTCCCGCCATGGAAAACCTTACAACCCTTACGGGGAAGTATGGGGAGGAAGGGGACCAACTGCTTTTCAAGATTCTAAATTCAGGTGATTTCCTGAAAGAGGTGGATGCTCAAAAACTGGAAAGTAAAAACTCAAAAGGAATAACTTTTGATATCTCTGAAAAAGGACTCCGCTACGATCTCACTGTTCCTTTCGCGCGCTATGTGGTGATGAACCGCAATGAAATCACATTTCCATTTAAACGGTTTCAGATTCAACCGGTATGGAGAGCAGATCGGCCGCAGAAAGGAAGATACCGCGAGTTTTATCAATGCGATGCCGATGTTGTAGGAACAGACTCATTGATTTGTGAGGCCGAGATAGTATTGATGATCAAAGACGTATTTCAGGCATTGGGCATTGGTCATTACACCATTAAATTAAATCATCGGGCTATCTTATCTGGCCTGGCCGAGTTGTGCGAGGCAAAAGGGAATGAATCTTCACTTTTTATTGCTATCGACAAACTGGATAAAATCGGGGAAGAAAAAGTAAAAGAAGAATTGCGAAGTCGTGGTTTCTCTGAAACAAGTCTTATAATATTGTTTGAGATTTTGAACTTCAAAGGCACCACGCAACAGAAGATTGAATTTCTCACGAATAAATTCTCCAACTCTCCTACCGGGCAAAAAGGAATCGCTGACTTTAAAGAAGTGTTGAATTTACTTTCTGAGTATGGAACTACGGAAGAGCATGTTGAATTTGACATCGCGCTTGCCCGGGGCCTGAGCTACTATACCGGTTGCATCTTCGAAGTAAAGATTAACAATGTATCCATCGGCAGTGTAAGCGGTGGCGGTAGGTACGATAACCTTACGGGAGTGTTTGGATTGCCTGGAGTTTCTGGTGTAGGATTTTCGTTTGGAGTAGATCGTTTATACGATGCTATGGAAGAATTAAAACTCTTCCCCCAGGAAGCACAGATCTCCAGCAAAGTATTGATCACTCATTTCGATTTGGAAAGTCAACGTTACGGACTTAAGGTGCTGCAAATGCTAAGGGCTAACGGCATTGCTTCCGAGATTTATCCAGACTCTGTTAAAATTCAGAAGCAATTGGATTATGCCAATAAAAAGCTGGTTCCTTATACAATCGTAATAGGTTCTGAAGAAGTGAAAAGCGGATTGCTTGCTTTCAAAAACATGAAGACCGGAGAACAGACTAAATCAGGTATTGATGATATTTTAAAGACACTAAAGTAGGCAATAGGCAGTAAGCAGTAGGCAACACTATTGCCAACTGCCTTTTGCTTACTGCCAACTTTTAAAAAATGAGCCCAACGCACCACATATCCAACAAAACCCTCACGCTCAAAGGACTTGATCACATTCTGCATGGGCATTCCAAAATTGCTTTGTCAGAAGGTTCGCGTCAGCAGATTATCCGTTGCCGGGATTACCTCGATCAGAAACTGGCTTCCTCGGTGAGTCCAATTTATGGCATCAACACGGGCTTTGGTTCGCTCTACAATAAAAACATTCCTAAAAATCAGCTCGAACAACTTCAGGAAAACCTGGTGAAGTCGCATGCCTGCGGCACTGGTCCTGAAGTTCCGCGCGAGATTGTGCTGCTCATGCTTTATCTCAAAGTACAGTCGTTATCGTATGGCTACTCGGGGGTGCAGGTGGAGACCGTTGAGCGCCTGATTGACATGTTTAATCAGCGTGTGCTTCCGCGCGTGTATGAAATGGGTTCGCTGGGTGCTTCGGGTGACCTTGCTCCCCTCGCCCATTTATCCCTTCCACTGATAGGTCTTGGTGAAGTTCATTATCTCGGAAAAATTTATCCCGGGAACGAAATCTTAGCGCTTCTTGGTTGGGAACGGATTCACTTCAAAGCCAAAGAAGGATTGGCACTGCTTAATGGCACCCAGTTTATGAGTGCCTATGGAATCTGGTGCCTGTTGCATTCGCACCGGATATTAAAACTCGCCAATATGATCGGGGCGCTTTCGCTGGATGCTTTTGATGGCCGCATTGAACCCTTTGAGGAACCCGTACATAAGATCAGACCCCATCATGGTCAAATAAAAGTAGCTGCTGCAATTAAAAACCTGCTGACAGGCAGTGCGATTGTTGAGCAAGCTAAAAAACATGTGCAGGATCCTTATTCCTTCCGGTGTATGCCGCAAGTACATGGTGCCAGCGATGATGCCATTCAGTTCGTGACTCATACCATGATTACAGAAATTAACTCTGTAAGCGATAACCCAAATATTTTTGCCGAGAATGATAAAATAATCTCAGCTGGGAATTTCCATGGACAACCTCTGGCTCTTTCTTTGGACTTTCTGGCGATCGCTTTGGCAGAATTAGGGAGCATTTCAGAACGAAGAACTTATCAATTAATATCCGGATCGCGAGAACTTCCGAATTACCTCGTAGCTAATCCGGGTATTAACTCGGGCCTGATGATCCCTCAATACACAGCCGCTTCGTTGGTAAGTCAAAACAAACAACTCTGTACTCCGGCTTCTGTGGATTCTATTGTCTCCTCTAATGGGCAGGAAGATCATGTAAGTATGGGCGCCAATGCTGCTACCAAAGCGTATCGCGTGGTAAATAATCTATATTCAATCTTAGCCATCGAATTGATCACGGCCGCTCAAGCCTTGCATTTCAGAAGGCCGTTAAAAACATCTCCCGACTTGGAGAAATTTGTCAATACTTTCCGGGACGTTGTACCGTTTATAGAAACAGACCGCGAATTGCATGTGGATATGGTAAATGCTGAAAAGTTTTTGAAGGCGACTAAACTGGAAGATTGAAAAAACTTATTATCATATTATCATTTGTTTTTTTTACAGGCAATCTCTACGCCCAATACACCAGTCGACTGGGCCGCTTTCAGGTGGATGAGATAAAAGGGTGCGCTCCATTTACTGTTACAATTTTAACTACCAACCTGATTACCACCGGAGAATGTACGGCAGGAAAGCCTTGCCTGATGAGTGCCGGAAACGGAACTCCGCAACAGCAAAATCAATTTACAATTACTTATCCCCAGGCGGGTACATTTACGCTTGCCGTACTTTATCAAAGTATTGGGGCCGATGATATTGTTATTACCGTTGACCCAAACATTCAACCGGAGTTTGAAATCTATACATGCTCAGGGTTACAAAACAATATCAAGATTACCGACAAAAATTATGATCAATATTCAATTGACTTTAATAATGATGGTATCATAGAGACCGTTATTCCAAACAGCAATAACCAAACGGCCGCTCACAGCTACGGAATTGCATCCACTTTCAACATCAGTGTAAAGGGAAAAGATATTAATGCCGCCAATAATTGCGCTGCCAAGGTTTTGCCATTTACCTCTTTGCTGACGCTTCCTGTACCGCAAATCACAAAACTGACTGCCCTGAATCCAACTTCGTTGAAATTAGACTTTACTCCACAACAAAACATTTTATACAAACTCGAAATCGCTGTTAATAACTCAGCCACCTTCCAGCAATTTCAAACCTTGTATGGAGTGAATACGGTTACCATTCCAAACTTAAAGACTGATGACAACTTTTACTGTTTTCGGTTAAGCTCATTTGACCCGTGCACGAACAGCAATACTTACTTAGCTCCGGTATGCAGTCATAATTTTGATCTCTCCGTTCAGAACGGAGTTAATCGCCTTACCTGGGCAAGTTCAGGCACAGGAGTATTGTCTACAGAAATCATCAGAAACGGAGCTTCGTATGTCATCATTCCCGGTGCGCCTTCCTTGTTAAATGATGTTGATGTGATTTGCAAGACGAATTACTGTTATCAGGTCGTCAATTTATATGCAGGCGGTGTTCAGAGTATCTCCCTGGAAAAGTGTGGTGAAGCTTTTACTACCGTAAGTCCTACAGCCATTAACAATACCTCCTCAGTTGTAGGAGCAAATGGTGTAGAATTGACCTGGACTCAAGATCCCTTGTTTTCTGTTGAGGAGTATGCGGTGCTGCGATACCAGGGTTCTTCTTTCGGGTTAGCCGGTAAAACAACCAACACCACGTACACTGACCTTGGATATACAACGGAAGGAGGTTTTTGTTACCGCATCAACTATGGCGACTTATGTGGTAATGCCAGTCAGCCAGGCGATTTAATTTGTCCCATCCGGTTATCTGCCACACTGGATGATAAGAATGTAATAACACTCCGATGGTCGTCACTTAAAGGCTGGCGCAATGGAGTAAGCAATTACCGGATTGAAAAATTTGATAAAAGTGGCGGCCTGATGCAAGTCATTAATACAGGCACCGACACTACCTGGGTGGATGATCAACCCGATGCTATTAATCAGGTAGTTCAATACCAGATCATCGCTCAATCCAATGAAGTTGGATTGACAAATTCAGTTTCAAACCGGTTGGTTGTTACTAAAGAAGTAAATCTTTTCTACCCAACTGCCTTTACTCCTGATGGCGTTGGGCCAGTTGAAAACGAGACCTTTACGGTGAAGGGTCAGTATATCGTAAAACTGGAACTGAAAGTATTCGACCGTTGGGGGTCCATGGTTTTCTATTCGGATAAAAACGAACCCTGGAACGGTACGAATAATGGCAAGGCCCTGCCCGAAGGAACCTATGTATGGAGAACTCAGATTACTGATCTGGCCGGACGCAATTTCAGCGAAGGAAGTACGGTAGTAATCCTAAAGAAAAAAAACTAACCTCATACTTCAGTTAATCTTACCTTTGTTCAAACTAACTAATCAATACATCTATGTTTGACATGATGAAGATGATGGGCAAGATGAAAGAGGTGCAGGCCAAGATAAAGGAGGCCCAGGATAATTTGGTGCGGGTAAACGCATCGGGCGAATCCGGAGGCGGCATGGTGAAGGCTATTGTGAACGGAAAGAAACAAGTTATCTCGATTGACATAGATCCGGCTATTCTTCGCGCTGAAGATAAAGTACTGGTTCAGGATCTTATAGTTGCTGCCGTCAACAAAGCATCTGAAGATGTTGAAATCCTTGCCAAAGAAGAATTGAAAAAAGCAACAGAAGGACTTCTTCCTAATATCCCCGGTATGGATTTAAGCAACCTAATGGGATGACCGAAGTAGCGGTTGTAATTCTTAATTTTAATGGAAGAAATTTCTTGCGGCAATTCCTGCCGTCTGTTATTGCCTATAGTGCTTCCGCAAAGATCATCGTTGCCGACAATGCGTCTACGGATGATTCGATTGCGGTTCTCGAAAGTGAATTTTCAGGCTCGGTTGAGGTGATCAAAATTGGAAGTAACCTTGGATTTTGCGGGGGCTATAATTATGCATTGAAGTTGATTCAATCGGAATACTATGTCTTATTGAATTCGGATGTGGAAGTGACTCACGGATGGATTGACCCTATCATCAATCTTTTTAAAAGAGATCCGTCTGTCGTGGCTGCCCAACCCAAAATTCTTTCTTATCATCAAAAGGACCATTTCGAATATGCAGGTGCTGCAGGAGGGTTTGTAGATACGCTGGGGTATCCATTCTGTCGGGGAAGGATCTTCAATTTTATAGAAAAAGATTCAGGTCAATATGATGATACCCGACCCATATTCTGGGCAACGGGAGCATGTCTGTTTATTCGCGCCCAGGTTTATCATGATTCAGGGGGTTTGGATGAAGTTCTTTTTGCGCACATGGAAGAAATCGATTTGTGCTGGCGACTAAAGCGGGCAGGACATCAGATTTACTACGTAGGGGAAAGCAGAGTTTATCATGTAGGTGGCGGCACGTTATCAAAATCAAATCCAAGAAAGACGTATTTAAATTTCAGGAATGGATTAAGTCTAATAATTAAACATTTGCCCTTGGCCAGTATGTGGTGGAAAGTGCCCTTTAGAATTCTGTTAGACTGGATAGCGGCTGGAAAATTCTTACTCCAGGGATCACCGGGCGATTCGTGGGCCGTATTAAAAGCCCATTTCGACTTTCTGGGCGGGATTCAATCGGATTTGAGAAAAAGGAGAATGCTAACTTCGATTGGCTATCAGGTTACAAACCAATATCCCCGATTGTTAACGTTTGAATTCTTCCTGTTCGGAAAAAAAAGATTTCAGGACTTAGGTAAATTTTAATAATCCCAGATGGTGCTCCGCCTGCGCAAATGACTGCGCATGTTAAGAAGGAAGGCAAGCGACATGTAAATAATAATTGGAGACCCAAAAGTCAGAAATGAGGCGTAGATGAAGAAAAGCCGGATGGATGATGTGGCGATCCCCATTTTTTCGCCCAAGGTTGTACAAACACCAAAAGCATGGTTTTCAAAAAATAGTTGGATTTCATTAATCAAGCCCTTCATACTCGCTGAATTTCTCCTAAAAACTTCCGTTTACCCAAGTAAAAGTCCTTTTAACGACTTATAAACCACCCTGCAAATATAGGGGGTCTCCTGACTAATATCAGTCATTCCATTGTTATTTTTTTGCCTATAATTGCAAGAAATAAGGGGTTTAAGGTTAACTTTGCACCTCGTTTACGGAAACTTATTAAATCAAAACCATGAGAAAATTATTTTACGCATTCCTGATCGTTGGAGCACTCACCTTTACGAGTTGTACCCTCCCTCAAATGATCAAAGCTGCCAAAGAACAAAAATTGGAAGTGACTCCCAATCCACTAGAGGTTCACAAGGACACTGTCAATTTTGACCTGGCCGGCAATCTTCCTGTTAAGATGCTGAAGAAAGGAACAGTATACACGCTAAACACCTTCTACAAGTATGGTGAAAGCGAACTTGCCCTGGACCCAGTTGCTTTACGCGCTGAGGATTATCCTAACAGCAGCACTGAAGAGGTTAAAGTTTCTAAAGCATTTTCATTCCCCTATAAAGATGCCTATAAAGTAGGTACTGTGGAAGTACAGGGTGTTGCCTCAAAAGGCACCAAGTCAAAGACTACACCACGTATGCCTTTGGCAACAGGTATCATCACCACTTCTAAACTGGTTCAAAATTCATACTATGCTGCTTTCGCAGAACATGGATATAACAACCAGGAAGAACTTGTTCCTGTAATCATC
>ERZ795044.2591-NODE-2591-length-15630-cov-7.188122_pt1 | contig 15630 bp, 11 predicted proteins | sample MGYA00375128_ERZ795044 | MGnify/ENA primary metagenome ERZ795044 (study PRJEB30173, sample SAMN05720213) | anaerobic digester metagenome | isolation source: active sludge of municipal wastewater-treating anaerobic digesters | place: USA | collected 2014-12-22 ... | reverse complement strand
CCGGCAATCTTCGGAGTCGCGGTTTTCACATCGGCGTTTTGGGCGCGATGCAGGAGGGCATGGTCCATGAGCACAAGGGCCATCATGGCTTCGGCAATGGGCGTCGCACGGATCCCGACACAGGGATCGTGACGGCCATTCGTTTCGACGGATTGGGGCTTGCCGGCCTTATCGATCGACCGACGCACCACACGAATACTCGAGGTGGGCTTGATGGCGATGGTCACCACCACTTCCTGCCCGGTTGAGATGCCGCCGAGAATTCCGCCGGCGTGATTGGTGACAAATCCCTCCGGCGTGAGTTCGTCGCCGTGCTCAGATCCTCGCTGGGCGACGGAGGCAAACCCTGCGCCGATTTCTACGGCTTTCACCGCGTTGATGCTCATCATAGCGCCGGCCAGATCTGCATCCAGTTTGGCATAGACCGGGGCGCCCCATCCAACCGGCACATGTTCTGCCACGGTGGTAATCTTCGCGCCGACAGAGTCGCCCGCCTTCCGCAAATCGTCCATGAAGGATTCCAGCTGCCCGACCACCTCGGCATTGGCAGAGAAAAACGGATTGTTGCTCACCGCATCCCAGCTTTGAAACGGAGCCTCAATCGGGCCCAGTTGACTGAGATAACCGCGAATGAGGACGCCGTGCTTTTCGTGCAGCCATTTTCTCGCGATCGCGGCGGCCGCCACTCGCACCGCGGTTTCACGGGCGGAGGAACGGCCCCCACCCCGATGGTCGCGGATGCCGTACTTCTGCCAATAGGTATAGTCGGCGTGGCCAGGGCGGAATGTGTCGATGAGGTTCCCGTAATCCCGGCTGCGTTGATCTTCGTTCCGGATGAGGAGGGCGATCGGCGTACCAGTCGTTCTTCCCTCGAACACGCCGGACAGGATTTCAACGCGATCGGACTCCTGCCGCTGCGTGACATGGCGGGATGTGCCGGGTTTTCTGCGGTCCAGATCCTGCTGAATATCTTCGGCGGAGAGTGCCAGTCCAGGCGGACAGCCATCGACGACGCAGCCGATGGCGGGTCCATGGCTTTCGCCGAATGAGGTGACGGTGAAGACTCGGCCCAACGTGTTGCCGGCCATGAATGCGAAGGCTCCTGCTATTCGATAAGATCCAGCTTAATGCGAAGTTCCTTCAACTGATCGGCACTCACGGCAGATGGCGCCTCAGTAAGCGGGCACTGCGCGCGTTGAGTCTTGGGGAACGCAATGACATCACGAATAGAATCGGCCCCGCCCAGGAGCATGATCAATCGATCCAGGCCAAAGGCGATCCCGCCGTGCGGCGGCGCGCCATATTCCAGGGCTTCCAGCAGGAAGCCGAACTTCGCCTGCGCCTGTTCCTTGCCGATGCCTAGCAAATCAAGAATCCGGAACTGAATGTCGCTGCGATGGTTGCGAATACTCCCGCCGCCGATTTCGCTGCCGTTGAGGACCATATCGTAGGCCTTGGCCCTGGCTTTCAATGGCTCCGTATCCAGAAACGGCAGATCTTCGTCCATCGGGGCCGCAAAGGGATTGTGCATGAAGATATAGCGCTTCTCTTCCGGCGAATAGTCCAGCAAGGGAAACTCGGTCACCCACAGCGGCTTCCAGGCGGTTTTGTCGATCAAATTCAGTTCCTCGCCCAGCAGCAGCCGGATCCGCCCCAGCACATCATGCACGATGGCCGGCTTATCCGCGCCGAAAAGAACGAGGTCCCCGGGCTTTGCTTCCGGCAGCGCTGCCGCAAAGGCTTGGGCATCGAGGAACTTGGCGATCACGGACTCCAACTGCCCTTCCGCCGTGATCTTCAGCCAGGCTAATCCCTTGGCTCCGAAACTTTTCGCCGTTTCACCGAGCGCATCGATACGGCTCCGCGCAATGGTCGCTCCACCGGACACGATGAGGGCCTTGACGAGCCCGCCCTTGGTCGCCGCGTCTTTAAACACTTTGAAGTCGCTCTTCGCCGCAAACGCCGTGACATCGTGCAGCGGCATATCGAAGCGCAAATCGGGCTTGTCGGAACCGTAACGTCCCATCGCCTCGGCATAGGTCATCCTCGGAAACGGCACGGGCAACTGCACGCCGCCGGCATCCTTGAACACGGAGACGATCATCCGCTCCATGAGCGACATGACCTGCTCGCGATCCACGAACGACATTTCGAGATCGATCTGGGTAAATTCCGGTTGGCGATCGTTGCGCAGATCTTCGTCACGGAAGCAGCGGGCAATCTGATAGTAGCGGTCGACACCGCTGACCATTAAGACCTGCTTGAACAACTGCGGCGACTGCGGAAGCGCATAGAACATACCCGGATTGACACGGCTGGGCACCAGATAGTCCCGCGCGCCTTCCGGAGTGCTCTTCGTCAGCACGGGCGTTTCCACTTCGAGAAACTGTTCGGCATTTAAAAAGGCGCGCACGGCCTGCATGATCCCATGTCGCAATCCCAACAACCGCTGCATCCGCGGACGCCTCAGGTCGAGATAGCGATACTTCAACCGAAGCGACTCGGTGATTTCGATGTCGTCTTCAATCATGAAGGGCGGCGTTTTGGCCTCGTTGAGGATCTCGACCGCATCGACAAAGATCTCAATCTCGCCCGTCGGCAGATGCGGATTGCGGGATTCCTCGGGGCGGGCCATGACCTGTCCGGTCACCGAGACGACGCATTCACTGCGGAGCGTATGCGCTGCTTGATGGACGGCGGCATTCCGCTCGGCATTGAACACAACCTGGGTGAGTCCGGTGCGATCACGCAAATCGATGAACAGCACCATGCCGTGATCCCGCCGACGTTGCACCCAGCCGTTCAACACCACTTGTTGACCGACCTGCGCCTTGGTCAACTCGCCGCACCGATGGGTCCTGATCTTCATGCTCTTCTCCGCGTTGAATTCCGCGACTGCCTTGCAGGGCCCCGCTGTCCAGGACGCGAGCTCGAGGGCCCGCTCCGCCGATTCTGTTGAAATTTCTTGTCCGAGCCCGAGCGATTACCCGCCGTGCTTCGCCCGGTGCCTGTTGATTTTCCTCCGGACCGAGGCCGTTGAAATCCTGCTCCCGGCTGAGGGCGCTGGGGTTTTTGCGTGAAGCCGGTAGGGCGCGCCGTGGGGTTCCGCTCGTCGCCCTGCGGCGTCAGGCCTGGCTGAGGTCGTTGAAAGGCTGTTGTCTTTGTGGGACGACGGAATTTCGCACCAGGACTGAGCGGCCGTTTCAGACCACCGCGACCAGGACGTCCGGACCTCGCGCCCGCGACACTGCGTTGTGAACGAGGGCCGGATTCCGCGCGCTGAGATTTTGGACCGCGCCCTGAGCGCTCTGGCTTCGGCGGCTTGGGCGGCGCCGGCTCAGTCGGCGGCATCCAACGCATCGGCTTGCCTGATGCATCCAGTTCAGGCCGTTCAGCCCTCGCCACCCGATCCTCGACCAGTTCCCGCAACCGATTCGCCTCCCGATCGGTTAAAAACCGATATTCCCCTGCGCCCAAATCGCCAAGAAGCAGGGGCCCCATACGAACACGCGTCAACTTGATGACCGAATGGCCCACGGCCTCGATCATCCGCTTCACCTGGTGCTTGCGGCCTTCATGGATCGTGACTTCAAGCCAGGAGTTGCTCTCGGCTCTGCTGACCTTGTTGACCTTCGCCGGAGCCGTGAAGCCATCTTCAAGTTTGACACCCCGTTCGAGCGCCTCGATTTTCGCATCGTCGAGCACGCCCTTGACCTTGATCAGATAGGTCTTCGGCACATGGTAGCGCGGGTGAAGCAGCGCCTGCGCCAAATCTCCATGATTCGTAAGCAGCATGAGGCCTTCGCTGTCGAAATCCAACCGGCCGACAGGGAACACGCGCACCGTCACCCCGCGTAAAAAATCCTTCACAGTCGGACGACCTTCCGGATCATCGAGCGTGGACATGACGTTCTTGGGCTTATTGAGGATCAAATAGACGTAGGGTTGTGCGGCACGCAGATGTTTGCCATCCACCTTGACATGGTCGCGGTCCGGGTCGACTTTGGTACCCAGCTCTTTCACCACGTGGCCGTTAATGGTCACGCGTCCTGACGTAATCAACTCCTCGGCCTTGCGACGAGAGGCCAGTCCGGTACCGGCAATCAGTTTTTGAAGGCGAACTTCCATCCTACCCTTTCATGCAGCGCATGTCGTACGTTTCGTTCGCGCAATCACGCCCCTGTCGCTCTCGCGCATCGGGCATCACGAACGGCGCTTCACGGATCGACTATTCCCACTCAATCGTGCTGGGAGGCTTGGAACTAATGTCATACACAACGCGGTTGACGCCCTTCACCTCATTGATGATCCGACTCGACATCTTGCCGAGCACGTCGTTCGGAATCTTGGCCCAGTCGGCGGTCATGCCGTCGAGGCTCGTGACGGCGCGAATCGCAATGACATACTCGTAGGTCCGCTGGTCGCCCATGACGCCGACGGTTCGGATCGGCAACAAGACCGCGAACGCCTGCCAGATGTCCCGATAGAGTCCGGCGGCGCGAATTTCCTGATCGACGATCGTTTCCGCCCCGCGCAGAATCGCCAGGCGCTCCTTGGTCACCGCGCCGAGCACCCGAATCGCCAATCCAGGACCGGGAAACGGCTGCCGCCAAATGATCTCATCCGGCAAACCCAGTTCCTGCCCCAACACCCGCACTTCGTCCTTAAACAATTCGCGCAACGGCTCGACCAGCTTCAATTTCATTCTCGTCGGCAACCCGCCGACGTTGTGGTGGGTCTTGATCGTCGCCGAGGGACCTTTGAAGCTCACGCTCTCGATAACATCGGGATACAGCGTGCCTTGGACGAGATATTTGATCCCCTTGAGTTTTTTGGATTCGACTTCAAAATTCTTGATGAACAGGCGGCCGATGATCTTCCGCTTCCGCTCCGGATCGGTCACGTTCTTCAGCCCTGTGAGAAACTGACTCGTACGATCGAGGATCCGCATGTTCAGATGGAGTTGCGACGCGAACGTCTTTTCGACCTGATCACGCTCGCCGGCCCGTAACACTCCGTTATCAACGAAGATACAGGTCAGTTGATCGCCAACGGCCCGATGCGTCAGAGCCGCCGCGACCGAGGAATCTACCCCGCCGCTCAATGCACAAATCACCCGCTCCGTCCCGACCTGCTGCCGAATCTGCTCGACAGCCGTGTCGACATAGGACCGCATGGTCCAGGTCGGTTTACAGCCGCAAATATCGTAGACAAAGTTTTTCAGAATCGTGGGCCCTTCGGCCGTATGCGCGACTTCCGGGTGGAACTGCAGGCAGTAGATACGCTGTTTGGCATCATGCCGCTTCATTGCCGCAATGGGGGAATTGTCCGTGTGAGCGATGGAGCGAAATCCTGGGGGCATCCGCTCAATGCGATCGCCGTGCGACATCCACACGACAGTGGAGCCGCCACGGCCAATACCCTTGAAGAGATCCGACCGATCGTCAAGTTGCAGTTCGGCCCGGCCAAATTCGCGGTGCGGAGCTTTTTCGACTTCCCCGCCCTGCAAATGGGTCACCAGTTGCATTCCATAGCAGATCCCGAGGATGGGAATCCCCTGCTCGAAAAGCTGCTTGGACACCTTGGGGGCCTTCTTGTCATAGACGCTCGAAGGGCCACCGGAAAGGACGATGCCCTTCGGCCGATAGGCCAACACCGTGGCAAGCGGCACCGTGCACGGCAGAATCTGCGAATAGACCTGCGCTTCTCGGATACGTCGTGCAATCAGTTGCGTGTATTGGGAGCCGAAATCGAGGACGAGAATTCTATCGTGCCAAAGTTCCATGAGTGTGCGAGATGTACCACGTTAGAGGTTCAGTGCGGGGGATGAAGAACAGGGGGATAGGCAATTCGGCTCTCCCGTTCTACGCGTGTTATTCCCAATCGGTGCGATAATTGGGCGCTTCTTTAGTGATAATCACGTCATGCACGTGGCCTTCGCGGAGTCCTGCCAATGTCTGGCGGATGAAGGTTGCCTTCTGTTGTAAGTCGGGAATGGTTTTGCACCCGCAATAACCCATGCCGGATTTCACTCCGCCAACCATTTGGTAGATATGCGGCGCAAGGAGGCCTTTGTATGGCACACGCCCTTCAATTCCTTCCGGAACCAGTTTTGGCGTCGGGCGTCCGCCCTGCCCGTACCGGTCGCCACCACCGCGCTCCATGGCTCCGATCGATCCCATTCCACGGTAGACCTTGTAGGTGCGCGCTTGAAACAAGACCGTTTCGCCCGGAGCTTCTTCCGTACCAGCCAATAAGCTTCCGAGCATGACGACCGAAGCACCCGCCGCCAACGCTTTCGTGATATCACCGGAATATTTAATGCCGCCGTCGGCAATCACGGGAATTCCCGATCCGGCCAAGGCTCTGGCACAGTCAGCGATAGCCGTCAATTGCGGCATACCAGCACCCGATACCATGCGGGTCGTACAAATCGAACCGGGCCCGACGCCGACTTTGACGGCATCCACACCGGCTTTGACCAAATCCTTGGCTGCTTGGGCGGTCGCAATATTGCCCGCAATGATGTCCAGTTTGGGATACGCTTTTCTGACCATCTTGACCGTATCAAGCACCGCCTGGGAATGCCCGTGGGCCGTATCCACGACAACCACGTCCACACCGGCCTTCACCAGCTGATCCACTCGGTCCCTGGTATCAGGACCGACACCCAACGCCGCCCCGACCCGCAAGCGCCCATGCGCATCCTTGCAAGCGTTGGGGTACTTGATCCGCTTCTCAATGTCCTTGATCGTGATGAGGCCCTTGAGTTCAAAGTGCTTATTCACCACCGGCAGTTTTTCGATCCGGTGTTCGTGTAGAATCTCGCGGGCTTTTTCCAGGCTGGTCCCTTCCGGCGCAGTGATAAGCTTATCCCGCTTCATCACCTGCGAAACCCTCAGTTCCATCCTGGTCTCAAACCGCAGATCGCGATTTGTGAGAATACCGACCAGTTTTCCGCCCTTGGTGACGGGAATGCCGGAGATGCGGTACCTGGCCATCAAGTCGTGCGCATCACGGATGGTTTGATCAGGCGAGATGGTGATGGGATCAAGAATCATCCCGCTTTCTGATTTTTTGACCCGGTCAATTTCAGCGGCTTGATCGGCCGGCGAGAGCACGCGATGCACAATGCCGAGGCCGCCCTCCTGAGCCATCGCAATGGCTAACCGCGCTTCAGTCACGGTGTCCATGGCGGCGCTGACGATAGGAATATTCAACTGTATATTGCGAGAGAGGCGAGTGCGGGTATCGACTTCAGTCGGAAGAACCTGTGATTTAGCCGGAACCAGGACGACGTCGTCATAGGTCAACCCGAGCCGAATCTCCTTCTCTAACATCCGTTGCCACCCTCTCCCGGGCTTCTGCCCGTTGCCTTTAGACTCTCGTGGTTTTATCGATCTGCCCCAGTTCGGCTGCGGCATCTGCTTCTTCCTGCAACCGCTCGCTGCCTTCTTCCGCCGGCATAAACTGCTGCACCCGGGTGTTACCGCTATCGACGGCAAAGACGCTGCCCCGTGAGTCCACCACGATCCCGTAGGGGAAGTTGAATTGTCCATCACTGCCGCCGAAGCCACCCCACTGAGAAATAAAGTTCCCCTCACGATCAAACTTTTCGAGACGATGGTTGCCGGTATCCGTGACATACACATCGCCATGGCCATCGACGGCGATTCCCCATGGTGAGCGCAGCTGGCCTGCTTCCTGCGCCAACGCACTGCTGGCATGACCGGCCTCGGAACTCCCACCCCATTTCGTCAATAGCTGCGGCAAGACGTTTGTGCTGGTATCAAACTTCTGCACGCGATGGTTGCCCATATCGACGACGTAGACGGTACCGTCTGCCTGGTCGACAGCAATGCCGCGCGGGAAATAGAATTGTCCGTCACCGTTGCCGAAGCTTCCCCACGACATAATGAACTCGCCGGTCATGTCAAATTTCTGCACTCTGAAGTTCGCGCTATCGACGACATAGATATATCCGCGCACCCGATCGATCGCGATGCCCCAGGGCGCATTGAACTGACCTTCGCCGTTCCCGCGCGAACCGAATTTCATAATGTAGCCGCCCAATTTGCCGTCGAACTTCTGCACGCGGTGATTGTTTGTGTCGACCACGTAGACATCACCCTTGGCGTCGCAGGCAATACCGGTCGGATTGTGGAAGTTCGCGTTGGCCGCACCGAAGTTTCCCCAAAGAATGATGAAATTGCCGTTACGATCGAACTTCTGGATACGGTTGTTTCCGTTGTCGACGACAAAAATGGAACCTTGCTGATCGATGGCCAAACCGTACATCGGCGCCATAAACTCGCCGCCATGCAACAAAGACGCGCCGCGACCCGGCTTGCCCCATTTTGAGACGCAGAGGTAACCGGAGGTATTGACCAGGATTGTGGCGCTCGCCGGCGTCGAAATGTTGTTCCCGAGGTCCTTGAACCAGACGATGACGGTTTTCTGTCCATCGCCGGGGGAGAGAATGAAAGGAATCGTCGCACCGAACTTGATGGCCGGTGGAACTTCCACCCACCCTGGCGTTCCCGCCATCGGAGTCATCGGGTTTTCGGAGATATAGTACGCGGCCACTCCCGTATCGAGGTCGGTCGCGGAAATCGTCACAACAATTTCCGGCGAGTTGGTCATGAATGCGCCATGATTGATGACGGCATAGGGCGTTTGCGGAGCAGTAATGTCGATCAGCACCGGTGTCGCCGAGACCTCCTCCGACAACTGACTCTCCGTGCCGTCTTCATAGACCGCCGTCAGCCCATAGAAGTAAGCCTGATCGTTCGTGAGACCGGAATGATTGTAGGGACTGGTCACGCCTTCGATCTTGGTCCCGCCTTCCACGGTCAGGTTGGGAGAGGTATGGAAGTAGAGATTGTAGGAAGTGGCTTTCGGCACATCCATCCAACTCAGGAACGTTTCCGTATCGCCAGGCTTGATCGCCAGATTGCCGGGAGCAGGATAGTCGCTGACAACCTGAGCCCGCTCACGTTCTTCCCTTCCGCGGTTCAACTCTTCATCGGTCGGCACGTACTTGATGACGCGATGATTGCCGCTATCCACGACATACACCGCACCTTCCTTATCGACCGCGACACCTGACGGGAAGTTCAGCTGGCCTTCGGTTTTTCCGCGATTGCCCCAGGCACAGAGGAACGTCCCGTTTCCGTCAAACTTCTGAATGCGGTGATTGCCCTGATCCACCACATACACGTTCCCTAAGGCATCGCAGGTGACGCCCCAGGGTGCCTTGAATTGTCCGGGCCCGCTGCCCTCGCGTCCCCACTTGGTCAAAAAACTGCCGCGCGTGTCGAACTTCTGAATGCGGTTGTTGCCTTCATCGGCCACATACGTATTTCCAACAAAGTCCACCGCCACTCCACGCGGAAAAAAGAACGCGCCGTCGAAGCTGCCGTCCCGCCCCCATTTCAACAAGGGCGTGCCGTCACCTTTAAATTTTTGAATGCGGGCATTGTTGGTATCGGTGACGTAAATATTGCCGTCCTGATCGGTGGTCACGCCCCAGGGCGCGTCGAACTTATTCATATCCGCCCCGCGCCAGGCAAACCCGAACTTGCCCCAGGACTTCATGGGATTGCCGTCGGTATCGAGTCGCTGCACGCGGTTGTTGCCGGTATCGGCCACGTAGACCTGCCCGTCGTTATTGGTGGTGAGGCCGCGGGGATAGTAGTAATTGCCTTCCGCGCTACCCGCCTCTCCGCCCCAGCGGCCGAGACACGTCCCCTCTTTATCGAACTTTTGAATGGAATGGTTGTCTGTATCGGCTACGTAGAGATTACCGTCCTTGTCCACCGCGATGCCGGTCGGAGAGCTGAACTCTCCCTCATCCACACCTTCCTGTCCGATCACTTTCGCAATCAGGTACGGGGCCGGAATTGCCATGACCTCTTGAGACTCGGGGCTTTCCCCTTTCTGCGTCACCACCGTCACAACATAGTGGTAACAGGTTCCGTTCGCCAAATCGTCGTGCATGAACGGAGACTGAGCGCCTTCGATGCAGGTCCCTTTTTCTTTGGTCACACCGATGACGGTTTTAAAATCTTCTGCGCTGGCGATGGGGCGGGTGAGTTCTGAGAACTTGATCTGCACGCCTTTTGTCGTCATGAAGTACAAGTTGTAATACATGGCGTCCGGCACGGCGTCCCAGGTAATCATCACCCGGCCATTCCCGGCTTTGGCGGCTACTCCAGTCGGGGCAGGAGGTAGATCCTCTTCCTCGGCAACGGAGTCCCCGGCGCCCCACTCGCTCTGACTTCCTTCCGCGGTGAGATACCGACGGTCAAACCGAAACATTTCGTCGAGTAGCCAAGCCTTGATCATGGTGTTCCTCGTGGTACGAGATTGGTGAAGATTGGCGGATGTTTCAATAACTTAGATCGGGCAGTCTAGCAAAGCGAAAAGAAGGGAGTCAAGGCAAGAGCGGCGTGATTCGCAGCCGTGTTCAATGTCACTACGCCGCAACCTGGTCGAGCTTCGAAGGGCATGCCCAGGAAGTCGAGGGCCGGTGGGTCTCCCTCCCTCCAAAGCTGGATGGACGCATTTCTTTCGAATATCATAGGCTCTGCACTCTCGGCAGCTAACGACGGCCCGGTAAGACAAACCAATCGGAGGTGCACCATGTGGCCAATACGACTTCTACTCGCCACGTTCGTCGCAAGTTTCTTCCTCGTCCCCTGTGTGCAGGCGATTGAGGCCTCTCCGGTCGAGATGTGGGAATGTCCAGGCCCTGAAGGAACGACACTCTATACCAATAAAGAACGACCGGAGTGCCAGCCCAAAGTTCTCAAGGCGCTCTCCGTTGTCCCCTCGATGCCGGACACAGTCTTTCCCCCCTCCGTCAACGGTCCCTCCCTTCGGCCTGCTCCCGCCGCAAAAGACTACTCCTACGATACCCCGATCGGCGCTTTGCGCAATTTAACGCAGATACCGGATTACGGGCGCGATTGGTATGCGGGGAACACTGCAGGTGGTTCGGTGCAGGGAGAAGTCTGCTCCATGTATACGGAGTGGATTCATCTTAATCAGAACAGCCGTGGGGGACACATCTTCGGCACGGATCCCTCCTATGGCGGCAACCCGACGGCTCAGAACTGGTATGCCCCGAGCTATTCGTTTTACGACAATGCCCGGTATGTCACATTGTCGCGGATTTTCGGCGCCGGCTTCATTCCAATCGGCTGCCGCTAAATCAGCACGCTCGTCCACGAACACAAAAGGCCTCCGGGTTATGCTCCTCACCAGAGCAGCCCGAAGGCCTTTTGTGTTGAACACCGCAGGATAAAACAGCGAACCACTCAGAAAGGGCTAGTCCGCACCGACTCGTCAGCCCCCGGTCGAAAGGCGACCATCACGATTCTTCTCCGACCTCCGCCGCCATCAGTTCGTTATCGGGAGGTAATTCAATCGAGGCCGTTTCGGACAACACCTCACCGGCATCGTTAATCTCAAACCGTTCTACCGACCCGTTGGATCCTTCAACATTCTCCTCAAGGGTAATCTCGGCGGTCGGAGACACTGCTTCCGGCCCCACGGCCTCAGACTCGTCGATGGGTAACATCACTTGCTCGGATTCCCCCAACTCCTTGAACTCCCTGAGCGGCGGCAATTGGGACAGGTCGCGAAGCCCGAAATGTTCGAGAAACACCTTGGTGGTTCCATACATAATCGGACGTCCCGGCTCCTCTTTCCTGCCGACGATCCGTACCAGTTTCCGCTCCAAAAGAGTCCGGATCACCCCCGAGGTTTCCACCCCTCGAATCTGCTCGACCTCTCCGCGGACGATTGGCTGCTTATAGGCAATAATCGCGAGGGATTCGAGCGCCGAGCGCGAGAGTTTCGACGGAGCCTTGACCTTCTCCAGCCGCTTCAGCCAAGGAGCAAATTCAGCCTTCGTCACAATGCGGTAGCCGCCGGCCACCTCGGCCAACTGCAAGCCTCGGCCCTCCTGCTCGTAATCATGACTCAGACTGGCCAGCGCCTGATCAACCTCTTGCTTCGTCACGGCTCCAAGCAAGGCCAAGAACCGCGTGACAGGAATCGGCTCCGCTGTCACAAAGAGCAAGGCTTCAAGAATTCCCTTCAGGGCTCGCAAGTCGGACAGGGCCGGATCAGAGGCGGGTGCCGGCGCAGCCATATCCGTCACGGCGGCTTCAACGGCATGAGCCTCGACCGCAGGCTCAGCAGCCGGCTCTTCGGAACTCGACGTCTCCACCTCTGCGGCCTCGGCAGGCTGTTCGACTGCGTCCTCCGCGCTGAGACTCATAGGTTCTTCCATTCAGACTCCTCCACTAAATCTCCCTCTGCCACCGCGGTAAAGGCACGGGAGACAAGAATTGCCCCGAAGGTTTCGCTTTGAAACACCCGAATGACCCTGATGCGGATCAGCTCAAGCAATGCGAGAAAGGTCACAATCACGACCAGGCGATGGCTCGACGCCTCAAACAGCGCGGTGAACGGCATGGATTCGTGTACTTCCAGCGCCTCGATAATCGCGCTCATGCGCGTACGAACCGTCAGGTTGTCGGGAATAATTTCGACCAGACGTTTTCCGGGATGACGGGACAGCACGCCCTGTAAGGCCTCGACCAGATCAAAAAGAGAAATCTCGTCCAGGAGGCTCTCATCTTTTGCGACGTCAATGGGGGGACCGGGTTCGCGGCCAAACGTGTCTCGCCACAGACGTTCTTTATAATCCAGCTGGGAAGCCGCCTCCTTAAACTGCTTGTATTCGAGCAAGCGCCGCACAAGCTCTTCGCGGGGATCCGGGCCCTCTTCGTCATCGACGGTCACTTCATCTGATGGCAGTAGCATACGCGACTTGATGTGCAGCAACGTGGCCGCCATCACTAAAAACTCCCCCGCCACCGCGAGGTTCAATTCCTTCATCACCGACAGATAGTCCAAATACTGCTGAGCGATCAGCGCAATCGGAATATCGTAAATGTTGATTTCGTTTTTCTTGATGAGATGCAACAGGAGATCGAGCGGGCCTTCGAAGTTCTCGATCTTAACTTGGTAGGGCAGTTCAGGTTGGTCCATCAGGTCCCAGACGCTCCCTTGGACAAATTTTCAATCTTATACCAATTTATGGTGGGATGGGGCAAGGCTAAAACTATATGTTGGGGTCTCGGACTGTGCTACTTCGCCTTGAGGACGTAAAGCAGGATCCCCAATGACGCAACGAACAGTCCGATCGTCACCACCTGGGAAAAGGGTCCCGCCTCAGGACCAGCAGGCACAGCCGAGGCCACCCGGGCCGTTCTGGTGACAACCGGCTGGCGCGCGAATGTGGCCCGCATCAGGTCATCGGGCTCTTTGAACGACGCGTCGGAAAAATCGGCTTGGGAATTGAATTTCGCGGAAGCAAACGTCACCGCTCGGTCAAATCGAGCAAATAAAAAGAATGCCTCGCGATCAAACAGCGTCGACGAAAAATCGCATTTACCACGACAGTGGGCACCGGAGAAGCCAGTGCCCATATGGTAGGCCGTGTGAGAGAAATTCGCATCCTGCTCGAACACGACCTCCAGAAACTCCGTCAAACCTGGAAAATCAGCACCACGAAAGATGGCCGGACCGCTAAACATGGACCGGTGAAATCGCGCATGTGGCCCGAATCGGGTGTCGGAAAACATGGCCCCCTGCGAGAAGCGGTCCTGCACAAAGTAACTCTCTTTTTCGAATCTCGCATTCGACCCATCAACCAGACCGAGAAAAACTGTACGTGATAAGTCGACGAGGCCCTCAAAGTGGCTCTGCACCAAAACCACCGGCCCGGTAATCAGCACAAACCCGCGCTTGAGACGGTTCACGATCTGCCCCTTCACCCGGGAATGCTTGATCACGAATGGCCCGCGGATGACATGAACCTCCTCATCGTTAAGGCCCTCAAGCACTCGGCGATCTTCCAGAGACAATCCCTGCACCCCACCAAGCTTCTGCGCCGGCAACTCGTCGAGTACCAGATCCCCCTGAATGACTACTCCCGACAGGTCAATGCCCTTCCCGGCCGCCAAGGCCCGCATGAGGTCTTTCGCGGAAATGGCACGGGCCTCGCGCTCGGCTTCCGTGCAGGTGCTGTTCAAGTGCAGCGTGAGGACCGTGCTCGCAGACTTTCCACCCGTCTCACTCGTACATTCGGCAAGCACTAGCGGGGGAAAAATGACGGTTCCCCAGAGAATGCCAAGCAGCCACAGGGAAAATCGATGCCGTCGAGCAGGCCGATCCAAGGTGATCAGGCACCCGCTCTGACGAGGCCCGCAAGAGAAGAATCGCGTGAACACTTTACACCGTCCTGCGCTTTGCTAAACTCGCGCTCATATGCCCGCCGCTACCTTTCAGACTCTCTGCCGAATAGGTTCGCGCATCCTGTGCCTTCTACCCCTCATTGCCTGCCTCTTACTCACACACCTGCGGCCGGCTGCCGCCGAGTCAGTCGTCGAAGTGCCGATGTTGGCCGCTATTCAATCCAACCAACTGGGCGTCTTCGAAGTACTCCTCATGCGCTGGGATCATCAGCCGACGCCTTCTCCGATCTCGCTGCAGTGGCAAGGCGGGAACATCAAACCCGGACAGACGAACCTGGGGTCTATGGTGCTCGCCTTGGAATATGCTCTCGAACATACGCCGACGGTTGACCATACCGGAACTATCAGTGTCATCGGCATCGCGTATGCCGCAACTGGTACCGACGGGCCGAGCGCCGGAGGCGTCATGACGGTGGGATTTGCCGCGCTCCTCAAGGGGGAGCAGATCCGTCGCGGAATTGCCCTGACCGGCACCATCTCCAAAGACGGCACGATCGGCCCCGTAGGAGGCATCCCTGACAAAATCCGTGCAGCCGCCCGCGAAGGCTATCGCACCATCCTCATTCCGCAGGGACAACGAGACGATCCACGCTGGAATCTCACCCGCCTCGCCTGGGATCTCAACCTAGAAATCAAAGAAGTTGCCACGGTGGCTGAGGCGTACCATCTCATGACAGGTGGCACCCTCGACTAGCGGCTTCCGGAAGGAACCGCGCGCGGATTAGTGCTCCGCCCCCAAACCCTCAACAATCGCCCGGTATTCTTCATGTGAAAGCCGGTGCATCCCAAGGCTGAGCCGACGGGATAATTCTGATTGCTCCTCAATACCCAACACCCGCTGAAGCAGAATCTGGCACTCGGGCGCGTTCCCCTCCCACCGCCGAACCGGTGCGACCCGCACGAATCCATAGCGGGCCTCCGTCCGCAACTCATCTTTCAGCAGTTCATCCAAGGCGTGAAACGGCTGGACCGGCGAGACAATCGAAAACTCCGCGCGAATGCCTTCCTTCAACACATAGACCAGGCCATGTGATTCCGGCGTCAGGAACTTCTGAAGGTTGTCGCGAATCAAGGCGGTACACAGCCCCCAGATTCCCGCCCCCAGCTGCAGGTCGGCACTTTCCGGAGACGTTCGTTCGCGTAAGGCCCCGGCGATAAAAAGAAAGTGGCTCATGAGAGGGCTGAGCGATTCGAATTGGCGGGCGTCGCTGCGAGCCGTATCCGAGCCATCCGACAAAGTGGAAAGGCGCGAGGCGACTTCACTCCAGGCGCATCGAGGAACACTATGACATCAGAC
>ERZ795044.2587-NODE-2587-length-15649-cov-6.179877_pt1 | contig 15649 bp, 8 predicted proteins | sample MGYA00375128_ERZ795044 | MGnify/ENA primary metagenome ERZ795044 (study PRJEB30173, sample SAMN05720213) | anaerobic digester metagenome | isolation source: active sludge of municipal wastewater-treating anaerobic digesters | place: USA | collected 2014-12-22 ... | reverse complement strand
TAAAACCGTAGAAGGTTTAATGGCGATATCCATAAAGCCCATGATGGCACCCGTAATAAATAACGGAATAATATTTGGCAGAAAACTAATGGCCAGCATACGTAAACTGCGGAACTGATATAAGAGAATTAAAGAAATACCAATCAGCGCAATAATCAAACTTTCAAATAAACCATCAATCAGATATTGATATCCGCTCAGGGCAACAATACTCGTTCCGGTGATGCGCACATCGTAATTCTCTTTATCAAAAATGCTGTCAATTTTAGGTTGTAAATCAGCAAGGAGTTTTGGCATGCTGTCGCTTCCAACATCAGCTACCTGCACACTGATGCGCGCCATTTCACCATTGTTGCCAATAAATCTGTTTTCCAGTAATCCTTTTTGTCCGCTGTTTTCCAGATATTCTTTAACCTTAAGGTCGTTAGAGGTAAGTGCATTCGCATCAGGCACTGCATAATAACGCGGTGAGCCATTATAATAAGCCTGACGAGCAAATTTTAATCCGTCTAATACCGACAAGGATGAAGAAAGCTGCGGATAAGTGGCGAGGGTGTCCTGCAATTGTGCAATACGCTGCAGTGTGCCCATGCCGCTCACTTTTGTGCTGGAGGTGTCGGCGCGTTTTACTACCAGGGTGTCATACGTGATTAGCGTATCTACACCCTGAATTTCCATGTTTTCATTCACAATGGTGTCCTGCACAAAAGTGGACACTTGTTTTTTGGTCACCACAACTTCAAAAGGCATCACCCCATGAAATACGCGTTCAAAAAACTTCATATCCTGGTACACTGCGGTGTTCTCGCGCACTTCATCTAAAATATACCCCCTTGACTTTAATTTTGTGGCGCCAAAAACACAAATACTAATAATAACAATTGCTGAAATAAATATTTGTCGACGGTGACCGGAGGTCCACAATTCAAGCTTGGTGAGAACGAATTTTAATTGTTTGCTTTCGAGGTAATCTGTTTGTTCGGTTTTGGGTTTAGGCAGGAAGCTGTAAACAACCGGAATTCCAACGAGGGAAATAATAAATGTTGCCAGAATACCAATAGTGGCAATCAGTCCAAATTCTTCGAGTATACGTACTTGTGTAAAACAGAATACCACAAAACCGACCGCCTTTGTCATATTGGTGATGAAAGTGGGAAAACCCAATTTCTCAACCATGATGCTCAGGCTTTTCATTTTGTTTTTACTGCGCCTAACCTCGTGGTGATATTTATTCAGTAGGTAAACACAATTGGGAATACCCATTACAATTAATAAGCTGGGTATCAGGCTGGTAAGCACGGTAAATTCATATCCCAATATCGCCATAAACCCGGTGGCAATAACTACGCCGCTGCCAATAATCAACAAAGGAAACACAACTGCATCCCAACTGCGGAAGAGGATGTATAAAACGATAATTGTAATGATGATAGCTAAAATCAGGAACAAGCGCACTTCATGTGTAATGGTGCTTAACTGATAATAGCGGATGTAGGGCAGTCCCGAATATTTAACATCGGTTTGATGTTTTTGGGCAAAGGCTTCTGTTTTACCCTGAATTTCCTCAATGAGGGCAATGCGCCTCGGAGAATCCAATACGGTGCGATTGATGCTGATCATCATCACATACGTATTTGAATCGGCACTATAAATACGGTCTTTATAAAACGGCAACCGCAGAAAGTCGCGCTTAATAGAATCGAGTTCAGCCTGCGTCTTAGGCGGTTCAGAAACTAAGGCCTGAATATCGAAGCGCTTATCGGCTGTGTTTTTTACTAATTTATAACTGGTCGGAACCGAAAGGGTGCTTTCAATATCCTGTATCTTCCGCAAATCAGTTTCGAGGGCTACCCAGTCGTTAAAGAAGTCAAGCTCAAAAAACTTCTCCGTTTGCACGCCCAGAAACAGCACATTACCCTCCTCCCCGAAAATTTCCTTGAATTCTTCGTAATGAATATAAGCCTCGTTGTTCTCCGGAACCGTTTTATAGAATTCATAACTCAGCTTGACACGGGTAGTTTCCCAGGTCATGAAACCTGTCACCAAAACCCATACAGCTAAAAAAGCCCATCGGTTTTTAATGATAATCCGGCCTAGAGTCCTCCAAATCATGGTAAAACGAGCGCAAAGATACGACGAATACAGGAGTACTATGACTCCTTTTACGGGTTTGCGGTTTCCGAAGGGTGTAAATCCGCATTATAGATACAAAGTGTTGATAATCAATCAAATAGGTTGTTATTTCAAGGCAATTTTCCGCATTTTTGCAGCAAATTCTATCCTTCCGGGCTAACAAAGGCACTTAAACACCCAATAATGTCCTTTGTGCTGCGTTATTACCCTTGATTTCAGAACTTTGCGACAGATGATGCGATTTTTGTTTGTACTCCTTTGCCTGGTTTTTGCCGGTAGCACCTTTGCTCAAAACAATCTAGTACCCATTGGCTCCTGGCAAACACATTTACCTTATACCAGTTCAATATCAGTAGCCGATGCAGGCGATTTGGTGTATTGCGCCACCGGTACTTCATTATTCAGCTTCAATAAAACGGATAACTCCTTCCAACGTTTGAGTACGCCTACCGGGTTCTCGGATGTGGGCATACGCGGTATCGAATTTGATTCTGCCACTCAGACACTTGTGGTTGCATACACAAATAGTAATCTGGATTTTGTGTTTGACAAGGAGATATACAATTATCCCTTCATTCAATCGAGCGCCATCAGCGGCGATAAAAATATTTACCAGGTTGCTTTCAGCGGAGATACTGTTTTGTTGAGTTGTGGTTTTGGGATGGTGTTGTTTGAAGTCAGTACAAGAGAAAGTCCGGCCACCTGTTTTTTTACAGATGCAACCGGTGCGAATCTGAGGGCAAATGGATCTGTTGTAATCGATAATCAAATTTATGCCGCAACATCTGCGGGTTTGTACAGCGTCGCAATGAACGAACCCAACATTCAGGATTTTTCTAAATGGGATTCACTCAGCGGAACTGACGGCCTGCCTGTGGGTGAAGTGTCTTTAATTGAGCAATTCAGGCAGGCCTTATATGCCGTTGTGGGAGATACCATTTATCGATATACGGATGGCACCTGGACACCATTTTTTCAGGAAGAAAACTGGCATTCGGTTGATCTGTTTTCGGATGAAACATATTTAATCGTGAGTCAGCGATTTGGCACGAACCTTCCTGCAGATTCGTGTCGCATATTATTAGTTGATGCAGATGATGCTGTTACCGAAATTGTAAATGATACACAATTGCGATACCTCTATCAAAGTGTTCGCGACAACAACGGCACACTTTGGATAGCCGACCTCTATAATAGTTTATTGAGTTATCGCGATGGTCAGTACAGCTCTTATGCGCCAAACGGACCTGCTACCTACAAAGTGCAGGACATGATTGTAAACAACAATATACTCTACGTCGCCCCGGGCGAAATAAATGCATCCTGGAACTATCAATATAACCGGGATGGTTTTTTGGTGTATGATTATGGATATTGGAGTGCTTATAATACTTTTGGAAATCCCATACTCGACACCGTATATGATTTTATTTCTGTAGAAGCAGATCAAAGAAATTCGACGGTTTGGTTTGGATCTTTTGGTGGCGGTTTATTAAAATATGATCGCTCAGCCAACACAATGGAATTATTTAAGCAGGGTTATCTGGAAAACGTTCCCGGCGACCCAACTTCCTATCGGGTTGGCGGACTCGCCTTAGACTCAACCTATAATTTATGGATTTCCAATTTTGGTGCCGTAAACCCAATTGCCGTGCGAAAAGCAGATGGCGCCTGGATGCACATCAACCCTGGACTTCCGACAGATGTTGTAAACCAGGTGGGACAGATTGTTGTTGATCAATTCAATACAAAATGGATTCAATTACCAAGAGGAAATGGTATTTTAGTCTATAACGAAAATAGCACGATCGATGATTTGAGTGATGATTTAATAAAGGTGTTGGGAGCCGGCGCAGGTGCCGGTAATCTGCATACGAATTTCGTGAATTGTCTTGCTGTAGATAAGCAAAATGAAATTTGGGTAGGGACAAGTGAAGGTATTACCATCTTTTACAACCCCGGGGAAGTTTACACAAACACAACTGCGGGTGATGCCACACAACCTTTAGTAAATTTAGGTGGTTACTATGAGCAGTTATTGCGCAACGACATTGTAAACACCATTGCGGTAGATGGAGCCAATAGAAAATGGGTGGGCACAAACAGCGGTGCTTTTTTGATTAGTGAAGATGGCACAGAGCAATTATTATATTTTAATATCGACAACTCACCACTCATTAGCAATGTCGTTTTAAATATTACGATTGATGGTGTAACCGGTGACGTATATTTCGGAACGGATAAAGGCATCATCGCCTACAGATATACCGCCACTGAAGGTGTTGCTGAATCATCCTCGGTACATGTATTCCCAAATCCGGTGCGCCCTGATTATACCGGCACAATTGCCATTAACGGTTTAGCTGCAAATGCAGAAGTACGCATTACGGATATGGCAGGTCGCACAATCTGGCAAACCCAGGCTTTAGGCGGACAGGCAATTTGGGATGGAAACGGATACAATGGTACAAGGGCTGCATCCGGTGTGTATATGGTTTACGCCACGAATGAAGATGGCACGCAAACCGCAGTAGCCAAGATATTAATCATGACCACGCAATAATTGCACAATTAATTTACCTGCCGTGCTGCACAAAGTCAGAGGTATTGTTTTGCGCACAACGCGTTATGGTGACACGAGCATAGTTGTTCAGGTGTATACAGATGTATTTGGTTTACAGGGATATATCGTCAACGGTGTTCGGACTGTAAAAGGAAAGGGGAAAGCGTCGCTGTATCAACATGGCAACTTGTTGGAAATGGTTGTTTACCATAAAGAACAAGGTGGTTTGATGCGCGTGAGTGAGTGTGCTTTTGCTCATATCTATGAACAACTGCCGTTTCAGGTGGTTAAGGGCGGCCTGCTATTATTTTATATTGAAATCCTGAATAAAATAATCAGAGAGGGAGAAGCACAACCGGATTTATTTGATTTTGTATATGAATCATTCATAGATTTAGATCAGACAGATAAAAAAATAAGTGCGCATCCGATTTGGTTTTTATTAGGCATGACAAAATATCTGGGCGCTTATCCGCACTATAGTGCCGGTTGTTATTTCGACTTACAGGATGGGGTATTTACCGATCATATTCCACCTCATCTCTTATACCTCGACCAGGCACAAACACAAAGTTTACGCTATTGTCTTGAACCCGAACTACGCAACTACGACCAGCTAAATCTCACAACATTAAACCGAAAAAAGTTACTACACAGCCTGATATCCTACTATAAACACCACGTATCAGATTTCGGAGAGATAAAATCGCTGGATGTTTTGGAGGGGTTGTTTAGGTGAGGTTTTTTATTTTATTTGGTTTCGGTTTTTTTGTGCCTCACCCCCGCCCTCTCCACTCCTATCGTCGCAGAGAGGGTGTTACCTTTTGCTTTACCAAAGAATTATGGGTTGAATCATAATTTCTTTTCATTATATTTTCTGATTGAAATGCAAACTTTAATTCAACCAACTCATTTATTCAGATGAAGAAATGCGCGCCCTCTCTGCGACGTCAGGAGTGGAGAGGGTTGGGGTGAGGTCGCGGTGGATGAAATTGACCTTCAATGATAATCTCCAATCACGCATTTAATTCAAAACCAGGTTCAACAAATCGTTTAAACTGATAACTGGTTATTATTTGTAGTTCAAGGTCATGTGCATATTCTGTGCAGACAATTTTCATTTTGTTTTCTTGATAAGATTTGACTTGTAGTTTTATTCCTCATTTCTCCTGCCTCACCCCCGCCCTCTCCACTCCTACTGTCGCAGAGAGGGAGTTACCTTGTGGTTTACAATAAAAATTTCGGTTGAATCGTAATTTGCTTCAATCATTTTCTGAAATTGAAATGTAAACTTTAATTCAACCAACTCATTTATAAATATGAAGAAATGCGCGCCCTCTCTGCGACAGTAGGAGTGGAGAGGGTTGGGGTGAGGCAGCGATGGATGAAATTGACCTTCAATGATAATCTCCACTCACGCATTTAATTCAAAACCAGATTCAACAAATCGTTTAAACTGATAACTGGTTATCATTTGTAGTTCAAGATCATAAGCATATTCTATGCCGACAACTTTCATTTTGCATTCTTGATAAGATTTGACTTGTAGTTTTATTCCTCATTTCTCCTGCCTCACCCCCGCCCTCTCCACTCCTATCGTCGCAGAGAGGGTGTTACCTTTTGCTTTACCAAAAAATTATGGGTTGAATCATAATTTCTTTTCATTATATTTTCTAATTGAAATGCAAACTTTAATTCAACCAACTAATTTATACGGATGAACAAATGCGCGCCGTCTCTGCGACGATAGGAGTGGAGAGGGTTGGGGTGAGGCAGCGATGAATGCGTTTAAGAATCAGTTAATTTTCCTGAACCATTAAGGTTAAACTTGCACAGAATTTCTGGAATATTAATTTATGTCCTACTCGGAAATCCTGGTAGTGCTGATTCAATTTTTCTGCATACTTGAATCAGTTGATTATTTACTTCTAGATTGGTAAACCTTAATACTGTAAATCCATCAGATTCAATTTGTTTCTGCCTGAACTTATCATATTCTTGTTGAAACTTGTGTATGGGGCCATCAATTTCAACAATGAGTTTAGCTTTTACACAAACAAAATCAGCAATAAAAAAATACCGGGTTCCATGAACAAAATGTATTCCAATTACATATTGTCGCCTAAAAACATATCCGATGTTTCTATATTCCCTCAGTTGTTGCCACACTATTCTTTCTTCCTTGGTGGAGTTTTTTCTTAAATCACGAAGTCTTGCAGTTATAAAGCTCATGCAGCATAGTTATAAAGAAAAGTATTGTAATACTATTTATGTAATCCACATTAACCGCTTACGCTATGAATGGGTTAAATAATCGCATGTGCAAAATCGTCGTCAAATAATTGAGTTTGTTGAATATTAATTGTGTTTCTCGTTTAGTTCGTGTTCAATCCTGCCTCACCCCCACCCTCTCCACTCCTGCCGTCGCAGAGCGGGAGTTACCTTGTAGTTTACAATAAAAATTTCGGTTGAATCGTAATTTGCTTCAATCATTTTCTGAAATTGAAATGTAAACTTTAATTCAACCAACTCATTTATAAATATGAAGAAATGCGCGCCCTCTCTGCGACGATAGGAGTGGAGAGGGTTGGGGTGAGGCAGCGTATTTGGTTATAAAACATCTGCCTCCTACACCTCAATTAAACTTTACCAACACCGTCCTTTAATATAGCAATTCATCTAAACGAATTGCAGTTAAACAGAATTATTTTTTCAAATAAACCGCTAATTCACCCTCGGTATAAGCTAATGCATAGGCCATGTCCTTATGCATAAGTGATGGTGCCTTGGTATCCTTGCTTTGAACGATAATCGCATCAACTGTTGAAGCTGCGTTTTTGCGGGATGATACTTCAACCCCATCCTCACCCAATTCATGTGAAATAGTAAATCCAGAGATCTCCTGCCCACTCACCCACCACGGAAATTCCCAGCCATCACCACCGCATCTTAATTGAACATGTTTGCAATTGTGTTCTTGTATGATGTTGCTGATAGCAACATAGGGTGTATAAAAATCAGGATTGTTTAACCGCAACATTTCTGCATGATTGCTGTTAAAGATGTTTTCCTTCCAGGTAATGGGTCGTGTTTGATTCAGGAATAGAAATGGAAGTGCTGATATCAATAAAAGCGAAACGACAGCCGTTCGCCGACGAGCGGACCAAGACTGCATCACTTTGGCTATAATAATCGACCCAATAATAAATATGGGTGTGTGTAAACGCACATGCCAATACTGCCATTTTAAGAGAAGACTGAATGCCAAAATCATCAAAATAACCATGCCCGTCAGCAAAAGCAATCCATCTTTTTTACGCAAGCGTTTAATAGTAATTACGAAAACTATACATAGTGTCAGGAGTAATACATGTACGGCATTGCCTGCTATATCTTCATGTGTGCTAAAATAGTTTATAGAGAAATCGGGAGAATAGGACCAGGTGTAAGTATCAGCGCTCTTATTTCCTGCAACTAAATCAGAATAGCCGTTTATAATGGATGTAAGCGCATTATTTACTATTGGAAATGGCGAACGCAAATGCATTGCCATATTTTCCGGAGTATTTATGAATAGGGCTTGTGCACTTATCGGGTCGTTTCGCAGCGCATAATCAGGTCCGAGGGGTTTGTCAAATGTTTGGATATTTCTGCCTAATGTCGGCCACATCAAAATTAAACTCACCAACATGCTCATGTAAATCATGAATCTTGCCCATTTTGTATCAAAATAGATGATACCGATGGTTAGAAATGTCAACACAACTGGCAGCGCATAGATATACGCAGTTCCTTTGGTCAGAAGCGCAAGTATGAGCGACATATGCATGAAAATCAAATGCCTGAAATGTCCGCGTTCCTGAATAAAGTGGAATAAAAAAAGTATACTGCTTAACAGAAAGAAAGACACAACCAGGTCGTTTTGTGTGCTGGTGCTTTGCAGAATGGCCATCGGGATGGTTGCGGTAATACAAGCGCCAAGCCATTGAGTTTTATTATCTGCTTTTAATTGTCGAAGCACTAAACTCACGCCCACTATACACCCAACAAATGCCATCCATTGCACCCAGTTAGCTAATGCAGGAATAAAACTCAGCGCATACACATGCAGAATCGCATATTCGGCAAGTGGTGGTTGTGAAAGCTGGCGATCAATATTTGTTGTGTAATGCGCAACGCTTCCCTGATCAATCCAATGCATCACCCGCGAAAGATGATAGCTCATACTATCCCAATTAGTAGGAAATGCACATGTTGCAATAAGTGCTGTAATCAATAGAATTACACAAACAATTATTGCAGGTAATTGCCGGAATTGTTTGCGCTCGGGTAATTTCAGATATCTGGCGTATGATATACTGGTTAATAGTCCTGCACTCGCCGTTAATATCCACAACCAGATAAATCCATTTCGATGCAGGAGGTGAAAATAACTCATGCCTTCTGTGGTGATATTCACCCATAAAAAGAAGAACAACAAAGTGAGCACGAAGCCATATCGGTATGGAGCGCCATTTCCGTTTTTAGTTAACCAACCGGAAATACCAATAAAGAAAGATATAAAAGCGAGCAGAATAAATATGGCCATGCCTTAATCGTACATTTCCAAATGTACGCGTTCTTTGGCATAACCCAATAATTCGAGGTGTTTACGGGCGTCGCTTACCATATTGCGCCAGCCACATAAATAGAAATCCATATCGCGTTTCCCCTGGTCGCTGATGCGTGTATATATCTCATGCACATAGCCGCTATTGCCCGTCCAATGTGCATCTGGTCTGCTTAGGGTCAGGTGATAATGAAAGTGTGGATGCGTTTTGGCAAGTGACGCCATTTCTTCTACATAAATGGCGTCGGCCAAAGTTCGTGTTCCAAAAACAAGATGTATTTCGGGCACAGATACTTGTTGGGCAAGTAACTGTTTGATTTGTGAACGGAAAGGTGCAATGCCGGTTCCGGTGCAAATCAATACCAAAGGTCGGTCAAACTGAGCGGGTAAAACAAAAGTTCCTTGAGGTCCTCTGAATCTGAGCGAACTCCCTTCTACGCAATGGTCAAAAAAATATCCTGTTCCGGCGCCGTGTGGCTTGTGACTAATCACAATTTCGAAAGTATTATCACCTGCAGGATTTGAAGCGATGGAATAACTGCGCATCCGCTGACTGGGTCGCTCGGCAATAGGCAAATCAAATGTTACAAACTGACCGGGGGTGAAATCAAATACCGGTGTTGCATCAACCGAAAAAAAATAACTTCTGGTATGTGAATTATGATGTACAATCCTATCAATGGTGGCGGTTTGCCAGTTCAGTAGCGACATAATACAAAGGTAAGGTCTTGAGGCTTAAAAAAGTTCACAACCGTACATGAAAAGCCACTGCAACATATGCTGCAGTGGCCTTAAGTGCTTGTCGTGAAGTTATTGCTGTACAACCATTACGCGGGTGTCGATGATGCGACCATCAACAATCAGCGAATAGCTGTAGGTGCCTGAACTCAATGTTCCTGCCGAAATTTCCATCGACGTTTTGCTGGAATCTATTTCTTCATCCAGAATAATCTGTCCTGTTCCCATATGTGTAATAAGCATTTTAGCTGTATGATTTCCGCTTGGTATACTATAAGGAATGCGCGTTGAGCCGGTAAACGGATTTGGAATATTTTGACCCAGCGCCGGAGCTAAAGCAGAAGAGCCCATTGTGCTACCCGATGAGGCGCAACACATAGAAACATCCTGCTGCAAGGCACCAACAATTGCGCTGAGGTTATCTAATTGTTGGCGCAATAAAGCATTTTCTGCAGTAAGCAACTCCAACTGATCTGTTGTTGATTCTTGTTGTATACTTAAAGCTTGAATACCAATTAACGCTACACCTGCAGGATCAATAGTGGAGATGGTTGAATCATCACCCACCTGAAACTGCTTGTAAAAATCTTGCGCATATGGACCGATATGCGTGATGTTTTCGGCATCCGCTAAATAGTGCCAGCGTTCAATTTTTAAGGCATTTATTTTTGCTAAAATATCCTCTTTATCCAGTTGTGTTTTCTGATCTTTTATGCGTTCATCAGAAGCGTTTGTCCAAACACCGCCGGTGGTGAGTTTTGCGGTTGTGACCTGAAATTCAAGAATACTTGAACCGGAACAATTTTTTCCAATTCCCAATTTGGTCATTGATGAATTACCAATTCAAATCGTATTGCTTGCTGTAATCTGTGTGTTATAGCCAATAACAATGGCGTTATCAATTGTACCACTTGAAGCATCCGCTGCGTAACCCATAAACACGCATTGGTCATTACCGGCATAAGAGTCGCCGGCTTTTGATCCAACAATTGTGTTATAAGCGCCGATAGTGTTTTTGCCGGCATCATTTCCCACATATACATTATACTTACTGGTTGCGCCAGATCCCTGATAACCGGCGTTGGTACCAATAAATGTATTGGCATATCCATCAAATACATTTCTGCCAGAATTTTCACCCATGAAAACATTTCCCCATCCAATATTGGAGTTGAACCCGGAGTAGTACCCGATGAACACATTGCCATTTTCTTTAGTGTTACCGCCGGCCAGATGTCCAATCATAATGTTTTTACTACCACCACAATACAAACCGGCTTGATCTCCAATGGCCACATTTAAACTATCATCACCCAGCGTCGGACCTCCTAATAAAACTGTACCCGCATAAGCCCCCATTCCCAAAGCAACATTTCCGTAACCGGTCAGGTTAGCATCTCCGGCATTACCACCAACAAAAACGTTATCATAGCCAGAGGTGCCTTGTCCTCCGGTACCTGACCCGAGAAATACGTTGTTAAATCCGGTAGTGTTATTATAACCGGCATAATTACCCAGAAAAACGTTTCCACCACCAACTGTAGTGCTTACCCCAGAATAATAACCAACAAAAGTATTTCCGCCTGAAGAATCACTAGCATTTTTTCCCGTCTGTTCGCCTATAAATATATTGCAACAACCTAATGTGCCATCATTTTGTGTGTCGCCAATCAGTATGCTTCCAGCATAATTATCTGTGATAACTAATGCAGGAAAGTCTTTTATATATAATCCATTTTCGGCATAAATATTTTTCCAGGCAAAAGCTGGTGAACCTAAATCAAAGTAATTATTGGTATTAGCAATCAGACTTTGGTTTATAAATGTCGGACTTAGGTTTGATAAGTCAGTATTTAAACCACCACCGCCACCACCAATAACATCTTCATTATCTAGTGTCAACCATTCGGTCCCAGTGTATCCTTCGAAATGTGTGCCATCATAGCGCAGGCTTCCTGCCTGCATTCCAGTTACGTAATTTCCTAAAACTGCATTTGTAATGTATGCTTTTCCATCTATATAAACATCTTTCCAGCCTAAGGAGCTTGAGCCTAAATTTCTTGCATTATCGCTATCCGGTAATAAACTTTGATTGATACTTGTGGTGGTTAAATTATTGAGCGAAGTGCTTGCTCCACCAACAAGCGTTACCCACGAAGTGCCGTTGTATCCCTGAAATTCTGAACCGGTATACCTTATCATTCCGGCTTGCGGGGTACCTACAAAGTTGCCTAACTTAATTGTGTTGAGATAGCCAATTCCGTCGACATAAAAATCTTTCCAGGAGAACGACGAACTGCCTAAATCAACAGTGTTATCCGCATTTGGCTGAATAGTTACAGGAACCGCAGTTGGTGCTTGCAGATTTGATAAATCCTTGTTCGCATCTTGTGTTGAAATAGCCGTCCACGAACTGCCATTATAATAGAAAAAACCTGGATTGATATTTGTTTGATAGATCAACAAACCAACCGCAGGTGATACTATGGCGTCGCGCTGTACTTTGGTCATACGTGGTACTAATACGCCCTTGGTGGTGCTGACCATATCCAAAATACTAGATGCATTTGGGTCGGTAGTGCCAATTCCGGCGCTACCGGTTGTTGGAAAAGTGTTTGTTTGTGCAAATGCCATGCTCTGGAGGCAGAGGCAGATGGACAGGCAGTAAATAAGTGGATTTTTCATGTTTGGTTGTTTTTTTCAGCAAAAAGCTGTTAATGGATTATAGTTTTACATTGTTGAATTGAAAGGCTATGGCCACACTTTAGATCTGCAATAACCAGGGTAAAAGCGCAACCGGAACCTCGATAATATGCTATGTGTAACAGAACAAAGTTCGAGGGATACCCTATTCTGTGCCAGCCAATTTTTTCGAAAACTTAGAATCCTTATCTTCGGGGCATCCCATGGATGATCTGTTTTTGCTCATCAAATCAATGACTGAAGCCGAGAAGAAGCATTTTCGGCAGTATGCGGTTCTGCAAGGTGGCGAGTCAAATTATTTACGTCTGTTTAACTTCATCGACAGCCTTGACGAGTATTCGGATGAGGTCGTGAAAGCTACATTTTCAGGAGAGCCCTTCGTTAAGCAATTATCTGTTGCAAAGAATTATCTCAACGAGGTGATATTGCGCACTTTCCGGATCAGTGCGGGAGAAGATAGTGCCGAATCTACGCTTCAACTTATGATGCTGGATATCCGTTTTCTGATGAGCAGAAAATGCTTGTCGCAGGTAAAGAAATTATTGAAACGAACGAAAAAAATTGCGGAAGATCAGGAAAATTTTATCGTGCTCATGAATATTTATGCCCTGGAACGCAATTTATTAACTGAATTTAGATTCGAAGCGAGAGATAACATAACATTCGATTCCATTGCAGAAGAGGAAGCGCTTACGATAGATAAATTATATAATGTAAATACGATTTACAATATATATTGTAAGGCAAAAATATTGACAACTTCTACCCGGAGAACGCTGAATGATGCAGTATTGCTGAAAGAGTTTGATGCGCTGTTTGAACATCCGCTAATGCAGGATGAAAAAACGGCATTGAGTGTGCGGGCAAAACATTGGTACTGGAGCGCAATACATTTTAAACATGTATATAACTCAGAACCGGAAAAAGATTTAGTCTGTTGTAAAGAACACTTAGCCTTATTTGAGCGCGAACAAAATTTTGCTGCATCCAGACCACTGAGCCATATGACCGTTATCAATAATGTGCTGGAAGCATGTCGCGCCACTAATCAAATCGAATTGGCAGCAACCAATCTGGAACTACTCAAACAATTTAAACCCACAAACAAACGCGACGAGGAGGGACAGCTCATTTATTGTGCACATCATGGCATGTGGATTGCGTTGCGACAAGGACGTAACCAGGATGCAGTTCAGTTAGCCAAGATGGAGCGGGATCGCTTAAAAGGGAAGATTGCTTTACGTAAGGACAGCGTAATTATACAGTACATGATGATTGTAATTGTTGCCATTACTGCGCGCAATTGGTTGTTGGCAATTGAGGTGATCAATATTTTATTGTCCATTCCTAAAAATGGTATACGTGAAGATGTATTGGAGCATGCTAAGTTGTTGCAGTTATGCGTACATATTGAAACAAAACAATATGATATAGCCGCAAACCTGCACAGAAATATAAGACGCTCAGCATCTCCATATCCTTTAATTTCTTTTTTACTCGACTATTATAAAGAAGTGCTGAAAGACCCCTCCAGATTGCATGAGCTTAACTTGCGTTACCGCACACAATTAAAAACGGATAATATTAGGCCACCAGATGAGTTTCCGGAATTATTGTTTATGGTGCAGTCTCTCATAACGGACTAATTTATAGTGATCCAACAATTACTGCAGCAAGCTATTATGGCGCCAATCGGGTGCTATGGAGTTATATCCAACCTGCATGTAAACTAATTTTCGCTATGGTCTGTTAATTTTCAGTGCACCATTTGCAGTGAATCGTAATGAGCGTATCTTTGCCCCGTTCATGGAATGGCAAACGCTCCTGCAACAATATAGGGAGCACGACGAGCGGGTAAAAAGAATTCAGGAACAGATAGAGGCAAATGCAAAAAATCTCCATCTGAAGGGCATTGCCGGCTCTTTACTTTCGTGTATTGCCACGGCAACCTATAAAGAAGGTGGTCGACATCACCTGTTTATCCTCAATGATAAAGAAGAAGCCGGGTATCTGCTAAACGACCTGCAAACGCTGCTGCCGGGCAAGGATATTTTGTTTATTCCGGATTCATTCAGCAAGCAAAATAGTTATGATGAAATCAGTACCAATAATATTTTACAACGTACTGAAGCCATCAACAAAATAGCACACTCCGCTACACGAGGCGAAATTATCGTGACTTACCCGGAAGCGCTTGTAGAAAAGTTCGTCATCCCGGAGGCGCTTGAACAACAAATCATCTACCTCAAAAAAGGTGAAAAACTCGACGACCATTTTATCATCGACTTGCTGGTAGAAAATGGATTTGAACGAACCGACTTCGTGTATGAACCCGGTCAATTTGCTGTGAGAGGCGGTATTATTGATATTTTCTCGTTTGGCAACGAATTACCTTACCGGGTTGAATTATATGATGATGAAGTAGAAAGCATCCGGGTGTTTGAACCGGAATCGCAGATTTCACAAAAAATGATTGCGCAGGTGACCATTGTGCCCAACATTCAAACCCGGTTTCGTGAAGAACAGAAAGCATCGCTTTTGCATACGCTCCCAAACGATACTTTAATTTGGTGTAAAGATGCCAGGTATACCTTTGAAGTAATCAATCAGGCATATGAGAAAATTATTGATTGGTATAATCTGGTTTCTCAGGAGAAAATGTTGCCCGACGAACATCCCTTCAAAGAACATCAACCAACTGAATTATTATTAAGTGCAGACGTTTTACTAAATGAAGTGGGTAAACACACCTGGATTGAATTCGGTTTACACAGCAGTTTTGACACGGCCATTGAAATTCCATTTGATGCGGCACCGCAACCCTTGTTCAATAGAAATTTTGAAACACTGATTGCCCACCTGAAAGAGCAGCAAAGCGCCCGTTACAATATCTGTATCTGGAT
>ERZ795044.2584-NODE-2584-length-15667-cov-8.209198_pt1 | contig 15667 bp, 21 predicted proteins | sample MGYA00375128_ERZ795044 | MGnify/ENA primary metagenome ERZ795044 (study PRJEB30173, sample SAMN05720213) | anaerobic digester metagenome | isolation source: active sludge of municipal wastewater-treating anaerobic digesters | place: USA | collected 2014-12-22 ... | reverse complement strand
CCGAAGCGCTCCGCAAGGAAGCCGAAGCCAAGCTGGCCGAAGTCCAGAAGCGCGCAGCCGAAGCTGAAACCGAGGCCAAGGGCATCGTCGAAGCCGCTCGCCGCGAAGCCGAACAACTTGCAGCCGCCGCCAGCACCGCTCTCACCGAGCGCATCGCCCGCCGCGAAAAGATGGCCGAAGACCGTATCGCCCGCGCTGAATCCGAAGCGATCCGCGATGTGAAGATGGCCGCTGTCGACACCGCATCGAAAGCCGCCGCTGCGATCCTCACGGAACAGCTCACCGGCAAGGCCGCTGACGACGAGTTCGCCAAGAGCCTCGCCGCAGCCGCTAAGGCGCTGTCGTAAACCTCAACCGACAAGCCGGCTGACATTCAAACGCCCGCCCTCACAGGGGCGGGCGTTTTGCTTTGCGCCTACTTCTTCCGCCGCGCATCCAGCCAGGTGCGGATCGTCGTGTTGACCAGCTCGGGCTCGTCGAACTGCACGAAGTGGCCCGCATTCGGCGCCATGACGATAGTCGTATCCTTCGCCGCCTTGTTCCACGTCCCAGCATGGCCATCGGCCAGCAGCGCCGTGTCCTTCATGCCGTGGATCACCAGCAGCGGCACAGGAATCTGAGGCGGGTTATCGGGAAGGAAGGGACGTTTCGCATCCGGCCCCACCGTCTTCGGATAGTTCGCGCGGTAATAGTTCATCATCCCCGCAAAGCTCGAGCGCTTGAACGCCTCGAGATATTTGGCGTGTAGCGCCGGGTCCTGCACGCGCCGCGCAAGCCCTTCCGCCGTCATGTTCGCTTCAGAGCCTTCCTTCTGGAAGTTTCGCCCATATTGCGACGTTGCCTGCTGCTTCGCGTCAGTCCGCATCCGCTCCATGAACAGCACGGGATGCGGCGTCGACAGGATGATCAGGTTGTCCAGCTTCTCGGGATGCGTGAACGCATACATCCAGGCGATCGAGCCGCCCCAGTCATGGCCGAGCACGGTCGCCGTCTCGTAGCCTTCCGCCTTGATCACGGCATCGACGTCGGCGACCAGCTTCGGCATCTCGTAATTTTCGACGCCTACCGGCTGGCTCGAAAGATTGTAGCCGCGCGTATCCAGCGCCACGACGCGATAAGCGTCATTCAGCTTCGGCGTCAGGTATGTCCACGAACCCGAGAAGTCCGGGTAGCCGTGGATCATCACCACCAGTGGCCCCTTGCCTGAAGCCACATAATGGATCCTTACATCGCCATTCTGCGCGTACTTGTCCTCAAGCGCGACAGCCATCGGCGAGGATGAACCCGCCTGCGTCACGCATGCCGAAAGCAGAACGCCGGCAAACAAAGCTCCGACAAGCGCACGCATGGCCATCTCCCATGAATAATTACGACAACCGCAGCGATTGGCCCTCTTCCCGCGGAGAATGCAAAGCATCCATCTCGAAGGACGAGGGCCTGTTCGCTGGCTTTACTTCACCGGATGGATTTCCAGCCAGCTGCGGATCTGCGCGGCGAGCAGGTCCGGCGCGTCACGCTGAATGAAGTGGCCCGAATCCGGGATCATCAGGATCGTGGTGTCCTTGGTGATCTGGTCCCATGTATCGTTGTGACCGAACGATAGAAGCGCCGTGTCCTTCATGCCGTGGATAACCAGGGTCGGCACGTCGATCTTCGGGAAAGTCGGCGGCGCTTCGCCCGGCTTGGGGGCTGCCGGATAGTTCGCACGATAGTAGTTCATCATCCCGGCAAAGCTCGAACGGCCGAACGCCTCGATATACTTCGCCTTGTCTGCGGGGTCTTGAACACTGCGCGCCAGGCCTTCCGCGGTCAGGTTCTTCTCCGAACCCTCCTTCTGGAAGTTGCGCGCATAATTGCTGTTTTCCGGGCTCTGGCTGATCTGACGGCCGAACAGTGCCGGGTGCGGCACCGACATGATGATCAGACGCTCAAGCGTCTCGGGGTGCGTGAAGGCGTAGTTCCAAGCCTGCACCGCGCCCCAGTCATGGCCGAGCACCGTCGCCTTGGCTACGCCCTCGGCCTTGATCACCGCCTGGATATCTTCAACCAGCTTCGGCATCTTGTAGTTGTCGACGCCTTCCGGCTTGTCGGAGAGATTGTAGCCGCGCGTATCCATCGCCACGACGCGATAGGCGTCGTTCAGCTTGGGCGTCAGATGGTCCCACGAGCCCGAATAATCCGGGAAGCCGTGAACCATCACGATCAGCGGACCCTGCCCGCTCGCAACGTAGTGGATCTTGGTGCCGTCATCGCTGGTCGCATACTTGTCTTCCAGCTCGACCGGCATCTTCGCCGTCTCCGGCGCTGCGGCGGCTGGCTCCACGGGCGCGGCCGCCTGAGGCGAACATGCCGCCAACGAAATGGCTAAAGCCGAAACTCCGATCAGTGTGCGCAGCATAGGTATTCCCTCCAACGTCTTTTTCTTGACGCCGTCAGGCTAGACCCGCTCGGGGTCGCTCACAATCATGTCGTCAGGGAAGTGATAGGGAGGGGTTACCCCGCCCGCGCACCGATCGTGAACGCGGCCATCAGGCCAACGCCCAAAGGTCCGGTCAGGACGACCAGTGCAAAGGCCGCGATGCCTGTGCCGACAAAGCCGAACGTCATGCCACTCGCCATGTCGGCACCCCTTGCCCGTGCAGCCGGATCAGCCTTCCAGGTCTTCCTGAAGGATGGTGATTTCGAGCTGGTAGCTCGTCTCGCCTTCGTCCTCGATCAGGTAGACGAGTCCGACATGCTCGCCACCGATCAGCACTTCAACGCTGTCATTCACGCGCGGGCGGGCAGCCAGCGTGATGCCGGGGTTCAGCGAGCGCTTGAGATACGCTTCGACGCGCTTCACGGTTTCCGGGTTCATCGGGAGGCTCCTAGGTTTGCCGGCGGAGACTTAGCCGCCCCTCGCTCCGGCGCCAACCCTGCCAAAAAGCCGCCAACAGGCTTCCTGTCCGAAGAAATGCGCTGCCGGAATCTTGCCTCGCCGCCATGATTCCGGTCTTTTCTCCCCAGTTATGGGGACTTATCCATGTTCAGAATCGTTGCTGCGTGTCTTGCCGCCGTCGTGGTTTGCTCGGGCTGCCTGCTGACCAAGGAAGATCTCGACTGCTGGTATGACGACATGTGCATGGCGGCCAGCGGCGCAAAACCAGCTCCAACCCAGGAGATGCAGCCGGCCCTGACCGGCCGCTAGCGCCCGCTCACCGCAGTGCTAAGCAGAGATCGGGTGGGGCTGGAGCTGATTTGCATGAAACGGGCGATTCTTGCCGCCGTGGTGGCCATCACCTTTTGCTCAGGTTGCGAGCTACTCGATATCGGCTTCATCGAAGACGAGCCCGAAACCAATTTCGCGTCGCCTGCCCAGCCCACGCCCGCTCACCCCGCGCACTGACCGCCAGGACCTGCATCTCATGAAACGCGCTATCCTCGCCGCGATCGCGGCTCTCACCCTGTGCTCCGGCTGCATCCTGGATGACGAGTTCTGGGAAGACGGGTACGACAGCAGCTATGACAGCCCGAGCGGCGACGATTACGACTCGGATTGCGACTGCTAGGGACGCTGACGCGCGCTGGCGCCGAAATCCGGCCCGGGCATTCTGGTCACGCAATCCATGTTCAGCGGAGCCTTCGGGTCGCGCAGGAACGCCACAGATATGCTGGTCGCGCACGCGCTGAACGATGCGCCATGGCTCTCACCAGGCATGATGACCAGCCGCGCATTCGGCAGATTGTCGAGCTGGCCCCGCGCCCAGTCGGTCGGCGTGTCCGGGTCGAACGCGCCTGAATAGATCAGCACCGGCGTATCCGCGCGCACAGCCGTATTCTCTTCAGCTGCTGCCGTGGGCACATTCCATGTGCGGCAGACATCAGGCGTCGCGGTGCGTTCGTCCACGCCGCCAAGCCCAAGCGCAGGGCTTACCTGCCCCGTCATGCGTCCGACATTCTCGAACGGCATCTCCTCCGCGCACCATGTCGACAGACGCAGGCCCCATGCGAAGCCTGCCCCAGTCATTCCATCGAACATCGGCGCCAGCAGGTCGTGACGACCGCCCGCAACATCAGCAATCAGGCGCGGCATGTCGCCAAGTCGCTTCACGTCGTGCAGCGCTTCATAGAAAGCATTGGCGACCTGCGCGCCACGCACGATCACCGGCCGCCCATACGCATCACGCGCGCCTACCGCCAGCGGCTTGCGATCCGCCTCGGCAATCAGCGAGGCAAACTTCGCGCGTAGATCAGGATAGGCCGCCGCGCACGCCGCATCGACAGCGCAGCCATCGAACACCATGTTCAACGTCCGCAGGATATTGTTCGACGCCGTCTCGTCGAATGCAGCTTCCGGCGGCAACACCGAATCCAGGATCACGCTGCGTACCGTCTCCGGGTGCCGCCGTACCACCGTCAGCGCCAGCCGCGTGCCATATGAAAGCCCGTAGAGGTTGATCTGCCCAAGGCCGAGCGTTGCGCGCAGATCCTCGATATCGTCAGCCGCTTCGGTCGAAACATAGCCGGAAAGATCGACGCCCTCGGCCATCAACCGCGCCCGGCAAGTCCGCGCCGCGCTTACCTGCGCGTTCTCCTGCGCGACCCACGCCGTGCGCCCAACAGCGATCTCGAGCTTTGCGTCGGCAAATTCAGGACACTCCAGCCGGGGTGAGGAAAACCGTGCGCCGCGCGGCTCCAGATAAATCCTGTCCCGCTCGTCGAGAAACGGATCAGACGCGCCCGAGCGCGGCCCCTGATTGGACAAGCCTGGGCCGCCCGCAAGAAACACCACCGGATCAGCCGCCGGCGTCGCCGACCGGCTGCGGAAGATCGTCACCGGAAGCTTCACCATCCGGTCCGACAGCATTCCCCGGTTCTCGGGAACGCTCAGCACCCCGCACTCGACCTTCTCGCCTTGCGCAATCCGCTCTGGGCAAGGCGTCGTTTCGAATGTGACAGGTATGTCGTGCTGCGCCAGCGCAGGCGCCGCCATCACGGCATACGCCGTCAGGCATCCGGCTATCCGGCCCCAAACCATCTGCTCCCCCGTTTCATGCAACATTCGCATGGCAGAGCGGGGAGTAGAGACATCAGGCTGCGGCCGCGCAAGGAAAAACTGCTTGCAGCACTGTCATTGGGAAGCGGCGTTCGTCACAAGCTCAGACGGGCTAAAGGCCCATGTCGAATTTCTGGTCCATCGTCTGCGCAGGTTTCATACAAGCCCCGCCCACAGGCTTGGCCGGCACGCCCGCCACCGAGCAGCGCGCAGGCACATCGCTCAGCACCACCGAGCCAGACCCGACGCGCGCCTCGTCGCCGATCCTGATATTGCCCAGCACCTTTGATCCCGCGCCCAGCAGCACGCCATTGCCGATCTTCGGGTGACGATCCGTATAGACCTTGCCCGTGCCGCCCAGCGTCACACCGTGCAGCATCGACACGTCATTGCCCACGCGGGCCGTCTCGCCGATCACGATGCCGGTCGCATGATCTATGAACACGCCCGATCCGATCGGCGCCGCGGGATGGATGTCCACGCTGTACAATTCCGACATGCGCGACTGAAAGAAGAACGCCAGCGTCTCGCGACCCTGCCCCCACAGCCAGTGCGCCGTGCGATGCGTCTGCAGCGCCAGGAAGCCCTTGAAGAACAGGAAGGGTTGCAGCGTCGACCGCGTCGCCGGATCGCGCTCAAGCACAGCCTGAAGATCGCGCTCCGCCGCCGCCACGATGCTGGGATCGCTCTTGTAAGCCTCTTCGCAGATCTCGCGCACAGCGAGCGCGCTCATGTCCGGCCCGCCCGCCTTCTGCGCGAGCTGGTAGCAGAGCGCTTCTGCAAACGTCTCGTGATTGAGAACTGTCGCCGCAAGATAGCTCGACAAGGCCGGCTCCTGCTCTGCAGCAACCTTCGCGTCGAAGCGGAGCTTCTGCCAGATCGGCGCAGGCGCGCCCTTGGTTTGGGAAATGGATGACTCGGAAGCCCGGCCGTCGGCCATGATGTCTCTCCCTGGGGCCCGTCCGCCCCTTTAGGTCTGAGCCTGCATGAGCTTCGCAAGCTCTGGGGGCAAGCCCCCGGTACGGAGCAGGTGGTCTGCCTTGTACAACATGACAAGTGTGAACGCGTCCGTGATCTCGCCGGAATCCGCCATTTTCAGCGCTTCTGCGAAGGAAACTCTTCGAACGGATAGTTCCTCTGAACTATCCTTCGCAAAGGAGTGATCTTCCGACAGCCCCCACGCGAGGAAGGCATAGGCCCGTTCGTCGGTCACCGAGTTGGACATGTGCATGTCGCCGACCAGCTGCAGCCAGTGCCTGGCCTTCAGTCTCGCCTCCTCGGCCAGCTCCCGTTGCGCGCCCTCCAGCGGCGTTATCTCGGGCGAGCCGCCGCCCTCCGGCAGCTCCCAGGAATACCGCCCGAACGGAAACCGCTGCTGCCCGACCAGGATGGTCCGGCCCTGCTCATCGATCGGCAGAACCCCCAGCGCGAGGTTATGCATATGGACCAGCCCATACAGCGCATCCGCCCCGGTCGGCGCCACGGTCTGATACTCGCGCACCGTGATCCAGCGGTTCGAATAAACCGTTCGCGCGGATTTGATCCGCCATCTGTTGGGCGCGTCGCTCATGGGTGGCGCTTAGTCTGTAATATCGGAAATGTCATCCGCGCGGGCGCAACGTGCTTCCCCCTTCGCCTCCAAACCTCTAGGTTCCGCCCACCCCAAATCGGAGCCCTGCATGTTCCTCAAGACCCTCGCTGGCGTCGTTGCCGCCCTCGCCCTCGCCGCCTGCGGGCCGGCCGGACGCGACAAGATCGTCAATGTCGAGGGCGACGCCTTCATGGGCCCGCAGGACGCCAAGGTGACCGTCATCGAGTACGGCTCGCCCACCTGCCCCGGTTGCAAGTACTGGCACGACACCTTCCTTGCAGAGATGAAGCGCGACTATGTCGACACCGGCAAGATCAAGTTCATCTTCCGCGAATACGCGATCCACGGCGCGATCGACGCGGGCATCTTCTCGGTGGCGCGTTGCGCTGGCACGGAAGACTACTTCGCTGTCCTCGACGAGGCCTTCGCCCGCCAGCGCGACATCGTGATGGCCTCGCAGAAAGGCGACTCCATCCCCGCGCTCAAATCGCTCGGCGAAAAATTCAAGCTCAGCGGCGCGCAGGTCGACGGCTGCCTCACCGACAAGCAGAACGTCCAGCGCGTCAATGACGTCGGCGCCTATGCCCGTCAGATCGGTGTCGAGTCCACGCCGACCTTCTTCGTGAATGGCGTCGAGATTTCTGCGTCCGATCTCTCGCAACAATGGTCCACGATGAAGGTCGCCATCGACGCCGCACTCTCCGGCCAGCCCGTCGCCCCGACGCCGATCACGCCGCCGGCTGACGCGACAGCGCCGCACGACCACGTTCCAGGCGAACAGCACTAGAGATGCCAATCCGGCCGGACCTCCCTCCCGAACCGGAATTCGGCGCAGCGCTCGAACCGGTTCATCCAAGCCCGGAGACGCTGCAGCTTCTCGCGCTGCGGCGCTCAACGCCCGTGGCCATGCTCGCCGAACCCGGTCCGGGCGCCGCCGATCTCGACGCCATGCTTCGTCTCGCCATGCGCGTGCCGGATCATCGCAAGCTCGAACCCTGGCGCGTGCTCATCATCGAGGGTGAAGCCCGCAACAAGCTGGGCGATATCTTCGCTGCCGCACGAAAGCTGCGCGATCCCGATGTCAGCGATGAAAAACTCGCCGCGGAAATGCTTCTACCGTTGCGCGCGCCTGTCATACTCGCCGTGATCTCAAGTCCCAACCATCACGACCCGAAGAAAACGCCCATCTGGGAGCAGCAACTAAGCTCCGGCGCGCTCTGCCAGAACCTGCTTGTCGCCGCCAACGCGATGGGCTGGGCTGCTGTCTGGATCACCGAAGACGCCGCCTTCGACAGCCACGTGCAGGCCGCTCTCGGCATGACAGGCCACGAACAGGTCGCGGGCTTCATCTACATCGGCACAGCGAGAGAAAAACCCATCGAGCGCCAGCGGCCCACGGTCGCGAACAAGGCAACGCGCTGGACTGGCTGAGCACGCCTGATCAGGCGCCCTTGATCGCACCCACGAATGGCAGGCCGCGCATCTTGCCTGCGTCGTCCATGCCGTAGCCAACAAGATAGCGATGCGGCGCGTCCCACGCCCACGCATCCAGGCCTTCCGTCACCGCTTCGGGCTTGCGCGCGAACACACAGGTCAGAACCTCGCGCGCGCCCTTGTGCATCATGTGATCGCGCGCGAACGAGATGGTCCGCCCGCTATCGAACACGTCGTCAATCAGCAGGATGCCGCAATCCTCGACCGGCCGCGCCACATCGGCCCGCACAAGCATGCGCCCGGAACTCTCGCGCGCATCCGCATAGCTTTGCAGCCAAAGGCCATCGAAGCCCATGTCGATACCGCGCCGGGAAAATGCGCGCATCAGGTCCGATGCAAAGGGCGTTGCGCCCAGCAGGATCACAACCGCCGTCCACGAGCCCGTGGAAACCTTGGGCGCCAGCTGATCCACCAGCGCTTCAATCCGGGCATTCACCTCGTCCGCGCTCAACAGCACGTCGACATTCGCCGGAACCGAACGATCAGTGATGGTCTGTCTCCCCAGTCGTCTTGGTATCTGCTGGCTTGGCAATTGCCGGCTTGGAATCGGCCGGCTTGACGTTGATCGCCTCGGCATGCGGCGGCTCAACAGGAGCCGGCCCGACAGCAGCATGCTCATCCACGCCGTCGCCGCCAGACCATGCCGGTTCAGCATGGCCATCCGCAGGCTTGGCGCCCGACTTTGCATCAGCAGGCGCAGGCGCCGCGCCTTCCTTTGTCGCTTCGATATCGGTGTCGGCGCCAATCGGCGCCTCGCCTTCCTTGCGGACGAAGCTCACGGTCAGGCGATAGGTCTCGACCGGCGGCGCTTCAAAGCGCGAGGCGAACTCAGTTCTTTCGGCCGGGCCGAGCGAGGGAACGCTGAACTTGTCGGTCCAGGTCTGAACCGCATTGCCCGCTTCATCCTTCAGGGTCACGCGAAGCTGGGGCGTCTCCAGCCGGTCCTCGCTGCCATTGATGACGGACCCGGTAACGGTCAGCACCGGCGTTGTCCCATCGAACGTCCGACGCGCCTCGACATTCTCGAAGGTCAGGCCGAAGCGATTCACTTCAAGACCTACAAGCTTGTAGATCGAGGCCGCACGCGGGAAAGCCTCAGCCACTTCGTTGCGGAACAGCACGGCGGCCCCGGCCGCCACGACGAACAGTCCGAACCCGGCCGCCCAGGCGATGCCTACGGCCCGGCCATGATGGCGTTTGCGCTTTGCGTGTTCGCGCGCCCGGAATTCTGCATGCGGGCCGGCGCGCGCCTTGGTGTTCTCGGCGGCCGTCTGGCGCAGGCGTTCCACCTGCTCGCGGGTCAGCCCGGTTTCCTCGGCGTGGACAGGCTCGCCCTCTTCTTCCGGCAGTTTCGCATGCCACGCATGGCCACAGGTGGCGCATCGCACGCGACGCCCCTCCTTACCGATGGAGGCGTCGTCGGCGAAATACCGCGTATCGCAGGAGGGGCAGACGAGGATCATCGCACTATCGGAATCATAGAAGCGGTTAATATAGTCCAATTAGGGCTGGATTCTGTAACACGCCGGCCCCCGGAGATTCATGCGGGAACGTGACCTAACCTCAGATGAACCGGTCATCCGCCTGGACCGGGTGGGCCTGTCCTATGGGCCAGAAGCCGATGTTCTTGCTGATGTTTCCCTGCAATTGCGCCCCGGTTCAATGACCTTTCTCACCGGCCCGTCGGGGGCTGGAAAGTCCACGCTGCTCAAATTGGCCTACCTGGCGTTAAGACCTACGGCCGGCCGGGTTTCCATGTTCGGGGTCGATACCAGCCGGCTGTCCCGCAAGGATCTGGCTCCCCTGCGCCGCCGGATCGGGGTCATTTTCCAGGAATTCCGCCTCCTTGAGCACCTCAGCGCCTACGAAAACGTAGCCCTGCCGCTCCGAGTCCTGGGCCAGCACGAAAAAACCTACCGCGACGATGTGATCGAGCTGCTGAAATGGGTCGGCCTAGGCGACCGACTCAGCGCCCGCCCCGCCACCTTGTCAGGCGGCGAGAAGCAGCGCGTCGCCATCGCCCGCGCCGTTGTGGTGAAGCCTGACCTGATCATCGCCGACGAACCCACCGGAAACGTCGACGAGGAAATGGGCGACCGCCTGTATCGGCTCTTCCGCGAACTCAACAAGCGCCTCAACACCACGCTGCTGATCGCCACGCACGATCTGGCCCTGGTGCGCAAGGCAAACACCGATGTGCTGCGCCTGGCCGACGGCATGGTTGTCCGCGTGCCCGCCTCCCGCGCGCCCCAAGCGGAAGCGTCGACATGAAGCCGTCGCTCGCACCGCTGTTGCCGAAAGAGGACGCGCGCGAAGCCGCGCTGTTCTTCGTCGTCTGTGCGCTGTGCTTCCTCGCCGCACTCTCCGGCCTGGTTGCGCGCTCGGCTTATTCGGCCGCCGATGAATGGACCAATCGCGTCACCGGCCAGATCACCATCCGCGTGCGTGGCGACGATGCCGCGACCGCCCGCGCCGTCGCGCTGGTGAAAGCCGCACCCGACATCATTTCCGTCCGCGCGCTTGAGCGGGCTGAGTCCGAAGAACTCCTGCGGCCATGGCTGGGACCAACTGGCGTGCCCGCTGACCTGCCCCTTCCCCACCTCATCGCCGCCGAATCCGCACCTACATCCGCAGAGGCGGGCGAACGCCTTTCCGCAATCCTGAAAGCCGCAAACATTGACGCCACGGTCGACGATCACATCGTCTGGTCAAAGGATGTAAAGCGCGCCACCGATTCAGCCGGCCTCGTCGCCCTGATCGCCGTGGGACTACTTGGCGCCACGGGCCTCGCTGTCATCGCCTTCGCAACCCACGCCACGCTTCTCGCGCGCCGCGACATTGTGGAGCTGCTGCACCTCACCGGGGCCAAGGACAGCTTCATCTCCAGCCTTTTCGAGCAGCGTTTCCTCATGCTGGGCGTTCAGGCGGGGGCTCTTGGCGCCCTCTTGGCGTTCGGCGCGGCAGCGTTCATCCTGTTCGTGGTCAAGCAGGCGGATCAACAGATATGGTTGTTGCCGCAGCTTTCCCTGTCACTGGCCGATGGGCTCATCCTGGGCGTATCGCCACTGGTTGCGGGGATTGCGTCCATGCTGGCCGCGAAAGTGACTGTGATGCGGTCCCTTTCCGACATGGTTTGATTTTATGGCTCAGCCCTTGAAAGGGGTATGGGCGACAGATTGGTCTTGATACTTTGCGTTTCGTGCTCCGCGTCTTCGTGATCGTCCTCGCTGCCGCCCTTCTGCTGGCGGGCTGGGACTTTTCGCGCTTCGTCGCGCGTGCCGACCGCGCCGTATCACCAGACCCACCCGTCGAAGCCGAAGCTGTCGCCTCTCTCACCGGCGCCTCTGACGCCCGCATCATATCGGCCGTCCAGCTTGCGGACTCGCTGGACCTGCCCTTGCTCATCTCTGGCGTAAACGTAGATGCGACGCCCGCTGACATCGCGCGCGTCGCCAAGGTCGATGTCGACAAGATCGATTGCTGCGTCACGCTTGGAAAAGCCGCTGCTTCGACCGAGGGCAATGGCGATGAAGTCGCCGACTGGGCCCGCCGCAACAAGGTCGACCGCATCATCGTCGTCACGTCCGAATATCACATGGAGCGCGCGCTGTTCGAACTGAAGCGCGCCATGCCCGAGGGTCATTTCATCCCGCACGCCGTGATGACAACAAAGGTCCGCCCGTCCGACTGGTATCGCGACACAGCCACTGCCAAGACGCTGATTGAAGAGTGGATCAAGTATCGCCTGGCCGGCCTGCGCAACGCGGCATTGAATCCCGAAAGCGGAGCCTGATGACCTTTATTCGTTCCCTGCTTTACGCCATCTGGTTCTACGTCACGATGGCCGTCATCGGTCTCGTCTGCATGCCGGTATCGCTGTTCTCGCGTGACGCTGCGATGAGCGCGATCCGCCTGTGGAGCGGCGCACAGCGTCTCGGCCTGCGCATCCTGTGCGGGATAAAAACCGAATTCCGCGGCATGGAGCACCTGCCGAAAGGCGCGGGCCTCATCGCGATGAAGCACCAGTCGACCTACGACACGATCGCGCCATTCCTGTTCATCCAGAACCCCGGCTACATCCTCAAGAAGGAGCTGCTGAAGATCCCGGTGTTCGGCATCTACGCCTCACGCGTCGGCATCCCGATCGATCGCGCCGGCGGCACGAAGACGATGAAGAAGATGCTGGCCGACGCCAAGAAAGGCATCGCCACGGGCCAGCAGATCATCATCTTCCCGGAAGGAACGCGCCAACTCCCCGACACGCCCGCCGATATCAAGCCGGGCGTCATCTTCATGTACAACGACCTTCAGGTCCCGTGCGTCCCCGTCGCCCTCAACACCGGCCTGTGCTGGCAAGGCTCGGGCTTCATCCGCAAGCCCGGCCGGGTCATCTTTGAAGTCCTTGCGCCCATCGAACCCGGCCTGAAGCGTGCCGAATTCACCCAACGCCTGAAAGACGCGCTCGACCCAGCCACGCAAAGACTGGTCGCCGAGGGCCGTGCGGCGCAAAAGTAGGGCGCATTCAGCGAAGCGAAATACCCCTATGGCTTCTCGCCGGTATCCCGTCCGAAGTTCGGCGCGGCGGTATCCTGACCGGCATCGATGATCTCGCGGCGAATGCCGCGCGCGTGCGTGAACACGTCGAACAGCTTCTGGCCATCGCCATTACGGATGGCCTTGCGCAGAGCCGTCAGGTCGTCATCGAAGCGGCCGAGAACTTCCAGCACTGCTTCCTTGTTGTTAAGGAACACGTCGCGCCACATTGTCGGATCAGAGGCCGCAATACGCGTGAAGTCGCGGAAGCCGGCGGCAGAGAATTTCACCACCTCGCCGTCCGTCACATTCTCCATGTCATGCGCGGTCGCGACGATGTTGTAGGCGATGAGGTGCGGCAGGTGACTCGTCACCGCAAGCACCAGGTCATGCCGCTGCGCATCCATGCGCTCGACCTTCGAACCAAGCGCGGTCCAGAACGCAGCCAGTCTTTCCGTTGCTGCAGCATACTCCGGCGACGTGTTCGCATCCGGCGTCAGGATGCACCAGCGTCCTTCGAACAGGCTGGCAAAGCCTGCGTCCGGTCCTGATTTTTCCGTACCCGCAATCGGGTGACCGGGGATCACATGCACGTCGCTGCGTCCGAGCCCACGAAACTCGCGCGCCACATTACCCTTCACCGAGCCGACATCGGTGAGAATTGCGTCCGCCTTCATCGCTCCAATGCTGGCCTTCGCCGTCGCGCCCATCGCGCCGACGGGTACGCAATGGAACACAGCGTCGGCGTTCCGCACAGCATCCTCGATGGTCGCAGCAGGCTTGCCGAAGCCGATCTCGCCCGCCCGCCTCAGAGCGTCTGCATTGCCATCGAACAGCACGACTTCGCCCGCCGCACCCTTTTCCAGCGCCGCACGCGCAATCGATCCGCCGATCAGGCCGACGCCGATAATGGTGATCTGCTTGAAGACAGGCGCCGTCATCGGATCACTTGCTCAGAAAGTCGGTGAGGTGCTTCAGCGCCGCATTGTTGCCCTCGACCGTGCCGACCGAGATACGCAGGTGGTTCGGCATCTTGTAGCCGCCGAGCCCGCGCAGCGTCACGCCATGGTTCTTCATGTAGGCCAGCGCTTCGGCGGCAGTCTTGCCCTTGGTCTCGGGAAATCTCGCGACGCAGAAATTGCCGACGCCGTCGATCACTTCAAGGCCCAGCGCCCGCAGCGCCGCAACCAGGCGCGGCAGCTCGCGATCATTGTGCGCGAGAGACTCTTCGGTGAACGCCTCGTCCTCAAGCGCCGCGATTGCTACAGCCTGCGCAGCAAGGTTCACGTTGAACGGCATCCGCACACGCTCGATCGCTTCCACCACGTGCGCAGGCGCATACGCCCAGCCCACACGCAGGCCCGCCAGCCCGTAAAGCTTCGAGAACGTGCGCGTCATCATCACGTTCTCATACTGCGAGACGAGTTCGATGCCCGACGCATAGTCGTTTTTCCGCACGAACTCCGCATAGGCGCCATCAAGCACCAGCAACACGTTCGACGGCAGTCTGCTGTGCAGGCGCTTCACCTCGTCGTACGGGATGTAGGTTCCCGTCGGATTGTTCGGGTTGGCCAGCCAGACGATCTTCGTCTTCGGCGTCACCGCCGCGAGGATCGCGTCGACGTCGGCGGTGAAATCCTTCTCCGCGACTTCGATGATCTTCGATCCCTGCTGCTGCGCGATGATCGCGTAGATCGCAAAGGCGTGCGCCGTGCAGATGCTTTCATCGCCCGGCCCCAGATAGGCGCGGCCGAGCATCAGGAAGATTTCATCCGATCCCGCGCCGATCACCAGCCGGCTGGCGTCAAGGCCATGCTTCTTCGCGATCGCAGCCTTCAGGTCTTTCGCGGTTCCATCGGGATAGATTTCCAGCTTTGCGCCCATGTCGGCGTAAACGGCCTTCGCCTTGGGCGAGGCGCCGAGTGGGTTCTCGTTGGAGGCCAGCTTGTAGCTCGGCCCGCCGGTATATTTCGGAGCTTCGCCGGGAACATAGGCGTTCACGCCCGCGAGCTGCGGCAGCGGCTTTATACGGTCAGTCATTTCAGCCTCGGATCAGGCCCGAGGCCGTACCCCGACAACCCGCAGGCCGTCCAGCCCCGCCTTGCGGGCGAGGTCGATGCGGCGGTCGTCGACGGCCACGAATTCCGGGATGCGGATCAGGGCCAAAGAGCGCGCCCGCGCGACCACTTCTGCCTGCAGACCCACATCCTGAAGCCGCTTGTCGGCCGAGTAGTGGTCGTCATGGGCCGTCGCCAGCGTGTCGTCCTCGCCGGAGCTTTCCATGCTCATCTTGCCCACGATCGCCATGCGCGGCGTCTCTGCAGCCGACCCCGGCAGGCTGGGCCAGCCCGCCACGATGGCGAGGTTGCGGAACTTGTTCTCGTTAAGCATCGGCCACCACTGGCCCGAGCCGGCATGTTCCGGCCACGGCACGCAGGCGAGCACGCCCGGCGTCGATTCCGCCCGCTCCAGCGCATCCCTGATACCCACGATCGGGAGGACGTTTGGCCCAAATCCGAAATAGCCCCGCGCCGCTTCGACCCCGAGCGTCACATCGCCACCGGCGACATAGACCGCCTTGAGGCCCCGTGCGGCGGCGACATCCCCGCAAAGCGAGCGCCAGATTCGTGCAATTGCGTCCGGCGGCGTCCCGGCGGCTGAAGCTGCCCGGCACATCCGGCGCATCTCGGCGGCTTCCCGGGCCGGACGAAAGCCGATCCCTGAAGCTGAAACGGCGGGGGTATCCCGCAATTCGCGCCATTTCTCGGCCAAAGCCGAGAGAAAAGCATCATTCATGGTTTCAGACGGGTTGTGAAAGCTGTCAGCGGCCATCGTACTCGACTACTCGGACACGCTCCCCAGCGTGGTTATCCAATACCCGAGTTTCCCCTTCTCCAAAACCCTCCCTGCAAAAGCTGTTCCTTCACCCGCGCGCAATAACGTCGCCTTGAGCAAACGACCCGTTCCTGCCTATTGCTTCATTCCATGTCCGACCTGATCTAGGCTCCGCACCA
>ERZ795044.2575-NODE-2575-length-15693-cov-5.091124_pt1 | contig 15693 bp, 18 predicted proteins | sample MGYA00375128_ERZ795044 | MGnify/ENA primary metagenome ERZ795044 (study PRJEB30173, sample SAMN05720213) | anaerobic digester metagenome | isolation source: active sludge of municipal wastewater-treating anaerobic digesters | place: USA | collected 2014-12-22 ... | reverse complement strand
GTGGATGTCGATACCGAAGACGAGCCCACCGCGAACTGGCGCGACGCGAACTAGCCGGCCGCGAACTAGTCCCGGTCGATCGACGCGGCCAGCTGCGCCACATCCACACGGTCATCGAGCAGCGCATAGCCCTGCTCGATGCGCAGCGGCACGGGCTTCAGCGATTTGCCCGCGCAAGGCCCCGCAATGCACAGGCCCTGCTCCTTCTCGAACAAGGCACCGTGTGAAGAGCACATCAGCAGCGCACCATCCGGACTCAGGAAACCCTGCGGTCGCAGGTTCAGCGGATGGCCCGCATGCGGGCACCAGTTCAGGTAGGCGCGTACCCCCTCGCCCACCCGCAGGATCACGCCGCGCAGCGGCCAGTCGCCACCTCCCACCGTGAAACCGCGGCAGCCCTCGTCCGGCAACTCCGCGAGCGCGCAGATCACTCTTTCGGTATCGATGTCCTGCACGATGAGTTCTCTCGCTTCGGATCAGGCCTGACGGCCCGCCGTCCCGAGCGCGGCGTCGATCATCCCGCGACGCATCATGAACCAGAACAGCAGGATTCCCGGCACCGCGAGCAGTGTGGTCAGCAGGTAGAAGTTGACGTAGCCGATGGCCTCGATCAGTCCGCCAGCCGTGGTGCCGGTCAGAAGGCGACCCAGCACACTCGCCGCGGCGGAGATCAGCGCGTACTGCGACGCAGTGAACTGCAGGTTGCACAGCGCCGAGAAGAACGCGACGACGACCACGCCACCATAGCCGCTCGCGACATTCTCGAAGCCGATCGCTGCGGCCATGCCCCAGTTCAGGTGACCCGCCGAGGCCAGCGCGGCGAAGCTCAGATTGGAAATACCCATCAGCACCAGTGCGATCAGCACGGAGCGCTTGAGGCCAAGCCGCGTGTACAGCACGCCACCGATGAAGATGCCGGCCAGATACGCCCAGAAGCCGAAGGCGACGTCATAGATCGCGATCTCGTCGTTGCTGAAACCCAGATCGTTGAACAGCAGACGGAATGTGAGATTCGCGAGCGTATCGCCGATCTTGTGCACGAGGATGAACAGCAGCACGACCCAGGCGCCACTGCGGCGCATGAACTCGGCGAACGGCCCGACGATCGAAGACCACACCGCAGCGAGGCCTTTCTTTTCGTTGGTCACGACATGACGCGCCGGCTCGCCGACGATGAGCCCGGTGAGCATGGCGGGCAGTGCGAACGCGGCGCAGGCGATGTACGCGACGGCCCAACCCTGGCGTGCCGCGAGATACAGCGCGAGTGCACCCGCCGTGGCGGACCCGATCCGCCAGCCGTACTGCGACATGCCGGAGCCCACGCCGAGCTGATAGGGCTTCAGTGTTTCGATGCGATAGGCGTCGATGACGATGTCGAACGTGGCGCCGGCCACACCGACGAGCACCGCTGCCACCACCGTGGCCTGGATACTTGCCGCCGGATCCACGAGCGCAAGATTGACGACCGCAGCGATGACGGCGGTGCCAGCCAACAGCAGCCAGGACACGCGCTGGCCGAGACGGCCGAGCAGCGGAATGCGCACGCCGTCGACGATCCATGCCCAGAACACCTTGAGGTTGTAGGCGAGAAAGGCCAGCGTGAACGCAGTGACGGTTTTCTTGTCGATGCCGTCCTGCGCGAGTCGCGTGGTCAGCGTCGCGCCGATCATCGCGTAGGGAAAGCCGGACGAGACGCCGACGAAGAACGCGGCCAGCGACTCCTTCTCGAGGTACGGCGCGACCGCACGCCACAGTCCGCCGCGCGGTTGCGCCTGCGCGGGATCACTCACGGGCCTGCACTCACAGTGAGTAGTCCATGATCAGCGGCGCGTGATCCGAGAAGCGCTGCGTCTTGTAAATGGACGCCGACTTCGCAGCGCCGCGCAGCCCCGGGCTCACGATCTGGTAATCGATGCGCCAGCCGACGTTCTTGGCCCAGGATGCGCCGCGGTTCGACCACCAGGTGTATTGATCCGGCTCCTGGTTCACCTCCCGAAACGCATCGACATAGCCGACGTCGTCGAACAGCTGATCGAGCCAGGCACGCTCTTCGGGGAGGAAACCGGAATTCTTCTGGTTCGACTTCCAGTTCTTGAGATCGATGGGCTTGTGCGCGATGTTCCAGTCGCCGCACAGCACGAACTCGCGGCGCTTGCGCTTGAGCCCTTTCATCCACGGCATGAAGGCTTCGAGGAAGCGGAACTTCGACGCCTGGCGTTCGGGACCCGACGAGCCCGATGGCAGGTACAGAGACACCACCGATAAATCACCGAAGCGCGCTTCGAGATAGCGACCCTCTCCATCGAACTCGTCGACGCCGAAGCCGCGCACGACGTCGTCTGGCTTGCGCTTCGAATACAACGCCACCCCGGAGTAGCCCGGACGCTGCGCATCGAAGAACTGCGAGTGATAGCCGTCCAGTACGACGTCGTGACCCTCGTGCTGATGCACCTGGGCCTTGGTTTCCTGCAGACAGATCACGTCGGCGTCCACCGTGCGCAGCCACGCGAACGCGCCCTTGCTTGCAGCCGAGCGGATACCGTTCAGATTGAGGCTCACGATACGCATCGCGTTATCATATCGGGATGCAGGAATATCAACGCAGCTTCATCGATCTCGCGCTCTCGCGTCGCGCATTGCGCTTCGGCCGCTTCACGTTGAAGTCCGGCCGGGAGAGTCCGTATTTCTTCAACGCCGGGTTGTTCGCCGATGGCGAAGCCATCAGCGTGCTCGGTCAATGCTATGCGGCTGCGATCGCCCGCTCCGGCCTCGAGTTCGACATGCTGTTCGGTCCGGCCTACAAGGGCATTCCGCTGGTCACCGCCACCGCGATCGCGCTGGCCGAGCATCACCACAAGAGCATCCCCTGGGCGTTCAACCGCAAGGAAGCCAAGGACCATGGTGAGGGTGGCAACATCGTCGGCACCGCGTTGGCGGGCAAGGTCGCCATCGTCGACGACGTCATCACCGCTGGAACAGCCATCCGGGAGTCCGTGGACCTGATCCGGCGCGCCGGGGCCGAGCCGGTGGCCGTCCTGCTGGCCCTGGACCGGCAGGAACGGGGCCAGGGCGCCCGCTCGGCCGTCCAGGAGGTCACGGCGGACTATGGGCTCCAATGTGTGAGCATCCTCACACTGGCCGACCTGATCGAGGCTTTCAGCCAGCCGGCAAGTGACCGGTTTCGCATTTCGGCCGACGATCTCGCCGCGCTGCGTCAGTATCGGCAAACATATGGTGTTGACTGAATTTCCCGAAACCCTCGGACACGTGCACAATTAACTCATGCTTGGCCGGATGACATCCTGCGCCGCCCTCGTCTGCGCGACCTTGCTCGCGATGACGACGACTTTCGCGCACGCGGAGGAAAAGAAACCTCCGCGCAAGCCTGCGAAGCAGAAGCAGAACAGCGGCATCGAGAAGCAGAGCTACATGTGGGAGGACGAAAACGGCGTCGCCCACTATGGCGATCGTGTCCCGCCTGAGTACGTCAAGCGCGAGCGGCGCGTCCTGAACAGCCAGGGCGTGGAGGTCGCGCGCGTCGAAGCCCAGCGAACGCCCGAACAGCTGGTCGAGGATCGGCGCCGCCAGGAACTCGCGGCGCGGCAGAACCAGCACGATAAATTCCTGCTCACCACCTATACGTCCACGCGTGACATCGAGCTGCTGCGCGACACGCGTCTGGCCCAGGTCGGCGATCAACGCAAGTCCACTGAAAAATATCTCGAGAGCCTGCACGAGCGGCTCTCGGCGCTGCAGCTGCAGGCGCAGGCCTATCGGCCGTACAACGAAAGCCCCGATGCGAAGCCGATGCCGGACCGGCTGGCCGACAACCTCGTGCGCGCCATGAACGAGACGCGCACCCAGCGTGCCCTGCTCACCGCCCGGCGTGAAGAGGAACAGGCACTGCGGGCGCAGTTCCAGTCGGATATCGATCGGTACCGTACGCTGCGCAGCGGCGTCGCGGCCTCGCGCTAGGGATCGATCACGCTCTGAACAGCGCGGCTGTTCTGTCAGCCTCGGCCTGAGCTGCCGAATCCGCCCGCACCACGCGCCGTCGCCGTGAATTCCTGCACGAGCTGCAGATCCACCTGCACGACCGGCACGACGACGAGCTGCGCGATGCGCTCGCCGGGTTCGATCGTGTATGGCGCGTTGCCGCGATTCCAGCAGGACACCATCAGCGGCCCCTGGTAATCCGAATCGATCAGCCCGACGAGATTGCCGAGCACGATGCCGTGTTTATGACCGAGGCCTGAGCGCGGCAGGATCACGGCCGCGAGGCCTGGATCCTCGAGCCAGATCGAGAGTCCCGTGGGCAGCAGCTGCGCGGCGCCTGGGGACAGCACCAGCGGGGCATCGACGCAGGCACGCAGATCTAGACCGGCGGAGCCGGCGGTGGCGTAGGCCGGCAGCGGAAACTCCGCGCCGAGGCGCGGGTCCAGGATGCGGACCTTCAGCGGTGGACGCACGGGCACGGGTTCAGGCGCTCACGCGGCGCACGGACCGGGTGCGGTACATCTCTGCGATCAGCGCGATGAGATCATGCGCAATCACCGTCTTGGAACCCGGTCCGAGGTCACGCCGGCCGCCATTCCACAGCACCATCAGCGCGTTGTCGTCCTTCTCGAAAACCTTGTCGTCGCCGACTTCGTTCGCGGCGATCAGGTCGAGATTCTTGCGCGCGAGCTTGCCGCGCGCGTGCTGCTCGACGTTCTCGGTCTCGGCAGCGAAACCGACGACGAACGGACGCTCAGCGGCCGCCGCGACTGTCGCCAGGATATCCACCGTCCGCTCGAGGCCGATGTCCAGCGACGAGGAAGTCTTCTTGATCTTCTGATCCGCGGGATGCGCCGGCCGGTAGTCGGCGACTGCTGCGGTGGAGATGAAGATGTCGGCGCGCGCGACTTCGCGCTGCACGGCCTGCAGCATGTCTGCGGCGCATTCCACGTCCACACGCCGCACGCCCGCCGGCGTCGGCAGGCTCACCGGGCCGGACACCAGCACGACCTCGGCGCCGGCCGCACGCGCCGCCGCGGCCACGGCAAATCCCATCTTGCCGCTGCTGCGATTGCTGATGAAGCGCACGGGATCGATGCGCTCGCGCGTCGGGCCGGCCGTCAGCAGCACGCGCACACCGACCAGAGACTGCGGCACGGCGGGCTGGCACAGCGCGACGGCACGCTCGGCCAGATCCAGCGGCTCGAGCATGCGGCCCTCGCCGATCTCGCCGCAGGCCTGGTCACCTTCACCGGGTCCGAGGATCGCGACGCCGCGCGCGCGCAGCGTGGCGACGTTCGCCTGGGTGGCGGCGTTCGCCCACATCTGGCGGTTCATGGCTGGCGCCACGGCGACTGGCGCGGAGGTTGCGAGACAGACGGTGGAGAGCAGATCGCCCGCCTGACCGGTGGCGAGCCGTGCGATCAGATCGGCCGTGGCCGGCGCAATCATGATGAGATCGGCCCAGCGCGCGAGTTCGATGTGGCCCATCGCCGCCTCGGCGCCCGGGTCCCACAGTTCATTGCGGACATCGCGGCCGGACACGGCCTGGAAGGTCATCGCCGTGACGAACTGCGCGGCGCCGGCGGTCATCACCACCTGCACCTCCGCGCCGCGCTCACGCAGCCGGCGCACGAGGTCCGGCGTCTTGTACGCAGCAATTCCCGCGCTGACGCCGACGATGATGCGTTTGCCGGCCAGGCCGGTAGTCATGCCGTTCATACGTCCGATTATCAGTGGCGCTCGATGCAGCGCGCAAACCCGGAGTCACCCACCACCGCATTTTCGCCGATTCGCGCACAAATCGCGGCTCGTCGGCGTGGCGTCACCAGGCCACGATGGCGCCATGGTCGATGAACAGAGACTGCCGCCTGCCCGACGCATCCGCGACTGGCCCTCTGCCGAACGCCCGCGCGAGAAACTGCTGCTGCAGGGCGCGGCTCGCCTGAGCGACGCTGAACTGCTGGCGGTGCTGTTCGGCACGGGCGCCCGAGGTCGCGACGCGCTCACCTTCTCGCGCGACCTGCTCACGCAGTTCGGTTCGCTGCGGGAGCTGCTGAGCGCCGCACCCGGGCGGCGCCACGCCGTGCCGGGGCTGGGCCCGGCGCGTTGCAGCCTGCTGCAGGCCAGCCTGGAACTCGCCCGCAGGCACTACGGCGCGATCCTGCAGGCCGGCGCGCCGCTGGAGTCGCCGGCCGCAACCGAACGCTTCCTGGTGGCCCAGCTGCGTGACCGCCCGTACGAAGTCTTCTGCTGCCTGCACCTCGACACCCGCCACCGCTTGATCGCCTTCGAGGAGCTGTTCCGCGGCACCATCGATGGCGCCAGCGTCCACCCCCGCGAGGTCGTGCGCCAGGCGCTCGCGCACAACTCGGCCGCGGTAATCCTGGCCCACAACCACCCGTCTGGCATCGCGGAGCCGAGCCAGGCCGATGAGCTGATCACCCATCGGCTGCGGGATGCGCTCGGCCTCGTGGAGGTCCGGGTGCTCGATCACCTGATCGTGGGCGGCCCCCACTGCCTGTCGTTCGCCGAGCGCGGCCTGCTTTGAGGCACCAGATCAGGGGCCTGGCTGGCAGAATGGCCCGGGCGCAGTTGCCCCGACTGCCGGCGGCTGGTATAAAGACCGCCCTTTGGCGCCTGCCTCGGGCGGCGTCAGCACCGTAACTGATTGAATATTCAGATTAATTCTTAAGGGAACTGTTATGTCCCGCGTCTGCGAACTTACGGGCAAGCGCCCGACCGTCGGCAACCGCGTCTCGCACGCGAACAACAAGAAGCGCCGCCGCTTCCTGCCGAACCTGCACACCCAGCGATTCTGGCTCGAAACGGAAAAGCGCTGGGTCTCGCTGCGCGTGTCCGCCAGTGGCCTGCGCACCATCGACAAGAACGGCATCGACGCCGTCATCGCCAAGATGCGCGCCGCTGGCCGCAAGATCTAGGCTGAAACAATCATGCGCGAAAAAGTAAAGCTGCTGTCCACGGCCAACACCGGTCACTTCTACGTCGCGATGAAGAACAAGCGTCTTCATCCGGAAAAGATGGAAGTGAAGAAGTACGATCCCGTCGTGCGCAAGCACGTCGCGTACAAAGAAACCAAGATCAAGTAATCGCGCCGATCGAGCGCGATCACCGTCTCGGGTCTTTGCGTCCAGCGAATGCCCGAGCTTCCTGAAGTCGAGACCACGCGCCGCGGCGTGGAACCCCATGTCGTCGGGCATCGTCTCGTGCACCTCGCAGTGCATGAGCCGCGCCTGCGTTGGCGCGTTGATCCGAAGATCCCGAGCCACGTCGACGGCCGCCGCATCCTGCACGCGGGGCGCCGCGCCAAGTATCTGCTGTTCGAATTCGAGGGTGGCGGCACGCTGCTGCTGCATCTCGGCATGTCCGGCAGCCTGCGCGTGCTGCCCTCCGAGGTGCCGCGGCGCGAACACGATCACCTCGACTTCCTGCTCGACTCCGGCCAGACACTGCGCTTCAACGATCCACGCCGCTTCGGCAGCCTGCATTACACGGACGGCGATCCCGCGCTGCATCCGCTGCTCGCCAAGCTCGCGCCCGAGCCGCTGGGCCAGGCGTTCGATGCGGACTATCTCTGGCGCGTCACGCGCGGCCGCAAGGTCGCGATCAAGCTGCTGCTGATGAACTCACACCTCGTCGTCGGTGTCGGCAACATTTACGCGAGCGAGGCGCTGTTTCGCGCCGGCATCCGGCCGCGGCGCCACGCGCGCGGCCTGCGCCGCGATGAAATCGCACGTCTCGTGACTGCGGTGCGCGAGGTGCTCGCGATGGCGATCGAGGTCGGCGGCACGACGCTGCGCGATTTCGTCGGCGCCGATGGCAATCCCGGATATTTCCGGCAGAAGCTGTTCGTCTACGAGCGCGGCGGCGAGCCTTGCCGCGTCTGCGCGACACCCGTCCGCCATGCACTGCAGGGCCAACGTTCCACGTACTGGTGTCCGACATGCCAGCACTGAAGCGCCGGCGCGTCCCACACGCCGCCATCGCGCATCTGTGCAACGCCGATCCGGTGCTTGCGCGCGTGATCGAAGTCGTGGGGCCGTATCGGCTCGAGCCGCAGCGGGATCGCTCGCCGTACGAGCATCTGTCCCGCGCCGTCGCGCATCAGCAATTGAACGGCACGGCGGCGAACACGATCCTGCGTCGCTTCGTCGCATCGTTCGGCGAGGGTGTTTCTTTTCCATCACCCGAGCAGGTGCTCGCGGCGCCGACGGCCGCACTGCGCGGCGCCGGGTTTTCGGGCTCGAAGATCCTGGCGCTGCGAGATCTGGCGGCAAAGGCGCTCGAGGGCGTGGTGCCGCAGGCTGATGAACTCGATCCGCTCGATGATGTTCAGATCATCGAACGGCTGACGAGCGTGCGCGGCATCGGGCGCTGGACGGTCGAGATGATGCTGATGTTCCAGCTCGGCCGCCCCGACGTGCTGCCGGTGGATGACTTCGGCGTACGCAATGGCTTCCGGCTCGCCTATGGGCTGCGGAAACTGCCGGCACCGCGTGCGCTCGCCGCATTCGGTGCGCGCTGGGCACCGCATCGCACGGCCGCCGCATGGTATCTGTGGCGCGCGGTGGATCTGGCAAAGGAATCGCGACTGCCGCGCCCGCGTGCGCCGCCACCGCGATTGCGGGTGCCGGCGCGCAAGCGAAAAAAGCTCAGTCGCGCCGCTGCAGCTTCAGCTCGGCGGCCACGATCGGGTGCACGAACTCGCTGACGTCCCCGCCCAGCACCGCGATCTCGCGCACCAGCGTCGAGGAAATGAACGTGAACTGCTCCTGCGGTGTCAGGAACACGCTCTCCATGGTCGGCGACAGATGCCGGGTCATGTTGGCGAGCTGAAACTCGAACTCGAAGTCCGACACGGCGCGCAGACCGCGGATGATCACGCTGAGTCCGTTGTCCCGCGCGAAGTCCACCGTGAGGCCGGTGAATCCCATCACTTCGACATTCGGCAGGTCTGCCAGCACCGCGCGCGCCATCTCGACGCGCTTCTCGACGGTGAACATCGGCTTCTTGTTCGGGTTCGCGGCGATCGCCACGACCACGCGACTGAAGATGCTGGCCGCACGGCGTACGAGATCGTGATGTCCGTTGGTGATCGGATCGAAGGTGCCCGGATACACAGCGTGTCTTTTCATTATTGTTCGCCTGCAGGTAAGACCTGATCAACCGACTGCCGGCGATCCCCTCTGCGCCAGATGATACCCGACCTCGCCGGCCGCCTTGGACCGCAGCCACGCCCAGCCAGCAGGCAACGCGGGCAGCGGGTCCCGCGCGGGACATTCGACGTAGATCAAGGCCCCCTCGGCCAGCCACGCCCCGGTTGCGAGCAATTCGCAGCAACGCGCCAGCAGGCCCGCGGCGAAGGGTGGATCCAGGAAGACGATGTCGAACGGTGGTTGTGTCGCGGCCCGCCGCAGGGCGATCCAGCGCATCGCGTCGGCACGCTCGACGCGCCCCGTGCCGACAGTCGCCTGCGAGCGCTGCCAGTCAGCGATCCGGTTCTGCAACGCATCGGCGGTCGCGCTGTCCTGCTCGACGAACAGCACAGAGCCGGCACCGCGCGACAGCGCCTCGAGTCCGAGCGCGCCGCTGCCGGCGAACAGATCGAGACAGGCCGCCTGCTGGATGCGAGGCGCGAGCCAGTTGAACAGCGTTTCGCGCACGCGGTCCGGCGTTGGACGCAGCGCGTCATTGGCTGGAAACTGCCAGCGACGCCCGCGCCAAAGGCCGCCGATGATACGCAGCTCATGTGGCCGCCGGACTCGTGGACTCATCTCGTTGGCTTGCCTCCGTTCTCACGGCAAGCGTACCCTACGTTGCATCAGAACGAGCGCGGCCCAGCATCAGCTTGCAACCGTCGCCAGCCATCCGGATTTCGTGAGGGGATTCGCCATGAAGAGCCTTTCAGTCGCCGCACTCATCGTGTCGGCCGCCATGACACTCGCCGGCTGCGCGAGCAGCGTCTCGGACGATGATGGTGATATCGGCGCCACCGATCCCACCAGCGGCAACCTCAATCCCGGCGGCAGCACGCCGCCGACCACCGGATTCCGCGCGCTGTTCGCGCCCTCGTTCGGCGTCTTCCCGTATCCGTACGACGCGTACTTCTCCGGCAGCACAGACGGCACCTTGAACATGCCGTCATCGCCATTCAATCCGGTCACCTTCGTGCAGACGGGCCGCACTGCGTCCGAGCCGGTGATGAATGCGCTCGACGGTTTCTCCACCACGGCGCACTGGACGGTGCGTTTCGAAGGCGCGATCAATCTCGCCTCCGTGACGCCCGCGAGCCTCGTCGTGCTGCAGGTGACCACGGACACCGCGACGAAGGGCGTCACCGGTCTCGTGCGTCCGCTCGCGCCCGGCACGGATTACGCCGTGTCGCTGGCCACGGAAGCGGGCGCGAACGGCAGTGTGCTGAACATCACGCCCCTGCGCCCGCTCGCTGCGAAGGCCAGCTACCTCGTGCTGCTGACCAATGGCGTGACGAGCAGCGCTGGCGCCGCGGCCGGCGCCGACACGGACTTCGCAACGATTCGCGCGCAGATCATCAGCGAATTCAGCGCGCGTGCACCGACGGCTCCACCCGCCCCTGCTGCGTGCACGCCCGTGGCCAACACCACGCTGCGCGCGCTGTGCCAGCTGACCAGCACGCATTTCCTCGTCGCACGTGCAGCGGGACTGAATCTCGCGAACATCGTGCTGTCGTTCAGCTTCTCGACGCAGTCGATCAATGACACCACAGCGATCCTGAGTGCGGCGCCGCTGTCGGGCACCGATGGCGCCGTCGTCGTGCAGAACACCGGCTTGACCACCGCCCAGGTGCTGCCCGGCTCGCCCGGGCTCGCGCGCATCTATGCCGGCACCGTGCGGGTGCCGTACTACCTCACGCCGCCGAGCGTCGCGAATCCGACGGCGCCCCTGACGGCGTACTGGACTGCAGCAGGCCCGCCGGTCGTGCCGAGCCTCGACCAGACGAGCCGCCTGCTGACCCGCTTCAACCCGGTGCCGGCGCGTGTTGCGACGCTCGACATCCCGCTGCTGCTGACGGTGCCTACGGTCGGTGGCCCGGGCCCGAACGGCTGGCCGATCGTGCTCTTCCAGCACGGCACACCGCGCACACGCGCCGACATGCTGCTGGTGGCAGACAGCTTCGCAGCGCGCGGCTTCGCCGTCATCGCCATCGATCTCCCGCTGCACGGCATCACGCCTGCCGATGCGTTCGCCGCGCTGCGCCAGGCCGGACGTGAACGCACGTTCGATCTCGACCTCGTCAGCAACACGACCGGCGCAGCAGGCCCCGATGGCGTGATCGACGAAACGGGCACGCACTTCATCAATCTCGCGAGCCTGCTGGTGAGCCGTGACAACACGCGCCAGGGCGTATCGGACATCATCACGACGCTGAAGGCGATTCCGAACATCGACTTCAATGCCGATGGCACGCCGGACTTCGATGCGGCGCGCATCCACGTGGTCGGCTATTCGCTCGGCGGCATCGTCTCGACGACTGTGCTCGGTTCGACCACGATCCCGAAAGCGTCGGCACTGCCGATGGCCGCCGTGGGCCTGACCGAAACGCTGCGCCTTTCCGATTTCTACGGGCCGCGCATCAACGCTGGCCTCGCGGCCGCGAGCGGTGGCGCGCTGGTGCCGGGCACCACGCTATACAACAACTGGTTCCGCGATGCGCAGACCGCGGTCGATTCGGCCGACGGCATCAACTACACCGCCACGGTCAACGCTGGCGGTCGACGCGTGTATGTCGGCTATCTGGTCGGCGGCGCGCCGAACCCGGCCGGCGGCACCTGGGGCCCGGATCCCACCGTGCCGAACGCGCGGACCCAGATCCTGACGCAGTTGCTTGGCCTGCCGATCCGCACGGCCGGTGGCACGGCGGCTGTCGCCGCACCCGGCGTGCAGGTGCGCTTCAACCAGGGCATTCACAACGGCTATCTCGACCCGCGGCCCGCGCCGCTGATGACGGCCGAGATGCAGCGTCAGATCGCCGATTTCGTGTTCAACGACGGCGCCTCGCTGACGATCACGGACACGACGGTGATCGCGCCCTAGGGCCTGATCGCGATCACGCGTCGCGCTTCGGCTATCATCCTCGGCCCGCCACACTGGGCGGTGGCGTCGACGTGGTAGCAATTCCGAGATGGCCGAGAGCGAACAGAAGAAAGGCTTTTTCAAACGGCTGCGCAGCTCGCTCAACAAGCCGGGCTCCTGGCTGTCCTACGATCTCGGCAACCTGTTCCGCGGTCGGCAGATCGATGCGGAAATCCTCGATGAACTCGAGACACGCCTGCTCGGCGCGGACGTCGGAGTCGAGGCCACGGAGCTGCTGCTCGATCAGCTGCGCCGGCGAGTCGCACGCAAGGAGCTCAGTGACGTCGATGCGTTGATCAATGCGCTGCGCGAAGCGATCGCGGAGCTGCTCGCCCCCTGTGCGCGGCCGCTGGCGATCGACCCCTCCGCGAAGCCCTACGTGATCCTCGTCGTCGGCGTGAACGGTTCGGGCAAGACCACCAGCATCGGCAAACTCGCGCGCCGACTCAGCGGCGAAGGCCGCAAGGTGATGCTGGCGGCGGGCGACACCTTCCGCGCTGCGGCGATCGAACAGCTGACCGTCTGGGCTCAGCGCTCCGGCGCGGACCTGGTCGCGCAGCAGTCCGGCGCGGATCCTGCTGCAGTCGCCTTCGACGCGATGCAGGCGGCCAAATCCCGCGGCTGCGACGTACTGATCGCAGACACGGCCGGCAGGTTGCACAGCCAGTCGCACCTGATGGAAGAACTGAAGAAGGTCAAGCGCGTGATCGCGCGCACCGACCCCTCGGCCCCGCACGAAGTGCTGCTGGTACTCGATGCGAACCAGGGACAGAACGCGTTGGCGCAGGCCGTGCAGTTCCATGAAGCCGTGGGCGTCACGGGACTCGTGCTGACCAAGCTCGACGGCACCGCGCGCGGCGGCATCGTGCTCGCGATCGCGCGCCGGCTCGGCTTGCCTATCCGCTTCATCGGCATCGGCGAAGGCGCAGAGGATTTCGGCGAATTCGACGCTGCAGCGTTCGCCGCTGCGCTGGTCGATGGCGTCGGCGCACGCGATACTGCCGCCGAGGGCAAGACCGAAAGATGATCGTTTTCGACCACGTCAGCAAACGCTATCCGAACGGCCGTGAGGCCCTGACGGACGTCTCGCTGCGCATCGAGCCCGGCGAGCTCGTTTTCCTGACCGGCCGATCCGGCGCCGGCAAGAGCTCGGTGCTGAAACTGATCTCGCTGCTCGAACGGCCCACGCGCGGCACCGTCACGGTGAATGGCCAGAGCACGGGCGCGCTGCCGGATCGCAAGATCCCGGCTTTTCGTCGCGGTGTCGGCGTCGTGTTCCAGGACCACCGGCTCCTGCCGGACCGCCCCGTCTACGACAACGTCGCACTGCCGCTGATCGTCACGGACACGCCGCTGAAGGAAGTCGACAAACGCGTGCGCGCAGCGCTCGACCAGGTCGGCCTGCTCGGCAAGGAGCGCGTGCTGCCGGGCGAACTGTCCGTCGGGGAACAGCAGCGCGTCGGCATCGCGCGCGCCGTGATCTCGAAGCCGCCGATCCTGATCGCGGACGAACCGACCGGCAATCTCGATCACGCGCTCGCGCTCGATGTGATGAAACTGTTCAAGCGCTTTCAGGAAGTCGGCGTGACGATCGTCATCGCCACGCACGACCTGCAGCTGGTGCGCGAATTCGGGCAGCGCGAAATCACGATCGAAGATGGTCGCCTGAAGGGCGCCGGCGGCGTCACGGCATGAGCGCAGTGTCCACCTACGCCGCGCGACATGCGCAGGCCATGCTGGGTTCCATCGGGCGACTGACGCGAGCGCCGCTCGCAACACTGCTGACGGTGATGGTCGTCGGGCTCGCGCTGGCATTGCCGCTGGGCCTGCGGCTGCTGGTCGAGAACACGCGCGCCGCCACCGGCGACTTCGCGAACGCAGTCGACGTGACCGTGTACTTCAAGACCAACGTCAGCCTGCAGCGCGCCGAGCAACTGCAGCGCAATGCCCGCAAGCGCAGCGGCGTTGCCGACGTCACGCTGATTCCCGCGGATCGCGCGCTCGAGGAATTCAAGACCTATTCGGGCTTCGGCGATGCGCTGGGCGCGCTCGAGGACAATCCTTTGCCGCACGTGTTGAACGTGCGGCCGAGCCCCGGTTCCAGCGGTCCGGCGGACATCGAAACGCTGAAGCGGTATTTCGCCGCCTGGCCCGAAGTCGAGATCGTGCAGCTCGACACCGAGTGGGTGCAGCGGTTCGCCGCGATCCTGGAACTGATGCGCCGCCTGCTCGCTGTCGCAGCGGTCGTACTGGGCCTCGGCGTGCTCGCAGTCATCGGCAACACGATCCGGCTCGAGATCCTCAATCGCCGCGCCGAGATCGAAGTCACCAAGCTCGTCGGCGGGTCGAACGCGTTCGTTCGCCGGCCCTTCCTGTACACCGGCGTGCTGTACGGCCTGCTGGGAGCCTGCCTCGCCTGGCTGCTGCTCGCGGGGGCCGTGGCGGTGCTGTCCGGGCCTGTGGCGGAGCTTTCCCGGTTGTACGGCAGCCGGTTCACACTCGAGGGCCCACCCGCCCGGGACATCCTCGCCTTGCTGGCCGGGGGCGCCCTGCTGGGCTGGCTGGCGGCCTGGGGTTCTGCTGCCCGCCATCTGGCCCGCATCCAGCCGCGCGCCTGAGGCCTTTCAGGCTAACCGTCTGATAAATAACGTTTTTATACCATGCGGAACTGTGAGCATCATTTAGCACTCTAACTTTCCGAGTGCTAACATGGCACTCGTGCTGTAGGAGGCTGTCAATCGATGTCCACTTCTGCGCTGGTAGCTCGACCGCAAGACCTGTCCCTGACAGGGCCGCTCGGTAGTTTCGACGCTTACCTGGATCGCGTCTCGCGCATCCCTGTTCTGTCTCGTGACGATGAACAGGCTTTGGCCGATCGTCTCGCCCGTGACGGCGACGTCACGGCCGCGCGCGCGCTCGTCATGTCACACCTGCGCTTCGTCGTGCACATCGCACGCGGCTATGCCGGGTACGGCCTGCCGCTCGGCGATCTCGTGCAGGAAGGCAACATCGGCCTGATGAAGGCCGTGAAACGCTTCGACCCGACGATGGGAGTGCGCCTGGTGTCCTTTGCGGTGCACTGGATCCGCGCCGAGATTCACGAGTACGTGCTGCGCAACTGGCGACTCGTGAAGGTGGCCACGACCAAGGCGCAGCGCAAGCTGTTCTTCAATCTGCGCAAACTGAAGAAGAACCTCGCGTGGCTGACGGCGGAAGAAACCCGCGCCGTCGCGAAGGATCTTGGCGTCGAGCCGTCGGAAGTCACCGAGATGGAACAGCGCCTGTCGGCGCGCGATCTCTCGTTCGATCCAACACCAGAAAGCGAAGAGGACGAGACCTATTCGCCGGCGGCCTATCTGCCCGCCCCCGACGCAGACCCGGCGGACGCCGTCGAGGACCAGGAATGGGACCAGACGACATCGCGTCGCCTCGGCGCTGCACTCGAACAGCTCGACCCGCGCAGCCGCGAGATCCTCGCGCGGCGCTGGATGCAGGACGGCGAGAAATCCACGCTGCATGAACTGGCGGCGCGCAGCAGCGGCAGCATCTCCTGCCGGCTGCGCT